>Ga0111539_10011749_pt1 | contig 10981 bp, 11 predicted proteins | sample RhiMethybrSRZTD1_FD_79667 | JGI IMG/M metagenome (GOLD analysis project Ga0111539, IMG submission 79667) | Populus rhizosphere microbial communities from Tennessee, USA - Rhizosphere MetaG P. TD hybrid SRZTD1 (version 2) (version 2) | ecosystem: Host-associated > Plants > Roots > Rhizosphere >... | reverse complement strand
TCCGCTCGAGGACGCGACGAGGACTGTCCAGTCGTGGCCGCCGTTGCCGGAATCTTCGGCCGAGCGTCGGCTACCGGGATGAGAATCGCTGGTGTCTGACGATCGGTGGACACCGGGTGTGATTCCACCGACCGAACGGAGGTGCTTACGATGGTTGCCGGTGGCGACGTCGCGATCGGTCGGCGGGTGACGTGCCTGTCCGCCGCGCGCGTTGACGGTATGACCGTGGCGAAGGCCACCATGACGGCGATCCGCGCGAGAGCCCATGGCACGTGCACCGGTGCCCGTCCGGGCATGACCAGTTCGACGATCACGATGTCTTCATCGATGTCGCTGTCGAACTCGGCCAGGGGATCCGGCGAGGCCGCCGTGGCGTAGGCCCCCTCAGATTCAGCGGCGAGTTCCTCAGCCTCAGATGGAAAGAGATCGAGCGCATTGGCGATTTCTCGCAACGACAGGCGCCCTGCGGTTGGCGACGAGCAGTCAGGCTCCTCGGCGCCAAAGATCGAAAGACTGTCTGCGCTGTCGAGGACCTGTTCAGCGTCCAAGGGAATAATCCACTGATATCGTCGGAATCCATGTCGCGTTCAGGCCACTGGTCGTGAGCGAGCGAACGACGTAGCCGCCGACCAGCCAGGTCGCAGTCGGATTCCATTTGAAGCCGGCGACCGCGGCCGCACGGCCGGCGGCCTGAGGAACGCTGTCGAGTCGAATCGTATCGACGCCGGGGATCGTCGGGTGAGGTGACAGCGTATCGGTCAGCGTGCCCAGGCCGCTGACCCGTCGGCCAATGATCTCCGCGATCCAGGTCAGCCGGGGCGTGCCGGCGATCGTCAGCGCGCCGCTGTAATCGAGTTCGTCGGACAACCCACCGACGGTGTATCCAAGATTCATGTGCCAGCCGACGGCACCGCGATCGAACGATGCGATCATCAGCGATTTCAAAGCCGCCGATCCCGTGCCCAGCAGGTCCTCTGACCGGCCAGTAGACGTACGCACTTCGGCGCCGACGGCCACTCCACCGGCGGAACTCCGCGCCAGATGGTATTTCGCGCGGATGGCGATGTCGCCCACGCCCGACGCGGCTGCCGATGCAGTGGCCTGGGGGAACTGGCGGCCGCGATAGGTGTCGGTGCGTTCGCCGCTGATGTTCAACGTGACAAACGGAATCGCGACGCCGACGTCGAGGCGATCGCGAACGCCATAGTTGGCCATGAACGTGGCCGTGCTCGCTCGAACGCGGAGCGACAACGTCTCCACGTCGAACGGCTGCGGCTGGTCGCGGAACTTGCTGGCGGTGGCGACGAGGGTTCCGTCCTGGAGATTCCAGCCGTCGATGGTCGTAAAGCTGACGGTCTGATAGTTGACGCCGAACGACCCGTGGCCGGCGCCTGCCGTCAACGTCCGCTCGGTGAAGAAGGGTCCGAAGCTGTCGCTCGACCGCTCGACCGTTCCGAGGCGACGATTGAGACGATACGTGAACCCGCCGGCCGAGGAACTCACCGGAAGCCTCGTCAACTCCAGGAGCAGGAAGCGGGAAATCGTATCGCGCGTCGCTGCCTGGGCCTGCTCGTCGCGCGCGAAATCGTCGGTTGTGATCGATCGATTGGTCAGCAGGAACGACAGTACGTCTCCCAGCGATCGTTGAGCGAACGCCGATCGTGGAGACACCGCAAGGATCGCGATCGCTGTCACGATCACTGCCGATCTTCGTCTGACCGCGCGTTTGACAGCCACGGAATCAGTGCTTCTCCTGCGTGACGGTGAAGGTGTATCCAGCGATGGTCAGTGTGCCGATCCGCTTTGCGCCGTCGTTCTTGGACACCTGGAACACGACCTTGCCGTTGCCGGTGTCGCTCGCGCCCTCGATCACCGAGATCCAGGCGTCGTTGCTGACCGCCGTCCACGAGCAGCCGGCCGTGGCGGTCACCTTGACGTCCGGTCCGTGTCCGCCACCCGACTTGATCGACGCACTTACTGGGTTGATCGAATACGAGCAGGTCGCGGCCTGATTCACCGTCAGTGTCTGACCGGCAATCGTGACCGTGCCGGAGCGGCTGGCGCCTGGATTGGCCGCGACGGTGAACGTGATTGAGCCGTTTCCGGTACCGGCCGATCCCGAAGTCACCGAGATCCACGCCGCGTTACTCGTCGACGTCCAGGCGCAGCCGGCCGTTGCCGTCACGGTGATTCCCGGACCCGCGCCTCCGCCGGAACCGATGGCCGCGTTCGCCTGACTGATCGAATACGAACAATTGGCTGCCTGGTTGACCGTAAACGCTTGTCCCGCGATGGTGATGGTGCCGGACCGGGCAGGGCCGGCGTTTGCGTTCACGCTGTAGCCGACGCGCCCGTCCCCACTGCCGCTCGATCCTGATGTGACGCCGATCCACGCGGCGTTGCTCGTCGAAGTCCAGTCGCACCCTTTGGAAGTACTGACCGTGATCGCCGGACCCGCGCCCGCCTCAGCGCTCGCAGCGGCACTCGAGGGGTTGATGACATAAGAGCAGGCCGCCGCGGCTGCGGCCGCCGCTTGTTGAACCGTAAACGTCTGACCCGCAACGCTCACCGTTCCAAGCCGGGCCGGGCCGGTATTCGCGGCGACGGCCATCGTGACGTTTGCGCTGCCCGTGCCGCTGGATCCGGAGGCGACGGCGATCCATGCGGCCTGGCTCGACGCGGTCCAAGTGCAGCCGGAAGGCGCGGTAATCGCGACCGTTGCCGTGCCGGAGGAAGCGTCCATCGACGCCCCGCCAGGACTGATCGCGAATGAACAGGCCAGCGGCGCCGGCGGCGCGGACGCGCTCTCCGCCTGATTCACCGTGACCATCTGTCCAGCCACAATGGCCGTTCCCGATCTGGCCGGACCCGAGTTCTGGCTGACGGCGAAGGTGACACGCCCGTTGCCCGCTCCGGTCGATACGCCGTCGACGCTGATCCAGGATGCCGTGCTCGTTGCGGACCACGGGCATCCGCTCGCCGCCGTCACGGCGACGGCTCCCGTGCCTCCGGTGCCGGCGATGGCCTGCGTGACGGGGCTGACCGCGTACGAACAGGCCGGCACGCCAGTGGCCTGGGCGATCGTGATCGTCTGATCAGCCACAGCGAGTCTGCCCGAGCGGGGCGCGCCGGTATTTGCTTCCACCGTGAAGGCCAGCCGCGCGCTGCCACTGCCGCTGGCGACCGGCACGGTGATCCAGTTTGCCGCACTCGTGATTGTCCAGCTGCAGCCGCGCGGCGCGGTCACGGCGACAGCCTCGTTGCCGCCGTCCGCGCCCAGGGTGAAGGCCAGCGTTTCGACGGTCACCTGACAGGGAGCGGCACCTTGTTTGATTTCCAGTCGCTGATCGCTGACGGTAATGGCGCCTTGTCGCGTGAGGCTGTCCGGATTAGCCAGCACGCGAAAATCGAGCTGACCGGCGCCGCGCCCGCTTGGTGATGAAGTGAGCGTGATCCACTCGACGCCCGCGGCGCCCTCCCAGGCGCACTCGCGCTCCGTGTTGACCACGACCGATCCCGTCGCGCCGGCGACATCGACGGACAGCGCCGACGTCGACAAGGCGACCTGACACTTGGCCGGTGAAGGGGATGTCGAGAGCACCGGCGACGACGCGCAGCCCGCGGAGGCCATCGAAATGGCGACGATGACCGCCAACGCGAACGCATCCGCGATGTCACAACCCGCCGAGTGCCTGCCGCAATGCCACACGGATGGCGCGGTAGAGCAGGTCCGATGCCATGATGAGGTTGCGGGATCTCCGAAGCAAATGGCGCCAATTCGTGCCGGCGGTCCGGGCCGCGTCGTTGAGATGGACAGGGACTGAACCGTCCCGATACGGAATTGATGCCCGTCGATGAGGTTGCCTTCGATCAACTGAAGGTCTGACGCCTTTGCGCCAGCCGGGATCATCCAGTACGATCGGAGTGAGTAAAGGACCAGTACATGCGCACACGTTTCAGCGTTCTTGCAGGCGCGGCTCTTCTGCTGACCGGCGCCGGACTCGCCGCCGGTTCGGCCTGGAGCGCCGAGTGGTCGGCCGCAGATGGGCAGCGGTCAACGGCGCCGGCAGCACAAAAGCCCGCCGCGCCGTCGATGGTCGTCTACAAGTCTCCAACGTGAGGGTGCTGCGGCGCCTGGATTGAGCACGTCCGGGCGCGAGGCTTTCAGGTGGAAGCCAACAACGTCAGCGACTCACAACTCGGAGTGATTGCGATCCAGTCGGGTGTGCCAGGCGATCTGACGTCGTGTCATACCGCCAAAGTCGGTGGCTACATCGTCGAGGGGCACGTGCCGGCGGAAGACATCCAACGCATGTTGAAGGAAAAACCCGCGATCACTGGCCTCGCCGTGGCCGGCATGCCTATCGGGTCGCCGGGGATGGAGCAGGGATCGTCCAGACAACCGTTCACGACGATGGCGTTTACGAAAGATGGGAAGAGGACGGTGTTCGCCAAGCACTGAAGAACGGCGCAGCTTTCCAGCATCGCAGGTCACGCGCTCAGCGTGAAGGTCCTGAGTCTGTCAAATTCTTGACATACAGAAATCACCTGATGGTTTCCGCCATTATGGCTGTGCTATCTGTTTGCTCTTCAATAACGGGAGGCTTCCCAGTGAAGGACGTCCTCATCCCGTGTCCGAAGTGCGAACAGCCTGGCACGTACTTGAAGGGCCTCAGTCAGTCTTCTCCCGTGGACTACTATCGATGTGTCGACTGCGAGCACGTCTGGACGGTACCGAAGGACGAGCGCGAGCCCACGACTGACACGCCGGTGGCTTAGCACAGCGATCTGGCAGGATAATGTCGACGATCCGCGTAACGCTGGATTGTCGAAATGACCAAGAAAAAAAATCCGCAGGGCGTCCTGAACGAGCTGCGCACGTACGTCCGTAGCGGTGCCGCGGCCCTGCTGCTGTTCGTGCCCGCGGCAGCGGGCGCGCAGCACTTGCCCGTCACGGTCACGAGCGATCGGGTGACCATTGGCCCCGAGTTCGTGCCGAGGTTCCTGACGCTGCCGACCAAACTCCTCGTGTCGGCCCGCGAGACCGAAATCCTCCCCGCCGATGGCACCTTCGACTATGTCGAAGTGGGCAATGGCGGGATTCTCAAATGCAGCGGCCCGACGAAGCTGACGGTCACGCACTTCTTCATCCTGCCTGGCGGGCAGTTCGACTGCCCGTTCCCCCTCGAGCTGGTCTTCCGCGACGTGCCCCTCGACACGACGAAAGACCCGTTCCAGTGGGGCAATGGGCTCCTGAACTTCGGGAGTCGGAAGCAGATCGGGCCGGTCGTGACGCCGTGGGTCGGGATCAGCGACGTGCCCGCGGGCGTGGCGACGTTGAATCTGACGGGGGATGTGATCGGCTGGCGGGTGGGCGACGAGCTCGTCCCGCCCGACACCCGACTGACTTCATTCCCGAACCGGCCACGCCGAGAAGCCAAGGTCACGATTGCCGCCATCTCAGGGCGCACGGTGACGCTTTCCAAGCCGCTCGACTTCGAGCATCAGACCGTGGTCGGGCCCGACGGGAAGCTGGGCGTGCATCCCATCGTCCTGAACGTCACGCGGCGCAGCGTCATCCGGTCGGAGAATCCCAATGGGGTTGCCGGACACGTGGCCGACATCGGAGAGACCGCGTCCTGGGACGTCGAGTGGACGGCGTTCGTCGGCCTCGGGCGCACCACGGCAGCGCCGCTCGACGACACCTCCGTTGACCTGGCGCACGTCGGCGGCAACGAGAAGGGTCGGTACAGCGACCATCATCACCACGTGCATTCGCCGGTCGTGTCGAAATCGGTCGGCAACGTCTATTACAGCATCGGCGCCGGTAAATGGGGCCACGTGTTGCACGGCACGCACGACACCGTCGTTGAGAAAAATATCGCCATCGGCTTCCCAGGCGCGGGCTTCGTCACCGAGGACGGCTACGAGGTGCGCAATCGCTACGCGGACAACGTCGCGCTCTACAACTACGCGCCGTTCACCGACAAGACGCAATCGACCACGAACATCGGAAAAAACCAGCCTGGCATCGAGGGCACCGGCTTCTGGATGCACGGCGTCATGCAGTTCTTCGAGGGGAACCAGGCCTGGAACAACGTGGTCGGCATGAACCTCCTCGACATGTTCGGCAAGCCGGGGACCTACCCGAGTCAACCGGGCGGGGCGTTCGATGTGTCGTTCGTGCCCGAACTCGATTACCAGCCGGCGAACGGACCCTTCAAGACGTTCATCAACAACGTCTTCGTTGGGAACACGCAATTCGGGCTGGACATCTGGGGGCTGAAGAAGGCGCCGAACCACAGCATGGTCGCCGTGAACAACCAAGTCGGCGCGATCTTCCAACCTTCGGGCAATCAGGAAGCGTGGCTGACGAACGCGGTCATCATGAGCAGCTACCAGACCGGGAACGGCGCCGCGGTCCCCCTCGACGAGCTCTACTACCAAGGGCAGTGCCTCCGCGTGCAGACTCCCTACGTCGCGGGCCTGTTCATCGAGAACGGGTACTTTGCCGGGTGCGCGACGGGGCTCTTTGGCATTTCGTCCGGTGTCACCTCGATCACGAACACGGTGTTCCAGAACGCCGTCGACCTGGACGTGCGCGATGGGCTGTCTCGGGGCGGAATGACATTCACGGGCCTGACGTTCAAGAAGTACGGCGCGCACCCCGCGCGCTTCCTCATCACGAAGGATCGGCCGGTCTGGGACGGCACCGGCCCGATGCCCGTCTGCACCGGCCCCACGCCTTCGACGTGCTCGGAGGTGATCGTGAGGCCGTAACTGGCGCCGGTCAGCTACTCCTGGCTTGTGCCGGAGCCCCGCTCGACGACAGCGGAGAGCTTGCTACCGTCCGCATCGGCACTGTTTCTCGAATGGTCGCTTCCGTGACGTCGAGGGTTTTCGTGCGATGCCTGCTTCGTCGACGGTCCGCAGATTCGCGTTAGGGTTCTGCGTCCAGCGCCGCACGGGATAAGTAAGTCGTCATTGGTTGCCGTCCTCAGACTGAACTCATCCGGTCGGGTGACTTCGACAGTCGTTGGACCGCAGATCCGCCCGAAAGTCCACTAGTTTCTATATCTTGCCTTGGCTCAGCCATTGCTTTGTCCCCGTGCACGCCGGAGTCCGTGACGGCGAGAGGCCCTAATCTGGAGGCAACGTGAAAATGAGACGACTGCTGGCTGTAGGTGCAATAGTTTTTGCCGCAAGCGTCGGCACCGCGCAGGCGACGACAATCGATTTCGAAGATCTGACAAGGGACGCCACTTTTGTCCCCGTCCCGGGCGACAAGATTTCGGGCGGCTTCCTCTTCGACTCGTCGAACGACCACATACATATCGACGGCGGGGCGACTCCCGTATGGTCCACCACTAACGGTACGACTTTCCTGGTCGAGGACTTCAACTACTCGATCACGCTCTCGCCGATCGCCGGCGGGCCGTTCACGCTGACGTCGATGGATATTTCTGAAGCGCACGATTTCGCGCGGGCCCACGAGGTTCTAGTCACTGGCATCCGGTTCGGCGGCGGCGCGAACCCTACACCCCTGACGCTGGCCCTGGATGCCTTCAGTACCAACCCCCCAGGGCCTAACGGTTTCCAGACGTTCTCCTCTGTTTTTGGTTCGGACTGGCAGAATCTTGCGAGCGTAACTCTGTTGGGGACGTCCAACATTCAGGGAAACGGCAACTATTGGGCGCTCGACAACGTCGTCGTTGATACCACTGCCACGGCAGTACCAGAGCCTGGGACGCTGACCCTGCTCGGCCTCGGCTCCGCATATCTGGTTCGTCGGCGTCGCCGTAACCGCCAGTAGCGGAAACAACAATCGGACAGGAGGCTGTTTCAGTCTCCTGTCCGTTCGAATCCGTTCAGCGTCCCGCCTTCATTTCTTTTCTTCTCGCGCTCCGCTGCGGCAGCAGCTTTCCTCACCGCCTGCCGCCAAATTCCTGCCGAGGACGCTCGGGAGGCGACGGCAACTTGTTGAACGACGACGGCGTTCTCAGTCGCCGCTTGTGGTCGTGGATTTTCGCAGTCGGCAGCGGGCGTGAGTGCCGCGGGAGGAAACCGACCATGATCGGTTGGTCCAGAGACGCCGAACTCTGGCGACCCTACGCAGTCACATAGCTGTGCCAACTCGCGACTCGCATGCGTCTGACGTCTCGTCTGGAGGCGGGCCCGCGATGAGCGACGAGGGCAACCGGGCGGAACACGCGCGCTCTCTGTTGCACGGGGCGCCACAGCCGGCGCCGCGGCAGCCGAATCCCGGCGAACTGCTGATGACGTTCGCGCGCGGCCAGGATGTCTACCGGTGTGGAGCTTCGACGAGCTGAAGCGGATCGTCCCCGCGGACTCGACGATAACGTGATTGCCGTCAGCTAATCTTGCGTCGGGCGCGTGCTAGACCCAGAACGCCAGTACCCAGAAGCAGCAGCGTCGCCGGTTCGGGAACGGGCGCGGGGCACGGTGAGTCGTTCGGTCCGCCGCAGCTCGTATTCGTAACGTCGGTAGAAATCTCGGTATACGGGGAGCCCTGGCCGGTGCCATTGACAGCGGTCTCGAACCCACGGAAGAAAAATTGCTGCAAGGGATTGAGGCCGATTGCGAGGAGGAGCTCGAGCGCCTTGGTGTCATTGCCGGACATGGTGATGGCGCCGGTGACGCCGTTGTTGATGAGTACGTTGACGCCGCCGGACAAATCGCCAGAAAGGAGATTGACTGGCGCCAGAATGCCGAGCGCGGGAATGGAACCAACAATCGTGATGAAATCGAGGTTCTTGTCGAAGCTCAGGAGCCCGCAGCCGCCGACAGCGTCGCCGCAAACTCCGGCGCCTTCGACGTCGAAGACACCGTTGTTCACAGGGGCGCCTATGATCGTCACGGTATCGATGAAGATTCCCGAACCCGTGACATTCGCGCCGATGTTGAGGGTTCCTCCCGCGCCTCCGAATCCCGTCCCGAAATCGATAACCGTACTGGCCCGTGCCGAACTGGCCCCGACACCGGCAACCATCGCTGCGGTTATGACAACGATCGAGACGGATCTCTTCATGGTTTTCCTTCGGCCGGCCGGCCCGGCACTACTGGTCCTGTTTTTGAGTAATCGAACGGGGATCGGCGAACGGCTTAGCAAAACAGATACCGAAAGCAGCTCGTCTGTTCATTGGATTTTCGACAGGAGTGTTGAAGAATGCCGATGACGGGCTGCCAAAAGGTTGTTGACTGTCAGAAATCGCAAAAAAATCTGCCAAAGTGCGACGGGGGTCCTGATCTGTCACGGCTCTTCGTAGGATCTCGGCAGGCCTGACGAGTGGATGTTCCACGACTCCCGGACCCACGTCCTCGATCGCGCGTTCGGGTCGCTCATCCTCCACGAGATCACGCACCGGATCGGTCGACAACCGGCGGACGCGGATTCTCAGTGAGGCGGAGCAGGCGGCACTGTTGAAAGCCGCGGTCCTGCCGCAGTGCGTCAAGAGCGAGTCAGGCTACGTGTTCACGAACGTCAGGACGCACACGGCCTACACGGTGAACGTGACGCCCATGTCTTCGCGGAAACTCGACGCGCTCGATTCGTTTGCGGTGGCCGGGCAGAATCTGGCAGAACGGAAAATCTCGAGGAGAAAAAGAAGTGGTGGACGGCAGGAGGCTCGAACTCCCGACCTCCGCGTTGCGAACGCGGCGCTCTCCCAACTGAGCTAGCCGCCCACTGAGCGAACCGCGATTGTACCACGCCCGTTTCAGAGGCCGCAACGCGCGCGCCCTGCTACACTCCTGCGCCACATGTCCGTACTCACGCGCCTTGGCATCCTGACTGGCGGCGGCGACGCGCCCGGTCTCAACGCCGTCATTCGCGCCGTCGTCAAGAGCGCCTCCAACGCCGGCATCGAATGCATCGGCCTCGAGGATAGCTTCGACGGACTCATCGAGCCGGGACGCTCACGACGGCTGACGCCGCGCGACGTGACCGGCATCCTGCGTCTTGGTGGAACGATTCTCGGCACGACCAACCGCGGCAACCCGTTCGCCTATCCGGTCGCCACGTCGGAAGGCGTCCGCGACTACTCCGATCGCGTCGTCGAGATGTTTCACCAGATGGGCCTCGACGCGCTGATCGTCATCGGCGGCGATGGCACGCTGGCGATCGCCAACGGGTTCTATCACCGCGGCATCCCCGTCGTCGGCGTTCCGAAGACGATCGACAACGACATCGTCGGGACCACCAACTGTTTCGGCTTCGACACCGCCGTCGATTTCGCGACCGACGCCATCGATCGCCTGCACACGACCGCCGAAGCGCACCACCGCATCATGATCGTCGAGGTGATGGGGCGATACGCCGGATGGATCGCGCTCTACGCCGGCGTGGCAGGTGGTGCGGACGCGATCCTGATCCCCGAAATTCCATTCGACATCGCCATCGTCGCGCAGCGGTTGCGCGACCGCGACGCCTGGGGCGCAAAGTTCAGCATCGTCGTCGTCGCGGAAGGGGCGTTCCAACGAGGAGGGTCGCTCTCGCTGGTCGAGGAGGCGCGCGACGGCTACTCGGAGCGGCTCGGTGGAATCGGCGCGCGAGTCTGCGAGGCGCTCGCGAGAGAGACCGGCAAGGAGACGCGATCGGTCGTCCTCGGCCACCTGCAGCGCGGCGGCGCGCCGACCAGCTTCGATCGGGTGCTGGCGACGCGGTTCGGCGGCAAGGCCGTCGAGCTCGCGCAACGGGGAGAGTTCGGCACGATGGTCGCCTTTGCCCCGCCGGACATCGTGGCGCTGCGCCTCGAAGAAGTCGTGGGAAAGACGAAGACCGTTCCGCTCGATCACGACCTGCTACTGACGGCGAAGGCTCTCGGCGTCACCTTCGGCGACTGAACCACACCGCGCCCGAGCCTCGACGGCCGCGCTTCAGGCCGCGCGCCGCGACATCATCATTCGGTACAGCCACAGCAGCAGGATGGAACCCAGCAGCGACATGAAAAAGCCGGCACCG
>Ga0111539_10011748_pt1 | contig 10986 bp, 10 predicted proteins | sample RhiMethybrSRZTD1_FD_79667 | JGI IMG/M metagenome (GOLD analysis project Ga0111539, IMG submission 79667) | Populus rhizosphere microbial communities from Tennessee, USA - Rhizosphere MetaG P. TD hybrid SRZTD1 (version 2) (version 2) | ecosystem: Host-associated > Plants > Roots > Rhizosphere >... | reverse complement strand
GAACCAGACGCAGCAGCGCGCCGCAGATCTCGCGACCCAGTTCGAGCGCGGCGTGCCGGGGGTCGAGCTGCCGCAGGTCATGCTCGAGATGCAGAAGGCCAGTGTGTCGTTCCGAGCGATCACCGAAGTACGGAATCGCTTCGTCAATGCCTATCAGGAAATCATGAATATGCCCATCTAGAAGAGATGGAAGCGGTTGGCGGTTAGCGGTTGGCGGTTAGTGCAGAGGTTCAGTAGAGACCGACGAATATGAAGTCAGGATCAACAAAGGAATTGGGCGTAATCGCCAAGCGCGCGCGTCAGCGCGTCCGCACTAACCGCCAACCGCCAACCGCTAACCGCTTCTATTTCCGGAGCCTCCCATGAGCGCCGAAGCGGCGGCTTTGCCGCGTCCTTCCATCATCCCGCCGAGCCTCAAACCGCTCGCGCTGCTCATCGGCATCGCGGCGGCGGTGGCGGCCGGCGTCGTGATCGTGTTGTGGTCGAAGGAGCCGACCTACAGCCTGCTCTACGGCAACCTCGGCCAGCAGGACGCGGCGCAGATCGCACAGGCGCTCGACGCCAACAACATTCAGTACAAACTCGATGGCGGCACGATCTCGGTGCCGGCCGATCGCGTTCACGATGCGCGCCTCAAGCTGGCGGCGCAGGGTCTGCCCGAAGGCGACGGCGGCTTCGCTGTCATGTCGAAGGAGCCGGGCTTCGGCGTCAGCCAGTTCATGGAAGGCGCGCGCTACCAGCACGCACTCGAGACCGAGCTGGCGCGCACGATTTCGAGCGTGCAGGCGATCGAAGGTGCCCGCGTGCACCTGGCGCTGCCGCGACAGTCCGCATTCGTGCGCGATCGGCGTCCGCCGAGCGCCTCGGTGTTCCTGCAGATGAAGCCGGGCCGCCGTCTCGAATCCGAACAGGTCACTGCAATCGTCAACCTCGTCGCGTCGAGCATTCCCGAGCTCGAAGCGGACCAGGTCACCGTCGTCGATCAGGGAGGTCGGCTGCTGTCCGCGCCGGAGGGCAACGATGAGATGGCTGCTCGCGAGAAGCAGCTCGAAATCGCCCGCGGCATGGAAGAGCGCTACACGGAACGCGTCGAAGAGCTGCTCGCGCCGCTCGTCGGCCCGGGCCGCGTGCGCGCACAGGTCGTCGCCGACGTCGAGCTTTCGACGACGGAAGAGGCGCGTGAGCAGTATCGTCCGGAGAGCCAGATCGTCCGCAGCGAGCAGACAGCGGAGGAGACGAGCCGCAACGGCGCCGGTCCGCAGGGCGTGCCCGGTGCGCTCACGAACCAGCCTCCGACACCCGGTACGGCGCTGCCGCCAGGTGTCGCCGCTCCCAATGCGCAGGCCGCTGCGAACGCCGAACAAACCGTCGCGCCGAATTCGCCGCCCGACAACACTTCGAAGCAGTCGACGCGCAACTACGAGATCGATCGCACGGTTGCGTACACGAAGCAGCCCGCGGGGCGCCTGAAGCGCCTGACGGTTGCGGTGCTCGTCGACAACCTGCGGACGACCGACGACGACGGCAACGTCACCGAGACGGCGCTGACGCCTGAGCAACTCGAGAACATGACGAAGCTGGTGAAGGAAGCCGTCGGCTTCGACCAGGCGCGCGGCGACAGCGTCAGCGTCGTCAACGCCTCGTTCAAGGGCGAGCTGAAGCCCGAAGACATCCAGGAAGACCCGATTCCGCTGTGGGAGCGCCCGCTGATCCGCGACGTCGCGAAGCTGCTCGCGGGACTGATCGTGCTGCTGGTGCTGGTCCTGATGGTGCTGCGTCCGCTGATCCGCGGCTTGCTCGCGCAGCCGCGACTCGCCTTTGCACCGGCGGCATTGCCGGGCGAGCCGGGCAGCAGCCTGCCGACCAGCCGCTCCGGCGGGGCGCAGCTCGACTATGACGGACAGATTTCTCAGGCGCGCTCGATGGTGACTCAGGATGCGGCGCGCGTGGCGCAGGTCGTGAAGACATGGGTCGGCGACGATGAGTAAGAAACAGCAACACGACGCCAAGCGCTCCGGCACGGAGCGCGCGGCGATCTTCTTGCTGTCGCTGGGCGAGCAGGAAGCAACCGAAGTGATGCGGCACATGGGCGCGAAGGACGTGCAGCGCATCGGCGCCGCAATGACGCAGCTGCAGAACATCTCGCGCACCGACGTGAGCCAGGTGCTGAACGACTTCAGCCTCTCCGTCGAGGGGCACACGTCGCTCGGCGTCGGCGTCGACGAATACCTGCGCAAAGTGCTCATCGGGGCGCTGGGCGAAGAGAAGGCGCGCGGCGTCATCGATCGCATCCTGTTCGGTCGCTCCAGCAAGGGTCTCGAAGCGCTCAAGTGGATGGACGCACGCGCGGTCTCGGAACTGATCCGGCAGGAGCACCCGCAGATCATCGCGATCATTCTGGCGTATCTCGATGCCGACCAGGCGGCCGACATCCTGAGCAACTTCCCCGAGCCGCTGCGCGCCGATGTGGTACTGCGCATCGCGACGCTCGACGGCATTCAGCCGTCGGCGCTGCACGAGCTCGACGAAGTCATCGAGAAGCAGTTCGCCGGGCGCGCGGCGGGGCTCAAGACCTCGGTGCTTGGCGGCGTCAAGACCGCGGCCAACATCCTCAACTTCATGGATTCGAGCGCCGAAGCGAACGTCGTCGAGCTGATCTCGAAGGTCGACGAGTCCCTCGGCACCAAGATCCAGGATCTGATGTTCGTGTTCGACGACATCGCCGAGATCGACGATCGCGGCATGCAGGAAGTGTTGCGCGCCATACCGAGCGACAAGCTGCTGCTCGCGATCAAGGGCGCGGACGAGGCGCTGAAGGCGAAGATCTTCAAGAACATGTCGCAGCGTGCCGCTGAAATGCTCAAGGACGATCTGGAGGCGAAGGGCCCGGTGCGGCTGTCCGAAGTCGAAGCCGCGCAGAAGGAGATCCTGGCGATCGTCCGCAAGATGTCCGAGGCCGGCACGATCCAGCTCGGCGGCAAGGGTGAGGAATTCGTATGAGCGCGGTGTCGCGCTGGGATTTGCCGGCGGTCGCGGGCAAGACAGTGCAGGGCCGGCGCGCGGGTCGCACCGTCAGCGAGCTCGAAGAAGTCGAGCAGCGCACGCACAAGGAAGCGTACACGAAGGGGCATGCAGCCGGCCTCGCGGCGGCGCGTGCGGAATCGCAGCAGGCACTCAATCAGCTCAAGACGCAGGTCGCGACGCTCGAAAAGATGCTCGGCGCGATTGCGCAGCCGTTTCGGGACCTCGACGCGCAGGTCGAGGAACAACTCGTGCAGCTCGCCGTCACGATTGCGCGTCAGCTCGTACGTCGTGAGCTGCGCACGGATCCGGCGCAGGTGATCGCGATCATCCGCGAGACCGTGGCGCTCCTGCCGGCAGCTACACGCGATGTACGCGTCCACCTGCATCCGGAGGACGCCGCCATCGTGCGCGAGAAACTCGCGACGCCGAGCGCGGATCGCGCCTGGACGATCGTCGAGGATCCGGTGATGACGCGCGGCGGTTGCCGTGTCACGACGGATACCGCACATATAGATCAACGCCTGGAGACCCGCATCCAGAGCATCATGGCTGCCATTCTCGGCGAAGAGCGCACCGATGCCGGACGCGGCGCGTAGCTCCAGCATCGCGAGCCTGCTCGAGCGGCACGCCAGGCGTGTCGAGCAGATGCCGCCGCCGCCGGTCGAAGGCGTGCTGACCCGTATGGTTGGGCTCACGCTCGAAGCCGCGGGCTGCCAGGCCGCCGTTGGCGACCGTTGCGACGTGCTCGGCAACGATGGCGCGCGCATCGAAGCAGAGGTCGTCGGCTTCTCGGGCGATCGGCTCTATCTCATGCCGACCGGCGACATTCACGGTTTGAAGCCGAACGCGCGTGTCGTGCCGCGGACAGGTGCGGAAACGGTTGGCGTCGGGGCTCAATTGCTGGGTCGAATCATCGATGGCGCGGGTGTGCCACTCGATGGTCTGGGCCCGATCGCTTCCGAAGAACGCATTCGCCTGACCGGGACGCCGATGAATCCGCTGTCGCGTCAGCCGATCGATCAGCCTCTCGACGTTGGCGTACGCGCGATCAACTCTTTGCTGACTGTCGGTCGCGGCCAGCGCATCGGTTTGTTCGCGGGCAGCGGCGTCGGCAAGAGCGTGCTGCTGGGCATGATGGCGCGCTATACGAGCGCCGACATCATCGTCGTCGGTCTGATCGGCGAGCGCGGCCGCGAAGTGAAGGAATTCGTCGAGCGCATCCTGGGGTCGCAAGGTCTGAAGCGCGCCATCGTCGTCGCGACTCCGGCCGATAATCCGCCTCTCATGCGTCTGCACGGCGCATGGCGCGCGACGGCCATCGCAGAGTATTTCCGCGATCAGGGCAAGAATGTCCTGCTCATCATGGACTCGTTGACCCGCTTCGCTCAGGCGCAGCGCGAGATCGGTCTTGCGATCGGTGAGGCGCCGGCGACCAAGGGCTATCCGCCTTCGGTGTTCGCGCGTCTGCCGCAGCTCGTTGAGCGTGCGGGCAACGGCGCCGAGGGCAGCGGCTCGATCACGGCGTTCTATACCGTACTGACAGAAGGCGACGATCAACAGGATCCGATCGCCGACGCCGCACGCGCGATTCTTGACGGACACGTCGTGCTGTCGCGGCGTATCGCGGAGGCCGGCCACTATCCGGCGATCGACGTCGAAGCTTCGATCAGCCGGGTCATGCACGACGTTGTCGAGCAGCAGCAGTTCGCCCTGGCGCGACGGTTCAAACAGGCGCTCAGCACTTATCAGCAGAATCGCGATCTGATCGCGATCGGCGCCTACCACAAGGGCAGCGATCCGCGCATCGACGCGGCGATTGCCCTGTGGCCGAACATGCAGAACTTCCTGCAGCAGGATCTGGCGGAGCGCGTGGACTACAAGCGTAGCCTGGTCGAGCTCGGCGCAGTCGTCGGCGGTGCCGCGTGACGCGCGCCAAGCGCATGAAGCCGGTGCAGAACCTGTACGACGATACCGAGCGTCGGCTGGCGCTCGCCCTTGCCACGATCGAGCGCAAGGTGGCGGAAGCCGAGGCGAAGTGTCAGGAGCTCGAGCGCTATCGTGGCGAGTACGAGAAGCAGTTTGCGCAGCGCGCGGGCGGCGGCATCAGTGTGACCGCGCTGCGCGATTACCAGGCTTTCCTCGCGAGACTGTCCGAGGCGATCAAGCAGCAGCAGGCAGTAGTGAGGCGTGCGCAGTCCGAGCGCGATGCCGAGCGGCTGCGCTGGCAGGAAGCAGCGAAACGCGCCAAGGCGCTCGGGCACGTCGTCGAACAGTGGCAGACCGAAGAGCGTCGTGCGTCGGACCGCCGCGAGCAGCGCGAGAGCGACGAGCGCGCCCAACGCAAAGTGAGCAAGACATGACCCCCACGAACCTCCCGCTGCAGCCTGCGACTCCCGCGACTCCCACGCAGGGGGCTGTCGCGACGGCGACGGAGCAATCGCAGACGACCGATTTCCTGCTGATGCTCGGGCAGCTGGTCGCTGCATCCGTTCAGCGCAGCGGTACGTCGCTTGCGCCGACGACCAAGGTGCCGGCCATGTTTCTGGACAGCGACGCGAAGAAGGACGAAGTCGATCCCGAGCAATTGCTCGCGATGTTTTCGATGGTCGTGCCACACCCGCAGGTGCATCCGATCAACCTCGATGTTCCGGTCGGTCAGGCGCTGCAGGCGTTGTCCGGCGTGAGCATTGCGGGCTCGGCGGCGGAAGGGCAGGTGCAAAACATCCTGCAAGAGGTCGCGAAGCAGCTCACGGACGCGAAGCTGCTCTCGGACGTTGATGCGCAAGGCGCTGCTGTGCCGCAGGCGCCCGATGGCTCGCAGACGCCGACATTGCAGCTGCAGCCGCAGACACAAGTGAGCGCTCACGTTCACGAGGCAGTCTCTCGTCCCGTTCACGCTCCGGTGGGTACGCCCGCTTGGGCGGACGACATCGGCTCACGCGTCATCATGATGACCGAGTCGGGTCATCACACCGCATCGCTGAAACTCTCGCCGGAGCACTTGGGTCCGCTGGAGATCAACATCACTGTGCGCGACGACAAGGCATCGGTGTGGTTCGGTGCGGCGCATGCCGACACGCGCGCGGCCATCGAAACGGCGTTGCCGCGACTGCGGGAAATGTTCGAAGCACAGGGTCTATCGCTGGCGGATGCGGGGGTGTTCCGCGAACCGCCCCGCGAGCAGCCGGTCGTGAAGAATACGACGACGGCAGGGCAGGGCGAGGCGACCGAAGAAGTTGCCGCCATCAGCACGCACGCGAAACTGGGACTGGTCGACGCTTACGCCTGACTCCGCTCCACGATCCATTGCGCTGCCGCCAGATCCGCGAGTGCGACGCCGACGGACTTGAAGACTGTCGGGCCCCTTGGGTGCTGAATTGCACTGTCACGTACCAGTCGGTCCAACGGAACGACAGCGGCAGCGTCAAGGGCACCACTCTCGAGCGGCGAGCGCAGATCGCCGCATTCCTCCAGAGCCGTCAGCGTGTCCGTGACGACGAAAGCGTTGCGCACGCAATCATCGTCCGCCTCGCGCATCGACGGCCGATATCCGCCCACGAGATCGAGATGAGTCTTCGGTTTCAGCCATCTGCCCAGCACCAGCGGCTTGTCCGACATCGTCGCGCAGCTGATGACGTCGGCTGAACGGACTGCGTCCTCGAGATCCTCGGCGACTTCTGTGGGCAGGCCATCGCGTGCAAGCTCGGCAACAGTGGCAGCGGCCTTGTTCTTGTCGCGGCCCCATATCTTGATCGACGTGTACCGGCGAACAGCAGAGTGACCGCTTGCGAGATAGGGAATCAGTGCGCCGGTGCCGACGAGCAGCAGCGCCTGGGGTTCGACGGGCGCCAGCAGATTTGCGGCGAGCGCGGAGACGGCGGCCGTTCGAAGGAGCGTCAAAGCACGACCGTCGAGGGAGGCGAGGAACTGACCCGTCTTCGCGTCCAGGAGCAGGTACTGCGCGCTGACGGACGGCAGACCCCGCGCGGGGTTGCTGGCGCAGACCGTAGCGATCTTGATGCCCAGCCGCTCGCCAGCTCGCCACGAAGGCATCAACAGCAGTGTTGCGTCGCCGGCCTCCTTGCCGATCTCGTAGTGGAGGCGCTGCGGCACCGTCGCGCCCTCGAGGAATGCGAGGCGCACGGGCTCGATCAGTGCCTCGACCGAGGCAAGCTCGTGCAGTTGGGTGAAGTCGAGCCGAATCATGGCCGGGTCTTCTTATTTCGGCGCCGGCTCCGCCAGCGCGCTGCGCGATTCTGCAGTGGAGGGCTTGAGTGCATTGTTGCCGGCCTCGCTCGCGTAGACCGCTGCGAGCTCCTGCGTCTTGTCGGGTTCGCTGACGGTCCGCAGATGGTAGTACTCGCACTGAGCGCGATCGCGCGTCACGTCGAGCACGCAGTAACCGCGCTTGTGGAGCTCGACGTATTTCATGTGCGGCGAGCTCGAGCGCACTCGTTCGGAGTCGGCCGCAGCCTGCGCCTGATCGAGCACCCCTGGTGAACTGATCGCAGGTCCGACGAACTCAACGCCCAGCAGACGCCCCTCGTCTGACGCATCCGACGGGGCCCACGGATTGGATCGCAGCTCGTTGCACCACGAAGAGTGGATGTCGCCGGTCAACACGACGTTGTTGCGGATGTCGCGCTCGCGCAGAACTTCGAACAGACGCTCGCGCGCCGGGCCGTAGCCGTCCCATTGGTCGGGATTGCGAATCGTCTGGCCCTGAGTGCGGCTTAGCTGCGCCATCATCACTTGCTGGCCGAGGATGCGCCACGGTTGCTTGCGGCCTTGCGACGTGCGCAGCTCACGCGCCAGCCACGCTTCCTGATCGAAGCCGAGCAGCGTGCGCTTCGGATCGGAGATCTGCGGGTCGGTTGTTGAGATGTGCGACTCGCCCTCCTTGATGTCGATCTGCTTGTCCCGTCCGTGCAGGCGGGTGTCGAGCATCAGTACGTCGGCGAGATCTCCGAAGCGGAAGGTCTGATAGATCCGGTCATCGGTTGGCCCGTTGCTGCGGATTGGGATGTACTCGTTGTACGCCTGCACTGCGCTGCGCCGCCGCTTCTTCCAGTCGCCTTCACCCTGGTCGGGGTTGTGATTCTGCGCACCGTTGCGCCAGGAGTTGTTCGCCGTTTCGTGGTCGTCCCACACGGTGATGAACGGATGCTGGCGATGCACTTCCTGCAGATCGGGATCGGTGCGATAAAGCGCATAACGCAGCCGATAGTCCTCGAGCGTCACGATCTCGTGCGTCGGCGCGACGTCGCGCTTGCCGGCGAGCTGCGGATCGGCATATTCGCCGAGCTTGTACTCGTAGATGTAGTCGCCGAGATGCAGCACGAAGTCCAGGTCGTCGCGCTCGGCGATGCGCGCGTACGCATTGAAATAGCCGTGCGGGTAGTTCGAGCACGAGGCGAAGGCGAAGCGCAGGCGATCGACCTTGCCGACCGGCAACGTGCGCGTGCGGCCGATCGGCGACTTCACGCCGCGTGCCTCGAACTGATAGTAATAAGTGACGCCGGGCTTGAGCCCGGCAACGTCGACTTTGACGGTGAAGTCGCGCCGGCGATCGGTCGCAACGCGGCCGGATTGCCGGATCTGCTTCATGCCGGGATCGCTTGCTACCACACAGCGCACGCGCAGCGTCTCCGTGGGATCTACGGGCGTTGCACGTGTCCACAGCATCACACGATCTCGCTGCGGATCGCCGCTGGCGACGCCGTGCGCGAAAGTGAAGTTGGGCTCGTCGTCCCGCGCGAACGCCGAGGGCACCACGCCCAGCGCGCCCAACGCGGCAATGAGTTCCCGGCGACTGAGATTCATGACCCTGCCTACAGTTTTTTGAAATAGCGCGCGACGGGGAACAGGCCGAATCCGGCCCTCGTGTACGCAGCGCGCGCCGGCCCATGTCCGGGGTCGCCGCCGGTCTCGACCATCGCGATAGTCATGCCGGCTTCCTTCATGCGCTCGACGGCGAAGTCCGTCATGGCGAGCGCGATGCCACGTCGCTGAAAATCCGGATCGACCGCGATCATGTAGATCTCGCCGAGCTTGTCCGCGGCGTGATAGCGGAGGGCGACGAAGCCCGCGACGGTTGCGGACTCGATTGCGACCCAGACCTTGAAGTCCGCCGAAGCGCACACGTCGCGCACGGCCTTTTCCTGCGACACACGCCAGCCTTCGGGATAGAAGGTGTCGTGGATGGATGGGACGAAGACCTGCTTGAGCGAATCGAAGACCGGCGACCACGCGCGCAGGGAGAGGCGCACGACGCCTTCGAGATGAATGGGGTCGTAGGGCTTGATGATCATCCCCAGACCTCACCGAACAGCCGCGCGAAGTTCGCACCGAGAATCTTCTCGACGCGTTTCGGTGCCCAGCCGCGATCGGTCAGATCGTTGGCGAGCGTGAAGAAGCGGCGCGCGTCGTTGTACTCGGGCACGAGATTGAAGACGTCCGCGGCTTCTCCCGGTGCGGCGATGCCGGCCTTCGCACGGTCTTCGTAGAACTTGCGCTGGAACGCTGCGTATTTCTCGTCGAGCTTGATGGCGGAGATGCCGCCGTCGGTGCCGAGACCGACGTGATCTTCGCCGCAAACGTTGACGGCGTGTTCCAGATGTCGAATCAGATCTTCGGCATGCGGCTGCCCCGAGGCTCGCAGGAACGGCATGAAGTAGATGCCGACCACGCCGCCTCGATCCGCCACAGCCTTCAGCTCGGTATCGTGCGTGTTGCGCGGAACGTCGACGAGTGCGCGACAACCCGTGTGCGTGATGGCCATCGGAGTTTTCGATGCAGCGATTCCTTCGCTCTGCGTGCGTGCGCCGGCGTGACTGAAATCGACCAGGATCTTGAGCTTGTTGAGCTCTGCGATCAGCTCGTGGCCGAGCGTGCTCAGTCCGCCGTTCGCGGGCTCGAGACAGCCGTCGCCCATGAGATTGCGGCGGTTGTAGCAGGGCTGAATGATGCGCACGCCCAGACCGTGAAACACGGTGAGACGATCCAGCCGCCCGTCGAGCGGGCTCGTGTCCTGGAAACCGTAGATGATTCCCATGCGGCCCGCTGTCTTTGCAGCGCTGAGGTCGCGACCCGTCAGCACCTTCATGAAGAGATCGGGATGCTCGTTGATCATCTTCTCCGAGTAGCCGATCGCCGCGACCGTTTGTTCGAACACTCCGGCGTCGTTGCCGACGCTGCTGACCGTAAGGTTGACCGCAGTCACGCCGGAAGTCTTGACATCTGCGAGCATGCTCGGAGTGAGTTGGCCATCGGGTGAGTCCGGGTCGTAGCCGCCCGGCCCGCCCAGGGCGTCGATCACGATGGCTTTCGCGTACGCCTGTTCTGTAAAGCCGCGCTTCGGTGCTGCAGCTCGGGCGATGGGGGAGGCGGCCAGCGCGGCGACTGCCGCGGAAGACAGAAATTCGCGTCGATCGAGCACGTCGTTCTCCTGAAGGTCCCCGGCGGCGAATCGGCGCGCATTGTAGCGCGGGCGGGGCTGCGGTACCGTAGCGCACCAGAACAAAAATGCTGGTCACTACAGCGGGAGACCACCATGTTCACGCGCTTCTCTCGGAGCTGGGCACTGATCAAGGCGAGCGGCGCCGTCCTGCGCCAGGACAAGGAATTGCTGCTGTTCCCGTTCTTCTCGGCGATCGCCACGCTGCTGGTTTTCGCGAGCTTCATCGTGCCGCTGGTCGTAACCGGTGCGTTCGAGCGGATGAACCCGGACGAGTCCCAGGCGCCATTGATGGTCTTCGCCTTCGTCTTCTACCTGATCCAGTACTTCATCATCTTCTTCTTCAATTCGGCGCTGGTCGGCGCGGCGATGATCCGGCTCGACGGCGGCGACCCGACCGTGCGCGACGGCCTGCGCATTGCGAGCTCGCGAATCGTGCAGATCATCGGCTACGCGGCGATCGCCGCGACGGTGGGTCTCATCCTGCGGCTCATCGAGGAGCGCCT
>Ga0111539_10011746_pt1 | contig 10987 bp, 15 predicted proteins | sample RhiMethybrSRZTD1_FD_79667 | JGI IMG/M metagenome (GOLD analysis project Ga0111539, IMG submission 79667) | Populus rhizosphere microbial communities from Tennessee, USA - Rhizosphere MetaG P. TD hybrid SRZTD1 (version 2) (version 2) | ecosystem: Host-associated > Plants > Roots > Rhizosphere >... | reverse complement strand
TTCCCGCAGTACGTCGCGTCGGCCCTCAAGAGCGACTTCATGAAGAAGATCGCCGAGCAGCTGGCGGTGGGCCAGCCGCTATACAACCTCTTCTACGCGGCCGGCATCATCTTCTTCTGCTACTTCTACATCTCGATCATCTTCAACCCCATGGACGTGGCGGACAACATGAAGAAATACGGCGGGTTCATCCCGGGGATCCGGCCCGGGCGCAAGACCGCCGAGTACCTCGACACCATCCTGACGCGCCTGACGTTCGTGGGGGCGATCTACCTGGCCCTCATCGCGCTCCTGCCGCAGCTGCTCATCAGCGGCCTCAACGTCCAGGTGCTGCCGGTCATCGGCGGAACGCTCGACCGGATCCTGCCATCGTTCCTGACGCAGGGGCTGGGGCTGAAGTTCTACTTTGGCGGCACGTCGCTCCTCATCGTCGTGGGCGTCGCGATGGACACCATTCAGCAGGTCGAGTCGCAGCTCATCATGAGGCACTACGACGGCTTCCTGAAGGGAGCCCGGGTGCGCGGGCGGCGCGGGTGACCCGATGGCCGAACCGGGACGCGGCACCGTCCGCCTGGTCCTCTTCGGAGCGCCGGGCGTCGGCAAGGGGACGCAGGCCCAGGGGCTGCAGCGGCGCTTCGCCGCGCCGCACGTCTCGACCGGGGACATGCTGCGCGCCGCCATCCGGGAGGGGACGCCGCTCGGACGCCAGGCGCGCGCGGTGGTCGAGCGCGGCGAGCTGGTCCCTGACGCGCTGGTGAGCGCGCTGGTGGCGGAGCGCCTCGGCGGGGACGAGGTGCGCGACGGCTTCATCCTGGACGGCTACCCGCGCACGGTGCGCCAGGCGGCCGACCTCGACGCCGCGCTCGCCACGCGCGGGGCGACGATCGACGTGGTGGTGAACCTGGAGGTGCCGGCGGCGGAGATCGTCGAGCGGCTGGCGGGGAGGCGTTCCTGTCCGTCGTGCGGGGCGACGTACCACGTGCGCTTCCAGCCCACGAGGGCGGGGGAGGTCTGCGACCGGTGCGGCGGGGCGCTGACGCAGCGCCTCGACGACGCCCCGGACGTGGTGCAGGGGCGCCTGCGGGTGTACGAGGCGCAGACCGCCCCGGTGCTGGAGCACTACCGGGGCCGGGGGCTCCTGGTGGACGTGGACGGGCGCGGCACGCCGGACGAGGTGGAGGCGCGCATCGTCGAGGCAGTGGAGAGGCGGCGGAGGTCGTGATCATCTACAAGTCGCGCGAGGAGATCGAGAAGCTCGACCGCAGCAACCGGGTGGTGACCCGGGTGCTGCAGGCCCTCAAGCGCGAGGTGCGTCCGGGGATCACGACCATGGACCTGGAGGAGACGGCAGATCGGCTGTGCAAGGAGGCGGGGGCGAGGCCGGCCTTCAAGGGGTACCGCGGCTACCCCTGCGTCCTGTGTGCCTCCGTCAACGATGAGGTGGTGCACGGCATCCCCTCGAAGGGCCGCCGGCTCAAGGAGGGGGACATCATTGGGCTCGATTTCGGGGTGGTGGTCGAGGGATACTACGGGGACGGCGCGGTGACGGTGGCGGTCGGGGCCGTGCCGGACCCCGCCCAGACCCTGATGCAGGTGACCCGGGAGGCCCTCTACCGCGGGGTGGAGGCGGCCCGGCCGGGGCGCGGGTGTCCGACATCTCGCAGGCGGTGCAGGCGCACGTCGAGAAGCACGGCTTCTCGGTCGTGCGCGAGTTCGTCGGGCACGGTATCGGAACGTCGCTGCACGAGGATCCCCAGGTGCCCAACTACGTGGCGCCGGGGCCGAACCCGGTGCTGCGCGAGGGGGTGGTGCTGGCGATCGAGCCGATGGTGGCCCTGGGGGCCCCGTCGGTGAAGATCCACGAAGATGGCTGGACCGCGTCGACCGTGGACGGCTCGCTGTCGGCGCATTTCGAGCGCTCGGTGGCGGTGACCGCCGACGGTCCGTGGCTGCTCGGCGGCGACGCGGAGGTGGTGTGAGCAAGGAGGACGCGATCCAGGTGGAGGCGACGGTGGTGGAGCCGCTGCCGAACGCGATGTTCCGGCTGGCGCTCGACAACAAGCACGAGGTCCTGGCGCACATCTCCGGCAAGATGCGGAAGAACTTCATCCGCATCCTGACCGGCGACCGGGTGCTCGTGGAGCTCAGCCCGTACGACCTGTCGCGCGGCCGGATCGTGTACCGCTTCAAGTGAAGGGGAAGAGAGGACGGAGATGAAAGTCCGGGCATCGGTGCGGAAGATTTGCGACAAGTGCAAGGTGATCAAGCGGGCCGGCGTGGTCCGGGTGATCTGCGGCAACCCCAAACACAAGCAGCGCCAGGGATAGGAGACGCGTCGTGGCCCGTATCGCCGGAGTCGACCTGCCGCAGGGGAAGCGCGTGGAGATCGCCCTCACCTACATCTTCGGGATCGGGCGGTCCCGCAGCGGCCGCATCCTCGGCAAAGCCAACGTCGAAAAGCAGATCAAGGTGAAGGACCTCTCCGAGGACGAGGTGCGCCGCATCCGCGACATCATCCAGGAGGAGGGGCAGGTCGAAGGAGACCTGCGCAAGAACGTGCAGATGGACATCAAGCGGCTCATCGACATCGGCTCGTACCGCGGCCATCGTCACCGCCGCAACCTGCCGGTGCGCGGGCAGCGGACGCACACCAACGCCCGTACCCGGAAGGGTCCGCGCAAGACGGTGGCCGGGAAGAAGAAGGCGCCGGCCGGCAAGAAGGGCTAACCGGCCCGCGGGCCGCTCGATACAGAGGACACGAGGAGACCATGGCAGACGACAAGGAACAGGCCCCGGACGCCCCCGCCGAGAAACCGGCGAAGGCCCCCAAGGCCCCGAAGGAGACGGCCGCGGCGGAAGGCGCGGCGGCCGAGACCGGCGCCAAGGCGGAAGGCAAGAAGGGCGGCGGCAAGAAGAAGGAGAAGAAGAACGTGCCGTTCGCCATCGCGCACGTGCACGCCTCCTTCAACAACACGGTGATCACCATCACCGATCAGGGCGGGGGAGTGCTCTCCTGGTCCTCGGCCGGGTGCGTGGGGTTCAAGGGATCGCGCAAGGGGACGCCATTCGCTGCGCAGCTGGCGGCGCAGGCGGCGGGCAACGCCGCGCGCGAGCACGGCGTCAAGCAGCTCGAGGTGCGCGTCAAGGGGCCGGGGGCCGGACGCGAGTCGTCGGTGCGGGCGCTGCAGTCGATCGGGCTGGAAGTGAAGACCATCAAGGACATGACGCCGATTCCGCACAACGGCTGCCGGTCGCCGAAGCGGCGCCGGGTCTAGGGGCAAGGAGAACACGTGGCGAGAGTTCGAGGGACGGTCTGCCGGCTCTGCCGGCGCGAAGGGATGAAGCTGTTCCTGAAGGGGAGCCGCTGCTTCACCGAGAAGTGCGCGGTCGAGAAGCGGAACTTCCCGCCCGGGCAGCACGGCAAGCGCCGGATCAAGATGCAGGGGTACGGCGTGCAGCTGCGCGAAAAGCAGAAGGTCAAGCGGACGTACGGCGTGCTCGAGAAGCAGTTCCGCCTCACGTTCCAGGAAGCCGCCCGCAAGAAGGGGGTCACCGGCGAGATGCTGCTGCAGGGGCTGGAGCGGCGCCTCGACAACGTGGTCTACCGCCTTGGCCTCGCCTCGTCGCGCCCGCAGGCGCGGCAGATCGTCGCGCACGGCCACGTCAAGGTGGACGGGAAGAAGGTGGACATCCCCTCCTACCAGGTGAAGCCGGGGCAGACGCTGACCCTGAAGGACAAGATGGGGAAGAACGTCCAGGTGCAGGCGTCCCTGCAGCTGGCGCGGGGCCGCGGTGTGGCGCAGTGGCTCCAGCAGGACGCGCAGGGGGCGGCGGCCGGCAGCGTCACGAACCTGCCGCGCCGCGAGGAGATCACGCTGCCCATCCAGGAGCAGCTCATCGTCGAGCTTTACAGCAAGTAGTCGTCCGCCGGGGTCGACGCACCCGCGGCAGGAGGATCGAAGAATGCTTTGGAAAGGATTCCAGAGGCCGAAGCGCCTCGAGGTCGATCACGAGACGTTGACGCCCACCTACGGGCGGTTCTGGGCCCAGCCGTTCGAGCGCGGGTTCGGCACCACCGTCGGCAACGCGCTGCGGCGCGTGCTGCTCTCCTCCGTCGAGGGGGCCGCGATCACGGCCATCAAGATCGACGGCGTGCTGCACGAGTTCACCGCCATCCCGGGAGTGGTCGAAGACACCATCGACCTGGTGCTGAACCTCAAGCAGATCCCGATCAAGCTGAACGTCGATCACCCGGAGACGATCTACCTCCGCGGCGAGGGGGCGATGGAGCTGAAGGCCGCTCACATCGAGACCAACCCCAACGTCGAGATCCTCGATCCCGACGTGCACATCGCCACCCTGATGGACGAGGCGCACCTCAACATGGAGCTGCGCGTGAAGCCGGGGCGCGGGTACGCGCCGGCCGACCGCAACTTCGACCATGACCTGACCATCGGCTACATCCCGATCGACTCGGTCCACTCGCCGGTGCGCAAGGTCAACTACACGGTCGAGGACGCCCGCCTCGGGCAGACCACCGACTACGATCGCCTGAGCATCGAGATCTGGACGAACGGCGCCGTGTCGCCGCAGAACGCCCTCGGGCTCGGCAGCAAGCTGCTCAAGGATCATCTGTCGATCTTCGTGAACTTCGAAGAGGTGCCGGAGCTCGACATCGAGAAGGTGGACCGGGACCGCGACCGGGTGCGGGAGAACCTCCTGCGCTCGATCGACGAGCTGGAGCTGTCGGTCCGCTCCTACAACTGCCTGAAGAACGCCGACATCAAGACGATCGCCGACCTCGTGCAGAAGAGCGAGGGGGAGATGCTCAAGACCAAGAACTTCGGACGGAAGTCGCTCAACGAGATCAAGGAGCTGCTGGCCGAGATGGGACTGACGCTGGGGATGAAGATCGACACCCTGGCCGGCCCGCAGGCGGAGTAGCGGGAGGAGAGGATGCGCCACGGGGTTCGTCTCAAGAAACTGGGCCGTACGTCGAGCCACAGGCTCGCCCTGCTGCGCAGCCTGTCCACCTCGCTGTTCAAGCACGAGCGCATCCGCACGACCGTGCCGAAGGCCCGCGAGCTGCGGTCGTTCGCGGAGCGCCTGATCACGCTGGCGCGCCGGGACGACCTGCACGCGCGGCGCCAGGTCATCCGCCAGATCGCCGACAAGGACGTCGTCAAGAAGCTCTTCGCCACCCTCGGGCCGCGTTTTGCCACGCGCCCCGGCGGCTACACGCGGACCATGAAGCTGGGGCCGCGCCAGGGGGACGGGGCGGAGATGGCGTTCATCGAGCTGGTCGGCTCCGAGGGGCTGTTCAAGAAGCAGCGCGAGGAGCGCCAGGCGAAGAAGGATCGGCGCGCCGCCTCGATGCGGAAGAAGGCGGAGGAGTCGACGCCCCCGGAAGAGAAGGAAGGGGAAGGCTCCTCGGGCGCCGCCGCGGGCTAGGACTTTCCGGCGAGCCGCAGCAGGAGATCGGTCGTGGCGTGGCGCTTCGCGTCCCCGGCCGTCTTCACCACGCCCCCGTAGCCCCGCACGATGTCCCGCTCCGGGACCGTGGCCGGGGTGTAGTCGGTCCCCTTGCAGTGCACCTCCGGGCGCAGGCGCTGCAGCACCGCTCCGACCGTCGGCCCGCCGAAGACCACCACGAGATCGACGCCCCGCGCCGCGGCCACGAGGCGGGCGCGGTCCCGCGCCGGCACGATCGGCCTCCCCGGGCCGCGGAGGGTGCGGGCGGAGCGGTCGTCGTTGACCGCCACCACGAGGAGGTCGCCGAGCCGCCGCGCCCCGCGCAGGTAGCGGAGGTGGCCGACGTGCAGCAGGTCGAAGAGCCCGTTCGCCAGGACGACCCGGCCGCGGCCGCCCGCGGCGCGGCGCCAGCGGCGCAGCCGGCGCTCCGCGGCCGCCAGCGCGAGCACCGGGGCGGGGCTCACCGGGACCCGAGGCGCCGCTCGAGATCCGGGTCCAGACGCGCCGCCGATCGCAGCTCCTCGGGCGACACGGTCGCCGTCCCCCGCTTCATGACCACGATGCCGCCGGCATAGTTCGCCAGCAGCGCCGCCTCGACCGGCGACGCACCGGCGAGGGTCGCGAGCGCCAGCGCGGCGATGACGGTGTCTCCCGCCCCGGTGACGTCCGCCACCTCGTCGGTCCCGTAGACCGCGAGGCGGGCGCGGGCGCCGCCGCGTCCGGCCACCGCCATGCCCAGGCTCCCCAGCGTCACGACGACCGCCTCGGCCTCCAGGCGCTCGCGGATCGCCTCGGCCGCCGCGTGCAGCCGCTCCGGGTCGTCGCCGATCGCCCCGCCCAGGGCCGACTCCGCCTCCTGCAGGTTGGGGGTGGCCGCGGCGAGGCCGCGGAAGCGTCCGAGCTGCGAGCGGGAATCGACGAAGACCGGCCGGCCCGCGGCGCGCGCCGCGCCGAGGACCGCGTCGATCGTCTCCGCGTGGAAGAGTCCGAGGGAATAATCCGACAGCACCGCCCCCTTGGCCGCGGGGAGGGCCGCGCGCACCCGTTCGAGGAGCGCCGCGGCCTCGGCCGGCGCCCCGCCGCCGGAGTCGAGCCGGACGATCTGCTGCTGCACCGAGTGGGCGCTGCCGGCGAGGATGCGGCGCTTCTCCGGGGTGCGGTAGTGCTCATCGCGCCAGACGCCCCGGACGCCGGCCCCCAGCCGCTCCAGCGCCGCGACCAGGTCGTCCCCCGCGGCGTCGGCGCCGGTCCGCCCGATCACCTCCGTCCGCGCCCCGAGCGCCGCGAGGTTGGCGGCGACGTTGGCGCCGCCGCCCGGCAGGCGCTCGGTGCGCACGTGGTCGAGGATGAGCACCGGCGCCTCGCGCGAGATGCGGCCGATGCGCCCGTGCTCGAAGACGTCGAGCACCAGGTCGGCGACCGCGACGACCGGCGTGCCGGCCATGGCGTCCACGAGGTCGAGCAGGCGGCGGCGATCCACAGCGCCGCCGCGCGGGGCGTCCTTCATGGGCGTTCCTCCCGATCGCGCGCGACGATGAAGCGGACGGCGTCGAGCAGGTCCTCCGCGGTGTGTTCCGGGCGCGAGCGGAACTCGTGCTGGTGGTGCTCCACGAGGCCGCGCCCGTAGCCCGTCAGCACCTGCACGACGCGCGCGCCGGCGGCGTGCCCGGCCTCGATGTCGGGGAAGCCGTCCCCCACCATCCAGGACTGCGACAGGTCGATGTCGTGCTCGCGCGCCGCCCGCTCGAGCAGGCCCGGCTTCGGCTTGCGGCAGTCGCAGTCGGTCCGCCAGGGGGGTGCCCCTTCGCGCGGATGGTGCGGGCAGAAGTAGAGCGCGTCGATCCGGACCCCCGCCGCCTCGGCCCGCTCCCGGAGCTGCCGGTGCACCGCCTGCACCAGCTCCTCGGCGAACAGGCCGCGCGCCACCCCCGACTGGTTGGTCGCGACGACGACGAGCCAGCCGGATTCGTTCGCCAGGCGGATCGCCTCGAGGCTGCGCGGCAGGAGCCGGCTGCGGGACAGATGGTTGACGTACCCCATCTCCTCGCAGATGGTCCCATCCCGGTCCATGAAGATCGCCCGCCGGCTCATCCGTGCACCGGCAGGGAGACCCCCGCGGTCGCCGCCGGCTGCGGGCGCGTGCGCCAGCGATCGTGCATCCACAGCCAGTGATCGGGGCGCAGGCGGATCTCCTCCTCGAGCAGCGCGGTCGATCGGAGCATCAGGTCGCGCACGTCCTCGTCGATCGACCCGAGACGCCGCGGCACGAGCGCCGGGCGGTAGGAGATGTGCAGCCGTCCGTCCGGGAGGAACCAGGAGAAGACCGGGACGATCGGGGCGCCGCTCCGCAGCGCCAGGGTGGCCAGCGCCGGCGTGCTCGACGCGGCGCGCCCGAAGAAATCGATGAACAGCCCGCCGGAGCCGCGCACGTTCTGGTCGATGAGGATGGCGATCGCCTCGCGCCGCGCCAGCGCCTTGAGGATCGGCCGGGCGGCGTGGCGCTTCGCCAGGATGCGGTTGCCGCCGAGACCGCGCAGCCGGGCGATGAAGCGGTCGTACAGCGGGTTCTCGAGCGGGCTCACGACCATGGTCATCGGCAGGCCGAGCCGGTGCTGCAGAAAGGCGATCAGCTCCCAGTGGCCGAAGTGGCCGGAGAAGACGAGCACGCCCTTGCCCTGTGCCGCGGCCGCCTGCAGGTGCTCGACCCCGTCGTACACGGCGATCGCCTCGGTCGGGCGACGCAGGTGTTCGGGGAAGTGCGTCGCGTCGGCGACGATCCGCCCGAGGTGCGCGAAACAGGCGCGCGCCACCCGCTCCCGCTCCGCGGCGGGGAGCGAGGCCCCCAGGCCCGCTTCGAGGTTGCGCCGGGCGATGCCGCGGTGGCGCGCCGAGACGAGGAAGAACAGCCGGCCCAGGCCGGCGCCGGCGGCGCGCGCCGCGCGCAGGGGCAGCAGGGCGAGGAGGGCGAAGACCGCCCGCCCGGCCGCGTAGCCGAGCCAATGCCCGAGCGTGGCGCGGGGGCCGTCCGGCGTCCCGCTCACGCGCCGCTCCGCAGCAGGCGATCGTGCACGAAATCGGCGAGGTCCGCGTCCCCCGGGAACGACGCCTCGATCCCCAGCACCAGGAGCGGCGGGGCCCCCGCGGGGAGCGGGGCGTCGAGCCGGACGCCATCCTTCTCGGTCGTCACCAGGACCTCCGCCCCCGCGGCGCGCGCGCCGGCGACGACGCCGGCGAGATCGTCCGGGTGGAAGGGATGGTGGTCGCGGAAACGCCGCGACCCGGCAAGGGTCGCTCCGAGCCGCTCCAGATCCTCCTCGAAGCGTGCGGGGCGCGCGATGCCGGAGAAGGCAAAGACCCGCCGGCCGCGGAGCCGGTCCATGGGAACCGGCGCTCCGCCCGGGTCTGCGAGGCGGCTCGGGACGATCCGGGCGTGGAAGATCGGCGCTTTCGGATGGTGTCGCTCCAGGGCCTCGCGGAGAGCCGCGGGGCACGAGCCGTCTCCGCGGGTCACGATCAGAGCATCGGCCCGCCGCAGCCCTGAAACCGGCTCGCGCAACGGGCCGAGAGGCAGGATTCTACCATTGCCGAACGGGGCTCCGGCGTCCACCAGGAGCAGGTTCAGGTCCCGGTGCACGGCGCGGTGCTGGAAGGCGTCGTCGAGCAGGAGGGCCCGTGGCCGCGGCAGGTCCGGCAGGAGGCGCGCCGCCGCGGCGCGATCGGCCGCCACCGCCACCGCCGCCTGCGGATGCCGCCGCGCCAGGAGGACCGGCTCGTCGCCGGCGTCACGCGCCGTGGCCAGGAGGCGCCGGGCGTCGGAGACGAGGAGCGGCGCGCGCCCCGACCGGCCGTAACCGCGGCTGGCGATCGCGACACCGACGCCACGGCCCAGAAGCGCGCCGGCGAGGTACGAGACGATCGGGGTCTTCCCCGATCCTCCGACCGTCAGGTTGCCGATCGCCACGACCGGGAAGGGGAGCCGTGCCGCCCGGAGGAGGCCGGCGTCGTACATCCGGTTCCGGCCCCACACCGCGCCCCGGTAGAGCAGCCCCGGGAGGAGGAGCGCCGCCCGCGCGGAGGGAGGCAGGTCCCAGGGTTCGCGGTCCCCCGGTGCGGCGGGAGGCGTCATCCGGCCGCGCCGCGCGCCGCGGAGGCTGCGAGCGCCGCCGCGACGAGATCGATGGTGCGCGGGAGCGCGCCCCGGTTCCGCTGCACCGTCTCCCGCGCCCGCTCCCCGGCGCGCGCGCGGGCCGCGGCGTCGGTCGCGAGGCGCACCACCTCCTGCGCCAGCGCCTGGGCGTCCCGGACCTCGAAGCCGCCGCCCGAAGCGAGGAGGGCGTCGGCCGCGAAGCGCACGGTGTCCACCCACGGCCCGAAGAGGACCGGCACGCCGGACGCGGCCGGCTCGAGCAGGTTCTGGCCGCCGCGCGGCACCAGGCTGCCGCCGACGAACGCCACGGTGGCGCACCCATAGAGCGAGGGCAGAAGCCCCATCGCGTCGACGACCACCGCCTCGGCCGCCGGCGCAGGGGCGGGAGCATCCGGGAGGGCGCTCCACAGGGCCACGCGCAGACCGGCTCGCTCGAGGACGCGGCGGGTCGCCGCGAGATCCTCCGGATGGCGCGGGGCGATCACCAGGACCGCGCCATGGCGCGCTTCCCTGAGTCGCGCGAAGGCGCGCGCCACCGGCTCCGCCTCGTCGCGGGCGGTGCTGCCGGCGACGAAGATCGGCGCGTCCTGGCTCTCCGCGAGACGCCGGCGCAACGGCACCGGGTCGGAGGCCGGGATCGGCAGGTCGAACTTGATGTTGCCGGTCACCCGCACCCTTTCGGCCGGCGCGCCGAGTGCGATGAAGCGGCCGGCGTCCGCGTCCGTTTGCGCCGCGACCAGGCGGATCGACGCCAGCCCGGGGGCGTAGAGGCTCCGCACCTTGAGCATGCGGGCGAAGGCGCGCGGCGACAGGCGGGCGTTGACGACGATCACCGGCACGCCGCGCGCCGGTGCGAGGCGCAGGAGGTTGGGCCACAACTCGGTCTCGACGAGGAGCAGGGCGCGCGGGCGGGTCGCGTCCAGCGCACGGCCGACCGGCCCCGCGAGATCGAGCGGCGGTGCCGCGATCGCGTCGGCCGCCCCGGGGGCTCCTTCACGCCGCTGCCGCTCGGCGAGGGCGCGCCCCGTGTCGGTCGCCGTGGTCAGGAGGACCGGCACGCTTCCGAGCCGCGCCCGCAGCGCCGCGATGACGGCATGCGCCAGGCGCACCTCGCCGAAGGAGACGGCGTGCACCCACAGACCGCCGGGGGGAAGCCGGGCGAAATCGGGGGCGCGGCCGAGCCTCTCGCGGCGCCGCGCCGCCGGCCGGCCGGAGAAGAGCTCCATGACAATCTGGTAAGGGATCGACGCGACCCAGGCCAGCCGCAGGGCCGCCCCGTAGAGGGCGTCCATCGGCGCGCGAGTCTATGGCATCGACCGGGGAGCGTCAACGGACCGACAGGCTCCGTACGGAAAAACCCGCTCTGGC
>Ga0111539_10011742_pt1 | contig 10988 bp, 8 predicted proteins | sample RhiMethybrSRZTD1_FD_79667 | JGI IMG/M metagenome (GOLD analysis project Ga0111539, IMG submission 79667) | Populus rhizosphere microbial communities from Tennessee, USA - Rhizosphere MetaG P. TD hybrid SRZTD1 (version 2) (version 2) | ecosystem: Host-associated > Plants > Roots > Rhizosphere >... | reverse complement strand
TCGCGATCGTTCCCGGTGCGATCGTGACCGACGTCCGGTTCTCGGCGAAGTTCAGCGCGCCAAACAACGCACCGGTCGGATACCCGAGGTCATCCCAGGTCCATGCGAGCTGCGGTCGCGGTTCTTCGATCGCGTCGTCGTCGCCGATGATCTTTCCGTCGATTCGTCTGATGCCTTGCGCCTTGAGCGCATCGATCCAGGCGGCGACGTCGTCGCCTCCGCGGCCCGCGATGGATGGATCGCCGCTGCCGACGACGATCAGATCGCCGTGGAGCACACCGTCGCTGATCGTGCCGCTCGTCTGCAGTGTGGTCTGAAACCGATAATCCCAACCCACGGCGCCGACGGCAGAGGCGACGCTGACCATCTTTGCCGAGGATGCCGGAACGAGCAGCGTGCGCGGATTCAGCTCGAACAGCCGTTCATCGCGATCGAGCGAGTGCACGACGATGCCCCAGGCGGCATGTTGGACGCCGGAGAGGTTCGTCGCCGCTGTCAGATCATTTCGAAGGACTTGGACGGGATCGATCCTGGGAGCTGTGAGGACCGCCGGCGGTGATTTCGCGCAACCGTGCGCGACGAGTAATGCAAGATTCAAAATGAAAAATGCAAACACTGCACGGTTAGCGGCAACAGGGTGACGAGCGCGGCGCCAAACACCCCATTGCTTCGAACCATTCAATGTTTGCATTTTGAATTGTGCATTTTGAATTACACGGTCACTTCACCCCATCCACCGCTTTCATCGCGTCATCGAACGGCGTCGTTTCGAGTTTCGCAGTGCCGGTTTCGTCGCCTCTGGCGCCGAACACATCGTTTCCGGCCTTGCCGAAGGTGACCGTCTCCATCTTGGTCTTGTCGTATGTGACCGTCACGACCATGGCCGGCGACTTCAGCGCCGCGTTGCTGGTTGATTCGAACGACTGCGCGCGCAACGCGGTCAGCTTGCCGAGCAGATCCTCGACCTTGGACGTGTCGGCGTCCTTGCCATCTGCCTTCTTCCAGGTGTCCTTGCCATCCTTGGTCGTCTTCTCGAGCGTGATGATCTCGGCGCCGCGGTGGATCTCCACTTTGTTCGCGTTGAACGAGCGACCGTCGAACATGTCCTTGCGACGATAGTCGGAGAGCGTCTTGATGACATCCGTCTTGATCGTCGGCGCCACGGTGAAGATTGCCGGCCGCGTCGAGTCCTTCGCGAACACGACGGCGTTCTCCGTCTTGCCGAGCGTGAGCGTCGTTTTCATCCCGCCCAGGCTCAGCGTCATCGTCGCCGTCGGTTTGTCGAGGCCATACTTCTTCAGATCGTCGGTCGAGTCCGCCGTCAGCGCCTGCATCTGCGCAGTCGACAGCCGCTCGACGATCCCTTCGATCTGACCGAACTCGGCTCTCGCCATGATCGGCTTGACCATCTTCCAGTCCGTCCCGCTCTTCGTGAACTGGAAGCTGGTCGTCCCGTCGGAAACCTCCAGTCCGTCGACTTTCTCGCGGTCGATCTTCAGGATCTTCTTCTCGCGCAGCGCGAAGGTGTTCTTGTTGAACGTGCTGTCGTTGAAGGAGTTGACGAGGAACACCCGCTTCTCGTTGGGAAGCTTCGCATAGAGATCGTTGCCGGTCGGAGTGCGCTCGCCGACCAGCAGCTTCTTGAAGTCCTTCTGACCCTTGGCGCGGAACGAGACCTCGACGCGTGGAGGATCGAGCCCGTACTCCTTGAGGTTCGACGGGTTCTCGTCGACGACGCGGTTGATGTCCAGCGACGCGAGGCTGGTCGTGACCGAGCTGACCTCGTTGCTGTCGGCGTCCGCGTTCACGGGATCGGCGAGCTTCCACTGATCGCCGGTCTTCTGGACCCGCGACGTTTCACCATCTGCAGCCTTGATCTGCAGCTCCTCGATCGCGTCGGCCGTCACGCCGCTGAACGCTTTTTGTTTCGTGTCCGTACTGGCGGCCGGCTTCTTCGAGTCGTAATAGATGTAGCCGACCAGTCCCGCGAGAACGACGAGCAGGATGAGTGTGGAGCGGAGTCCGCGCATCGGTTACCGCCTCCGCCACCACGTGTAGGCCCCCGTCAGGAACACGAGAGCGGGAATGACGATGATCGACATCCACGCCACGGTGTTGGCCTGCACGGCGGTCATCGTGATGCGTCGATCCGAAGCTTCCTTCGGCCGGATGGCGATCAGGTTCTCCTGCTGCGCCAGCCAGTTCACCGTGTTCATGAACAGGTCGCGATTGCCCTCGATGCCGAGATACGCGTTGGCCGCAAAGTCGGAGTCGCCGAAGGCCGCGAGGCGAGTTTCCGGTTTCTTCTCCTCCGCGCTCTTGTTGTCGGTGTTGGAGGCTGGCTTTGCGTCCGGTGCGTTGGGGGCCGGCATGCTGACGGCGACGGCGATCGAGACGGGCCCCGCGATATCACCCTTGTCCGTTTCGGGTGAGAGCGCGTTCGGCGTCTCCAGCGAGCCGAGGTTCGTTTCCGCCCAGCTGCGCTGCGCCGTCTGGATGAACGACTGCGCCGGCTTGGTCGTGTTCTCCGTGATCGGCGTCATGGCCCGCGCGAGCGGGAACATCGTGATCAGCTGGAATCGATCGGTGATCGGATGCGACGGATACGGCGGACCCGCAACCGGAACCGTGGCCACCTGCGTGCGGCCGCTGACGTCGACCACGACGGAGTTGGTCGCGGTGACCCCCCAGTCCTTCAGCAACCCCGTGATGTTTGGCATCGCCGCCGGCTGCTTCAGGTTGTCCGGCGGGTCCAGCATCACCAGTGCCTTGCCGCCTTTGTTCAGGTACTCGCGAATCAGCGTCACCTCCTGATCGAGCAGATCGGTGCGCGGGCCAGCGATGACGATCTCCGACGCGTCCATCGGGATCTCGTTCGTCTGCGCGAGGATCAGCTTGTCGACCTGGAAGTTGTCCTTCTTGAGCGCGTCGGCGATCGTGCTGTAGCCACCCCGATCGGAACTACCCGTATCTTTCTCACCGTGGCCGGCGAGGAAGTAGACCTTGTGCTGCTGCGGGTTGATCACCTTGATCAGGCCGTTGGTCAGGTCCTGCTCGTTGTCGGACGTGACGCGTTCGGTCCGGCCCTTGTAGTTGACGACGACGGTGCCGTACGTCTCGACGTTGTACTGCTTGGCCTCGACCGGCTTCTTGTCGGGATCGATGTAGTCGACGGAGACCTTGCTCGACTGGTACGCGTATTCGTTCAACCGCGCGCGAAACCGGTCGAACTGATCCTCGCGATCGAACACGAGAAACTTCGCCGGCGAGTCGAGACCCTTCAGCAGCTTCACCGTCTGTTCCGACAGCGTGTACTGCCGGTTCGCCGTCAGGTCCCAGCGCTTATTTTGTCGCGTCGACAGGTAATTGACCGCGATCAGAATGCCGAGGACGATGAGCACGCTGGCGCTGGCGATCGCGCCGTAGCGGGCCTTGCGGCCGCTGAAGTACCCCGCGATTTCACGCCACTGGCTCGCCGTATAGAGCACCACCAGCACGATGCCAGCCCAGAACGGGTAGTTCGCGTATTGCGCCCATTCCGGCTTGACGATTTCCAGGCGCAGCACCACGGCCGCCAGCAGCAGCAGGATGCCGACCCAACTCAAGATGGAGAAAATTCGTGTCATGACTGCGAGCTAGCCTTTCCAGCGCTCGGTATCCACCGAACGCATCGTCAGGAACAGGCCAAACGTGATGAAACTCAGGTAGTAGACCAGGTGTTTCGTGTCGATGATGCCTTTGGTGAAATCATCGAGGTGGTCGGTGATCGACAGGTAGTTCAGGACCGACTGCGTGGTGGGTCCGGTGAACGATCCGATCCAGTTGATTACCCACAGCAGCAGGAACACCGCGAACGTGATCATCCCCGCCACGATCTGGTTCTTCGTCATGCTCGAGATGAGCAGGCCGACCGAAATGAAGCAGCCGCCCATCAGCAGCATGCCGAGATAGCCTGTCACGATCGGCAGCCATTCCGGTTTGCCGAAGACGAAGAGCACGGCCATGTGAATGAACGTCACCGCGAGCATGGCGGCATAGAGCGCCATCGCGCCGACGAACTTGCCCATGATGATCTGAATGTCGGTGAGCGGCGACGTCAGCAGCAGCTCGATCGTGCCCGAGCGTTTTTCCTCGGAGTAGGTCCGCATCGTAATCATGGGCAGCACGAACAGCAGGATCACGCTGGCGTTGAGGAACACCGGCCGAATCATCTGTTCGTTCACGTTCGCCGCGCCGCCGCCTAATCCCGCCTGCATGCTCTGACGCTGGAAGTACGCGAGCAGCGTATAGAAGAACCACCCATACAGAAGCGAGAAGAACCCGATCACGATATAGGCGATCGGTGAAGCGAAGTACGACTTCAGCTCCTTGTGAGCGACCGCGAGAATGTTATTCATTTGCCACCTCGGCAGCCGCCGGCGCGGCAGCGGTATCCTCGGTTGTCAGGTGCAGGAAGATTTCTTCGAGGCTCATCCGCATCGGACGCAGCTCGAGCAGTCCCCATCCGCGATTGACGATGGCCGCCGCCAGTTCGCGCCGCACGTCGTGACCTGATTCACTGTCGACTTGAAGGCCGACGACGGAGCCGCGCGTGTCGGAGACCGATACGCGAGTGACGCCCGGAATAGCGGTGAGCGCCTGGCTCACGCCGTCGCCGCTCGCATCCACCTGCAGATACATCGTCTCCGATCCGCGCAGGCGCGCCGTCAGGTTGTCAGGGGTGTCGATCGCAACGACGTGCCCCTTGTTGATGATGACCACGCGCTGACACGTCTGGCTGACCTCGGGCAGGATGTGGGTGCTGAGAATGATGGTGTGGTCGCCCGCGAGTGCCTTGATCAGCTGACGGGTCTCGATGATCTGCTTCGGGTCGAGCCCGGCCGTTGGCTCGTCGAGGATGAGCACATCAGGGTTGTGCAGCAACGCCTGCGCAAGGCCCACGCGTTGGCGATAGCCCTTTGACAGTTTTCCGCAGTGGCGATCGGCGACGTCTGCCACCCGCGTGCGCTCCATCGCGGTCTGCACGCGCGACTTCCGTTCCGCGCGCGGAACGCCTTTGATCTTCGAGCAGAACGTCAGGTAGTCGCGAACGGTCATTTCCGGATAGAGCGGCGGCGTTTCCGGCAGGTAACCGATGCGGCGCTTGGCTTCGATCGGTTGCTCGAGGACGTCATATCCGGCCACCACCGCTCGACCCTCAGTCGGCGGCATGTAGCCGGTCAGGATTCGCATCGTCGTCGTCTTGCCTGCGCCGTTGGGCCCAAGAAAGCCCAGGATTTCACCTGGTTCGACTCTGAAGCTGATATCGTCCACGGCCGTGAATGGGCCGTAGCGCTTGGTGAGGTTCTGGACCTCGATCACGCTGTTCCTCCTGCAACCGCTTTGCGGTTCATTGGTCGACTTCGCCCCTCGGTGATTCGCAAAGTGGCCGCGGCGCGCGAAGCGCGCCAAGAAAAACTGCGCAACCAGCCGAGGACACTGCCAAGCGCGACGGGCAGTGACCTCGGCTGTGTTGTGCTTGTAAGCCTTAGACGGGCAGACGTTTACGGCTGCCCAACCCAAAATCCTATATTCGGACGGCGGGGTCGTGCAAACAGTTGTTAATATATGAGCAAGTATTCATATATTCAACAGCCAATGGATCCTCGCGAAGTCAACGACCTCACCGAGATTTTTCGCGTCCTTGGCGATCCGACGCGCGTCCGCATTCTCGATGCGCTCTCGCGCGGCGAGCTGTGCGTCCGCGATCTCGCGCGTCAGCTCAGTGCCACCGAATCGGCCATCTCTCACCAGTTGCGACTGCTCCGCAACACGCGCGTCGTTCGCGCGCGGCGGGAGGGTCGACAGATCTACTACGCGCTCGACGACAAACACGTGCTGGCCTTGTTCCGACAGGGACTGCGCCACGTTCAGGAGGGCGGCCGGCAGGCCGCTCGGTGATGGCGCGATCCGCAGTTGCCACCTGTGACGTGTGCGAGCTCCATGCGGAAGCGGTGTTCCGCGTGGAGGGCATGGACTGCAACGAGGAGGTCGTGATTCTCGAGCGGCGGTTGAAACCGCTGCCCGGCCTGGAGGCATTGTCCGCCGATGTCATCGGACAGCGGCTGCACGTCAAGTACGACGCCGCGAAGCTGACCACGTCGGCGATGGTCGAAGCGGTCGGTCAGACCGGGATGCGCATGTGGCTCGAGCACGAGGAGCCGCGTGCCGACAGCGTCGATATCCGATGGCGGCTGTACCTGATGGCCGCTTCGGGCGCGGCGATCGTCGCGGGCATGCTCGCGTCAGAGGCAGGCCTCGCGGTCGTGTCGGCGGCGTTGTACGTTGGCGGCGCCGTGCTCGGCGGCGTATATCCGGCGCGCCGGGCCATCGCTGCGCTGCGAACACGAATCATCGACATCAACGTCCTGATGGTGATCGCGGTCGCCGGCGCGCTGGCACTGCGTGACTGGGCCGAAGCGTCGACCGTCGTCTTTCTGTTTGCGCTCGCGCAATGGCTCGAGGTGCGCACGCTCGAACGCGCTCGACAGGCCATTCGCGCGCTGCTGGATCTCTCGCCGCGACAGGCGATCGTCAGGCGCGGCGGCATCGAGGAGCAGGTCGACGTCGAGCGGATCGACACCGGTGACCTCGTGATCGTGCGGCCAGGTGACAAGGTCGCGGTTGACGGGATCGTGGAGAGCGGAACGAGCGACGTCAACGAAGCGCCAATCACCGGTGAGTCGTTGCCGGTAGACAAACAGCCGAGCGATCCCGTCTACGCTGGCACGATCAACGGTCGCGGCGCGCTCGAGGTGCGCGTGACACGGATCGGTCGCGATACGCGTGTGGCCCGCATCATTCACCTCGTCGAGGTGGCACAATCGCAACGTGCACCAGTGCAGACCTTTGTCGATCGATTTGCGCGTATCTATACGCCGGCCGTGATCGCGCTCGCCCTGATCGTGGCGCTGGTCCCTCCCCTCGTCACCGGCGCGCCGCTCGGCATGTGGGTCTATCGCGCCCTCGTGCTGCTGGTCATCTCGTGCCCGTGTGCGCTGGTGATCTCCACGCCTGTGTCCATCGTCGCGGCGCTGTCTGCCGCCGCGCGCAGTGGCGTGCTCATCAAGGGAGGCGCGCACCTCGAGCATCTTGCGGCGGTGCGCGTGATCGCATTCGACAAAACGGGCACGCTGACTCGCGGCGAGCTCGAGGTAGTCAACGTCGTTCCAGTCGGTGCCGCGTCCTCTCGCGACGTTGTGCGGTACGCCGCGGCGGTCGAAGCGCGGTCCGAGCATCCCGTAGCTCGTGCCATTCTCGACTACGCGCGTCAGACGGCCGTGGATATCCCAGTCGCGGTGGCGTTCGCGTCGCTACCGGGACTTGGCGCCGAAGCGCAAGTGACGGGACGCCCGGTGATTGTCGGCAATGCCGCGCTGCTCGAATCGCGCGGCATCGCGGTACCGCCTGCACCTGATGATCCGGGCCTGGCGTCGGCTCGCGTGTATGTCGCTGCGGATGGCGCCGTCATTGGTGCGATCGTCGTCACCGATCGCGTGCGTGACACGGCGCGGGAAGCCATCGACCTGCTGCGGTCTCATGGCGTGCGAAAGATGGTGATGCTGACGGGCGACCGGCAGGTATCAGCCCAGCGGATCGCCGAAGCCATCGGTCTCGACGAGTACCACGCCGGTTTGCTGCCCGATCACAAGCACGCCGTCGTGCGCGGACTCCGGAGTCGCCGCGGCGCGGTTCTGATGGTGGGCGACGGGGTCAACGACGCGCCTGCGCTTGCTGCCGCCGACGTCGGCATCGCGATGGGTGCGGCCGCCTCCGACGTCGCGCTCGAAACGGCTGACGTCGCGCTGATGTCGGACGAGCTGTTGAAGCTGCCGTACGCCATCCGTCTCGCGCGCGCCACGGTGCGCAACGTGAAGACGAACGTCGCCGTCTCGCTCCTGCTCAAAGCCGCATTCCTGGTTCTCGCGGTGACCGGCACCGCCACTCTCTGGATGGCCGTTCTCGCCGACACGGGTGCCTCGGTCATCGTCGTTGCGAACGCACTGCGGCTGCTGCGCGCACGATGAGAAGGGTTGCGCTGAGGTTTGCCGGCCCGATTCGGTTCTCGTTATAATCCGACCTTTGACGGTCTGTGCTGCCGCCGGTTCGTGCAGTGCACGCCGGTCTTCGAGCGCGGCCGATCCGTGCATGGAGCCCCGTATGGCCACCTGCCCTGAGTGCGAGTACGATGAAATCGACACTGAGGACTTCGAAGAAGGAGATACCTTGAGCTGTCCAGAGTGTGGCAAGAGCTTGGTCCTGGTCGGTGCTGACGAAGTTGAGCTCGCCGATGACGACGACGAGGATCTCGACGACGACGACGACGACGAAGAAGACGACGTGGATGAGGACGACGACGACGTGGATGAGGATGACGAGGACGACGAGGACGTCGAGGATTTCGACGAGTGACGTCGGAGGTGGCGGAGCATGCCGCTGACCTCGACCGCAAAGAGGGTCATCTCCGCGCGCTGCTGGCTACCTTCGATTCCCTGATTGTTGCCTTCAGCGGCGGTGTCGACAGCGCCTATCTGGCTTGGGCGTCGACGCAAGTGCTCGGACCCGCCGCCCTGTGTGTTACCGCAGACAGCCCCAGCTACCCCGATCGCCATCGCCAGCTTGCTTATCGTCTGGCTCGCGAGCACGGACTGCATCATGAAGTGATTCGGACGGCGGAGTTGTCGCGGCCCGAGTATCGGGCGAATCCCTCCAACCGCTGCTATTACTGCAAGCACGAGCTCTATTCCGTATTGTCGGCGCTCGCGCGTGCGCGCGGCTTCGACGCGATCGCGGACGGCAGCAACGCCGACGATCGCGCGGACTATCGCCCGGGTCGACAGGCGGCGCGCGAATTCGGCGTCCGCAGTCCGCTGGATGACGCGGATCTCACCAAGTCTGACATTCGCGAGCTGTCGCGACGTGCCGGCTTGTCCACGTGGGATGAACCCGCGTCAGCGTGCCTCTCGTCGCGTATTCCGTACAACTTCGAGGTGACCGACGAGAAGCTGCGGATGATCGAGCGCGCTGAGCAGGCGGTTCACGCGCTTGGGTTCCGTGTGTGCCGCGTGAGGCATCACGACGTCAGCGACGAGGCTGAGGGGCCGGGCCAGTGGATGGCTCGCGTGGAGATCGGTCGCGACGAGCTGCCGCGTGCGGCCGAGCCGGATGTGACTGCGCGTCTGCTGACGGAGCTTCGTGCGATCGGCTATGCGCGCGTCACGATCGATCCGCGGGGATACCGGATGGGGAGCCTGAATGAAGGTCTCCGACTCCGCCCCGTCTGAGATCACGCGCCTGGACGCGCGGCGCGCGATTCCGTACGCGATCGCGCTGGCGTATCTGCTCGGCCACCTGCCGTTTCTCGCTCCATCGCTCGAAGACATCGACTCGATCAACTTCGCGCTTGGTCTTCATCACTTCGACCCGGCGCTCCATCAGCCGCACCCACCGGGCTATCCGCTCTACATCGCGCTCGGTCGACTGTCGCTCGCCGCCATTCACGTCGTCACGCCATCGCTGGAGCCGGCGCGCACAGACGCGCTCGCACTGGCGATCTGGTCGGCCATTGGCGGTGCACTCGCGTTGGTGGCTGCTGCGTCGTTGTTCAGATCGCTCACCGCGGAATCCGATCGGGCGACAGCTCTGTGGGCCGTCGCGCTGACGGCGTCGGCGCCGCTCTTCTGGATGACTGGTCTCCGCCCGATGAGCGACATGATCGGGTTGGCAGCCGCACTGTGTACGCAGGCGCTGCTCCTACGCGGCACAACCGATCGCCGGGCGGCAACCGCGGGTGCGCTTGTCGCTGGTCTTGCCGCCGGCATCAGGTCACAGACGTTGTGGCTGACGATCCCGCTCCTGATCTACTCACTCGTGCGGCAACGGAAGGCCGGCGTCACCTGGCTATGGCAACCGCTTGCCGCTCTCCTCGTCGGAATCATCGTTTGGGCTGTGCCCCTGGTTCTCGCCACCGGCGGGATGGCTGCGTACATCAAAGCGCTCGGTTCGCAGGCTCAGGAGGATCTGACCGGCGTCGTCATGGTGTGGACCAATCCGACGCTGCGCAACGTGGCGTTCGCCGCGTATGACACGTTCGTACGGCCGTGGAATTCGCTCGACCTCGCGCGGGTGATGGGTGCGGCCGCGGTGATCGGCGCCGCGGTGATGCTGGTCTGGAATCGGCGCGCCTTGATCGTCCTCGCGATCGGCTTCGCGCCCTACGCGATCTTCCATCTGGTCTATCAGGAAACGGTCACGGTCCGGTACGCGTTGCCGCTGATCGTGCCGATCGCGTATGCCGTTGCCTGCACGCTCGCGATGTTCAGGCGCTTTGCTCCGATCGCAGCGGCGATCGTCGTGGCGTTTGCGCTCATCAAAGCCGTGCCTGGCGGCATCGCCTACGCTCGCGAACCGCATCCCGCGTTCCGCGCCATCGCGGACATGCAAGGCGCCATCGCATCCGAGCATCCCGGAGGCGTCTATGCACATTACGCGCTGCGTCGGCCACTGCAGACCGCGGCGGCCAACGGCCTGTCGGTTGTGGAGCCGCGACGTTCGTACGAGTGGCTCGGGCCGGTCACGTACTGGCTGAAGGGCGGTGCATCCCCGGTCTGGTTCCTTGCCGACCCGAGGCGCACCGATCTCGACTTGATCGAACCGGCTGCGCGCCGATCGGTCCGTCACTACACCTGGTCGGTCGCACGCAACGGAACGTTGAGTGGCACCCGTCCGACCGACGTTGACTGGTATCGACTGCAGGATCCGGGCTGGTTCGTCGGCGAGGGATGGTCGTTGACTCCGGAGACCAGCGGCATTGCCGCGGCCACCGGGACACGCGTCGATCGGCAGCCGATCACGGCCTACATCAGACGACGGAATGAGGCGGCGGTGCTGATGATCGGCGGCCGGCATTTTGGGACCGCGCAGGATCCACCCGCGGTCTTCGATGTTGC
>Ga0111539_10011741_pt1 | contig 10988 bp, 8 predicted proteins | sample RhiMethybrSRZTD1_FD_79667 | JGI IMG/M metagenome (GOLD analysis project Ga0111539, IMG submission 79667) | Populus rhizosphere microbial communities from Tennessee, USA - Rhizosphere MetaG P. TD hybrid SRZTD1 (version 2) (version 2) | ecosystem: Host-associated > Plants > Roots > Rhizosphere >... | reverse complement strand
GGCGCGGGCCTCACGCTCCGCAGCAAGGACGGCGACGTCGCCGTCCTGCTGACCGACAACACGGACGTGAGCGCCAGCAAAGGAAGGCTGGGCCTGGTCAAGAAGCAGCTCGCGGCCACGGCGCTCGTGCCGGGGCTGAAGGTCGGAGTAGAGGGAGTCGGCGACGAAAAGGGCCGGCTGATCGCCACCAAGATCCATTTCACAGGCGGCGACCTCAAGGAAGCCCAGGCGATCCAGGCCGGGCTCGCACCGGTGAACAGCCAGCTGCAGTCGACCGAGCAGCAGGTCCAGGCGAACCAGCAGGGCGTGGCGGCGAACCAGCAACAGATCGGACAGCTGAAGACCGACCAGGCGGACATGGCGCGCCGCTTCGGCGAGCTGGGCGAGTACGACACCAAGGGAGAGGCCACCGTCTACTTCGCGGTCGGAAGCGCGGCAGTCTCCGCGGACGGCCAGCGCGACCTCGCGAAGCTCGCCGAAACCGCCAAGCCTCTCGAGGGCTACCTGATCGAGGTCGAGGGCTTCGCGGACTCGTCCGGCAACGTTGCCGTCAACCAGAAGCTGAGCCTGGAGCGCAGCCAGGCGGTCGTGAACTGGCTCGCGCAGCAGGGCGGCATCCCCTTCGTGCGCATGCTCGCGCCGGGAGCGATGAGCACGGCGGAGCCCGCGGCTTCGAACGAGACGGCGCAAGGGCGGGCGCAGAACCGCCGCGTCGTGGCCAAGGTGCTGGTGAACAAGGGCATCGCGCAGCCGTGACGACGCATCCCGAACGACTGTCGGTCCACGATCCCAGGAGGATCTGTAATTGAAGACGCTTCTCGCCAGGTCGGTCCATGCGGCGCTGCTGATCATGCTCGTCGCTTCCGGGGCGCGAGCGGACGAGCCCCCGAAGCCCACGGCCTACTGGGGCTTCAGCGGCAACCTCGGGACCGGCGGGGCCGGCGGAGACTTCGGCAACCTGTTCCGCGAGCCGATCAGCGCCGAGCTCGACTTCTTCCGCCTGCACGGCCCCTGGCGCTTCGGCCTCGGCGTGCGCTACGGCTCGTTCGGAATGAAGCAGCCCTTCGAGGACGAGCCGGAGTGGGGCTTCCTGCAGACGTACCTGTTCGCGACGCGCATGCTCCGGACCGAAGGCCCCGTGCGGCCCTACATCCAGCTGCGGGGCGGGCTCGCCCGCCTTCACCCCAGGAGCTTCCTGTTCGCGGAGCTCCCCCTGCCCGACGACCTCCAGCCCGGCGACAGCCCGACGAAGCCCGCCAACGGCTTCAGCGTCGGCGTCGTCCCGGGCCTGGAGCTGCGGCTCGGCCGGGCGATCTCCCTCGACGCGTCGGTCTCGTTCGTCTGGTTCAAGACCGACGCCTACGACCTTTCCCCGGTGAACATGCCGAGCTACAGCTCGGGGACGCAGTGGGAGGCGCGCCTCGGCGCGACCTGGATCCCCCACAACGGCGAGACGGAGAGCGAAGCCGAGCGCGACGCGTGGGGCGTGCGCAAGAGCTACGGCTGGGCCGCCGGCGAGATGCTCGCGATCAACTACGCCGCCGGGCTCATCAACGAGTACGTGCGCGACGCGAACTTCAACCAGACGAGCCCGCGCAGCTGGTGGGCCAACATCGAGGAGGGCTTCACCTACGACGACAACAAGTTCAAGACCAACCAGTGGGCGCACCCGTTCAACGGAGCTTCGTACTTCAACAGCGCCCGCTCGAACGGCGTGAGCTTCTGGCCGTCAGCGGGCTTCGCGCTCGCCGGGGCGTTCTACTGGGAGTGCTGCGGCGAGACGCACCCGATGTCGATCAACGACCTGATCGCGACGAGCCTCGGCGGCATCTCGACCGGCGAGGCGCGCTACCGCCTGTCCTCCGAGATCCTGGACAACCACGACACCGGCAAGAGCCGCACGTTCCGGGAGATCGGCGCGTTCCTGGTCGAGCCGATCCGCGGCTTCAACCGCCTGCTGTCGGGACACGCCAAGCGCGTGGCGGCGAACCCTTCCGATCCGATGGACTGGCGTCCCCCGGGCGGGCGGACGTTCCTCGCCACGGGCGTGCGCGTGATCGGACAAGGAGAGTCGATCTCCGAGAACACCGAGACCTACGGGACGATCCTGCTCAACCACAGCTACGGCAACGTGTTCGACAACGACCGCCGCAAGCCCTTCGACTACATGGACGTCGTGGCCGAGCTCGACCTCGGCGGCGAGAAGGTCCGGCTCGACAACGTCCAGATCCGCGGCAACATCGCGGCGTGGCCGCTCGGCTCGTCCAGCCAGGCGAACCACGTGGTGGCCGTCGTGCAGCACTTCGACTACATGAACAACAACGCCTACGAGTTCGGAGGCCAGAGCGTCGGCGGGGCGCTCTTCTCGCGCTTCCAGCTCTCGAACAAGGTCTGGCTCACGACCCGGCTCGACGGCGACGCCATCGTGCTCGGCGCCGTCAACTCCGACTACTCGTGGCTCGCCGACGTGGCGGACCAGGAGCGCATCCGCGAATACGACTACGGGCCGGGGCTCGGAGCGATGGCGACCGCCTCGCTGACCGTATCCGGGCATCCGATCCTCACCGCGATCTATCGCTTCGCCTGGATCAGCGTCTCGAATGGCTCCGTCTACAACAAGGGCAACGAAGGCTCGGACGCCGATCACTACCTGCAGGGCGGCGGCGTTCGGCTGATGATCCCGATCAAAGGCGGCCTCGGCCTCGGCGCCGACGCCTACATGTTCTACCGCAAGAGCCACTACGTGCTGGTGAACAGCGTGACCGGCGAAGTCCGGAGGAACGACATCGACCAGCGCAACCCGCAGGTGAGGGTCTACCTGGCGCTCAACCAGGTGCGTTGATTGGACATCCATCTCGATGCCCGAGTGGATTGCAAGCCGCCTCGGCTAGTTGGGCCGCGAGACCCGCTGACCAGGCACAGGCGAAATCACAGAAAAGGAGATTGTGCGCATGACAAACCCCCGGTCCGTAACGATGGCCGTCGTGCTTCTCGCCGTTCTGGTCGTGTCGACCGGGCCGGCGGTGGCGGCTGAAAAACCAAACATCATCCTGATCGTGTCCGACGACACCGGCTATGGAGACCTCGGTCCCTACGGCGGGGGAGCGGGGCGCGGCATGCCGACGCCGAACATCGACCGACTGGCGGACGAGGGCCTCACGTTCTACTCGTTCTACGCGCAGCCGAGCTGCACTCCCGGCCGCGCGGCCATACTGACCGGGCGCATCCCGAACCGCAGCGGCATGACGACCGTGGCGTTCCAGGGCCAGGGCGGCGGCTTGCCTGCGGCAGAGTGGACGCTCGGGTCGGTGCTGAAGACGGCCGGCTACCAGACCTTCTTCACCGGCAAGTGGCACCTGGGCGAGGCCGACTACGCGATACCCAACGCACAGGGCTACGACGAGATGCGGAACGTCGGCCTCTATCACCTCAACGCCTACACGTATGCCGATGCGAGCTGGTTCCCCGACATGGACCCGAAACTGCGCGAGATGTTCGCGACAGTGACCAAGGGTTCACTCTCAGGAAACGCGGGCGAGAAGGCCAAAGAGGACTTCAAGATCAACGGTCAATACGTCAACACCCCCGAGAAGGGCGTGGTGGGAATTCCGTTTTTCGACGGCTACATCGAAAAGGCGGCCGTCGAGTATCTCGATCGGGCGGCCAAATCAGGGAAGCCTTTCTTCGCTCACGTCAACTTCATGAAGGTGCACCAGCCGAACATGCCCCACCCCGATTTCATCGGCAAGTCGCTGTCGAAGAGCAAGTACGCCGACTCGGTTGTGGAACTCGATTCGCACATCGGAGCCATCTTGGACAAGGTCCGCGCGCTCGGTCTCGACAAGAACACGCTCGTCTTCTACACGACGGACAACGGCGCCTGGCAAGACGTCTACCCCGACGCGGGCTACACGCCGTTCCGCGGCACCAAGGGCACCGTGCGCGAGGGTGGCAATCGCGTTCCCGCGATCGCCTGGTGGCCGGGGAAGATCAAGGCGGGAGGCAAGAACCACGAGATCCTCGGCGGCCTGGACCTGATGGCCACCTTCGCCGCGGTCGCAGGCGTGAAGCTGCCGGAGAACGACCGCGAGGGCAAGCCGATCATCTTCGACAGCATCGACATGTCGCCGGTGCTCCTCGGCACGGGCAAGTCGGCGCGCAACTCGTGGTTCTACTTCACCGAGAACGAGCTGTCGCCCGGTGCGGCACGTGTCGGCAACTACAAGGCGGTGTTCAACCTGCGCGGCGACAACGGCGCACTGACGGGCGGACTCGCGGTGGACACCAACCAGGGGTGGAAGGGGCCCGAGAAGTACGTGGCCACGGTTCCCCAGGTCTTCGACCTCTGGCAGGACCCCCAGGAACGCTACGACATCTTCATGAACAACTACACGGAGCGAACCTGGACGCTCGTCACCATCAGCGCCGCGATCAAGGACCTGATGAAGACCTACGTCAAGTACCCACCACGCAAGCTGCAGAGCGAGTCATACTCCGGGCCAATCACCATCTCGGGTTACCAGCGATTCCAGTACATGCGGGAGATGCTGGAGAAGGAAGGCGTCACCATCCCGATGCCTACAGGCAACTAGCTTCAGAGCCGCGGCCCCGGGCTCGGGATGCTACGTCACTCCGTTCGTGATGTGGGGAGCACGCAGCAAGGCGATTGAGACGATGTAGGAGGCTGTCGCGTGAAACGAGTGGCACCGCGTTGCCCAAAGCACGCCTATGAATCGCACGGTGTTGCCCATCGCAGAGCCAAACTACCGCTGAAGAAGTTGTGGATCACTTGCCGAACTCGAAGCCCAGCAGGAACGTGAACTTCGAGTAGCGAATCTCGACGGGGCGACCGAGCCCGATTTGCGGCACGTCTTCCGGGGGAATCGGCTGCTCCAGGGGGCGGGTCTTGCCGCCGGTGGCCCAGAGAACGCCGAGCGTGAAGCGGTTGTCGCGGAATCGGAGGGACACCCCTCCGCTCAAGTGATAGAGGTCCCAGTCCGAGATGGCCACGTTCGCGTCGGAGCCTCCGACGGACGCCGAGTAGTCCGTGTGGAAAGCCCCGTGCACGGAGAGGTTCTCGCTCAGGGTCTGCTCGAAGGCCAGGCCGCCGTTGAGCACGCTGGCCAGCTCCTGGGTGAGGCGGCCCGCGGCGAGCGTGGCGTCGGGGAGGGCGATCACGGTGAAGCGATCCACCGGGGCGAACCACTCGGTGCTGACGTAGAGGCGGGTGTGACCGAAGCTCCTCGACGCCCCGGCTCCGACTGCCCACGACGACCGGTAGTCGGTGTCCAAGCCCTTCGCGGTCTCGGTGGCGAGGAAAGGAGCGTCCGGGACACCGTCGCCGTTGGCGTCCGTGCCTGCCAGGGACACCGTGTAGGCTGCGTCCCCACTGCCGAAGAGGGCGATGCTCGGAGTGGTGATCGAGAGACCCAGCTTCCACTCGTGCGACTGCCAGGCGAGGCCGAGCTTGGCGAGCGTCCGCACGTGCCAGTAGTCGAAGTCGCTCACTCCGGAGATCGACAGCGAGTGGCTGTCCGCGCTGATGCCATCGGTGCTCAGCTCCTTGCGCGTCCGCTGGCCGCGGTAGACCCCGTACCAGGTCAGCCCGAGGCCGACGGAATCCGACAGACGTCGGGAGAAGGTCAGCCCTCCCCAGCTCTCGTTGAGTCGCTGGTCGAAGTACGACTCTGCCGCGCTCGCCACCCATGGAACCGGCAGTGGATCGGTCAGACGCTGGCCCAGCCGCAGGTCGAGCTTCTGCCGCGTGAGGAAGGACCACGCGAGCTGCGTGTCTTCGCCGAACCAGCGCGGGAGGCCGCCGGCGAGGAGCGAGGGCGCAGCGCCGAAGGTCGACGAAGACGTGTCGAAGATCTCGAGGCCGGGCTGCGCCTGCGTGGAGACGCTCTCCAGCTGCACCGACTCCGTCGAGAGCAGGTAGCTCGATTCGTTGCGGAGCCCGAGGGCGCCGGGGTTGTAGAAGGTCGCCGACAGGTCGGGGACGCCGCCGATCACCTGCCCTCCCACGAGCTGGCCGACGGGTCCGTATTGGATCGACCAGTACTGGCTGTCCTGCGCGCCCGCGCGGAGCGCAGGGACCAGCAGCACGACGAAGGCGAACGCGGCGGGCCGAAGAATGGGTGAGCGCGGGTTACTCATCGATTCGACCTCTTCCTGGCGCTCAACTGAGTGCGCTCCGGGGCAGCCGCTCCACGCGCTCACGCACCACCCGGATGTGGACCCGAAGCGCGTACACGAGGGCCGAAAAGAAACGGGGAACGCGCAGACGACTGACTCGCGTCTCGAGATCCTCCAGCCGCTCCAGCAGACGCGCTCGCTGCCCTTCGGCTGCCGGAGCTTCGAGCTCCAGCTCCAGTAGCTTCAGCTCACCGTAGAGGAGAGCGACGCGGCGCTTCACGAACCAGGTACGCGCTGCCGGCAGCACGCGCAGCAGCGGGTAGAGCACGCCGAGGAGCGGGACGAGCGCGACGGCCAGCCGCTCCGCCTGCACCGCCAGCCAGAACGGCAGGTGTCGCTGCAGGAACGGCCGACCGGCCTTGTGGAACTGGAGCGCGTCGTCGGCCAGCGGCAGGTCGATCGCTTCCGCCGCGGGGAACTCCGAGGCGCGGTGGAAGATGCCCGGCGCAGCGTGGATCTGGTCCGCCGCGTCGAGCAGCAGGTACTGCAGCGCCGGGTGCAGGTCGCGCCTCACCGCGAGGCTCGCCTTCGGGGCGACCAGCATCACGTCGGCGGGCGGGAGGTTCCGCCCGAGGTCGGCGACGCCGGCCGGCAGCACCAGCTTGGTGAGATGCGGCTGCAGCGCGACGTGGGCATCGGCGCGCGGAAGGCTCGCGAGCGTGATCCCGGGCGCCGTCAGCAGCCTGCGGACCACGGGCGACTCCCATGACGTGACGATCGCCGCGGCGTCGATCGTTCCGCCTTCGAGACGGTCGGCCGCCTGCTCGGGCGAGAGGGCCATGAGCTCGGCCACGCCCGCTCCGACGCCGCCGAGATCCAGGATCCGAAGCGCGAGAGCGCGCGTGCCGCTGCCCTCGCGGCCGATCGAGATGCGCCGGCCCGCGAGCGCCGCGAACCCGGCCTTGGGGTCGAGCCCTCTCTCGAACAGCCAGAGCGGCTCGTAGAAGACGGTGCCGAGCGAGACGAGGCCGGGCGACTCCGCGGCCGTCGTGGTGCCCGCCTGCACGAAGCCCGCGCCGACGCCCGAGGCGGCGTCGCGCAAGAGCGCCAGGTTCGCCACCGCGCCTTCCGTCGGCACGAGCGTCAGCTGGATGCCCGAGCGGGCGAGCCGCTCGCGGTAGCGTGTGCCGTACTCGGCATAGGCGCTGCCCGCCGGGCCCGTAGCCATCTTCAGCTCCCGCGGAGGAGCGGGCTTCCAGACCGCCACGAGCCACCAGGCGGCGACCGCCGCCAGGATCAATGCGGCCGCCACGCTCGCGCGCAGGGCTCGAGAGCGGAGTGGAGGGCGAGTCACGGCTTCCCGGCGGTGCGGGGGTCCGGCTCCGGCTTGCGGGGAGTCCGCCCCGATCCGTCGGTGATCGCGCGCAGCCGCTGGCGGAGCGCCGGCGTCAGGTCCTCCGCGCCGAAGCGCCAGCCCCAGTTGCCCTGGCTGCGGCCCGGCAGGTTCATGCGCGCCTCGGAGCCCAGGCCGAGCACGTCCTGGAGCGGCACGATCGCGGTGTCGGCCACCGAGACGAACAGCGTGCGAATGAAGTCCCAGTGGATCTCGCTGCCGTCGCCGCCGACGTAGGCGAGCGCGCGCTCCCGCTCGCGCGCGACGTCGGCCTCGGTCCGTGTCGAGTCCCCCACCCCCGCGCGCCACCAGCCGACGACCGTGTCGTTGTCGTGCGTTCCCGTGTAGACGACCTTGCGCTTCGGGTAGTTGTGCGGCAGGAAGTCGTTGCCGTCCGCGTCGCTGCCGAAGGCGAACTGCAGGATCGCCATCCCCGGCAGGCCGAGGCCGTCGCGCAGCGCCTCCACCTCGGGCGTGATCACGCCCAGGTCCTCCGCCACGATCTCGCGCTCGCCGAGCGCCGCGCGCATCGCCTCGAAGAGCGCCGCCCCGGGGCCCTTCACCCAGCGGCCGTCGATCGCGGTCGGGGCGCCGCCCGGCACCTCCCAGTACGCCTCGAAGCCGCGGAAGTGATCCAGCCGCACCAGGTCCACGAGCTCGAAGGTGGCGCGCATGCGGTCGATCCACCACGCGAAGCCGGTGCGCGCGAGCGCGTCCCAGCGGTAGACCGGGTTGCCCCAGAGCTGGCCGGTCGCGCTGAAGTAGTCGGGCGGGACGCCCGCCTGGAACGCCGGCGCGCCGTCCCGGCCGAGGTGGAAGATGTCGGGGTGCGCCCAGACGTCGGCGCTGTCGTGGGCGACGAAGATCGGCACGTCGCCCATCACGCGGATGCCGCGCTCGCGGGCGGCCTGCCGCACCGCGGCCCACTGCTCGAAGAACAGGAACTGCTCGAACTCCGCCTCGCGCACCTCGTGCGCGAGCTCGTGCCGCGCCCTCTCGAGCGCCGAAGGCTGCCGCTCGACGAGCGCGCGCTCCCAGGCGTTCCACGACTCTCCGCGGTTCGCGCGCTTCAGCGCGGCGAAGAGCGCGAAGTCGCCAAGCCACGCGGCGTGCCGCCTCACGAAAGCGTCGAAAGCCTCGCGTCTCGGCGCGTCGGCCTTCTTCTCGAAGGCCTCGAAAGCCTTCGCCAGCAGCGGCCGCCGGTGCTCGCGCACGGCGCCGAAGTCGACCTCGTCCCCCGGAAAGGCGGGACGCTTCGCGAGCTCGCCGTCCTCGAGCAGCCCCTGCTCGGCGAGGCGATCGAGCGAGATCAGCAGCGGATTGCCGGCGAAGGCCGAGAACGACGAGTAGGGCGAATCGCCGAAGCCGGTCGGCCCGAGCGGCAGCACCTGCCAGAGCGTCTGGCCGGTCTCGTGCAGGAAGTCGAGGAAGGACGTCGCCTCGCGGCCGAGCTCTCCGATCCCGTACGGCCCGGGCAGCGAGGTGGGATGGAGCAGGATGCCGGCGACGCGCGAGGCCGCCACGGCCCGGCTATTCCACTCTGACGAGGACCGACTGGTTGATCACGTTGTCGTGGTCGTCCTTCAGCTGGGCGTCGATCGAGAGCAGCGCCTTCGTGCGGAAGTCCGGCAGGAAATAGCTCGCCGTCTGGGGGATCACGAGCGTGCCGCCCGGCTCGAGCCGCTTCTTGCCGACGAAAACGATCAGGTCCGCACCGTCGAAGTAGGTGAGGCTGGCGAGCAGCCCCGTCTCGGGGTCGTAGACCTTGCTGGCCACGAACTGGAGCTCGCCGCCGAGGCCGTTCACCTCCGTGACCGTGATGCGGTACCCGATCGAGACGGTTCCCGTGAGCGAGTTCTGCACCGGCGGTACCGGCGCGGGGTCGACCGTGATCGCGATGTTCGCGCGCGGGACGGCGGGATTGGTGGGCGTGTCGTCGCCACACGAGGGCAAAAGCAGCGTCGAGAGCAGGACGAGGGCGAGGCGCGAGGTGCTCGTGCTCATCGCCGCCTCAGGCCTTCGGGGCGGGCGGCGGCAGCTCCGCCGCCTCGCAGCTCGAGCTGAAGCCCACGCGGTTGTGCGAGCCGTCGCAGAACGGCTTCTTCGCCGACTGCCCGCAGCGGCACAGCGAGACAACCGTGCGGCCGGCGAGGCCCCATTCCTTGCCGCCCTCGTCGAGGATCGTGATCGCTCCTTCGAGACGGAGCGGCCCGTTGTTTCTGACCGTGACCTTGAAGTCGGACATGAAGCGTTCATCTTAGCCGGGCCGCCCTACGGGGTAAACTCGTCGGGATGAGCCTCCCGGTCGAGACGAGCGCGGACGTCGGGCGCGAGTACCGCGCGGGCCGCGAAGGAGCGGCGCTCGTGACGCTCGCCCGCGGCACGCTGGACGTGAGCGGACCCAAGCGGCAGGACTTCCTGCACGCGATGCTCAGCAACGAGGTGAACGGCCTGCGGCCGGGCCAGGGCTGTCGCGCCGCGAGCATGAGCGCGAAGGGCGCGCTGCAGGCGCTGCTGCGCGTGCTGGTGGACACGACCGTCGTGGTGCTCGAGGCCGAGACGGAGCGCCTCGAGCTGGTCCATCGGACGCTCGAGCACCACAAGGTGGGGGCGCCCGTCCGCTTCGCGCCCGGAAATGCCGTCGTGCTCGCGTCGTTCGGGCCGCGCGCCGCGGAGACGGTCCGGGCGGCCGGCGCGGCGACGCTGCCGGAGGCGAACGAGGCCCACGAGAAGGCCGAGCTCGCTGGCATTCCGGTCCGGATCGTGCGGGCGAGCGACCTCCCCGGGCAGGGCTTCGTGCTCCACGTGCCGAAGGAGGGCGCCGCGGCCGTGGCGGATTCGCTGCGCCGGGCCGGCGCCGAGCCGATCGGCCCCGAGGCGCTCGACGCGCTGCGGGTCGAAGCCTTCTGCCCGTGGTACGGGCCGGACATCGGCGAGGACAACCTGCTCCACGAAACGGGGCTCTTGAATGCGGTCCACTCCTCCACCAAGGGCTGCTACGTCGGGCAGGAGGTGATCGCCCGCCTCGAGGGCCGTGGCGGCAACGTCAACAAGGCGCTGCGCGGCCTGCGGCTCACGGCGCCCGCCGCTGCCGGCGCCCCCGTGACGGCCTCCGGCAAGGACGCCGGCTGGGTCACGACGGCCGCGATCTCGCCGCGCCTCGGGCCGATCGCGCTCGGCTACGTGCACCGGAGCCAGTTCGCGGCCGGCAGCGTCGTGGAGGTGGCCGGCGCGCCGGCCACCGTCGTCACGAGCTTCGACGCGGCGTGAAGATCTACACGAAGACGGGCGACTCGGGCACCACCGGGCTGCTCGGCGGGGCGCGCGTGCCGAAAGACGATCCGCGCGTCGCCGCCTACGGCGACGTCGACGAGGCCAACGCCGTCATCGGATCCGCGGCGGCGCTCGCCGCCGGGCCGCTGACGAAGCTGCTGTCGGGGATCCAGAAGGACCTGTTCGC
>Ga0111539_10011737_pt1 | contig 10991 bp, 9 predicted proteins | sample RhiMethybrSRZTD1_FD_79667 | JGI IMG/M metagenome (GOLD analysis project Ga0111539, IMG submission 79667) | Populus rhizosphere microbial communities from Tennessee, USA - Rhizosphere MetaG P. TD hybrid SRZTD1 (version 2) (version 2) | ecosystem: Host-associated > Plants > Roots > Rhizosphere >... | reverse complement strand
TTAACAACGTAGTCTATGGAGTATTTGCCAAAGAGATTCGTCAACCCTTTATAATCAACCAAATCAAGCTTATCAAAAATAAAATTGGATTCAGACTCCAAAATTTTTAGCCTTGATTCCTTGAGTTTTACATCGTAGTAGTCATTTAAGTTATCGATTCCTAAAACCGTAAAACCAGCCCGACAAAGTTTTTGAGAAAGGTGAAAGCCAATAAATCCAGCGGCGCCTGTGACTAAAACAATTGATCGCATCTAATTTTGAATGATTAGCGCACAAAACTAATAGATTAGGCCGATTTTATATTATTTTATATTTTCACCCTTTCAATTAAAAAATGGAAAAGAAAAATACGCCTGATGAAGTAGATTTACTTGATCTATTGCTGAAAGGACTAAATGCTATTAGAGCAAATTTCTGGCTGATTCTTTTCTTTTTTCTCCTCGGGATGGGGCTAGGGTTGACTAGCTACTTTACTGAACGCAAAGTATTCGAAAACAGAATGGTTGTCAGTTCGACTATTATCACAAAGTCATACGGAAAAATTTTAATAGATAAAGTAAACAAGCATCTAGGCGAGGACAATGTTAATATTATTGCTAAAGACCTTAAAATCTCTCCAGAAACTGTAGCCTCGCTTCGCCTTCTAAGTATTGAACCCGTCACGGAAGCCGATGAACCCAAAGAAGCAGATAGATTTATCATTATCGCAGAAACGTACAATCAGGATAGGTTAGCTGATCTTCAAAATGGTTTAGTGTACTATTTTGAAAACAATGAATTTGCAAAAGTAAGGGAGAAGCAAAATAAGGAGTTCCTGAAACAAGTTATTAGCAAGTTCGATCAGGAGATTAAAGATATGGAGGAATTCAAACAACGTCTTTTCAAGGGTGATTTCCTTCAAAGTGCGAAGGGCAACGTAATGTTCGATCCCACCAGTGTTAATTCAAAGATCCTCGAGCTCACAAAAGAAAAATTAAATTTTCAAAATTCGTACGCATTGGCTAATAGTGTGCACATCATTGAAGGGTTTACGCCTTTCGAAAAACCGTCGAAGCCGCGACTCTCCATTTCATTGGCGGCAGGTTCGGTCAGCGGACTGATCTTCGTCGGAATTTTATTAGGTCTTAAATCACTTCGCAGACTTATGAAGATGGCTGATGCGGCAAAGGAAAAAGTATGATTCTAACACTCATCCAAAAAGAATTCATTTTGGAGCTTCGACGAAAAGCCGTGATTTCAGGAATCAGCCTTTACCTGGTGAGCATTATTTTTATTTGTTATCTCACCTTTAGCCTTCGGCAAAGTAGCATCAATGAAGCCACATGGTCGGCATTATTCTGGTTATCGATTCTTTTTGCCAACGTAAATGGTATTGCCAAAAGTTTTATTGGGGAAAAGAAGGGACTGATGATTTACTATTATTCCGTTGCAAGTCCCCAGGCAATTATACTTTCAAAAATTATTTACAACGTAGTGCTAAGCGTCGCGCTCGCATTGATGGGCTACTTGCTTTTTTCGGTCTTCATCGATAATCCGCTGCAAGACAAAGGGCTGTTCATGCTGACGCTGTTGCTGAGTTCTTTTGGATTTTCGGCATGCTTGAGTTTGATTTCGGCCATCGCATCGAAGACAAACAACAGCAATATTCTAATGGCAGTCCTAAGCTTCCCCGTGATTATTGCGCTTTTACTGATGGTGATAAAAATTACCAAAAATGCTTTGGATGGATTGGCCTTCGTTGAGAGTCAGGATGAACTTCTAAATTTACTTGCGATAAATTGCATAATGGTCGCATTGGCGTACTTGCTATTCCCTTATATTTGGCGGAGTTAATCAACTTGTTCCTTCTTCAAATGACCTTCATTTAAACATGAAAACCTGGGTCAAAATTCTGGCGATATGTTTATTGCTTTATGTCCACATTGGAGGGTTGCTCTTCGACGTACCTCGGCTAAACATCCTTAATGAAACTATCCGCGCACTGTATTTTCACGTGCCCATGTGGTTTGGGATGGTATTGTTGTTCGCGATTTCCGTCTATTACGCGGTGCGACACCTGGCGAATCCCTACGGCAATTTTGACATTAAGTCTGTTGAATGTGCGAACGTGGGATTGGTTTTTGGGATCCTGGGGATGATCACGGGAATGCTTTGGGCAAATTACACATGGGGCTCACCCTGGCATGGCGATCCCAAACAAAACGGCGCGGCAATCGCCCTACTTGTCTACCTCGCTTATTTCATATTGAGGGGTTCAATTCAAAATGAAGAACAAAAAGCACGACTAAGTGCCGTTTATAACATTTTCGCTTTTGCAGCAATGATTCCCTTAATTTTTATAATCCCAAGGCTCACCAGCTCAATGCATCCCGGAAGTGGTGGAAATCCGGGTTTCAACATGTACGACCTGGATAGCAATATGCGACTCGTGTTTTACCCTGCCGTTGCCGGATGGTTCCTGATTGGGGTCTGGATCGTTTTGTTAAGGGTGAAAATGCGCGAGCTCGAAGAAAAAATATTGGATATTGAACATGAATAAATTCATTAAAACGCTCTTTGCTATATGCATCCTAGGCCCAGCCTATGGCCAGAATCACGTTGAAATGGCCGATAACCTCCGCGCGGAGGGAAAGATTTACGTCGTTGTAACAATCATCTTAATTGTACTGGCCGGCCTTATTTTTTATCTCTTTTTATTGGATAAAAAAGTCAAAAAACTGGAGAAATTGGTTTCCGATAAAAAAAAACAAACCAATTAAACATTACTTCTGTTTTTCATACAATTCCGCGAATTTTTTAGGCATTTGTACCTAAGTTTGCCGTATAATTTCCGATAGTATCATGAAGAAGTCACACATACTCTTATTGGTCGTTATTGCAGTCGCCATCGGTGTAATTGTATCCACGGCGGACGATGCTAGCACGTACGTAGGCTTTAGTGAGGCGTGGGCAATGTCGACCTCTGGAAATAATAAAGAAATTCACGTAGTGGGTCAATTAAAAAAAGATCCCAACGGGCATATCCTAGGTATAAGACAAGGTGAAGACCGGGTATCATTTTCCTTCATCATGGTTGACGACGAAGGAAAGGAACAACAAGTGAACTATAGCCAGCCAATGCCGCCTGATTTCACCAGATCAGAAAAAGTAGTCGTCATCGGAAGTTATAAGGGAGATGTATTTAATGCATCCAAGATCATCTTAAAATGCCCGTCTAAATATCAGGAAGAAAATGTAAACGCATAAGATTGCATTTATCTGCACACTCAAATCCCACGCACACACTAGCTTTTTGCTTTTTGCTTTCAGCTGACAGCTTTAGTAATAAACCTTTTCGCGCATGCATTATCTCGTTGGTGACTTAGGTCACCTTTTTGTTATTACGTCTTTTATAACGGCACTGATTTCCTCGTTTGCCTATTTAAAGGCTTCCACGATTTTAGATCTGCAGAAGCAAGAAGAATGGCGTTGGAACGGGATGATCAGTTTTTACCTGCATGCTGTATCCGTTTTCGGAGTATGTGTAACGCTTTTCATAATTATCTCTAAGCATTATTTTGAATATCATTATGCCTACAACTATTCCGATCTTAAACTACCGAGCTATTATTTGATCTCTACGTTCTGGAACGGCCAGGAGGGAAGCTTTTTATTGTGGATGTTCTGGCACGCTATCCTGGGAATAATTTTGATCCTTACGAATAAGTTTTGGGAAGCTCCGGTCATGACTGTTTTTTGTTTGGTGCAGGCATTTCTAGCTTCTATGATCCTCGGCGTGGTGCTTCCAGGCCTTGAATTCAAAATCGGAAGCTCCCCCTTTATCTTGCTACGCGATGCCATGCACGATGCGCCGATTTTTCAGGCGCAACCCGAATTTATCCCAAAGGATGGCCAGGGACTAAACCCGTTGCTTCAAAATTACTGGATGGTCATCCATCCACCCACGTTGTTTCTTGGATTCGCGTTAACGGTGGTTCCTTTCTCGTACTGCATGGCGGGGTTATGGCTAAAGAAATACAGCGACTGGATTCGCCCAGCGCTACCCTGGACTTTGGTGGGATGTGGTATCCTGGGATTAGGGATTCTAATGGGTGGATATTGGGCTTATGAGACCTTGAACTTCGGCGGATACTGGAACTGGGATCCTGTGGAAAATGCAGTCTATGTTCCGTGGTTGATTCTGGTCGCTTCCCTGCATACAATGATCACCTACAAGAACAGTGAAACGGCATTGAAGGCTTCCATCATTTTAGTGATCAGCGTTTTTATTTCGATCCTGTATTCCACGTTTCTGACCCGTAGCGGCATCCTGGGGGAATCATCTGTTCACTCCTTTACGGATCTGGGTTTATCCGGCCAGCTGTTGCTTTACTTATTGTTTTTTATGATTGGCGCTATCGTCCTTTCGATCGTGCGCTGGGGAAATATTCCTTCGATAGAAAAAGAAGCTTCAGTATATTCAAGGGAATTCTGGATTTTCATTGGCGCCACAACGCTATGCCTGATGGGCTTTCAGGTGTTGGCAGGCACTTCTATTCCCGTGGTTAATTCTATTTTGAGTGCCTTTGGTTTTGAAAAAAAATTAGCCCCACCTACGGATGCAATTGCGTTTTATTCCAAATTTCAAATTTGGTTTGCCATCGCAGTAGGTATTCTTTCTGCGGTAGGACAATTCTTTTGGTGGAAAAAAATAGATCGAAAAATACTCTTGAACCAATTGTTCGTTCCGGCGATCATTGCGCTACTTGTTTCTGTTGTCGTTGTTAACATCGTGAAAGTATTTAATCTACCATACGCTTTACTCCTGTTGGCTGGATTCTTTACGATTTTTGCCAACGCTAAGATTTTATTCGGCTTGTTGAAAGCTAGTCCGACTTTATCGGGAGGAGCAATTGCCCATATTGGTGTAGGGATGATGTTGATCGGCATTATGTTTTCCGCGGGTTACTCCAGGGTTGTTTCTCTCAACAACACGGGGCTTCAGATCTCAAAAGAATTCAGCAAGGAATTCAACCGCGACAACCTATTGCTTTTTATACACGAGCCGCGAACGATGTGGGGGTTTGACATTGAATACCTGGGGGAAAGGCTAGAGCCGCGATACCACACAGGATTCATTCGCAAAAGTGATATTCACCAAACGGCAGACAAGAATCTTGTTATCGCAAAACGGGACATGAAGATTGGATCTAAAGCCTATCAAGCCAACGATACGATCCGGGTGCAGGGGGAAAACACATTCTATGAGATTGAACTTCGTCGTGGAAATAAAAAATACCAACTCTTCCCACGAGCGCAAATCAATCCGGAGATGGGTGGACTGTTAGCCTCCCCCGATATTTACAGATCGGTAACGGCTGACCTATATACACACGTGTCGTCGGTTATGGATCCCTCCGAAGGAGAAGAATGGAGCAAGCTGGAGGAACTCAGGGTTAAGCAATCACAAGAATTTTTTGCAAACGATTATGTGGGTGTGCTTGAATCCGTGGATCGGATTTACAATGTCTTTGGAATTGAACTCACCGACCAGGATGTTGCCGTCAAAGCGAAGATCCGCTTGCAGGGAGAAAAAGGTGATTATATAGCCGAACCAGTTTTCCTGATACGCGACAAAATGGTAGGGCGAATTCCCGATGACGTTTCGGATCTGGGGATCAGAGTGACACTTATGAATATCCATCCCGAAACCAATGAATTCTCCATAGGTCTCAACACCCGCCAAAAAGATTGGGTGGTTATTAAGGCGATGGAAAAACCTTATATAAATGTTTTATGGATTGGTACCTTGGTCCTCATGGTTGGATTTGGTATGGCTATGTCCAGACGGATACGTGAATTCAAAAAAATGAAAGCTAAAGGGCTTGAATAAGCTGACAGCTTGCAGCTCACAGGTTACAGCCTTTTCTCTCGAAGTCGCAAACTGAATTTTTTTTAGCCTGGACTTTTGTATCAAGATGAATTAGCACCACGAGGCAACTGTTGTCGTACCTGACTGCTGAATGCCATTTTAGAAGCTGTCAACTTTTCTTCTTCGAATGTTGAAACAAGGTTCTCCTTATAAGCTATACCATAGCATCAAACCGATAAGTACTGCAACCAGGCTGTAAGCTGTCAGCAGAATGCTGCTAGCTGGCCATCAACTTTTCAATCAGGTTATCGACGCTAATTCCTTCGGCTTCTGCCTTAAAGTTTCGCACGATCCGGTGGCGCAAAACGGGTTTCGCGATTGCCTGTACGTCTTCAATATCGGGTGAATATTTTCCGCTAAGCAGCGCGTTGCATTTTGCTCCCATAACAAGGTATTGTGACGCACGTGGACCTGCACCCCATTCCAAATATTCATTAGCAAGGGCAGCAACCCCTGAAACGCCAGGCCGGGTTTTATTGGCAAGGGAGACCGCATACTCAATCACATTATCGGCGACGGGAACTCTTCTGACCAGGTGTTGGTAAAAAGAAATCTCTTCGCCAGTAAGCACTTTACTCGTGGATCGCACTTCATCGGATGTCGTATTCTTAACGACCTCGACTTCATCTTTAAAAGAAGGGTAAGTCAATTGAATGTTAAACATAAACCGGTCGAGCTGCGCTTCCGGCAATGGATAAGTCCCCTCCTGCTCGATTGGATTTTGGGTGGCCAAAACGAAAAAAGGACGTGGTAATTCGTAACGCAGCCCGGCAATGGTCACGGCATACTCCTGCATAGATTCAAGGAGGGCTGCCTGCGTTTTAGGGGGCGTACGATTGATTTCATCAGCAAGAATAATATTAGCGAAGATAGGACCCTTTACAAATTTAAAGTTCCTCTCTTTGTCCATCGTTTCGGCGCCGACGATGTCCGACGGCATCAAATCGGGTGTAAACTGAATGCGCTTGAACTGCAGGTCGAGCGACGTAGCAATTGTCTGGACCAATAACGTTTTCGCCAAACCCGGCACACCTACTAAAAGAGAATGTCCCTGGCAAAATATGCCCGTGAGCACTTGCTTCACCACCTCTTCCTGTCCGATGACGATATGAGAGATCTCCGTTTTAAGTTTTTTGTAGCCAGCAGCCAGTGCATTGGCTGCATCAACATCAGAAGCAAATTTTGTCATTGTCGCTCATCTAAAATTCCACAATTATCGTATTCTGGATCGATGTTAATAAACACATCGGCTCGGGCTTTTTGAAACCACTTCTGTAAAATTTTATCTTTCTTTTCATTTAATGTGGCCGCCTGAATTTTTGTCCAGTCTTGCTCCAGCGACGCCTGGTGAGGAGGCGTTCTTCCCTTGTAATATAAAATTCGAACGGCATCTTTGCCTTCATCTGTCCGATACGTTATAGGTTCGGATATCTTACCGATTTCCATCGAATCAAGCTTGAAGAAAACAATAGGATCCAACTCATCGACGGTAAGGTTTAATCCTCCGTCGCGATCGCTGAAGAATCCACCATTTCCCTTTGTTTGAACATCATCGGAAAATTCTTTGGCCGCTTTTTGAAAAGTCATGCTATCGGCAACAATGAGTGTTCTAATACTATCTAGGTAACGCGTGGCCTTAGTAATATCATCTACCGACGGCTTAGGAGAAATTAAAATGTGTCGGGAATTGTATTCGTTTCCCCTTCGTTCAATTAATTGCATTACGTGAATTCCGAAGGCTGATGCAAACGGCATTGAAACTTCTTTTGGCTTTAATTTGAATGCCATTGCTTCGTACTCAGGAACCATTCTTCCTCGCGCTGACCAACCCATCTCCCCCCCATTTGATAGTACCGATGGATCATCTGAATATTTTTTTGCCACGGTAGCAAAGTCTTCGCCTGCTAAAATTTTATTTCGGACGTCCAGCAATTCCGATATCGTCCTGTTTTTCTGCTCTTCGCTTACTTCAGCGATCTTAACAATCTGCGCCACCTGGACGGAGGCTGAAAAATAAGGAAGGCTATCTTTGGGGATCTTGCTGAAGAAACGTTTTACCTCTGATGGAGTCACGGCGACTCCTTTCGTCATTTCCTCTTCCATCTTGCTAACGATCATCTGCTCACGAATCTGTTCACGCAGCTCCATCCTCACCTGCTCAAGGGTCTTGCCATACAAAGCCTCCAACTCATCCGCTGTTCTTCCGGATTGTGACAAGATCATGTCCATACGATTGCCGGTGTTTAAATCCACCTCGGCATCCAATACCACGACAGAATCTATTTCGGCTTTCGCCAGCATAAGTTTATTGCGCACCAACATCGCCAGATACTGACACTTTGCCTGCTGTGACGGCGAGCCGCCATTGGTCAGGTAGTCCTGATAGGCGCGTTCCAGTTCTGATTTGATCAGAATATAGTTATCGACCTTTGCAATAATTTTATCTACGACAAATCCTTCCGTATCCTGAGCCTTTACCTGGATCAGCGCTAAGCTGAATAAAACAAGCAAGCAATATTTGAGGCCTCTACTTTCCATATCATTTATAAATCTCAAAATCGTCGTCATTCTGTGCTTCTTTGTATACTTCGTCCTCTAGTTTTTTAGCTAAATCTACCTTTCTTCTGTTCAAAATGATATTGCGAATATCGTCCCTTACAAATTCCAAAGGTGATACATTGTCTGAGATCCTGTAATTATCAACCTGAAGAAAATAGAGAAAGTTATTATCAGAGGTTTCATAGTAAGGATTAGTTTTAAGAAACTGTATCTTATTTGGGATTTCCGCCAATGGAGAGTTCTTAACAAGTTCATCAAAAACCATCCATGTCGAGTCCGAAATGTGATAAGCGGCCGAGAAACTAAGGCAGTAAGACTTTAATTCACTCTCGTCGTTTTCTCGATTCGCAAAAATAAGCTCTTTTATTTTATCCGTCCTTGGCGCGTTTTGGGGGACTTTTACAAACGTTGCCTGTACAATATTTTGCTTTAAAATGAAATTATCGACGTTGTCCTTGTAGTACTTTTCAATTTCTGCATTGGCCACGACGGTATCCAGGTTCTTATTGACGTAGAAATTCTGGTACTCGTAGGCAATAATACTAAACCGGTAGTCCAAAACCTTTCGCTCCACTTCCGCTTCATTTATGTCGATCTTTCTTGCAGCTTCCTGGATCAATAACTGTTTTCTTATCCAACTGGTGATATAGGCCTCAACTAGCTTAGCACTGTCTTCTGGTGGGGTTCCCGGAGCCACTATTCCAATAAGTTCATCCTTGTATAAGTACGAATTATTGGCTCGGGCAGCAGGTTGTCTTTGTTCACCACTACCCCCATTTTCTCCCTTTATTTTGATAAGGTCACAGGCTGTGAGAAAGGTTCCAATCACCAGGACCAGAAAACCCGTTGCTGAGATTCTACCCCTGAACTTGTAAATGCTGCAAAATGTATTGCTTGCCTTTCTCATTAATTTTGACCGAATATTTCTTTTTTAGCTGTTCCACCCAATTTTTCTCCAAAAACGCCTGATAATCCGAGATTACAGCCGGTCTTGCTTCCTCAAACGACATCGGACCGGGTGGAAGTATCTCCTTTAGCCACGCAAGGTAATATATTCCATTGTTTTCCGTGGAATAAACACCTTTTGCCCAAGGTACCTTTTGAAGCACAGCCCGCTCATCCTTCTTAAAATACCCCACTTCGACCTTTATTTTATGCTTTGAAATAAATTCTTGCAATTTGGTTTCAGACCCCTCCAGGATAAGCTGTTTTAAATGTTCCCTGAATTGATTCGAGGCTGAAGAATAAAACGCTACCCTCGCACGCTCCCCAGTCTTATAATCAGCTTTGTGGGCTTCATGGTATGACTGCTGCCCTACGGAATCCAGCGAAGCCTTGGTCCAAACCTCCTTTTCCATCACATCGAATAGGAGAATTCCTTCATAATACTCCTGCAACAGGTATCGATACTCCGGATGTTGCGCGCTTATTCTTTCTTCCAGCAATTTTAGAATGGTCGTGTCAATACACTGTTGATATAAAAGATCGAGGTATTTTTCCGGGGCCATCGTCGATGACCTCTGATTTGACTCAACATAGCCAAGGAAATCTTTTACAGAATAACCCTTACCCTGCAGCGTAAAAAGAATTTCATTGCCGGCATTCGCCATCCCAGCCGGTTTCCATTTTCCCTTGACAAGGTTGCTGTCGGCAAGCGCCATTAGTCTGGCCTTTACTTCCGCATTTTCCCTCAAGCTAAATTCCTTTCGAAGCTTCGCCTGCAATGTTTGTTTAGAGATATCCGTTCGTTCATCGCGGGCAACACGGGATTTCAATGAAGGGGCGATTTCATCAAACGAGGCCAGCGGAATTTTACGTTCGAGCCTTATGATATGCCAACCGTATTGCGTTTGAAACGGATCAGAAATTTCACCGGGTTTTTCAAGGTAAAAGGCTGTTCTTTCAAATTCTGGTACCGTGGACATTCCACTGGTTCCAAAGGGCTTCAGTAGCCCTCCATTCTCTTTTGTGCTGGCATCCTCGGAATACTGTTTGCATAACTCATCCCACGGTACTCCTGCCTGCACTTTGTCATACACGTTGAAAATGGCATCTTTCACTTTCTCATTTTCTTTTGCGTTGCCAGTCCGAATCATGATGTGTGAAACTTCAACTTCGCCGCGGGAAGGTCTGCGATCATTTACTTTGATGAGGTGATATCCAAAGCGTGTTCTCACAGGTGAGCTGACAGCTCCAACCTTTGTTGTGTAGGCTGCTGACTCAAAAGGATAAACCATTTGCATTGCGGTGAAATATCCAAGGCTACCCTTATTCATTTTTGCAGAAGGATCGTCGGATAAGTCCGCCGCCAGCTGAGCGAAATCGGCACCTTTTAGAACCTGATCTCGAATACCAATCGTTTTTGTGTAGGCTTTAAGCGTGTCCTCGGGAGACGGGTCGGGTTTCAACGCAACAAGAATATGCGAAGCATTTACCTCTTCCTGCATCCTGGTATATGTTAGCCTTACCAGGCTGTCGATGATTTTTGCGTCGGGTAAATATGGCTTTCGGAGTTCGTCTT
>Ga0111539_10011736_pt1 | contig 10992 bp, 10 predicted proteins | sample RhiMethybrSRZTD1_FD_79667 | JGI IMG/M metagenome (GOLD analysis project Ga0111539, IMG submission 79667) | Populus rhizosphere microbial communities from Tennessee, USA - Rhizosphere MetaG P. TD hybrid SRZTD1 (version 2) (version 2) | ecosystem: Host-associated > Plants > Roots > Rhizosphere >... | reverse complement strand
CAGCGGCCTCGTGCTCGCCCAGCCGGACCTCGGCACCGCGATCACCATGATGGTGATGCTCGGCGGCGTCCTGCTCGTCTCGGGCACGCCGCTTGCGCTCCTCGGCCTCGCCGGCGCGATGGTCACGGTCGCCGGGATGGCCGCGATCTGGCTCGAGCCGTATCGGCGGGCGCGCCTGTTCAGTTTCCTCGACCCCTGGCACGACGCGCAGGGAGCCGGATTCCAGAGCGTCCAGGCCTTGATCGGCCTGGGCTCCGGCGGCCCGTTCGGCACGGGCCTCGGCCAGGGCATCTCGAAGGTCTTCTACCTCCCGGAGGCCCACACGGACATGATCTTCGCGATCATCGGCGAGGAGCTCGGGCTGCTCGGGACGACCGCGGTGATCGCCGCCTTCGCGGTGTTCGCGTACACGGGGATGCGGATCGCGCTGCGCTGCAAGGACCCCTTCGGTAAGCGGTTGGCGGTAGCGCTTACAACGCTCGTCTGCGGGCAGGCGTTCATCAACCTCGCCGCAGTCATGGGCGTCGCGCCGCTGACCGGGATCCCGCTGCCGTTCGTGTCGTACGGTGGCTCGAGCCTCGTCGTGCTCCTCGCGGCGGTCGGGGTCCTCCTTAACATCGCGACCGACGATGGTCGGGAGCGACGAGCTTCGGTGCCTGATCGCGGCCGGCGGGACGGCCGGGCACGTCCTGCCCGCGCTCGCAGTGGCGGAAGCGCTCGCCGCAAAGGGGCTGCGCGTGACGTTCGCCGGGTCGCCGGATCGCGTCGAAGCGCGGCTCGTTCCTGACGCCGGTTACGAGCTCGACACGTTCGCGGTGAGCGGGCTGCCGCGGCGGCCGGGGCTGGCGCAACTGCGAGCGCTCGGGCTCGCGGGCCGCGCGCCCTTCGCCTGCGGTCGAATTCTCGACCGTCGCAAGCCCCACGTCGTGCTCGGCGCGGGGGGCTACGTCGCAGGGCCGATGGTGGTCGCCGCCCGACGCCGGCGGATTCCCGCCGCGTTGACCGAGGCCGACGCCTATCTCGGCCTGGCGAACAGGCTTGCGGCACCGCTTGCCACCCGGGTCTTCCTCGCCTACGACCTGCCCGGCAAGCGGCCGCCGAAGTACCGCGTCACCGGGCGCCCGATCCCCTCCAGCTCGCGGCCGTGGGCCCGCGACGAGGCTCGGGCGCGCTACGACCTCCCCGCAGACGACCCGGTGCTCGGGATCTTCGGAGCGCTCGCCGGCGCCCAGGCGCTCAACGAGCTGGCCGTGGAGAACTTCGGCGCCGCCGGCCCGCCGATCCTGCACGTCTGCGGCGAACGGGACTACGAGTCCCTTCGGTCTCGAGTGCGCCGCGACGACTACCGGCTGATCCCGTCCGAGCCCCTCTTCGGCGCGGTGCTCGGTGCGATCGACCTCGCGGTCTCGCGGGCCGGCGGAACCGTCTGGGAGCTCGCCGCGGCCGGGGTTCCGGCGATCCTGGTGCCGTATCCGTTCGCCACCCGCGACCACCAGCAGAAGAACGCCGACTTCTTCGCACGGGGCGGCGGTGCGATCGTCGTCCCCCAGACCGAGCTGGGCACCCTGCCGGAGCTCGCCCGCTCGCTGCTGCACGACGCCCGGCGCCGCGAGGGGATGCGCAAGGCGATGCTGAGCTTGGCCCGGCCCGACGCCGCCGAGGAGATCGCCGAGGAGCTGATCGCGCTTGCCGCCGCTCGACGGTAGGAAGCTTTGGTTCGCCGGCGTGGGGGGCGCCGGCCTGTCGGCCTACGCGGTTCTCTCGCGCGCGTGGGGGGCGGAGGTCGCCGGCTGGGATCGCTACGAGACGCCGTACCTGGCGTACGTGCGCGAGGCGGGGATCCCGGTCGTCGTCGGCGAGGAACCTGACGCGCCGGACGGATTCGAGGCGATCGTCTCCACGGCCTTCGCGGGCCGCGTCGCGGGACGGACAAGGGCCGAGCTGCTCTCGGAGCTCGTCGCGCTGCGCGACTCGATCGTCGTCTCGGGAGCGCATGGGAAGACGACGACGACGGCGATGATCGCCTACGTGCTGCGAGAGCTCGGGCGCGACCCCGCCTTCCTGATCGGCGGCGAGGTGCCCCAGCTCGGCGGCAACGCCGGGACCGGGGAGGGCACGCTCGTGGTCGAGGGCGACGAGTCCGACCGCACGATCGAGTCGCTGCGGCCGCGCGTGGCCGTCGTGCTCAACATCGACCTCGACCACCACTCGACCTTCGCCTCGCGCGCCGAGGTGGAGCAGCTGTTCGACCGCTGGCTCGCCCACGTGCCGGAGGTCGTTCGCGGGGACGAGCTCGAGCCGGTCGAGATCGAGCTCGCCGTGCCGGGGGCGCACAACCGCCTCAACGCGGCCGCCGCGCTCGCGGCGCTCGAGCGCGTGGGCGTGACCCGCTCCGAGGCGGTCGCTCCGCTGTCCGAGTTCCGCGGGGTCGGCCGGAGGCTCGAGGTGCACGATGAGCCGGGCGGAGTCACGGTCGTCGACGACTACGCGCACAATCCGCCCAAGGTCGCGGCTGCGCTCGCCGCGGTGCGCGAGCGCTACCCCGGCGCCCGCGTGCTCGTACTCTTCCAGCCCCACCTGTACTCGCGAACCCGGTACCTCGCCCGCGAGCTCGCGGCCGCCCTCGCCCGTGCTGACGCCGTCGCCGTCACCGACGTCTACCCGGCCCGCGAGGAGCCGGTCCCGGGCGTCACCGGGAAGCTCGTGGTCGATGCTTTCGCCGAGCTTCGCCCCGGAGCGCCGCTTGCATGGACGCCGCAGGTCGAGGAGGGCGCGATCTTCCTCGCCCGGCGCGCGCGGCCCGGGGACGTCGTCCTCACGGTGGGCGCCGGCGACGTCGACCGGGCGATTCCGCTGCTGGAGGCCAAGCTCTCGTGAGGCTCGAGGAGCACGTCCCACTCGCGCGGATGACGACGATCGGCACGGGTGGCCCTGCGCGGTGGCTCGGCCGCCCGCGGACGTCGGCGGAGCTGGAGGAGCTTCTGCGCTGGGCCGACGGCGAGGGCATCTCGGTCGCGACCGTCGGGCTCGGGTCGAATCTCCTGGCGGCAGACGAGGGCGTCGACGCGCTCGTGCTGCGACTCGAGGGTCACCTCGCCTCCGTGCAGGTCGACGGTCACACGCTCGCGGCCGGGGGCGGTGCCGCCAACGCCGTCTGCCTGCATCGGGCGCGGTCCGCGGGCCTGGGCGGGCTCGAGTTCGCCTGCGCCATTCCGGGGACGGCCGGCGGCGGCGTGCGCATGAACGCGGGCGCCTACGGGAGCGACTGGAAGGCCGTCCTCCGCCGCGCCCTGGTGGCGACCGCAGACGGCAGCGATTGGCTCGGCCCCGAGGGGCTCGGGCTCGAGTACCGCCGGTCACGGCTCGAGCCCGGCCAGGTCGTCGCCTCGGTCGAGTTCGCGCTCCAGCCGCGCGACCCCGACGAGATCAAGGCCGACGTCCGCGCCCTCAACGCGAAGCGCAAGGCGGCGCAGCCGATCAACCGGAGGACGTTCGGGAGCGTCTTCAAGAACCCCGACCACGAGCTCTCCGCGGGCCGCCTGCTCGAGGCCTGCGGGATGAAGGGTCACCGGATCGGCGGCGCCCAGGTCTCGCCGCGGCATGCCAACTTCATCGAGAACGCAGACGGCGCGACAACCGCCGACGCGCTTGCCCTCATGGCCGAGGCACGCAGACGCGCACGCGAACAGTTCGGCATCGTGCTCGAGCACGAGGTCGTGCTCCTCGGGGAGCTCGAGCTGACGTAGGAGGACACCCGGCAGCGGCGAAGTGGACGCGGTGGCGAGGCTCGCCGACTCTGTCGTGCTCCGGCTCCCGCGCACGCGTGCGCATCCGCGCGATTTCGTCCGGCTCCTCCCCGGCTGGCGGGCGCTTGCGATCGGCTTCGCCGTCATGCTCGCCGTAGCGGGTGGCTACCTCGTTGCCCGCCAGAGCGCGCTGTTCGCCGTGCAGACCTTCGAGATCCGCGGCGCGCCGCCGCCGGTCGCGGAGACCGTGCGCGACGCGCTGCGGCCGCTGGAAGGCGACAGCTTGCTCCGACTGGATCTCGAGAGCGTGCAGAGCCGGCTCGCCGCGATCCCCTCCGTCCAGGACGCCTCGCTCGACCGGGCCTTTCCGCACACGCTTCGGATCGACGTCACCGCCGAGCGCCCGGTCGCGGTGCTGCGCCGGGGCGCGGAGGCATGGCTCGTGTCCGCCCGCGGCCGTGTCATCCGGCGCCTCGATCGACCGAGGCTGTCGCGGCTCCCGCGCGTGTGGGCCCCGCTGACGGTGACCGCCGCACCCGGCGACCGGCTCACCGACACCTCCGCACACGACGCCGTTTCGGCCCTCGCCGCGCTCGACACGGGGCCCAGGCGACTCCCTGCCCGGGTCGCCGAAGCCCGCGCGAACGACCACGAGCTGACGCTCGTCCTCGCGTCGGGGACGGAGCTCCGACTCGCCGACGACGAGGACCTGCGGCTGAAGCTGGCGGTCGCGCGCGAGGTGCTCCTGGCGCTCGACCCGAACGTGGAGGGGTGGCCCGCCTACATCGACCTGACCGTCCCGGGCCGACCGGTCGCCGGTGATACAGATCTCAACTCGGAAGTGAGACTTGAGGATTCGCGCTCGGACGCACGTTGACAAGCGCGTTCGCCGAGCGTACCCTGCCCAGCCGTAGACCCGTACGCTCCAGTACAGCTTGAGGTCGAGACACGTCGAGATGAGAGAATCCGCAGGCAACTACCTCGCCGTCATCAAGGTCGTCGGCGTCGGGGGCGGCGGCACGAACGCCGTGAGCCGGATGGTCGAGGCCGGCCTGGCCGGCTGCGAGTTCGTGGCCGTCAACACCGACGCCCAGGCGCTGCTCATGTGCGACGCCGACGTGAAGATCCAGATCGGCGCCGAGGGCACCAAGGGTCTCGGAGCCGGAGCGGATCCCGGCGTCGGCGAATCGGCGGCGAAGGAGAGCCGCGACGAGCTCAAGGACGCGCTGAAGGGCGCGGACATGGTCTTCGTGACCGCCGGCGAGGGCGGCGGAACCGGCACGGGCGCCGCGCCGATCGTCGCCGAGATCGCACGCGAGCTCGGCGCGCTGTCGGTGGGCGTGGTCACGCGGCCGTTCTCCTTCGAGGGCCGCAGGCGGGCCGAGCAGGCGCAGCTCGGCATCCAGAACCTCGGCGACCAGGTGGACACCCTGATCGTGATCGAGAACGACCGCCTGCTTCAGGTCGTCGAGAAGAAGACCTCGATCGTCGAGGCCTTCCGCATTGCGGACGACATCCTGCGCCAGGGCGTGCAGGGCATCACCGACCTGATCACGGTGCCCGGTCTCGTCAACGTCGACTTCGCCGACGTGCGGACGATCATGCGCGACGCGGCTGGCTCCGCGCTGATGGGCATCGGCATCGCCTCGGGTGAGAGCCGCGCCGCCGAGGCGGCGCGAAACGCAGTGTCCTCGCCGCTCCTCGAGGCCTCGATCGAAGGCGCCACCGGCATCCTGCTCAACATCACCGGCGGCTCCGACATGGGCCTGTTCGAGGTGAACGAGGCCGCCGAGGTCGTGACCGCCGCCGCCGACCAGAACGCCAACATCATCTTCGGCGCCGTCATCGACGACGCCGCGAAGGACGAGGTGCGTGTGACGGTGATCGCGACCGGCTTCGGTGCACCTCGGCGCCGGCGTCCGCGGGCGACGGCCGAGCAGACGGGAGAGGAGCGCCCGGAGCGCGCGCCGGTCGGCGAGAGCTTCGACGTCCCGCGCGACGTGCTCGACGTGCCCTCGTTCCTCAGGGACGAATAGCGCCGCTCAGGCGGGGGCCTTTCACTAGAGTCGCGGCGTGCCGCAGACCCTGCTGCGAACGCCGATCTACGAGCGCCATGTCAGCGCCGGCGGACGCATGGTTCCCTTCGCGGGCTGGGAGATGCCGGTTCAGTACCAGGGCGTGATCGTCGAGCACCGCGCCGTGCGCACCGACTGCGGTGTCTTCGACGTGTCGCACATGGGCGAGCTCGAGATCGAAGGCCCCCGCGCGCACGAGCTCCTGCAGGGGCTCCTCTCGAACGACCTCGACCGCGTGGAGCCGGGCGGTGCGCAGTACACGCTGCTGACGAACGAGCGCGGCGGGATCATCGACGACCTGATTGCGTACCGGCTGGACCCGCACCGGTACCTGCTGGTCGTCAACGCCTCGAACCGCGAGACGGCGTTCGAGTGGCTCCGCGAGCACGAAATCCGCGGCTCGGACGTCCGGGACGTCTCCGACGAGTACGCGCTGCTCGCCGTTCAGGGGCCGCGCGCGCTCGAGCGGCTCGGCCTTGCCGAGGCGCCTGCGTTCACCTGGCAGGAGGGCGAGCTCGACGGCATCGAGTGCATGGTCAACTACACCGGCTACACCGGCGAGGAGGGCGTCGAGCTGATGACCATGGCCGACGACGGCGCGGCGCTCTGGGACGCCGTCCTCGCCCGAGGCGCGACGCCGGCCGGCCTCGGTGCCCGCGACACGCTGCGGCTGGAGGTCTGCTACCCGCTGCACGGCAACGACATCGGCCCCGACACTGATGCGATCTCCGCGGGCCTCGGCTGGACCTGTGCGCTCCACAAGGAGTTCACCGGCGCCGCCGCGCTGCGCGCGATCAAGGAGCGCGGCCCCGAGCGCCGGCTCGCGCCGTTCGTCATGGACGAGAAGGCGATCCCGCGCCAGGGCATGCGCGTCGTGGAGGGGGGCGAGGTCACCTCGGGCACGCACTCGCCGATGCTCGAGGTCGGGATCGGCATGGCCTACGTCAAGGCCGAGCTGGCGCCGCCCGAGTCGCGGATCACGATCGACGTCCGCGGCTCCGAGCGGCAGGCTCACGTCGTGACGAAGCCGATCTACAAGCGAGAGGAGGCCTGAGTGGCGGGAGCGGAGAGCTATCCCGAAGACCTGCACTACCACGAGCAACACGACTGGGCGCGCGTCGAGGGCGACGAGGCGGTCCTCGGCATCACCTGGTTCGCGCAGGACTCGCTCGGTGAGCTCGTCCACGTCGAGGGCCCGTCCGAGGGATCGACGGTCGCCAAGGACGAGAGCTACGGCGAGGTCGAGTCCGTCAAGGCGGTCTCGGACGTGATCGCGCCGCTGTCGGGCGAGATCGTCGCCGTCAACCAGAAGGTGCTCGACGAGCCGGAGACAGTCAACGAGGACCCTTACGGCGACGGATGGCTGATCCGCATCCGCCTGAGCGAGCCGGCCGAGGTCGGCTCGCTGCTCGACGCCGCGGCCTACCGAGCACTGCTCGCGGAGCAGTAGGAACTCGCTCGTGCGCTACCTGTCGTTGACCGACGCGGACCGCGAGGCGATGCTCGCCGTGATCGGCGTCGACTCGGTCGACGAGCTCTTCCGCGAGATCCCGGAGGCGGTGCGCTTCGACGGCCGGCTCGATCTGGAGCCGCCGCTCGCCGAACAGGACCTCGTGGCGCACCTCCGCGAGCTCGCCGAGCGCAACGTTCCGGCGGGCGAGGAGCTCTCGTTCCTCGGCGCGGGGATCTACGACCACTACGTGCCGGCGGTCGTCGACGCCGTGCTCGCGCAGGGGCAGCTGCTCACCGCCTACACGCCGTACCAGGCGGAGATGAGCCAGGGCGTGCTCCAGGCGATCTTCGAGTACCAGACCGCGATCTGCGAGCTGACCGGAATGGACGTCTCCAACGCGTCGGGGTACGACGGGACGACGGTCGCGGCGGACGCGTGCTTCGTCGCGAAGCACGCCACCGGGCGGTCGAAGGTCGTGCTCGCCGAGACGCTCAACCCGCAGGTCCGGCAGGTGGTCAAGACCTATGCGCCGGGGTTCGGGCTCGAGGTCGCCGAGGTGCCTCACCGCGACGGCACGACCGATCCCGACGAGCTGGCCCAGGCGGCAGAGGACGCGGCCTGCGTGATCTTCCAGCAGCCCAACTTCTTCGGGAACCTGGAGCCGGCCCCCGACCTCGCCGCCGCGGCGAACGAGGCCGGGGCGCTTGCGATCGCCCACGTCGACCCGGTGTCGCTCGGCGTGCTCGAAGCGCCGGGACGATACGGGTGCGCGCTGGCGATCGGCGAGGGCCAGGGCGCAGGTAACCACCAGGCTTTCGGCGGTCCGCACTATGGATTTTTGGCTGCGCGCCAGGAGTTCATCCGGCGCATGCCCGGGCGAATCATCGGCGAGACCACCGACGTCGAGGGCCAGCGGGCGTACGTGCTCACGCTCCAGACGCGCGAGCAGCACATTCGCCGGGAGAAGGCGACGTCGAACATCACCACGAATCAGACGCTGCTCGCGATCGGCGGCCTCGTGTACCTGAGCTGGCTAGGTCCGCACGGGCTGCGCGAGGTGGGGGAGCTCTGCTCCGGGTTGGCCGGATACGCGAAGGAGCGCATCGGCCTCCCGCTGGTGTTTCCCGACAAGGCAACATTCAAGGAGTTTGCCGTCCGGGTCGGACGACCCGCCGACGAGGTGGTGGCGGAGGCGCGCGAGCGCGGCGTCAATCCGGGCTATCCGCTGCGGCGGGACTATCCAGGCCTCGAGGACGCGCTCCTCGTGTGCGTCACGGAGAAGCGCACTCCGGCCGAGATCGAGTGGCTGGCAGACGTGCTGCGCGAGGTCGCGGCGTGAAGCTGATCTACGAGAAGTCGCAGGCCGGTCGCAGAGCGGCCTCGCTCCCGCGGCACGGCGACCTCCCTCGCACCGAGGTGCCGGAGGAGCTGCGCCGCGAGGAGCCGCCCAGGCTGCCGGAGATCGCCGAGCCGGAGCTCGTCCGCCACTTCGCCGAGCTGGCCTCGCGCACGTTCGGCATCGACACGGGCTTCTATCCCCTCGGCTCGTGCACGATGAAGTACAACCCGCGCGTCAACGAGCGGGTCGTCGCGTTCCCCGGCTTCCGCGACCTGCACCCGCTGCAGGATCCCGAGTCGGCGCAGGGCGCGCTCGAGGTGATGTGGCGGCTGCAGGAGATCCTGTGCGAGGTCTCGGGGCTCCATGCCTGCTCGCTCCAGCCGGCGGCCGGCTCCCAGGGCGAGCTGACCGGGCTCATGCTCATGCGCGCGTACTTCGACGATCGCGGCGAGGAGCGCGACACGGTCATCACGGCGGACACGGCCCACGGCACGAATCCCGCCAGCGTGACCATGGCCGGCTACAAGCTCCAGAAGGTCGAGACCGACGCGCGGGGGAACCTCGACCTCGACGACCTGCGGGCGAAGGTGAACGAGCGCACCGCCGGGCTGATGCTCACGAACCCGAGCACGCTCGGCCTGTTCGACGAGAACATCGAGGAGGTCGCCGCGATCTTCCACGAGGCGGGTGCGCTCCTCTACTACGACGGCGCCAACCTCAACGCCGTCTGCGGGATCTCGCGGCCCGGCGACATGGGCTTCGACATCGTCCACATCAACCTGCACAAGACGTTCTCCCAGCCGCACGGCGGCGGCGGGCCGGGCGGGGGGCCGATCGTCGTCCGCGACCGGCTCGAGCCGTTTCTGCCGGTGCCCGCGGTCGTCCGAGACGGCGGCGGCTTCCGGCCCGACTACGACCGGCCCAAGTCGATCGGCAAGGTGCGTGGGTTCTTCGGCCCCTTCGGCGTCTTCGTCCGCTCGTACGCCTTCATTCGCGCGTTCGGCCCCGAGCTGCGCGAGATGTCGGAGGTCGCGGTGCTGAACGCCAACTATCTGCTCGCGCGGCTGAAGGACGCCTACGACCTGCCGTACGACCGGCTCTGCATGCACGAGTTCGTGCTCAGCGCGCGAAACCTCAAGCGGGAACACGGCGTCACCGCGCTCGACGTCGCCAAGCGGCTCATGGACTACGGCTTCCATCCGCCGACGATCTACTTCCCACTCGTCGTCCCCGAGGCGCTGATGATCGAGCCGACCGAGACAGAGGCGAAGGAGACGCTCGACGAGTTCGCCGACGCGATGCAGGCGATCGCGCGCGAGGCGGCGGAGAATCCCGAAATCCTGCGCGAGGCGCCGCACGCCCGGCCGGTCGGGCGCGTCGACGAGGTCAAGGCCGCCAAGCGCGCAGTCGTCCGCTACCTGTTCGAGGAGCACCCCGACCTGTCCGAGGAGCCCTCCACGGCCGCGACCGCGCAGGCTCCGAAGGGCGTCTAGCAAGACACCTCCCCGGCCGTGACGCAGCGCGGGCGGCGAGAATGTCCGGCGTGAGCGAGCGCGCGGAGGTCTCCGAGGCGATGCAGGCCCTCTATCAGGGCGAGCGCGAACGCGGCGAGGCGCTGCTCGCTGCCGGCGGCGATCCGGACGTCTTCGAAGCCGCGGCCTTCGGTCGGGTCGAGCGGCTGCGCGACCTCCTCGAGGCAGACCCGTCGCTGGCGCAAGAGCTCGCTCCCGACGGCTTCACGGCGCTGCACTTCGCCGCGTTCTTCGCCCAGCCCGAGGCGGCGGCTCTCCTGCTCGACCGGGGCGCCGACCCCTCGGCCCGCGCGCAGAACCCGATGGAGGTCGAGCCGCTCCACAGCGCGGCCGCCTCGAGGCAGGTCGAGATCTCCCGCCTGCTGCTCGACCGGGGTGCCGACCCGAATGCGCGTCAGCAGGGCGGGTTCGCCCCGCTGCACGCGGCGGCGCAGAACGGTGACGAGGAGCTCGCGGCGCTGCTGCTCGAGCGCGGCGCCGACCCGAGCCGCGCCGCCGACGACGGGAAGACGGCCGTCGGCCTGGCCCGGCAGGCGGGCCATGAGCGGCTGGCAGACTCCCTCGTGTGATCGAGCTCCGCTCAGACACGCTCACGCAGCCGACGCCGGCGATGCGCCAGGCGATCGCGAACGCCGTGGTCGGCGACGAGCAGAAGCGGGAGGATCCGACCGTCAACGAGCTCGAGGCGCGCGGGGCGGAGCTGCTCGGCCACGAGGAGGCGGTCTTCGTCCCGACGGCGACCATGGCGAACGAGATCGCGCTGCGGCTCCACTCGCGACCTGGGGACGAGCTGCTCGCCGAGGAGAACTCCCACGTCATGATCGCCGAGCTCGGCGGGCCCGCCGTG
>Ga0111539_10011735_pt1 | contig 10992 bp, 10 predicted proteins | sample RhiMethybrSRZTD1_FD_79667 | JGI IMG/M metagenome (GOLD analysis project Ga0111539, IMG submission 79667) | Populus rhizosphere microbial communities from Tennessee, USA - Rhizosphere MetaG P. TD hybrid SRZTD1 (version 2) (version 2) | ecosystem: Host-associated > Plants > Roots > Rhizosphere >... | reverse complement strand
CGGCATGCGATCCATGTTCAAGGGGTACATGCTCGGTCGACATTTTATATGCTGTAGGCGCCTTATCCCACACGTGGCCGAGGCGGAGCGCGTCGCAGGCCACAAGATGATACGTGTGTATCCCATACATCTGATAGACTGCAGTCGTCTCGACCCGTACGTGCACCATCGCGACGGGAGCAAATGGGGTTTTCAGCCACAGCATTGCCGGCGTCGACCCCTCTTCGATGGGGTGCGTCCCTGCCCTGCCTCCAGCAGGGCCGATACAACGTCCGCCATGGCGGGATGCTGACTCACCACCCATGACGCACTGCCACAGCTGGTTGCCAGCGTCTACCCAGCGAGCGGTGCCACACCTGTGCACCTGGGGGGGGCTTCCCGTACGCTGGCCCCTGACGGGGCCTCGACGTGCGCTGCGGTGGCCTGGGCATGCTGTGGCTGCCGGCCGTGTGGCGCGCGGCCACGGTCGGTCTCGTACACGGACCTGGGTGTGGCATACTCGAAGCCGTGCAGCGTCCGTCGTTCCAACGGCGCGCCGAGCGCACGCTCAAACGTGGACACCATGGCCACGTCGTCGTAGGTGACGAGAGTGAAGGCCACCCCGGTTCTGGCGGCATGGCCAGTGCGGCCGATGCGATGCATATAGGCGTCGACCGTCTCCGGCATATCATAGTTAATGACGTGCGAAATGTGCCACACATCGAGACCGCGTGCGGCGAGGTCGGTCGCTACCAGGATCTCAAACGCGCCGCTCCGGAAGCCCTCGATGGCCGCTTGACGCTTGGACTGTGACAAGTTGCCTTGCAGCGACGTGGCACGGTATCCCGCCTGGGCCAGATGGTGCGCCACGCGCTTCGCCTGATGCTTCGTGCGCGTAAACACCAGGCCCGACGCGGGCTTGGTATGGCGGAAAAGCGCTATAAGGAGTGCGGTTTTGAGGTGCGGCGCGACGGGGTATAGGGCGTGCGAGATCGTCGGCAACGGGACCGTGTGGTCAATCTGTACGGTGACCGGCGTGCGCAGGATATCCTGGGCTAGGTGCCAGATCGCCTCAGGCATGGTAGCGGAGAACAGCAGTGTCTGCCGCCGCGCCGGCAAGTGCCGCACAATCCGACGGATATCGGGGAGAAAGCCCATGTCGAAGAGTCGGCCTGCCTCGTCGAGTACCAGCACTTCGAGATGGGACAGATTGATTGTCCCCTGACGCATGTGGTCGAGGAGGCGACCCGGGCAAGCGACAGCAATGTCGACCCCGGCGCGCAGCTTCTGCACCTGCGGTTGCATACCCACACCACCGTAGAGGGTGACCCGGCGCAGTGGCATGGCCTGCAGTTGGATGGGAGCGGGTATAGTGTAGCCAAGTGCCTGCACCCCCGCCACAATGCGCGGATGCAAATGAAACGACGTAAAACTCACGGATAATCCTCCTGAACAAAGGAAACACGGTGTTGTGGTCTACTAGAAATGGCAGGAACGCAAAGACGGTCAATCGTTTGCATATCAAGTTAGCGGTATACAGCAGCAAAAAAGCTATGGACGAGCTGTCTGAAGTATAGATTAACTCATTCATCTCAATAATCCTGAGCCCTCTGCACGTGCATGATCTCCCGTAGTCCCCTAGCTCCACACGGTGTGATCGAGGTCTTGCTCAAGAGGCTGCTACCGCTGGTATACTGTAGTGCGTCAAGAGGTCCTGCATTTACCCTTTTCACCACCGGAGTGCTTGCATGGCTACTACTGCCTCGCCGCGCCACATGATGTATGCGCAAATCGTCAGTCAACCGGCCCTGCTGCTCGAGGTCTTCGACGCCACAGAGCGCGCGATACAGGACGCCTTTACCCAGTTTCAGCCCCAGCGCTGGCAAGCGATCTACACCGCTGGGTGCGGTGACTCGTTTTACGCCGGCCTGGCCTGTGAAATGGCTTTTGCTCGCTTTTGCCAACTGCCCGTTAAGGCCCTCTCGGCAATGCAATTTGCCCGCTACGAAGCTGACAGGCTCCCCCCACATGCCGTGCTGTTTGGCATCTCGAATTCAGGCCAGGTGTCACGCTCGATCGAGGCGGTGGGGCTGGCCAGGGCAGCAGGGGTCGATACCATCGCGGTAACGGGGAACGGCACCAGCGGCATTGCCCGTGAGGCGGCTGCCACGATCGCAGTGGCAATTCCGGCGATGGGGCGTTCACCTGGCATTCGCTCGTATACCGTACAGCTGCTCAGTCTCCTCTTGTGCGCCTTGCACCTCGGAGAGCTGCGACAAGTCATCTCCATGGCGGAAGCCAGGGCCTGGAAACAGCAGTTGCGCGACGTGGCAGCCTGTATGCAGGCGACTATCCAGGCAGCCGATGACCGCGCCAGGCAAGTTGCAGAGCGTTTAGGGGAGGCTGAGCATTGGGTGTTTATGGGTTCCGGGCCGAGTTATGCAACCGCCCTGTTTGTTGCTGCCAAACTCGTGGAGAGCTGTGGGGCCAACGCCTGGGGGCAGGATATTGAAGAATGGGCCCATATTCAGTTCTTCAACCGCCAGGAGCATACCCCTACGTGTGTCATTATCCCACCCGGCCGCAGCGTTGATCGCGTCCTGGAGTTGCTGCCCTATGTGAAAGGGATTGGGCGCCCGACCCTGGCCGTTGCCAGTAGCGAGCAGCCATTCCTCCCAACTCAGGCCGATATAGTGCTCCCGGTTCCTCAGGGGGTGCCAGAAGTCTTTTCACCGTTAGTGTATTGCCTGGCAGGCGAACTGCTGGCCTACTATCTGGCGGAGGTGCAAGGAGCAGAATTTTTCCAGGCAACGCGCAGTTTTCGGAGTAGTGGTGACCGCCTACGCGAGAGTCACACCCTGCGCCATCCCGACGAATTGGCACTCATGGAAGAAGAGGCGGGAGGGTAAAAGCAACGCTACGTTTGTCTCGATGGGCTCTCACGGTGTTTGCGTACACGCGTATATCTTCCCATAGACTTCGGTAGTGAAGCTGTTGCCCTTGCTGATCGAAACTGTCAGGAGGACATTGCCACCGCGTTCTGCTGCTGCGTTTTTGGCGAGGGTTAAGGCATTTTTCTCGCCGACGGCAGTATATTTGCCTTCGCCTTTAGGTGTACAGTACTTGACGAGTTCTGGATTGCTCACCACGTCAATTCTTTCGCTTTGCGCCGTAGGACTCAGACATCCGCAAGTCATCGTGAGCACCAGACTACACAGAGTAATAGTCCTCTGTACACGCATACGACTTCCCTTGTAGCCTACACGAGATGCCTCCGTTCTATACTCACCCAGGCAGCCGTGGAGGAATCCGCCTGTAGCTGCGGCCCCGTCTAGCCTCGCCCGCGTAGACGCGGATCGAGCACGTCTCGCAAAGCATCTCCCAGGACATTGAACGCAAACACTGCCAGCGTGATGAACACCCCTGGAGCAACGGCCACGTGCGGGGCGAACATGAGGAGAGCTAACGCTTCGGAAAGCATACCGCCCAGGGTAGGGGTTGGCGGCGGGATACTTAGGCCTAAGAAGCCCAGCGCACTCTCGGTGATAATGGCTACACCAATGAAGCCAGTGGTGAGAACGAGGTAGAGAGATACGCAGCTTGGCGCGATATGCCGCGCAATGATACGGAGATCGCTGCAGCCAATGGCCCGTGCCGCTTCCACGAATTGAATTTCCTTGATGACGAGAGTGCTGGCCCGCACCACACGAGCGCCGTAGGGGATGAAGGGGACGCCGATCGCCACAATCACGGTCGCGAGAGAGCGCTGCAGGGCCGTGAGCAGGGTCAGCGCTAGGATGATGAGCGGAAACGACATGAGGATATCGATAAAACGCTGCAGGATCGCGTCAGTTTTCCCGCCCCAGTAGCCGCTCATCAGGCCCAGAATCGCGCCCACCAGCGTACCGGCGGTGGAGGCCACCACACCAACGACGAGGGAGATACGGGCACCATAGAGCATGCGGCTGAGCACGTCGCGGCCGAACTGGTCGGCCCCCAGCAGCGTGCCATGCCAGGAAGGCATGGCGTATTTTTTCGCCACCCCGATGTCGTCGGGCTCATAGGGAGCGACAAGGGGACCAAAAACCCCGGTCAGGATTACGACCAGAATAATCGTGGCCCCTAGGGCACCAAGCGGCTTCCGTCTGAAAAAGAGCCAGAGAGTTTTGACCGGGCGGGCGACGCTCCAGGGGAGTGTCTGAGGTGCCGGCAGCGCGGCAGAGACGCGACTCGTGTTCACGATTTACCCCTATTATTGCTCAGTGATAGCGAATTCTCGGGTCTAGCCAGCCATACAGGATATCGGTCAAAAGGTTGGCCATGATCACCAGGCCAGCAAACATAAAAATCATCGTCTGGACGAGCGGATAGTCGTGATTGATGACGCCATTCACGAGTAAGGTGCCCCAGCCCTTCAGGTTCCACACACGCTCCGTGACCACGACCCCGCCTAGCAAGGCGACAAACTGCAGCCCCCCAATCGTGACAATAGGGATCACCACATTGCGCAGCGCGTGTTTCACTACAATCAGGCGCTCGTGCAGACCTTTGGCCCGTGCCGTTCGGATGTAATCCTCCACCAGGACATCCAGCAGGGAGGAGCGCGTCATGCGTGCAATGAACGCCACCTGAAAATAGCCCAGGGTCACGGCGGGACACAACATCTGGCGCAGATTCCCCCAGAAGTCATGGAAGGGACTAATCCAGACCAGTTCTGGGGTCCAGGCAAAAACGCGCACCAGGGTCAGGAGAAGCATAATCCCGAGCCAGAAGACCGGCACTGATAAGCCAGTGACGCTAAAGACGCGGCAGACATAGTCCAGCATGGTGTCATGCCAGATACCACTGATAGTCCCGAGCGTCACCCCCACGATGACGGCCACCGTCATGGTGTACACCGCGAGGTTTACCGTAATGGGGAGATGCTCGGCTATCAAGTCCTTCACGGGCTTGTTGGCGATAAAGAGCGATGTCCCCAAATCGCCCCTGACAATGTCCTTCGCCCAGCGCCCATACTGCACATACCAGGGATCGTTCAGGCCCATCTGCTCACGCAATGCCGCTACGCGCTCCGGATTGGCACCGTCACCGAGGATAGAGATGGCCACGTCTCCAGGAATCATCCACATGATGGCAAAAATCAGCCATGAGACCCCAATCAGAGTCACGACGGCGAGGAGCAGGCGGCGGAGAATGAACTGTTGCATAGGTGGTCACCTGGCATGTGGCAATTCAGGAAGATCCAGCCAGACATAGTCCATCCTAGCGTTCGTACTACGAACATTCGGTGTGAGTGTCCAGCCCTTGACAAAATTCCAGCGTACATGATTCAGGTCAAACCAGTGCAGGACAAGGTAGGCGGCATCATTCATGGCCAGCTTGTCCATATCCCAAATGAGCTGCTTACGGGCCGCAAGATCAGCGGTGAATTTTTGTTGCTCAAAGAGTTTATCGAGGTCGGGCAGAGAGTGGCGCTGATACCAGCGTCCGCCCTTCGTCACAAACCATTGGCCGAAGGAATCGATCGGGTCATCGAAATCTACGGCAGCGCCCAGCAGAGAGAGGATGTAGTTGCCGGACACCTCGTTACCGCGATGCTGCGCTACGAGCATCGGCTCGATCTCAAAGTTGACATTGATCTTTTTGAGTAACTGCTGAACCACCTGGGCGTTTTCACAGGAAAATTTAATATTGGTCGAGCACTGGATTTTGATTTTGCTCCAGTCAATTTTGCCTTTCTCTTTCTCGTAGGCCGCCAATAGCTCTTTGGCGTGGGCGATGCGCTTGGCCATATCAGGTCCATAGCCAATGAGTTGCTGCCGCATCTCTACAGGCATGGCCCAAGGACCAAGAGGATAGACCCCCGTCCCCACTGCCCCCGCCTGATTGCCCAGTTCGGCAATGGACTCACGCCGAATCGCTTCACTCAAGGCTTGGCGCACCCGCAGATCGTCAAAGGGCGGCTTCTCCGTCTGCATGGAGAAATGGGAGACGATCAGGCTCGGGGCCGAGGCATGAATAAGATTCGGATTCTGTTGGGCTGTAGATTTTGCGAGGTCGCGATCCAAATTGGGGTGGGCGAAGGAGTCAGTCCAGAAGACCCGCTTACTCAGCACCGCCGCCACCAGCGCCTGGGGGTCTGTAATGATGTGGATCTCGATTTCGTCCAGGAACGGCAAACCCTTCTGAAAATAATCTGGATTGCGCTCGAGCTTCCAGAGCGTGCTGGTGGGAGGTTCCTTGAGTTTGAATGGTCCGGTACCGACCACAGTAGTTTTCAAAGCGTTTACCGGATCCTTCTCGAGGATATGCTTTGGCATGATGACGCTCCAACCGTTGGCAAAGATGGGCAGGAGCAGACTCGAAGGTCCCTTGCCGTGGACGATGACCGTATCCGGGTCTGGGGCCTCGACGCGTTCGATCAGGGCGCTAAACACCGGTCCACGGGGGCTCACCATACCCTTGGGCGGGTTCATGATACGCTCGATGGTGTATTGCGCATCGGCCGACGAGAAGGGCATCCCGTCGTGCCACTTCACCCCTTTATGGAGGTGGAAGATAATCGTCTGGCCGCCATCGCGCACCTCCCAGCTCTCGGCCAACTCAGGAATAAACTCCTGGCCTTGCGGATCATAGGGACTGGTGCGAATGAGACAATTATAGGCAGGCGCGGTGGCCGCATACACGCCGCCGAAGGAAGTTTGATGCATATCATAGGTGGGAATCTCCTCATTGCCCACGCTGAGGAATTTCCCGCCGTAGCGGGGCTTTTCACCGTGCGCAGCCGCTAAGGCGAGGGCGCCTTCGTGGGCGAGCTCAGCGTCAGACTTCTGCGCCGCCTGCTGAGCTGCTGCAGCCAGACACATCCCGATCACGAGCAGCATCCCACCCCACCATGTCAGTCGAAGGAACCTGCGAGACGCCATGAGTGCACCTCCCATGTGTGCGACCGTGCTCCTCTAGCCCTAAGCCCTCTGCTACCTAGAATGCGGCAATTCCGGCAGATCCATCCAGACGGTGTCCATCCGCGTGTTCGTACTCCACAGATTCGAGGTATGGGTCCAGCCCTTCACAAAATTCCAGCGCACGTGGTAAAACTCAGGCCACAGCAGGATTAGATAGGCTGCATCATTCATGGCCAGGGTGTCCATCTCCCAGATGACCTTCTTGCGTGCCTCGGGATCCGCTATGAACTTCTGTTGCTCGAAAAGAGCATCCAGTGCCGGCAGGGAGCGTCGCTGGTACCAGCGTCCCCCGTTGGTCACGAAAAGCTGACCGAACGTGTCAATGGGGTCGTCAAAATTCAGCGCCGCCCCCAGCAAGGACATGTTGTAGTTCCCAGAGACTTCATTTGCACGTAGCTGGCTCAAGAGCATCGGCTCCAGTTCGACGTTGACGTTGATCTTCTTCAGGAGCTGCTGCATGACCTGCCCGTTTTCACAGGAGAATTTAACATTGCTGGCACACTGCGCCTTCAGCTTACTCCAGTCGATTTTTCCCTTCTCCTTTTCGTAGGAGGCCAGGAGTTCCTTGGCATGAGTGATGCGTTTGGCCATGTCAGGCCCATAGCCGATCAGTTCGTTCCGCATTTCCTTGGGCATGCCCCACGGGCCTGAGGGATAGTCGCCTGTCCCCACAATGCCCGATTGGGTCCCCAGCTCAATAAACGCTTCACGTCGTAGCGCCTCGCTGATGGCCTGGCGTACCCGCAGATCATCGAAGGGCGCTTTCTCGGTTTGCAAGGTGAGATGTTGGACACCCAGAAGAGGGTTTGCAGAACGCACGAGATTGGGATTCTGCCTTGCTGCCGCTTGAGACAGATCACGGTCCATATTGGGATGCTGGAGCGAGTCCTGCCAGAAGACGCGCTTGCTCAGGATCGCCGCCACAAGAGCCTGGGGGTCAGTGATAATATGGATCTCGATCTCATCGAGGAAGGGCAGATCTTTCTTAAAATAATCCGGGTTGCGTTCGTACTTCCACAGCGACGACGTGGGTGGTTCCTTGAGCCGAAACGGCCCGGTGCCAATGACCGTGGTCTTCAAAGCGCTCACCGGATCCTTCTCAGCAATGTGCTTGGGGATGATGACGTTCCAACCATTGGCAAAGAGCGGTAACAGCAGCCCAGATGGCCCCTTGCCATGAATCACCACGGTATCCGGGTCGGGCGCCTCGACACGCTCGATGATCGCCGTAAATACTGGTCCACGCGGGCTCACCATGCCCTTGGGTGGGTTCATGATGCGCTCAATGGTGTACTTCACATCTGCCGACGAAAAGGGGGTGCCATCGTGCCACTTCACACCCTTGTGCAGATGAAAGGTAATCGTTTTGCCACCGTCGCCGATCTCCCAGGTATTGGCCAGCTCGGGGATAATATCTAGAGCCATGGGGTCGTACGGGCTGGTACGGATCAGGCAGTTATAAGCAGGGGAGACCGCCGCATTAATGCCAGCCAGCGAGGTCTGATGCGGATCATAGAAGGGGATCTCTTCGTTGCCGGCACTGAGGAATTTTCCGCCATACCGGGGCTCTTCACCGTGGGCGGCCGCTAAGGCGAGGGCGCCCTCGCGGGCGAGGTCAGCGTCAGACTTCTTCACCGCCTGCTGGGCTGCAGCCACCACACACATCCCGACGACGAGAAAGAGCCCGATAATCCACCACCTCGATCTCAGGTGCCTATGACCATACCCCATGCTTGCATCTCCTTATGAGACCGTGCCCTTGTTACCATAGAGACGATTGGGCCAAGCCAGTATGTGCGTCCTGTATGCTCAGACGCCACCATAGCAAGGGTTGCCTCAGATTGTCAATGTCAGAACCTCAAGCTTGACGGAGCAGGGATGGCACGAGTAGAATCGCCGCGTACTGGTTCCTAAGGAGGCAATCGCCAGCGTTATGCCGGCCGGACCGGAGTGCTGCATGGCACAAGCTGATTCTTCTTCTGATGCCACTATTCGTCGAGCTGCACAGCTTGTACTGGCCGCCGCGTATGTGACGGCCCTGACGGGCGCTGGCATTTCCGTCGAAAGCGGTATCCCACCGTTCCGTGGACCGGGCGGGCTGTGGACGAAATACGGTGAGCCGCCTATGGATGGCTACCAGCGCTTTCTCGAGGATCCCAAGCAAGCCTGGGAAGAGCGTTTAGCGCCTACCGGAGCAAGCCAGGAAATGCGCGAAACGATCGCCAGGGCTGCACCGAACCCCGGGCACTTTGCCTTCGTCAAGCTGGAAGAAATGGGGGTGCTGCGCTGGCTCATCACCCAGAATGTCGACAACCTACACCGCCGTGCCGGGAGTCGCAATGTCATGGAAATTCACGGAAATTCGACTCTGGTACGTTGCCTGCACTGCACGGCGCGCTTCCCAATGGCCGTGATCTCCTTCGAGGTCTTACCACCACGTTGTCTCCAATGCGATGGCATCCTGAAGAACGATACCGTGGCCTTTGGCGAGCCGATTCCCGGTGACGTGCTAGAACAGTGCTGGCGGGCCGTGGAGCACTGTGACTGTATGATTGTGGCTGGCACATCTGCTACGGTCACACCAGCAGCGTATTTTCCCTATGCAGGTCCGTGAGCGTGGTGGCATACTCATTGAGGTGAACCTGTACGAGAGTGAAATTACGCCGTTTTGCACGGTCAGTTTACGTGGCACCTCGGGTGAGGTACTGGACAAACTGGCCCGAACTGTGTTGGCGCTACAGACAACCAGGTCATAAGCGCGCCGTCAGGGCCATGCTACTGCCCCCTGTCGACTACTGTCACACATCATGGTGTCCCACCGCACCTGTCTCTTTGAAAGACCGCCGCCTGGGGCGTCTCTAAGAGCAGATGTCCATAGGGGGCGAGGTGCGCTTCGAGCAGCCCAGAAGAACCACGGCTCACCGCAAAACCTCCTGGCGCTAATACGCGCACGATTTCTTGCAGTGCCCCATGGAAGGTAGCTGCACTCATCGGAATTTCATCATTGAATACGCTGGCAGCATAGACAACGTGCACGGAGGCATCCGTGAGAGTCTCAAGTCGACTCAGGGTGCCATGATGCAGGCGAATGCGTGTCGGTAGCAGGGGGTCGAGCGCCCGTAAGGCATCGAGCATCTGTGCCGCTTCCACGACATCAGCCCCGGCCCATTCATAGGCATGGACGATATCGAGTGCACACGCCTGGAGGAGGTCATAAGGCTCCAGAGCGTTCATCCCAAACCCTAAACATACCCCACGGGCTGGCCGATTGGCGCGCACGCTCTGCAGCATATCAACATGGGTCAGGGCCTGCACCAGATCAAACGTTTGGGTGAGAGCCGCAGCACTGCGTCCATTGACACTCTCCCGCAGTCCGGGGAACTCTTGCAGCAGGACATAGGCTGCGTCATTACCCCAGGGCACTGCGGCCTCAGTATAGACAACACCATCAATAAACGCTTGCCAGGGAGGCGGTGACGTTGGAGAAGACTCCTGCAAACATCGCCGCCGCATGTTTTCCTCCTCTGCTCAATACACCCTTCTACAGCCGTGCAACCCCAGCGCGGGCACAGTCCTCATCCTGTTGGGATGTGCCACCGCCGACCCCACAGGCACCTTCCACCACGCCATTGCGGATGATCGGCACCGCACCCTGACTGGGGATCATATGCCCGCCCTCGGCAGCGGCGATACCACGGATGATGGGCGTGTCCGCGCGCTCTTGCAGCTCACCGCTAGGGCGAGCAAAGCCCACCGACGCCACGGCCTTGCCCTGCGAACCATAGACGCCGCCCCAGATGGCGCCATCCATGCGGTTGAAAGCGACCAGACGGCCGCCGGCATCGCAGACCGCCACACTGATTTTGATGTTCATTTCTTGCGCTTTGGCGATAGCACCGGCCACAATTTTATTGGCTTCATCAAGCGTAAGAGCCATACGTGCACCTCCTTTGCTCTAGAAGAATATGCTGATATTGCCAGCTCAGTAGAGGCCCATAGTAGACGCAGCTGCCGTACCTGTCAACACTCGGTCTAATCAGAAAGAGGG
>Ga0111539_10011734_pt1 | contig 10992 bp, 10 predicted proteins | sample RhiMethybrSRZTD1_FD_79667 | JGI IMG/M metagenome (GOLD analysis project Ga0111539, IMG submission 79667) | Populus rhizosphere microbial communities from Tennessee, USA - Rhizosphere MetaG P. TD hybrid SRZTD1 (version 2) (version 2) | ecosystem: Host-associated > Plants > Roots > Rhizosphere >... | reverse complement strand
CGCGTCCTTGATCATGCGGCAGCCGGCCGTGACGGGCGTGCCGCTGGTGATGCGTGCGCCCGGCAGCGCGCGCGCGATGCCGTCGGAGAAGAGGAAGGCCGTCGCCTCCTCCATGCCGATGGCGCCCGTGGCCGCCTTGCGGTCGCGCAGGATGGAGGCCACCAGCGCGTAGGGCGACTCGTCCTCCTCCCAGGCCCGCACGTCGCCGCCCTTCGGGATCAGCTCCTGCGCGCGCGCCTTCTCGAAGCCGGGCGCCACCCAGGCCGGCTCGCCCTCGCGGGTCAACACCATGGCCAGCAGGCGCTCGCCCCCGCTCCAGCGCACGCCGGTGAAGTACTCGAGCGAGGTGCCCGGGCTGACCACCAGCGCGTCGAGCCCTTCCTGCGCCAGCAGCGCCTGCGCGCGCCGCAGGCGCCCCCGCCGCTCGTCGGCGGTGATGGGCTGCGCATCCTGGGTCATGGGCTGCAGCGCGGCGATGGCCGGGGGCAGGGCCGCGGGCGCCTCGTCGTCGGCCCCGACGCCCCGCGGCAGCAAGGCGGCGGCCCCGGCGGCGGTGGAGAGGCGCAGGACCTGGCGGCGCGTGGGCTTCACGAAGGCGTCCTCCTGGAAAGGCCGCATCGTACCCCGCGCTGCGCCCGGCCGGCAGCGGGTGGCGCGGCGCGTCCTTTTGAGGTACGACATCGGCCCATGAAACGAATCGCGGTGCTGGCCGTGCTGCTCTTCGCCTGCCGCTCGACGGCTGCGCCGCCGCCGGCGGCGCCCCAGCGGCCGGTGGCCGTCTCCAATCCCGGACGCACGGCGGGAGGCAAGGCGGCCGCGGCACCGGCGCCGCCGCCGCGGGCGCTGCGCTGGGTGCTGCGCTCGGCCGAATACCGCGCGCTCTGCCTGCAGACCTACCGCCTGGCCACGATGCACGTCGAGCGGGCGGCGGAGACGCGGGCCGCCGGCACCTGGGCCGTCGTCACCGACGCCGACGAGACGGCCATCCTCAACGCCGCCTACCAGGCGCAGCTCACGGCCCGCTCCGGCGAAGAGGCGCCGTTCGACGAAGCGGCCTGGGCCGAGTGGGTGAGGTCGAAGAACGCCCCGCCCCTGCCGGGCGCCGTCGAGTTCCTGCACCGCGTGCACCGGCTGGGCGGGCGCGTGGCCGTGGTCACCAACCGCGCGCCGTCCGACTGCCCGGCCACCGAAGAGGACCTGAAGAAGTTCGGGCTCGAGTACGACGCCATCCTCTGCGGCAGCGGCGACAAGAACGCCCGCTTCGAGAGCGTGCGCAGCGGGGCCGCCTTCGGCCTGGCCACGCCGGTGGAGGTGGTGGCCTACCTGGGCGACAACATCCGCGACTTCCCGCTGGGCACGCAGGACTGGCGCAGGCAGGGCGACACGGCCTTCGCCGAGTTCGGCGGGCGCTTCTTCGCCTTCCCGAACCCGATGTACGGGTCGTGGATCAGCAACCCCGACTAGGCCGGCCTAGGCGCCGGCGCCGCCCGGCCGCTCGTCGTCTTCGCCGCGCCGCCGGCGGGTGACCGCCATGGCCGTGGCCGTGACCGCGGCCACGGCTCCCGCCGCCACCACGACCTTGCCCGCCGTCTTGGCCGCGCGCCCGGTGGCGGCCAGGGCCTTCTTCACCTTGCGGCGCACCATGGCGCTCTTCACCCGGCGCCGGGCGTCGTCGACGGCCTTGCCGGCCGCCTTCCCCGCGCTGCGGGCCGCGCTGACCGCCTTCTTGCCGGCCTTGCTGGCCGCCTTGCCCGCCTGGCGTACTCCCTCGGCGGCCTGCTTCTTGAGCTTCGGCTTGCGTCGGAACATCCGACCTCCAGTGCTTCCATTGTGGCGGAGCCGCGCGGGCCGTGGCGGGTTGCGCGTGATTTCCCTCCGCCCCCGGCCGGGCGGGATAGACTGCCTGCGGCCATGCTGAAGGACGTGATGGACGCGCGCCGGCAGGACCTGCTGACCCGGGAGAGGGCCCTGCTGGCGTCGCTGCAGGCGGCGCTGGCCCGCGTCGACGCGCCGGTGGAGGAGCAGCAGACCTTCGCCCGCTCCGTGCGCCAGCTGGACGCCCTCTTCCTGCTGGTGGTGGTGGGCGAGTTCAACGCCGGCAAGAGCGCGTTCATCAACGCGCTGGTCGGGCAGCGGGTGCTGGAGGAGGGCGTCACGCCCACCACCGTGCGCGTGGCCGTGCTGCAGCACGGTCCCGTCCCGGCGCGCACGGCGGGGGCGGACGGGGTGGACGTCGTCAGCGCGCCCGTGGAGCTGCTGCGCGAGATCCACGTGGTGGACACGCCGGGCACCAACGCCGTGATCCGCGAGCACGAGGAGGTGACGCGCCGCTTCGTGCCCCGCTCCGACCTGGTGCTCTTCGTGACCTCCGCCGACCGCCCCTTCACCGAAAGCGAGCGCGCCTTCCTCCACTCCATCCGCGAGTGGGGCAAGAAGGTGCTGGTGGTGGTGAACAAGGCCGACATCTTCACCACCCCGGCCGAGCTGCAGCAGGTGATGGACTTCGTGGGCGACCACGCGCAGAAGCTGCTGGGCACGCGGCCGGAGGTCTTCCCGGTGTCGGCCCGCGCGGCCCAGAAGGCCAAGGAGGCGGGCGACCGCGCGGCCCTGGCCGGCTCCGGCTTCGCCTCCCTGGAGGAGGCGCTGGCCTCCACCCTGGACGAGAAGCAGCGGCTGCGCCTGAAGCTGCTCAACCCGGTGGGCGTGGGCGAGCGGCTGCTGGCCGGGCAGGCGGAGGTGGTGGCCGCCCGCCTGGAGCTGCTGCGCGAAGACGTGGAGACGGTGGAGAACATCGACCGCCAGCTCGCCCTGTACCACGAGGACCTGAGCCGCGACTTCCAGTTCCGCCTCTCCGACGTGGAGCGCGTGCTGCTGGAGTTCGAGCGGCGGGGCCTCGACTTCTTCGACGAGATGCTGCGCCTGGGCCGCATCTTCGACCTGGTGCGCCGCACGCGGCTCAAGGAGGCCTTCGAGCGCGAGGTGGTGCAGGACCTGCCGCGGGAGGTGGAGCGGAGGGTGGAGGAGGTGGTGGGCTGGATGGTGGACAGCGACATGCGCCAGTGGCGCGGCATCACCGAGATGCTGGAGCGCCGCCGCGTCCACCACGCCGAGCGGCTGGTGGGCCGCGTGACCGGCGTCTTCGAGCACGACCGCGACCAGCTCCTGGTCGGCGCCCGGCGCGAGGCGCTGCGCGCGGTGGAGACCTACGACCGCAAGGCCGAGGCGGAGCGGCTGGCCGCCACCGTGCAGGCGGCGGTGGCCGGCACGGCCGCGCTGCAGGTGGGGGCGCTGGGCCTGGGCACCATCGTCACCGTGCTGGCCTCCAGCGCCGCCGTCGACGTCACCGGCGTCCTGGCCGCCGGCAGCCTCTCCGTGCTGGGCCTGCTGGTGCTGCCGGCCCGCCGCGCGGGGGCGAAGGCGGAGCTGCGCGAGAAGGTGGCGGCCATGCGCGTGCGCCTGATGGGCGCGCTGCGCGAGCAGTTCGGGCGCGAGCTGGAGCGCAGCCTGGTGCACATCCGCGAGGCCATCGGGCCCTACACCCGCTTCGTGCGCGCGGAGCGGGAGCGCCTGGACGCGCTGCGCGAGGAGATGGCCCTTCTGCGCGACGGCCTGTCCCGCCTGCGCGCCGACATCGAAGTGCTCTAGGGCGCCGCCTCCAGCGAGAAGCACGCCGTGGGCGTGTGCAACCAGCAGGAAGGCGACGGCGCGTGGGTGTCCCGCCGCAGCCGCCGCAGCGCGGGCAGCGGCTGGCGCGCAACTGCGTCGGCCAGCTGCGCGGAAAGCGTCTCGTCCCTGAGGCCCACCGCCGAGTAGATGGCGATGAAGGTCACGAGTTGCACCTCCCAGCCGGCCGCCGCGCCCTTCACCAGCAGGAGCGGCCCCCTTCCGAAGGGGCCGCCCCCCGGAACCCGGGCGGTGAGCGGCAGCACCATCCGGCCGGCCGGAGTGAGCGCGCCGAGCCATTCGTCGAGGGGATGAGTCACTCCGGCGTTGACCAGCAGGGCGTCGCAGGGCAGCGTGCCCCACGTGCGGCCGTCTCCCTGACGCACTTCGACCCAGGGCAGCCCGGCCAGGTTGCGTGCCGCGTCAGCGGCCAGGGCCGCGTCGACCTCGATGGCGGTGACGCGCCCGCTCCGGCCGACGCAGTGCGCCAGCAGCGCCGTGTAGTAGCCGGCTCCGCAGCCCACGTGCACCACGTGCTCTCCGGACCGGGGAGCCAGCGCGTCGATGGCCTGGGCCAGCGTCGCCGGCCCGCCATTGAAGATCAGGCGGCCGGCGTCGATGGCCACGGCCAGGCAGTGGGACACGCGGGCCGGGTCCGCGTCCGGCGTGACCCGCGGCGTGCCCAGCGCACCTTCGCTCACCACCGTCCACGGCCCAGGGGGAAGAAAGTCCTCGCGCGGGACGGTGGCCAGCGCCTCCACCAGGGCGCGCGTGCGCACGTTGGCCACGGCCTCCACCTCCTCGGCGAAGAAGCGGCGGCGCAGCGCGGCGTCCATCAGTTTTTCCTCTCCGGACGAACGAACGCCCGCGACAGCTCCAACGGGGCCCGAGCCCCCAGGGCCTGCTCGAGCGTCATGGCCCGGACGCGCACGAAGGCGTATGCCTGTTCTCCCGTGGGGCCGGTGACGGGCTTCACCTCGCCGGCCCGGGCCAGGCGCTTCAGCGTGGTGTGGATGGCGGCCAGACCGTTCGCGTAGCGCGAGAGGTCGAAGCCCATGCCGTCGAGACGCTCGCGCACGGCCAGCGGGGCCAGGGGCTCGTCCGTCCTTCGCAGCACGGCCCGGCAGGCGTCGGTCAGTCCGCAGGCGATGGTCGGCGTGAGCCCGCAGAGGCGCTGCAGGGAGCCGATCGTCTCCTGCAACCGATCCAGCCGCCGGTCCAGGCGCGCGCGCTTCTCCAGCAACGCCTCCTGCTCCCTGAGGGCCGCGTCCAGGGCCAGGCGATAGTCGCGTGCGGTCATGGGTGTCTTATACACCATGTGCAAGTAGATGTACAAGCCGCCGTGCAAGCGGAGGTGGCCCTCACTTCGGTCGGGCCCACGCACCCGTCGAAGGTCATGGACGGCCCCCCGCTTTCACCGCTGGCGGCGCGGCGCGCGGGCTCCTATCCTCCACTTCTCGTGACGACACTGACCGCTTTCGCCGCCCTGCTCGACGACCAGCAGCGCCACCGCATCGCCTTTCGCGCGGTGGCCGAGGCCGCGCGGCGGGCCCGGGCCGGGCGCGCCGCCCCGCGCGAGCTGCGCCTGCCCGCCCGCTCGCGGCGCGAGGCCCTGCGCGGCAGCGCCGGCCGCATCCGCCTGGAGCTGGTCGAGGTCTGCTGCGACGCGCTGGCCGCCGGTCCGGCCAGCGGCGACCTCACCTTCGGCGGCGCGGTCCTGCTGCCCGACCTCACCACGCGCGCGTTCGGCCCCTTCCGGCTGCCGCACTTCCAGGCCGAGGGCGACGCGCACTTCTTCGAGCCGCCGCTGGAGGTGACGACGTTCGCCCTGGGCCCGGGCTTCGGCCAGGGCTGCGTGTTCGCCCTCCAGGCCGGCCAGGACGACGGCCTGGGCGGTCCCCAGCGGGTCCCCGAGCTGCTCGAGCACGTGCTGGGTGACGTGACGGCGCAGGTGCGTGACGCGCTGGCCACCGGGAGCGACGGGCGCGGGCGCGCGCTGCCCGTGGTGGAGGAAGCCGGGCGCGTGGTGGCGCTCCTGCGCGGCGGTCCGGGAGAGCCGGAGACGGAGTGCTTCACGAGCGTCATCGGCTCGCCGGCCCGGCCCTTCCCCGAGGGCGGCTGCACCAGCCAGGCCACTGAGCTCACCTTCCGCGGCGGGCCCCTGCGCAAGGACGCCTACACCTTCCGCTTCCAGCTGGCCGCCCTGCCGGCGTGAGCCCGGGCGGACCCGGGCGCGGCGGGCGTGAAAAGCCGCGGGAGGAGAGCGGCCGGCGGGCCATAATCGCAGGCATGGGCATGGGCGACACCGCCGCCGACTGGTCCCAGGTCGGCCTGCGCGAGGTCATCGAATCGATCAGCGCCGAGCTGGCCCTGCGCCCGCTGCTCGACCGCATCCTCAGCCAGGCCTGCCGCCTGCTGGAGGCCCAGCACGGATCCATCGCCCTCCACGACGAGGAGGCGGGGGAGATGGAGAGCGTGGCCAGCTACGGCCTGCCCGAGGGGGAGATCGGCCTGCGCGTGGGTCCGGGCGTGGGCCTGGGCGGGCAGATCCTGGTCCAGCGCAAGCCGCTCGTCTTCGACCGCTACGGCTCCGTGGACCACCCGGTGTGGCCCGAGCTCAGCCACCACGCGGTGCTGGCCGTGCCCATCTTCTGGCGCGAGGGGCTGATCGGCTTAGTGGGCGTGGGGGCGGCGCCGCCGCGCCGCTTCAGCGAGAGCGACGTGGAGACGCTGTCCCTCTACGCCCGCCACGCCGGCATCGCCATCGAAAACGCGCAGCTCTACGCGCTGGAGCAGCGGCGGGCCGAGCGCCTGGCCCTCATCGCCCGCATCGGGCAGATCATCACCGCCGGCCTGGAGCTGGACGACCTGCTGCAGACGGCGGCCGACGCCATCCACGAGCTGCTGGGCTACGCCAACGTGGACCTGCCGCTCATGGACGCCGCCGGCGAGTCGCTGCTGGTGCGGGCCCGCGGGGGCGACTACAAGCGCCACATCCAGGGCGACGACCAGATCCCGCTGGGCAAGGGGGTGATGGGCGCGGCCGCGCGCGAGAAGCGGGTGCAGCTCGTGAACGACGTCACCCGCGACAAGCGCTACATCCGGCCCACGGGCGCGGTGCCGGCCCGGGCCGAGCTGGCCCTGCCCATCATGCTGGGCGACCAGGTGCTGGGCGTGCTCAACGTGGAGGGCGAGACGACCTTCACCCAGGAGGACGTGACCTCCCTGCAGATCGTGGCCGACCACCTGGCGGTGGCCATCCGCAACGCCCGCCTCTACGAGCGGGCCCAGCAGGCGGCGGTGCTGGAGGAGCGCGAGCGGCTCTCGCGCGAGCTGCACGACTCGGTGACGCAGGCCCTGTTCAGCCTCACCCTGATCGCGCAGTCGGTGGGGCCGGCCTACGCCGTGAGCGCGGCCGAGGGCGAGCGGCTGGCCCAGCGCATGATGGTGATGTCGCGCGAGGCCCTGGCCGAGATGCGGGCCCTGCTCACCGACCTGCGCACGGACGAGAAGGGGGCCCGGCCGTCCACGCCCAGCCTCTCGCGCGTGCGCAGCGAGGGGCTGCCCTCCGCGCTGCGCCGCTACGCCTCCGAGGTGTCGGGGGCCACGCTGGAGGTGGAGCTGGACGTGAAGGGCTACCGCCCCCAGCCCTTCCAGCGCGAGGAGGCCCTCTTCCGCATCGCCCAGGAGGCGCTCAACAACGTGGTCAAACACGCGGGCGCGGCCTCGGTGCACATCGGGCTGGGCCTGGCCGCGGACGGCGTGCACATGGTGGTGGCCGACGACGGCCGCGGGTTCCAGCCGGGCGAGCTGCTGCTGCGGGCGGCGGCGGGAGGGGCGGGCATGGAGGGGGGCTTGGGCTTCGTGAGCATGCGCGAGCGGGCGGAAGCGCTGCACGGCGAGCTGCGCATCGTGGCCAGCCCCGGCGGGGGCACGCGGGTGGAGGTCACGCTGCCCGCTTCGCAAGGGGAGCAGGTATGAGCCCGGTACGGGTGCTGATCGTGGACGACCACGAGATCGTGCGTGAAGGCCTGCGCACGGTGCTGCGGCAGGAGAAGGACGTGGAGGTGGTGGGGGAGGCGGGCGACGGCGAGCGCGCGCTGAACCTGGCCCGCTCCCTGGGCCCGGACGTGGTGCTCATGGACCTGGTCATGCCGGGCATGGACGGGCTGGAGTCGCTGAAGCGCATCCGCCAGTCCTGCCCGCACACGCAGGTGGTGGTGCTCACCAACCTGGCCAGCGACCAGACCGTGCGCGACGCCATCGCCAGCGGGGCCGTGGGCTACCTGCTCAAGGACGTGATGAAGAGCGAGCTGATGCAGGCCATCCGCAACGCGCAGCTGGGCCGCCCCTCGCTGCACCCGGAGGCCCAGCGCCACCTCATGCGCCGGGTGTCGACGCCCAGCGAGCGCAGCCTGGCCGACGACCTCACGCCCCGCGAGCGCACGGTGCTGGAGCGCATCGCCCACGGGCGCAGCAACAAGCAGATCGCCTCCGAGCTGCAGCTCACCGAGGGCACGGTGAAGGGCTACGTGAGCGCCGTGCTCGACAAGCTGGGCGTGGACGACCGCACCCAGGCCGCGCTCTACGCGGTCAAACACGGCCTGGTCAAGCAGCCCTGAGGCTCCGGCCCACCGGCGGCGAGGCCCTGGTGCTGGCCGGCGCCGCGCTGGCGCTGGCCTTCCAGCTCTTCGTGCCGCCGCGGGTGGGGCTGGGCGACAACGGCGACTTCAACCGCACCATGGGCGCCTTCGGGATCAGCGCGCCTCCCGGGCCCCAGCGCTACTTCGGCCACTTCATCACCCGCTACGGCTACGACCCGGCCCATCCCACGCCGGTGCCGTTCATCTCGTCCGAGAAGCTCTTCGTGGGGCTGGCCGTGGCCGTGCATCGGGGGCTGGGCCGCGGCTCATCCTTCGACATCGCACCCCTGGCCGCGGTGCACGCGCTGGCCCTGCTGGCCGCCCTGTGGCTGCTCCTGTGGGCGGCGCGCGCCTTCCCTCCTCCCGCGCGCTGGACGGCGGCCGGGCTGCTGGCGCTGGCCTTCACGGACGTGGGCTACGCGGCCTACCTCAACTCGTTCTACAGCGAGCCCGCCTCGCTCGTGTTCTTCCTGTGCACGGTGGCGTGCCTGGCGTCCATCGCCGGAGGGCACGCGCGCCTGCGCGTGCTGGCCGCCCTGGCCGCCTGCCTGGTCCTCTTCGTGGCCGCCAAGCCGCAGAACTTCGCCGCCGCCCTGCCCCTGTCGGCGCTGGTGGCGCGGATGGCGTGGCTGCGCGGCGACCGCCGGTGGCGCCTGGCCTGTGCGGCCACGGTGGCGGCCGCGCTGGCCACCTCGGCCCTCATGTTCGCGCGCGGCTACCCGGTGGCCATCCGCGAGCAGGCGCTGCAGCTCTCCGTCTTCTACGGGATCCTGCGCGGCGCGCCCGACCCCCGCCAGGACCTGATGGAGATGGGCCTGCCCCCGAAGCTGGCCGTCTTCGCCGGCCTGCACCCGTGGTCGAAGGGTGCGCCGTCGCTGGACGATCCAAAATTCCGCCGCCAGTTCTTCGACCGCATGAGCACCACGCGCGTGCTGGCCTTCTACGCCCGCCACCCGCGGCGGCTGTGGCACGCGTTGGACGAGGTCGCGCAGTACGCGTTCCGCGCCCGGCCCGTGCTGGGCAACTACGAGGCCTCCACCGGCCGGCCGCCCTTCAGCCTGAGCCGCTCCTGCGCGTGGTGGGGCCGGCTGCGGGAGGCCGTCATGCCGCGCTCGCTGGGCGGCGTGCTGGCCGTCTTCGCCCTCCTGCTGGCCGGCGGCGGCGTGGCCTACGCCCGCGCGGAACCGGCGCGGCGCCCGCTGGTCGAGCTCTACGGGGCCGTGGCCCTGGTGGCCCTGCTGCAGCTGCCCGTGATCGCGGTGGGCGTGGCCGCCATCGACCCGGCCAAACACACCTTCCTGTTCAAGGCCGCGGCCGACCTGTGCCTCATCGCCGCCGCGGCCTGGCTGGCCGCGGCCGCGGTCAGCCGAGCAGCAGCACGCCGGCGGCCAGCGTCAGCAGCGTGACGGGGACGCCGGCCTTCAGGTACTCGAGGAAGGTGAGGGGCGCCGTGCGGCGCGCGCCTTCGGCCACGATCAGGTTGGCGATGGAGCCCACCAGCGTGAGGTTGCCGGCCAGCGTGGAGGCCATGGCCAGCAGCAGCCAGGCGCGGTGGGGATCGGGGAGCTGCGGCACCAGCGGGGCCAGCATCATCACCGCCGGCACGTTGGAGACGAGGTTGGACAGCGTGGCCGCGATCACCGTGAAGGCCAGCGGCCCCTGGCCCTGGCGCGCGTGCAGCAGGTCGAAGGCGCGCCCGGCCAGCCCCGAGGCCTGGGCGGCCGCCACCACCACGAACAGGCCGGCGAAGAGCGTGAGCAGGCTCCAGTCCACCTCGGCCAGCACCTTCTCCGACTTCACGCGCCGGGTGACCAGCAGCGCGGCCCCGGCGGTGAGGGCCACGATGGCCAGGTTGGCGCCGGCGAAGAAGAAGGCCAGCATCATGAGAGAGGCCACCAGGGCCTTGGCCATCAGGAAGCCGTGCACCTTCACCCGCGGGTGGGCGGGGACGGCGAAGCGGCCCCCCATCTCGCGGCGGTAGACGAGCGCGATCACGGCCAGGTCGATCAGCAGTCCCACCGCCGCCACCGGCGCCAGGTGCCCGAAGAAGGTGGCGAACGGGATGCCGGAGGCGGTGCCCACCAGCATGTTCTGCGGGTTGCCGGTGAGGGTGGCCACGCTGCCCAGGTTGGCCGAGGTGGCCAGCGCCACCAGGTAGGGGGTGGGACGCACGCCCAGCGCGCGCGTCGTCTCCAGCACCAGCGGCGTCAGGGCCAGGCACACGGTGTCGTTGACGAACAGCGCCGACAGCACGCCCGACGTGACGATCAGGCCGGCCAGGAGCTGCAGCGGGGTGCGCGCGCGGCCCGCGATCCAGGCCCCGCTCCAGCGGAAGAAGCCGGAGAGCCGCAGGTGGCCCACGATGATCATCATCCCGAAGAGCAGGACCAGCGTGGCCAGGTCCACCGCCCGGTAGGCCTGCTCGGGGGTGAGCACGCGCAAGGCGACCATGAAGGCCGCGCCCACCACCGCCGCGCCCGTGCGGTTGAGCCGCAGCCCGGGCACGCGCCCCAGCGCGACCACGGCATAGGTCGCCAGGAACACCACACCTGCGGTCAGCATGCGAGCTGGGAGCCTGACGCGGCCTGGGGGTCGGGGGGCAAAGCCCCGAAGGCGGCGCGCCCGGATTCACGCCGGGCACGCATGGCCGGAAACCGTTCTAGTTCGACGCCGTGGCCGGCTTCGG
>Ga0111539_10011733_pt1 | contig 10993 bp, 10 predicted proteins | sample RhiMethybrSRZTD1_FD_79667 | JGI IMG/M metagenome (GOLD analysis project Ga0111539, IMG submission 79667) | Populus rhizosphere microbial communities from Tennessee, USA - Rhizosphere MetaG P. TD hybrid SRZTD1 (version 2) (version 2) | ecosystem: Host-associated > Plants > Roots > Rhizosphere >... | reverse complement strand
TCCCATTTGCGGAGCATCTCGCGCCTTTCGGCATCATAGGTTTCTCGCCGGACAGTTTCCTCGGGTGTTTCGTTTTCTTTTTTCTCCAGGAGAGCTGTCGCTTCAATATAGAGCTTCAACAACCATTGTCCGCGTTCATGAATTCCTTCGGGTTCCTGTCCCTTGTGGAATTTGTTGTATGCCCACATAACGGTGATGACTCCCAGGCCCATATCGCCTGGATAGGTTGCCCGGATCGTATCGAAACCGGCAAACTCCGTGATCCGTGCCAGTGATTCGCCCAGCAGAGTCGTTCGAGAATGTCCAATATGAAACGAATGCAGCATATTCGGCTGTGCGTATTCGACCATCACGCGCTCATTTTTAGGCGCCCCTCGTCCAAAGTCGGCGCGGGAGGCGAGCACTTCATCCACTACGCGGTGCGCATATTCGGAGGTCGTGAAATAAAGGTTGAGATAGCCCTTTACTGCCTCGATGTGGCTGATCCCCGGAACGCTCCCAATCTCAGTTTTAACCTGCCCGGCCATCTCCTGGGCGCGCTGAGGCACGGGGATTTTCTTCCCCTTACCGGCCCGCGCTTCGTTGGCCGCGGTCTGAAAGAAGGACGTGGAAATGCCCCACTCGCCCGAAAAGGGAATGGCCTGCCATTTTAGCTCGGCGAGCTCAATGTCATTGGTGGCGCAATAGGCTTTGATCTTGTCTTCGATGAGTTGTTGTTCTTGTTGAAACATAGTGTTTGAATTATATCAAGGCCCCATCTCCATCCCTGGGCAGGTGGGGGAACAAAAAGGGAGCCCTGCGGCTCCCTTCTTCTTTGCATACAAAAAATTACTTGGATTTTCTGGTGCTCTTCGCCTTGGGAGTAACTTCACCCGGCTTGAACGAGGCCAGCCTTTTCATCAGGCGGCTCTTGCGGCGGGCGGCGTTGTTCTTATGGATCACGCCTTTTTCGGCAGCCTTGTCGATGGCGCTGATCGCCTTCAACACAGCTTCCTTTGTTTCGGGTTCTCCTGCGTCGAAAGCAGCGCGAGCCTGGTTGACGGCAGTACGGGCAGCGCCGCGCACGTTGCGGTTATTGAGACGACGCTTCTCGTTCTGCAGATTTCGTTTGATTTGTGACTTGATATTAGCCAAGGTCTTCCTCCGAAAAAATTCTTGTTTTACAACCCGCCTTAGCGAGTAGTCTTTTTGATTGACGGCGATGTATTTTACATGAGGCCGGTGGATTTGTCCAGCAATTTTGACATGCCGGAACCATTTTCCACGTTATTGCTTGCCGGTGATCACCACGAAATAGCCGCCAAACAGGCTGTTGTCCGACTTGACATAGGCAACACCCAGTACATTGGACTCTGCATTCAAGAGCTGTTCCTTGTTCTCAGGATTGTTCATCCACCAATTGAGGGCGTCCTGGGGCGTGCCGGTCGGCGAGGCGAAGATAAGCTCTTCAACACTAGTACCGGTGAAGCCCGCCCGGGAAACGCGCTCCTCAGGTGTAGATTTGTCGAGGCCGATGTTACTGAAGTAGTTGTTGCATAGCATGTCCGCGTCGTGGTCTTTGGCTGCGGTGGCGAGCTGCGTGTTGGTGTTTAAAGCGGTCAGATTGTTCTTGGTGCGCTCCGCATTAATCAAGGTTTGGAGCTGGGTAATGTAACCGCTGTCTTCCTGGAAGGCACATTGAGCGGAAGCCCCACTGCCAGGCGTGCCACCGGTAGCTGTCGCTGCTTGCGTGGCTGCCTGACCCGCCGCGGCAGTCGGTGTTACTGGCGTGGATGTGGCGGGCAGGGTGGCGGTTGGGGTCACCAGGTTCACAGGAATTTTGAGCACTTGACCAACCTGGAGAGCGTTGGCATTCTCAATGCTGTTTTCTTCGATGATATTATCGGCCAGGCTGTTAAATTTGAAAGCGATTCCGGCCAGCGTATCACCCGGCAGGACGCGGTAATCGATTAATCTACCGCTGGGAATATCGGCAGGAATAGGTGAGGATGTGGGCAGGACAGATCCAGGCTTGGGGATGGTAATCGTCTGGCCAACGAAGATCACGCCATTATTTGATTCCATGACCTGCTGATTCTTATAGTAGATCAGTTGACTTCCGTCTGTGCCCAGGTTAAATTTTTGGGCAATGCTTTCGAGAGAGTCACCCTCCTGGATGGTATAAGGGAAATCCTCGGAGGGTGTGCCTGTTGTTGTTACAGTAGGAGTGACGGTTTCTGTAGGCGTCATCGAGGGTGTCGAAGTACTGGTCGCTGTAAAGGTTGCAGTGGTAGTGGGGGTATCGGTCGCAAACATCTGACCGAGTGGCTTGCCCGGGCTTGCCAGCCACATCACAAGCAGGATAACACCCAGGATGACCAGGGCAACTGCACCATAGATCAACCAGGGTCCTTTTTGATTTCGTTTTCGGTAGTTGTTGAGCAGGTTCGATGAATTTGATGGTCGTTTCAGCATTTTTTATCCTTTATGCAGAAGAAATACGGTGATCTGTACCTCTCTTGGTAGTGCAAATTCATTGTGCCGCATAATATGCTTAACCCGGTATCTTTTTCTCAACTCATAAATTTATGAAGTTAAATCACTTATGGGACAAGCAGTAATTCTACCTGAAAAAACAGGGATTTTGTGAATGGGAAATGAGTATCCCCCAGTTAAAACGTTCCAAATGCGTGCGTTGTTCCTGTTTTGGGCAGTACAGGATTGAAAAGAGGAGAGACTGTTTATCTCTCCTCTTGAGGTTATTTACGGTTCAAATGTGCCTTCAGGAACTGCCCGGTGTAGGAATTTTTCACTTTCAGTACCTGCTCTGGGGTCCCTTCGGCAATCAGCTCGCCACCTCGATCGCCGCCTTCCGGGCCCAGGTCGATCAGCCAGTCGGCGATCTTGATGATATCCAGGTTATGCTCAATGATCAGGACAGAGTTGCCTGCATCCACCAGCCGCTGCAGGACTTCGATCAGCTTGTGGACGTCGGCAGCATGCAGGCCCACGGATGGTTCGTCCAGGACGTAGAGTGTGCGCCCGGTCGCCCGGCGGGAGAGCTCCTTCGAAAGCTTCACGCGCTGCGCTTCACCTCCTGAGAGGGTTGTGGCGGGTTGCCCAACGCGGATATAGCCTAATCCAACCTCCTGCAGGAGTTTTAGCTTGTTCTGCATCGGCGGGTAATTCTTGAACTCCTCCAGGGCATGATCGACGGTCATATCCAGCACGTCGGCGATCGAGTACTTTTCGCGGAATAGGACTTGAAGGGTCTCGCGATTGAAACGCTTTCCATGGCAGACATCACAGGGCACATAAACATCTGGCAGGAACTGCATTTCAATGCGCAGCTCGCCCTGGCCCTGGCAGGCTTCACAGCGACCACCGTGGACGTTGAATGAAAAACGGCCGGGTTTGTAGCCACGCATCTTGCTCTCCGGCAGCTCGGCATACAGCTTGCGAATCTCGTCGAACAAGCCGGTGTAGGTGCCGGGATTCGAACGCGGCGTGCGGCCAATCGGTGACTGGTCGATATTGATGATCTTATCGAGGTGCTCGATGCCTTCGATCTTCCCGTGATCGCCAGACATGGTGTGGGCGCCCATCAGCTTGGCGGCCAGCGCGTTGTACAGGATGTCGCTCATCAGTGTAGACTTGCCGGAACCGGAAACACCGGTAATACAGACTAGCTTTCCAAGCGGGATAACCACGTCGATGCTCTTTAAGTTGTTTGCTGTCGCATTGACGATCTTTAGCGATTTCCCGTTGCCCTCCCGCCTCTCCTCCGGGATTTCCACTTTCAGGCGTCCTGAAAGATAGGCGCCAGTCAATGACTTCGGATTTGCCAGGATCTGCTTGGGCGTTCCCTCCGCGATGATGCGGCCGCCGTGCTCGCCTGCAGCCGGTCCGAGGTCCACAATCCAGTCTGCTTCCCGGATGGTCTCGTCATCGTGTTCGACGACCAGTACAGTGTTCCCCAAGTCACGGAGACCCTTGAGCGTCTTCAATAACCTGGCATTATCGCGGGGGTGCAGCCCGATGGATGGCTCGTCCAGCACATACAGGACACCGACCAGCCGTGAGCCAACCTGCGTTGCTAGCCGAATGCGCTGCGCCTCACCGCCAGACAAGGTTGTGGCCGAACGGTTCAGTGTCAGATAATCCAGGCCGACGTTGACCAGGAAGGAAAGTCGCTCGCTGATTTCCTTGATGACACGCTCGGCAATAGCCTTCTGTTTGGAAGTAAGCGGCGTGTTTTTGCCTGAAATTTTCTTGATCCACTCCAGAGTTTTCAGCACCGGCCAGGAGGTGACGTTAATAATGTTGACATCATCCACAGTTACTGCAAGGGCAGAGGGGTTGAGTCTTTTCCCGCCGCAGGAGGGACACGGACGATCGGACATAAACTCACTGATCTTTTCGCGAATGTATTCCGAGTTGGTCTCCTTGTAGCGGCGCTCGAGGTTGGTGATGACGCCTTCGAAGGCGCGCGAGAACTTAAACTCATGCCCATTGGCGTTCCGGTAGGTCATCTGCACCTGACGATCGCCGGTGCCATATAAGACCACGTTGAGCTGTTCCTTGGTCAACTCGCGGACCGGCTTATCGAGGTCGATGCGATAGGCGTGTGCGGCGGCTTCGAGGCCCTGCCAGTAGTAACCGCCCTCCTCCTTGGGCCCGCTCCACTCCATGCTGGCGATCGCGCCCTCGTTTAAGGATCGGTCGGAATCCGGGATGATGCGTTCCGGGTCGATCTCCAGCTTCGAGCCAAGACCCTGACAATCCGGGCAGGCGCCCTGGGGGGTGTTGAACGAGAAGGTGCGCGGCTCCACTTCAGCGATGCTGACGCCGTGCTCGGGGCAGGCCAGGTGCTCGGAGAAATGAATATCCTCTTTCTGGTCCACGAGGTTGACAGAGACATAGCCTTCACCGAACTTCAAGGCAGTCTCGATCGAATCGGTCAGGCGGGTGAGAGCAGCCCTGCGCTCCTCCTTATCCCCGTTATTTGAGATGACAAGACGATCCACCACCGCTTCGATCGTGTGCTGTTTGTAGCGGTCCAAATTGATCTCATCGTCCAGCGAGTAGACCGTGCCATCGACACGGGCGCGTGCGAACCCCGACTTGCGGATCTCTTCGAAGACGGCCTGGTAGGTTCCTTTTCGGGCGCGTACCAGCGGGGACAAAATTAGCACCCTGGTTCCATCGGGCAAAGTCTCCACCCGGTCCACAATCTCCTGCGCCGACTGCTTGACCACTTCACGCCCGCAGATGGGACAGTGCGGGATGCCGGCGCGAGCGAACAGGAGCCTCATGTAGTCATAGATCTCGGTCACTGTCCCCACGGTGGAACGGGGATTGTGGGAAGTGGACTTCTGGTCGATGCTGACGGCAGGGGAGAGACCCTCGATGTAATCCACATCGGGCTTGTCCATCTGGCCGATGAACTGCCGCGCATAGGCAGACAATGACTCAACATAACGGCGCTGTCCCTCGGCGAAGATCGTATCGAACGCCAGGGAGGATTTTCCCGAACCCGAGAGCCCCGTGATCACGACGAACTTGTCACGGGGAATCTCGACGGTGATATTCTTTAAATTATGGACTCGTGCACCGACGACACGGATTGAGTTGGATGTCATATTTCTCCTCGGGAAAACGATTATAGCACATTTGTTTCATTTAAAGCGTGATCACGCTGACTTTGCCAGTTTCGGTAAATTACGGCAAAACTTCATTATACCAATCCACCATATGAGTCTTGTAAGACATAAATGATGCAGTCATGATATGGACTGCTTGTTGGACCGCCTGCGAACAGGTGAGTGGTTGTAATGAAATAGAAAGGTCCCATGTTATACTCCCAGTAACTTCCAAAACCCGGCGGGGTTACTTTTAACAACCCCGCCGGTAGGGATTATCCGTGCCGGACATTGAATTCAACGAAGAAGATGTGCTTAACCGTGCTGCCCAGGGCGAAAGCGAGGCTTTCGGCCTGCTTTATGAACGCTATATAGATCGCATCTTCAACTACGTCTACTATCGAACGGGGAACCTTCACGATGCGGAGGATCTGACGGCCCGCGTATTCCAGCGGGCGATGAACCACATCAAGAACTACACTGACCGTGGTGTTCCCTTCTCCGCCTGGCTGTACCGGATTGCCCATAACCTGGTTGCCAACTGGCACCGGGACCGCAGCCGCAGGCAGGAGATTCCCATCAATGATGTGCCGATCCTGCCGTCGAAGGGCGATCATCCTGAAAGGAATCTTGTTCGTTCCCAGGAGGAGGATGCCCTGCTGCGGCTCATCCGGCGTCTGCCACCTGAGCGACAGAATCTCCTCATCCTGAAGTTTGTGGAGAACATGTCAAATGCCGAGATCGGCGCGATCATGGGACGCAGCGAAGGCGCTGTAAAGAGCCTGTATCACCGAACCTTGCTTGCACTCCGAGACCAGATCGGTGATCAAAAAATCAACCTTGACGGTGAGTGAGTACCTTCACCGGAAGCGATCAACGAGTGAACGAAATGAAAAAGAGCAGGAAGGAAAAAACCGGAAACGAAGATCAGCTATTTGCTCTGGAGGAGCATCTGGCCGATACCTTGAAGCCCATCACACCTCCATCGGAACTGGTGGTGCGTATGCGGGACCGGATCCGGGTTCCGCAGCGGGAGGAGATTGCCTCGCGGATCGATAGCTGGCAGCGCTTGTTTCTGGTCTTTGGAGGGGTCATGTCCGGGTTCGTGGTCATCGTTACGATTGCCCGGGCCTTCTTCTACTTTGTGGGTAGAAAGTAATTTGGATCAACCATAAAATGACCTTCAAGTTTCATGCTTGAAGGTCATTTTATTTTAATAACTCATCACAGAATTCCCTGGACTTGGCGACGAGGTCCACGTCGACGGGAAGCTTGAATTCCTCGGTCACGCGCAGGGTCAGATATCCGGCGGTCTGCCTCAAATCTGCAGGGAGCAGCGGATCCTCTTTGATGAAATTGAGCAAGTCATGGGCGCTGGTGCTCGGGGGGCGGATGCCGCGCCGGGATAAATATTCCCGAATCGCGATGCCGGCCGCGCGGCGGGCGCAGACACGCGCCTGTCCCTCATTATTGCGCTGCCGGGCCAACTCTGCCCTTTCGAATTCGGTCTGAATCTCTGACTGCCAGTCTGCCATAAATTAATCGACAAACCTGTATTTTAGAAGCGTCCAAACAGCTGAAAAGGCATCCTTCAATTTGATCTTTTTACCTTGAGAGTAATCGCGTGGGTTGAAGGTAATAGGCACTTCGAAAATCCGATAGCGACGCTTGAGTACCTTGGCGGTAACTTCGGGCTCGAAGTCGAAGCGCCTGGCTTTGATGGTCATCCCCTCGATCACCTGGCGACGGAAAACCTTATAACCGGTCTCCATGTCAGTCAGGATGGTGTTGTACAGGATGTTGGTCATGACCGTAAGCAGCTTGTTGGCAACCATATGCCAGAACATCGCTACCCGTCGAGGACCGCCCAGGAAGCGCGATCCATACACCACATCCGCGATATCCTCCAGGATCGGCTGTAGTAATTGCGGATAGTCACGAGGATCATACTCCAGGTCCGCGTCCTGGATCAGAAGAATGTCTCCCTGGGCCGCCCGCATACCGGTGACGACAGCCGCTCCCTTACCTTGGTTGCGTTCGTGGAGAATGATACGTAGTTTGTCTCTCCCATCCAAATCCTTCAGCAGGTCACGCGTACCATCCGTGGAGCCGTCGTCCACTACTACGATTTCATTTGCCAATTGTTGGGCCTGTACTCGCTTGATAATTTCCTTAATATTGCCCGCTTCGTTATACACAGGAATCACGACTGATAGGTTCATAGTCTAAATTATATTCGAGAATTTCAGTTGAATAACTGCATGGAGCCTTTACGGAGATGTAATCAAGTATGCGCAGAGATTGTGGCAAGTGGAAGTATAATTTGTTTGGTTCACAGAAGTTAATTTTATAGTACATTCCGCCCTCGGGAGGTGTTATGACCAGTCCCATTGCCAGACCCGCGACACCCGCACCATTATTTTCTCCTCCGCCCATCAATACCGTTGAGGATACCGGTCTTTCCTCACTCTGGCTGCAAGACCTGACGCTGAAGATCCTGTATTCGCAGGGCTATATGAGCGGATTTAAGATTGCTGAACTTATTGCTCTTCCCTTTGCTGGGATTACCGACCTGATCCTGGAAGCTCTTAAACGTGAGAAATTGATCGAAGTCAAATCCTCGCAGGGGGGGTTGGGAGAGGGGGCCTACACGTATGGAATTACCGGAGCGGGCATCATCCGGGCGCGTGAAGCGCTCGAACGCAGCCAGTATGCAGGCCCGGCGCCCGTCCCGTTTGAGGTTTACAATGAGGCGATTCGCCGGCAAAAGACGGGCAGAATGTCGGTTACCTCGCGGACGATGCGCCAACTGCTCGCCCAGCTTGTTCTTTCTGAGTCCACGTTCCAACGACTGGGACCGGCGCTTAATTCCGGAACATCCATCTTTATGTACGGACCTCCCGGTAATGGCAAGACAAGTGTGGCGCGAGCTTTTGGGAACCTGGTCCTGACCCAGGCGATGTATATTCCTTTTGCCCTATACCTGGATGGCCAGGTGATCAAGGTCTACGACCAGGTCAGCCATAAGCTGGCCCCGGATGCGGAGACCCCGTCGGGGAATGGGGGAACCGGCAACCTGCGCACGAGCCAGCGGCGCGACCCACGCTGGGTGAAGATCCGCAGACCATTTATTGTCGTGGGTGGGGAGCTAACGCTGGAAGGGCTGGACCTGGTATACGATGAAGTGCATAAATTCTACGAAGCGCCGTTCCAGGTTAAGGCCAACGGCGGCATTCTCTTGATCGACGATTTTGGACGCCAGCAGGTCCGCCCGCGTGACCTTCTCAACCGCTGGATCGTTCCACTTGAGAACCGGGTGGATTTTCTCACGCTCCATAATGGACGCAAGGTGGAGGTCCCATTCGATGTGCTGATCGTGTTCTCGACCAACCTCCCGCCGAAGGACCTGGTGGATGAGGCCTTTCTGCGCCGCTTACGGCACAAGATCGAGATCGGGGATCCTTCGTATGAAGAGTACCGTGAGATCTTCAAACGGGTGGCCGCCGATAAGAAAGTGCAATACAGCGACCAGGGCCTGGCATATCTATTGCAGGAGTGGTATATCAAGCGCAACCGCAAGCTGCGCGCTTCACACCCGCGCGACCTGTGCGACCAGATCCTGGATATCTCCAGTTACCTGTCGGTACCACCCATTATGTCCCGCGATATGCTCGACCGAGCGGCCCTGGCGTTTTTCGTCGATATTTAACCTGGAAACCCTTCACGCATTGCGCTTCACCATTCGTAATACGTGATTCGTATATTTTTTGTGATGCTCTATCAACTATCCCAACCTGTCATTTTCGCCCATCGTGGCGCATCTGCTCACGCACCGGAAAATACTCTGGCTGCTTTCCAGCTTGCATTAACCCAGCAGGCTGATGCCATTGAACTGGATGTGAAGCTATCGGCTGATGAGCAGGTGGTCGTCATTCACGATCCTACGGTGGACCGTACCACAAATGGGAAGGGACGGGTTCAGGATCTGGCGCTGGCCGAACTGAAGAAACTCGATTGCGGAAGTTTCTTTTCAGGAAACCATGCAGCTGAAAAAATTCCAACTCTGGAGGAAGTTTTTGAATCAGTGGGAAAACGCATCTTCATCAATATTGAGCTGACAAATTACAAGACCCCGCGCGATAACCTGTCTGAGGTGGTCTGCATGCTTGTCAAGAAACATCAGATGCAAAAGCGCATCATTTTTTCCTCCTTTCATGCGTCCAATCTTTCAAAGGCGCGCAGCTATCTCCCCGATGTGCCGCGCGGCCTGCTGGCGATGGATGGTTTGCAGGGCGTCTGGGCACGCTCGTTTGGGTTCACCTTTGGAAAGTACGATGCGCTCCATCCAAATTTGAAGGACATCACCCAGCAGGAGATCAATCGTGTCCATCGCTTGAAGCGCCGTGTCCACGTCTGGACGGTGAATAAGGAGCAGGACATGCGTCGCCTGTTCAACTGGGGTGTGGATGGGATTTTCACTGACGATCCCCAGCTTGCACTTAAGACGAGGGCAGCGTCAGGATGAGACTTGTGTCCGGTTCAGTTCACCGCGAGTCCCTGCCTGCCTGGAAAAGAGGCGTGGGTCTCTGCCTGCGTCTGCTAGTGCTTTTTTCGGTCCTGGCCTCTTTGTCTGGCCGTGTACCAGTGGTGCGGGCGGATACGCAGGCTCAGTCCTCCAAAGTTCAGGCGGTGCTTGCCGCGATGACACCTGAAGAACGGATCGGGCAGCTTTTCCTGGTGACCTTCCAGGGGACAGACACTGGACCCGATTCCCAGATCCATGACCTGATTGCCAATCATCACATCGGCGGGGTTGTCCTGCAGGCGGGAAACGATAACTTTGTCGGTGAGCCCGATACGATCAACGCGGCGCACCAGCTGATCATTGACCTGCAAAATATCGAAGCCCAGGGAAACCTGGCAACGCCCGATCCAACCGGAAGCGGGCAGGCGAAAGCTGGAATCTATGTACCGCTATTTATCGGCACTTCACAGGAAGGAGATGGGACGCCCTACGATCAAATCTTAAGCGGCCTGACTCCATTGCCATCTGAAATGGCAATCGGCGCCGGCTGGAACACAGATATGGCGCGTCAGGTCGGAACGGTATTGGGGAGTGAACTGAGTTCCCTGGGTTTTAACCTGCTCCTGGGACCATCCCTCGACGTGGTGGAAGCTCCGAACCCATCGGCAAAGATTGATCTGGGGACGCGTGTGTATGGTGGCGACCCATTCTGGGTGGGGGAGTTGGGCAAGGCGTACATCTCGGGTGTGCATACCGGCAGCAATTCGCTCATGGCTGTAGTTGCCAAACATTTCCCGGGTCGCGGCAGCTCGGACCGCTCCCCTGAGGAGGAAGTGGCAACTGTCCG
>Ga0111539_10011730_pt1 | contig 10994 bp, 10 predicted proteins | sample RhiMethybrSRZTD1_FD_79667 | JGI IMG/M metagenome (GOLD analysis project Ga0111539, IMG submission 79667) | Populus rhizosphere microbial communities from Tennessee, USA - Rhizosphere MetaG P. TD hybrid SRZTD1 (version 2) (version 2) | ecosystem: Host-associated > Plants > Roots > Rhizosphere >... | reverse complement strand
GAGCGAGGCGCGCCGCGTGTCGGCCGAGTTCCCGAAGCGCAACCTGCAGCTGATTCTTTTCGCACAAAGCCGGCTCGCCACCGAGATCCTGACGACCTATCTCAAGGACGACTTCGAGAACGTGCCGGGGGCTCCGGAGCGGATTCGCGGATATCGCGGCGGCTACCTGCCAAACCGCCGGCGTGAGATCGAGAAAGGCCTGCGCGAAGGACAGGTCCGTGCCGTTGTCTCGACGAATGCGCTGGAACTCGGCATCGATATCGGGGCATTGGATGTATCCGTCATGGCGGGCTATCCCGGAACCATCGCCGCCACGTGGCAGCGGGCCGGACGGGCCGGCCGCCGCGCCAGCCGCTCGGCCGCGGTGCTCGTCGCGTCGAGCGCGCCGCTCGATCAGTTTGTGATCAGGAATCCCTCCTATTTCTTCGATCGCTCACCAGAGCGCGCGCTGATCGATCCCGACAACCTGCACATCCTCGTCGACCATGTGAAGTGCGCGGCGTTCGAGCTGCCGTTCACCGCCCGCGAGGCCTTCGGCCGCTATGACGTGCAGCAGGTGCTGGCCGTGCTGGCGGAACAGGGCCTGGTCCATCGCGTCGGCTCCGAGTCGCGGGCGCCCGACGCCGGCGACGAGACGGATGAGGGAACCTGGACCTGGACGAGCGAATCCTACCCCGCGGATGCGGTGAGCCTGCGGTCCGTGACCTCGGACAACTTCGTTGTCGTCGACACGACGCGCGAGCCTCGAGTCATCGGCGAGACCGATTTCACCAGCGGACCGTCCACGCTCCATCCCAAGGCGATCTACATCGTCGAAGGCGCGCTCTACCAGGTCGAACGTCTCGATTTCGATGGACGGAAAGCGTTCGTCAAGTCCATCGACTGCGATTACTACACGCAGGCGATCGCCCACACTCGCGTGACCATCCTCGACACCTTCGAGAAGGCGCTCGAGGCGTCACACGGCGAGGTCCACGTCGTCGGCCGCGTCGTTGGATTCAAGAAGATCAAGTTCTACACGAATGAGAATGTCGGTTCGGGCGATCTCGACCTGCCCGAGCAGCAGATGCACACGACGTCGTACTGGCTCACGATTCCGGCAGCAGTCATGGATGCCTTGCCGTACGCCGCCGACGATCGGCGTGACGGGGTTGTCGGCCTGGCGTTCGCGCTCGGTCAGGTCGCGCAGCTGCTGCTGATGTGCGACCGCCATGACGTCGGCATCTCGATCGATGCCGGTGAGTCGTTCGATCGCACCGACGGGTCGCCGCGCATCTTCATCTACGACAACTACCCGGGCGGCATCGGATTCAGTCAGCCGCTGTTCCGGATGCACAGCGAGCTCATCGACAATACGCGCCGACTCATCGCCGAGTGCGAGTGCGAGAATGGCTGTCCGGGCTGCGTCGGTCCGATCGGCGACACGGGCCCGCTGGCCAAGGCGGCGGCGCTCCGCATCCTGTCGCTGCTCGTTCGCGATGCCGACAGGGCGACCGCATGAGTCTCAGCCAACTGACCGATCGCCTCCGCAGCGTGGTGCAGGGTTCGCCCACGGCCGCGACAGCCCCGCTTCCCAAGTCCGACTCGACCGACCGGCGCGATGCCTTCAAAGCGCAGGACTTCGCGGCGGTGTTGGGAGGCGAATGGCAGGCGCGCAGTGGCGGCCAATGCTTCGTCGTCGAGCGGCGGGAGAGTCCTGACGCCCGGCATGGCCACGTACAGCTCGGAGTGTTGGCCAAGGCGTTGGAGCGGGTCATCGGCAACGCGCCGCTTCTAGCCAACGGAGCGGCGGCGCGGCCGCCGTTCGTGTTCTTCGATCTGGAGACGACCGGGTTGAGCGGCGGGGCGGGAACTTACGCCTTCCTCGTGGGCTGCGGCCGGTTCGATGAGGCGGGCGGTTTCGTGACGCGTCAGCACGTCCTCATCCGCACCGCGGACGAGCGGCCGATGCTGCAGGCCGTCGCCGATGAGATCGGCAGGGCCGGGACGCTGGTCAGCTTCAACGGCAAGTCATTCGATGCGCCGCTGCTTGAATCACGGTTCCTCTATCACCGGCTGCCCTGGGACGGTGGACGGCTGCCGCACGTCGACGTGCTTCATCCGGCGCGGCGCTTCTGGCGCACGCAGACAGTGTTGGGTGAACCGATTCCGTGCTCGCTCGGTTCGCTCGAACGGCAGGTGCTGGGCGCGGGCCGAACGAATGACGTCCTCGGGCTCGAGGCACCAGCGAGGTACTTCCGCTTCATTCGTTCCGGTGATGCACGGCCGCTGGCCGGAGTCGCCGAGCACAACCGCTTCGATCTCCTGTCGCTGGCCGGGCTGACGATCCGGTTGTTGCAACTCGTGAACGACGGGCCGGCCGAGGCGCGCAACGCACAAGAGGCGCTTGCCGTCGGCCGCATCTACGAACGCGCTGGCTTAACCGGTCGGGCAGCCGACGCCTTCGCGCACGCCCTTGGCTTCACTGTCGAAGGCGGCGCTGCCGAGCGGGCGCCGGTGCGCGTGGATGCGCTGCGAGGACTTGCCCACCTGGCGCGACGCGGGCGGCGCTATCACGAAGCTGCTGCCCGATGGAGCGAACTGCTGGAACAGCCAGGTTGTCCTGATGGCTGGGCGAGGGAAGCCGCCGAGGCGCTCGCCATCCACCATGAGCACCGCGTGCGGGATCTGCGATCAGCCCGTGATTTTGCGTTGCGTTCGTTCGGCGCGAGCGCTCCAGTGTCCCAAACGGATGCCGTGCGGCACCGCGTGGCTCGCCTCGATCGGAAGCTCGAGGCAGCGGCGCGAGCGCCACGCCTGCAACTCGAGGATTAGCGCGACGCGACCGACTCTTTCTTGGCTCTGGCCGCCTCCTTCCGGCTTTGCGAGGTCTGCGCCCCGTATTTCTTGGTGAACCGTTCGACGCGGCCCTCGGTGTCGATGAGCTTCTGTCGGCCGGTGAAGAACGGGTGGCAGTTCGAGCAGATTTCGAGGTGCAGCTCCGGCTTGGTCGAGCGGGTCTTCCAGGTCGCCCCGCACGCGCAGCGAACCTCGACCTCTTTATACTTCGGGTGGATCCCTTCCTTCACGGCTTTCTCCTTCTGGCGAAACCCTGATTCTATCAAGGGTTGGGAGGGCTGGGAAGGCGGGAAGGCAGGAAAGGCAGTGAGAACGGCCCAAAATCCGGTCCCCCTCTCCGCCCTCTGTGCCTCCTCAGCCCTCCCCGGCCCTACCTGTCCCATCTATGAGCCCGGAGCGCCTCGATGGTCCGAGCGGGCAGCGGTTCACCGTCACTAGCGGCAAGATTCCGCTCCACATGTTGGACGCGGCGCATGCCGGGAATGGTGCTGCTGACGGCCGGGTCCTCCAAAATGAACCGCAGGGCCAGCTCCGGCAGATCCATTCCCTCGGGCAGCAGGACCTCCAGCCGCTCCACACGGTCAAGCGTTTCAGCGAGTCGCTCAGGCGAGAAGTAGGTGTTGCGCCAGTCGCCGGGCGGCCACGTCGAGTCGCGCGTCAGCGTGCCGGTGAGGCTGCCTTCGTCGAACGGCACCCGGGCGATGACGGCGATGTCATTCGCCTGGCAATACGGGAAGAGCTCGTCGGCGGCGTTCTGGTCGAAGATGTTATAGACCACTTGCACGCTGTCGATGAGACCGGTCTCGAGCGCGCGCAGCGCGTTGGTCGGCTCCCAGCGGTTCACGCTGATGCCGAACGCACGGACAAGGCCCTCATCCTTCACCTGGCGAACACCGCGCTGCCAGCCCTCGTCTAACGCCCATGAGTCGCTCCAGACGTGGAACTGCTGCAGATCGATGGCGTCCAGCCCAAGATTCTCGAGGCTCTTCTCGGTGAACTCCCTGATGTGATCGGCGGGATAGGCGTCGCCAGCCGGATCCTCGGCCCGCGCCGGCCACCGCATGTTCTTCGGCGGGATTTTCGTCGCGACGATCATCGGCGCGTGCGGATGCATCCGCCGCGCCTCGCCGAGCAGTTGTTCGCTCTTGCCGGATCCGTAGGCCCACGCCGTATCGAAAAAGCTGCATCCGCGTGCGATCGCTCGCGACAGTGCGCGCCGCGACTCGTCGTCGTCGGATCCCGTCCAGCCGCCCATGCCCCACATGCCGAAGCCGATTTCCGAGACGCGCCAACCGATGCGGCCGAACGTTCGCTCGCGCATCCGGCGATTATAGAATCACGACAGCGAGGCAGCCGATGATCACACACGAGATCGCGGGAGACGACATGCAGGCGCTCATCCTCACGATGGGCGCGGGCGATGAGATCCGCGCGGAAGCCGGCGCGATGACGTTCATGACTGACGGCATCGAGATGGACGCCCGGCTGCAAGGCGGCATCCTGGGCGGGCTGAAGCGCGCCATTCTGGCCGGCGAGAGTCTGTTCCTGACCTTCTTCAAGTGCACCACTGCGTCGGCGCGAGTGGCGTTCTCCGCCCCGTATCCGGGGAAGATCATCCACTTTCCGTTACAGAACTCGTCGATGCTCTGCCAGCGCGACGCGTTTCTGTGCGCGACGGGCAACGTCGATATCAACATCGCCTTCACCAAGCGTCTGGGCGCCGGTTTCTTCGGCGGCGAAGGCTTCATCCTGCAGCGTCTCGAGGGCACCGGCGAAGTCTTCGTCCACAGCGGTGGCACGATCCTGCCCATCGACCTGAAAGCCGGAGAACGCCTGCGCGTCGACACCGGATGTCTGGTCGCCTTCGATCCGACCGTCGACTACGACATCCAGTTCGTCGGCGGCATCAAAACGGCGCTCTTCGGTGGTGAAGGTCTGTTCTTCGCGCAGATGACCGGGCCCGGACGCGTCTGGATCCAGACGCTGCCGTTCTCCCGGCTCGCCGACCGCGTCCTGGCGGCCCGCAAGGGCGATCGTGAAGAAGTGAAGCGCGATTTCGGCGGCGCCATCGGCGCGCTGGGTGATCTCATCGGCGGCGATCGCTAGATATGCGAGGCGCCAGTGCGTGACGGCTGGCGCCTTTCCCCGCCCCAAGCCCCACCCGTGAGTCCCCGGCCCCGAGAGCCCCCAGTTCCAAGCCCCTGTGGTTAACCTCTCCGCGTCCCGCGCGTATTAGCTTCAGTAGGGGAGGCCATGTGACAGCAGTCCGCATCTGGCAGGCGTGGGGCGCCGGAGCACGGGTAATGGCCCTTTACCTGATTGTCCTGGCGACACCGGCCGCTGCACAGGTCCAGACCGCGGCGCCGCCGTCTGAACGGGCGACCGCCGACAGCGTCCGCAATGAGCTGAGGGCAGTGCTCCGGCAGTATCCGCCGGCTGTGGCCGACGTGCTGCGGCTCAGCCCGTCGCTGGCGTCTGACGGCAATTACCTCGGCGCCTACCCGGCGCTCGCCGCGTTTCTCACGAGCCACCCGGAGATCGGCCAGAATCCGTCGTTCTACTTCGGCGCCGGCCGAACCGCGTGGGACTCGGAAGAGCAGGCGGGCGGCACCCGACGCGCGCGGATCGTGAGCAGCATGCTGGACAGCGTGGCCGTCTTTACCGGCCTGATGATGGTCTTGGGCGTGATCGCATGGCTGCTGAAATCGCTGATCGATCATCGTCGCTGGTCGCGCGCCGTCAAAATCCAGGCCGACGCTCACGCCAAGCTGCTCGACCGTCTCACCTCGACAGACGACCTGCTCGCCTATTCGCAGACCCCGGCCGGGCGTCACTTCCTCGAATCAGGCGGTCCGGTTGACGCGCCTGCCCACGGTGTGAGCGCGCCACTGAACCGGATTCTGTGGTCGACGCAGATGGGCATGGTGATCGGCGTCCTCGGACTGGGCGTGCTCATCTCGGCCGAGCGCGTCGCGAGAGATCCGGAGCTTCTCGAGGTCGGACACTTCCTCTCGATCATGGCCACCGTCGGCATCTCCATCGGCGCCGGGTTCCTGTTGTCGGCGGTCGCGGCCTATCTGTTGTCGCGGCGGCTTGGCCTCATCGTGCCTTCGGAGCGGCCGCGTGCGTGAGGTGCTCATGACCGACGTCGAGCGGCTCGAAGGCCTGGCCGGCGAGGCCGACACGGCCCTCGACATGGACGAAGAGGCCTTCCGGCTGTTTTATCAACGGACCGCGCGGCCGTTGTGGGCCTATCTCTCGCGTGTGTCCCGAAACCGTCAGGCCGCCGATGATTTGCTTCAGGAGTCGTACTTCCGCCTCCTCAAGTGCGGCCGCACGTTCGACAGCGACGACCACCGGCGTCACTACCTGTTTCGTATCGCCACGAACCTTGTGCTCGATGCGAGGCGCCAGGCGCCGTCCGTCGACCTGCATGAGGCCAGCGTCGAGGTCGACGGTGCGCTGCGTCCGGGTGATGCCGGCGAGCAGGCCGCCCGTCGGACGGATCTGGCGATCGCGCTCGGGCGGCTCAGGCCCCGCGATCGTGCGCTCGTCTGGCTGGCCTACGCGCAGGGCGCCTCGCACGCCGAGATTGCGTCGATGACCGGCCTCAAGAGTTCCAGCGTGAAGCAGCTGCTGTTCCGGGCGAGACGCCGGCTCGCGATGTTCCTGCGAGGTGCGTTGTGAGACCGCGGGAGTGCCCCTTCGAAGCGGACGTGGTCAAGGCTCTCGTGTGCGACGGACGCGCAGGTCTCGATTCGCCGACGCGTCGGGAGCATGTCGAGTCGTGCGCGGAGTGCCGTGAGACTTCGCAGCTTGTCGAAGCGCTTCGCGCGGGCGAGCGCCGCGCATGGAAGGATGCCGCGTTGCCGACGGCGTCGCAGGTGTGGTGGCGGGCGCGAGTCCGGGCTCGGCTCCAAGCGGCACACCAGGCCGAACGGCCGATCAGCGTTGTCCAGAGTGTCGCCGCTGCCGTCGTCGTCGGTGTTGCGGGGTCGATTGTCGGGCTGAGTTGGTTGAACGGACCGGCCCGATTGGCAAAAGCAGCCGCCTCACGCGTTGGCGGCGCCGATCTGGTCGACCTGGTGTCAATACTCGTCGGCGCCTCGCCTCTGGTGTGGCTTGCCGTCGGTCTCGGAGCGTGCCTCGTGGTGCTCATGCCGTTCGCGGCATGGCTCACGCTCGATCACGACAAATAGACGAGCGCCTGCGGCCACACTGAGCCGAAGACATGAAGATCTGAGGGGAGGCGTTGGTTGAGTTCGCGGCGGGGTGGGGCCCCGCCGCCGGTGAGGAAATGACCTCGTCAGGACTTGCCGTTGCTCATCGAGCCAAGGAAGTCCTGATTGGTCTTCGTCTTGGCCATTCTGGAGAGCAGCAGCTCCATCGCCTCGACTGGTGACAGCGGCGTCAACACCTTCCTGAGCACCCAGACCCGGTTCAAATCTTCCTTCGGCAGCAGCAGTTCTTCCTTGCGGGTGCCGCTCTTCTGGATGTCGATCGACGGGAAGACGCGACGGTCGGTCAGCTTCCGATCGAGGTGGATCTCCAGGTTGCCGGTGCCCTTGAACTCTTCGAAGATCACCTCGTCCATCCGCGAACCGGTGTCGACGAGCGCGGTCGAGATGATCGTCAGCGAGCCACCCTCTTCGATGTTGCGGGCGGCACCAAAGAAGCGCTTGGGGCGCTGCAGCGCGTTGCTGTCGACGCCGCCCGAGAGCACCTTGCCCGACGGCGGCACGATCGTGTTGTACGCACGCGCCAATCGCGTAATCGAATCGAGCAGGATGACGACGTCCTTCTTGTGCTCGACGAGACGCTTGGCTTTTTCGATGACCATCTCCGCGACCTGCACGTGGCGCTGCGCGGGCTCGTCGAAGGTCGACGAGATCACCTCGCCTTGCACCGACCGCTGCATGTCGGTCACTTCTTCCGGCCGTTCGTCGATCAGCAGCACGATGAGATAGACCTCGGGATGGTTCTTGGTAATGCTGTTGGCGATGTTCTGCAGCAGCATCGTCTTGCCGGTGCGCGGCGGTGCCACGATGAGGCCGCGCTGACCTTTGCCGATCGGCACCATGAGATCGAGGACGCGGGCCGAGAGGTTCTCAGCATCGGTCTCGAGCGCGATGCGATTCTGGGGATAAAGCGGGGTGAGGTTCTCGAAGAAGACTTTCTCGCGAGCCTTTTCCGGCGGTTCGAAGTTGACCGCCTCGACCTTGATGAGCGCGAAGTAGCGTTCGCCGTCTTTGGGCGGCCGTATCTGACCGGATACCGTGTCGCCGGTGTGCAGGTCGAACTTGCGAATCTGCGACGGCGACACATAGATGTCGTCCGGCCCGGGCAGATAGTTGTAATCGGGCGCTCTGAGGAAGCCGAAGCCGTCCGGCAGCGTCTCCAGCACGCCCTCGGAGAAGATCAGGCCGCTCTTCTCGGCCCGCGCTTTCAGGATCTCGAAGATGAGCTCCTGCTTGCGCATCCCGGTGGCGCCCGGCACATCGAGCTGCTTGGCGACCTTCGTCAGGGCGCTGACGCTCATGTCTTTGAGCGTCGCGAGGTCGATGCGCTCTATCTTTTCCGGTGGGGCGGCGCCGTTACCCTTGGGTTGTTGCGCCGGAGAGGCCTGGGGCTGTTCGCCAGCCTGTCGATCAGTTTCCACAGTTCGTCCAATCCTTCGCCGGTGACGGCTGAAACCGGCAACACGGCAGCTTCCAATGCGGATTCCAGCTCTCTCATCGCGCGGATCCGCTGACCGCGGGCGAGCTTGTCGACCTTCGTCGCCACCACACCGGTGTGGTCGGCAACGGTTTGCAGCCATTGCCAGGCCGCCCGATCGTTCTCGAGGCCCGGATGCCTCGCGTCGACGAGCAGCAGAGCCGCGGGGCTCTCAGCAGCGACCGATGGTGTCCCGAAAAAGCCCTGCGTCAGCTCGTAGAAGCCGGCCGATCCGCCACGGGCAAAACCGTAGCCCGGCAGGTCGACGAGATAGAACGCTGGGCCACCGCCACGTACGACGCGGTAGACATTTGCCAGCCGGGTCTTCCCCGGGGCGGCGCTAGTGCGAGCCAGACGCTGCCGCACGAGCGCGTTGATCAGACTCGATTTGCCGACGTTCGAACGGCCGATCAGGGCAACCTCTGGCAATGGTGGCCCTGGCATCGTGGAGACGTCGGCGACGCTCGTCACGAACTCGGCTGCAATCTTCAAAAGGCTTCAGGCCTCAAGCTTCAGGCTTCAGCACGAAGCCGAGCACGCGTGTCGGACCCGAAGCCCGAAGGCTGCGTCCGAAGCCTCAGTGAGTGATGGTGTCGTCGGTGATGGCGCTTTCGTCGGTCTCCGCCTGGGCCTCCGCAGGAAGGCGGCCCGCCAGCGTTTCGGTCAGCGCGATCTTCAGGACCTCGTCCATCGTCTGGACCATGTAGACGTTCAATGTGTCCAGCACGTTCTTGGGAATGTCTGCCAGATCCTTCTCGTTGTCCTTGGGCAGCACGATATTCTTGACGCCGGCGCGGTGCGCGGCGAGGACTTTCTCCTTCACGCCGCCAATCGGCAGCACTTTGCCGCGCAGCGTGATTTCACCCGTCATCGCCACATCTTTCCGGACCGGCACCCGCGTGAGCGCCGAGACGAGGGCGGTGGCGAGCGTGATGCCGGCTGACGGCCCGTCCTTGGGAATCGCCCCCTCGGGCACGTGGACGTGGACGTCTGTCTTGCGGTTGAACTCCTTCGGGATACCGAACTCCTCGGCCTTGGTGCGCACGTAGCTCATCGCCGCCTGAGCAGACTCCTGCATGACGTCGCCGAGCTTGCCGGTGAGGGTCAGATGGCCCTTGCCCGGCATCAATGTCGCTTCCGTCACGAGAATCTCGCCGCCGACTTCCGTCCAGGCGAGCCCCGTCGCGATGCCGATTTCGTTCGACTCTTCCGCCATCGTGCTGCGATAGCGGGGTACACCGAGATGCTGGGTGACCTTGTCGGGCGTGATCTCCTCGCTGAACTGCTTGCCTTCGACCACCACCCGGCGGGCGATCTTCCGGCAGATCGACGAGATCTCGCGCTCCAGATTGCGGACGCCGGCCTCGCGCGTGTAGCGCTGGATGACCGCCTGCAGCGATTCGTCGGTGAACGAGACGTTGTCCTTGGTCAGGCCCTGGTTTTCGATGGCCTTGGGCGCCAGGAACTTCTTCGCGATCTCGATCTTCTCGAGTTCGGTGTAGCCGGCGAGCTGGAGCACCTCCATGCGGTCGCGCAGCGCCTGCGGAATGGTGTGCAGCACGTTGGCCGTGCAGATGAACATCACGTTCGAGAGGTCGTACTCGACGTCCAGATAGTGGTCGAGGAACGTGCTGTTCTGCTCCGGATCGAGCACTTCGAGCAGCGCCGCCGACGGATCGCCGCGGAAGTCCATCGACATCTTGTCCACTTCGTCGAGCAGGAACACCGGATTCATCGTTCCGGCCTTCTTCATCATCTGGATGATCTGGCCGGGGAACGCTCCGATGTAGGTGCGGCGATGGCCGCGGATTTCGGCTTCATCGCGCACGCCGCCGAGCGAGAGGCGGACGAACTTGCGGTTCATCGCCCGCGCGATCGACTTCGCCAGCGAGGTCTTGCCGACTCCCGGAGGTCCGGAGAAGGTGAGGATCGTTGCCTTCGGCTTCTTGACCAGGGCGCGGACCGCAAGGAACTCGAGGATGCGCTCCTTGATCTTCTCCAGCCCGTAGTGATCTTCGTTGAGGATCTCCTCGGCGCGCTTCAGGTCGCGGCTCTCGCGGGTCTTCTTGTGCCAGGGCACGGCGATGAGCCAGTCGAGATAATTGCGTGAGACCGTCGCCTCGGCGGACATCGGCGGCATCGCTTCCAGGCGCTTCAATTCCTGGATCGCCTTCTCTTCGACGTCCTTCGGCATCTTGGCCTGCTCGATCTTCTTCTTGAGATCGTCGACCTCGTTGCCTTTCTCGTCCTTGCGGCCCAGTTCCTTCTGGATCGCCTTCATTTTCTCGTTGAGGTAGTACTCTTTCTGCGCCTTCTCCATCTGCTTCTTCACGCGAGACTGGATGCGGCGGTCGACCTGGAGCTTGTCCACCTAGATCTCGAGAATGCCGGCGATGCGGTTCAACCGCTCGACCGGCGAGATGATTTCCAGCAGGTTCTGT
>Ga0111539_10011729_pt1 | contig 10994 bp, 6 predicted proteins | sample RhiMethybrSRZTD1_FD_79667 | JGI IMG/M metagenome (GOLD analysis project Ga0111539, IMG submission 79667) | Populus rhizosphere microbial communities from Tennessee, USA - Rhizosphere MetaG P. TD hybrid SRZTD1 (version 2) (version 2) | ecosystem: Host-associated > Plants > Roots > Rhizosphere >... | reverse complement strand
CGTCGGGCCGCACGACGCGCACGGCATCGGCGAACGCGTTGCTGGCGCCTGTTGCGTCGCAGGCCAGATCGGCGCCGAGCGGGCGCACACTACGCACCAGCTCGCCGAGATCTTCAGTCTCGACATCGCACGTGTGCGTCGCGCCCAGCTGTCGCGCCGTGTCGAACCGCGATCGGTCCGCGCTCAGGCCGGCGACGATGAGCGGGTGCGCGCCGGCGAGGGCGGCCATCCGCGTACACAGCAATCCGATCGGTCCCGGTCCGAGCACGACGACGGCATCACCCGGACGGATCGTGGAGTTGACGAGCATCGCATTCGCCGCCACGGCATGCGGCTCCGAGAGGCACGCGATGTCGAAGGGCAGCGCATCGGGAATGTGATGCAGGCAGCGCGCGGGGACCCGCACGTGCCCGGCCATCGCGCCGTCAACGCCGTACCCGAATCCTTTGCGTGACGGACACAGCTGATAGCGGCCGCTTCGACACATCAGGCAGTCGCCGCAAATCCGCGCGGCCGTCTCACAGACCACACGATCGCCTTCGCGAAAGCCGCGCACGTTCCGGCCCGCGCGCGCGACCGTGCCGCCGAACTCGTGGCCGAGCACCACCGGCACGTTCACCGGCCACGAGTGCGTGTTCCACGCCTGGTGCACATCCGATCCGCACACTGACACCGCGCCCACCTCGAGCAGGACGTCGTCATCTTCGAATTCGGGCGTGGGGATATCGCGCAACTCGACCGCGAGCGGCGCGAGCGCGTACTGAACCACGGCGAGCATGAGCGAAAGCGTATGACAGTTGTCGCGGGTCCGCCACGCCTATGACCTGGGGGCTCAGGTGCGGCGGCGGCACGGTTGACTCAACTCAACCGCCTCCGTCGCTACGTTCGGCTAGAATTGGCCCGCTTCAGGAGCTGGTATGCGCAAAGCATTCGCCGCAGTGTTCGTCGTCCTGACGATGACCGTCATCACGTCGCCCGCCGTCGCCGGGCCGAAGGCATATCTGAAGATGGTCAGCGATGCCGGAGATTACATCGGTGGAGGTCAGACCAACGTCTACACGCCGGTGGACGGCGTGTTTACCGGCACCGTCAGCAGTTTCAACAACGCCGTCTTCGTCGACTTCAATGCGGGATCGACGTGGTGGAACATCTCCCTGGCCGGACCGATGGGCATCGTGCTCGAGCCCGGCACGTACCTGGACGCCCAGCGGTATCCGTTTCAGTCGCCGACCAAACCCGGGCTTGATTTCAGCGGCTCAGGACGCGGCTGCAACGAGCTCAGCGGCACCTTTACGATCTACGACATCGGGTACGGCGCGAACAACACCGTCACGCGCCTCTTCGCCGACATCGAACAGCATTGCGAGATGCAGACGCCGGCGCTGCGCGCGCGCATCATCTATCAAGCTCACGGATCGCCAGCAGGAGATCGTGATTGGGATCGCCGTTCGGACCTCACGGTGTTCCGGCCGTCGAACGGTGCCTGGTACTCGGCATTCTCGTCTGCGGGTTTCTCGACGGCGTCGGCCGTTCCATGGGGCATGGCCGGAGACATTGCAGCACCGGAGGACTTCGACGCCGATGGCGCGTCGGACGACGTGGTCTATCGCGGCGGTCTCTGGTACTCGCTTCAGTCTTCGCGCGGCTACACGACGGTTCTCCTCAACTCATGGGGTCTGCCCGGCGACGTTCCGGTTCCGGGCGACTACGACGGCGATGGCCGCGCAGATTTCGCCGTGTTTCGTCCCGGCACGGGCGTCTGGTACGTTCGTCGCTCGATCAGTAATTACGTCACATCGTGGGCGTTTTCGTTTGGCACAAACGGCGACCTGCCCGTGCCCGCCGACTACGACGGCGACGGCCGCACCGACATCGCGGTCTTCCGTCCCTCCACCGGCGTGTGGTACGTGTTGACCTCGGCGAGTTCGTTCACGGCGACGACGATTAATTCGTTTGGAATGAACGGCGACGTGCCGGTGCCTGCGGACTACGACGGCGACGGCCGCGCTGATCTCGCGGTGTTTCGTCCTGCGCAGGGCGTCTGGTTTGCGGCGTTCTCGACGAGCGCGTACTCATCGAGCGCGGCGTTTCAGTGGGGCGTGAGCGGGGATGCGCCGGTGCCCGCCGACTATGACGGCGACGGCCACGTGGACGCGGCGGTCTTCAGGCCTGCGAACGGCGCGTGGTACGTCCGCAACCTGTTCACGGCCTTCTGGGGGTTGGCTGGCGACGTGGCCATCAATAAGTAGACCCCGTCACTCGGCGCGCAGCGTCACTGCCGGATCGACGCGAGCGGCCCGGCGTGCGGGAATGCCGCACGCGACGAGCGCGACGAGGGCGAGCAGCGCAGCCATCGAGATGAACGTGACCGGGTCGGCCGGCGTCACGCCGTACAGCACGCCGCGAAGCAATTGCGTCAGGAACAGCGCGCCGGCGGCGCCAATGGCGACGCCGATCGATGCGAGCGCCGCGCCGCGGCCGATCACCAGTCGGAGCACGCCCGACGCGTCGGCGCCGAGCGCCAGACGGATGCCGAACTCCCGGGTCCGCAACGTGACGAGATAGGCGATCACGCCGTAGACGCCGGCCGCCGCAAGCAACGTGCCCATCGCCGCGAAGACGCCGAGCAGCCACGCGTACAGGCGTCGGTCGCCGATCGACGCGTCGATCACGTCCTGCACGGACTGGACACCAAACATGGCGAGCCGGGGATTGACGTCGAGGACGGCACGGCGAATCGCCGGCACGATCGACTCGGGCGCGGCGTCCGACTTGACGACCAGCGTCGAGCCCACGCTCCGCAACTGCGCGAAGTTCTGCGCGACGGGATAGTAAATCTCCGGACTCGGCGCGTGGTCGAGACGCGATTGCCGGACGTCACCGACGACGCCGACGATGGTGCCGCGATTGGTGAGTTCGCGTCCGACGGGATCGTCGTTGGCGAAGTACTGGCGCGCGAGCGCGTCGTTCACGAGCAGCACTTTCGGCGCGGTCGTGACATCGCTCTCCAACAGCACGCGCCCGCGAAGAAGCGGAATCCCCATCGCGCGGAAGTAGCCGGGCGTGACGTACCGGAACTCCGCCGAGCCCATGTCTGTGCGGCCGGTGATCGCGAACCGGCCCCACCAGTCCGACGTGTGCAGCGGCAGCAGCGAGATGAAGCCGGCCGCGCGCACGCCCGGCAGGGACCCGACCCGCTGCTCGATGGCGCGCTGCTCGTTCGCATCGGACACGACCATGTGCAGCGACATCACGCCGGCGGCGTCGAAACCGGACGACGTCGATCGCAGGTTCACGAACGTGCGCGCGAGGAGCCCGGCGCCCGCGAGCAGCACGAACGCCAGGGCGATCTCGGCGACGACCAGCCCATCGCGAAGCCGCCCGCGCGTGCTGCCGCGCTCGACGCTGCGCAGATCGCGCTGGACGTTCCGTCGCGTCGCGCCCAGGGCCGGTGCGAGGCCGAAGCCGATTCCCGTCAGCACGCAGACGCCCAGCAGGAACGTGAACACGCGCCAGTCGAATGCGATCTCCCAGGCGCGCGGGATCTGTGCACCCGCCATCGTCACGAGCAGGTGCGTGGCCCATGTGCCGAGCGCGAGGCCGATCGCGGCGCCGGCCACGGCGATGAGGAGGCTTTCGGTCAGTAACTGGCGCACCAGCCGCAGCCGGCCCGCGCCGAGCGCCGCACGCACGGCCAGCTCGCGGCGCCGTTCGGCCGCGCGTGCCAGCAGCAGGTTCGCGACGTTCGCGCACGCCGTGAGCAGCACCAGCCCCACGGCGCCGAGCAGCACGAGCAGGGAGCGCCGCACCGGGCCCGCCACGGTCTCCGTCAGCGGCGTGACGCTGGCGCGCGGATTCGGTGTGAGACCGACGGCGAGCGACGTCAGCTCATCGCGCGCGCCGGCCACGCCGACGCCGGGGCGCAGGCGACCGACGATCGAGTCGAGCCGAGACGCCGCAGTCGTTCGCGGGACCCATGGCACCCAGACATCCGTGCGCGTGCCCCGATAGGGGAACTGAAACGCTGCGGGCATCACGCCAATGACGATGGACGGCTCGTTGTCGAGCGCGATCATCCGGCCGATGGCGGTGCGATCGCCCGCGAAGTGCTGGCGCCAGAACGCCTCCGACACGACGACGGCGTTCAGCGGATCGCCGGCGCCGAACGTCCGGCCGACGAGTGCGGGTGCACCGAGCGTGGCGAAGAAATCCGAGTCTGCCCGCACGACGGCCACCTGTTCCGGTCCGTCGCCGCCGGTGAACGTCTGACTCGTCGTCGAGTACGTCGATGCGATCTCGAGCGACGAGGCCTGGCGCCAGTTCGTGAGATCGCCGACGGTCGCGTAGCGCGCGGGCAGGCGCGGGTCACCGGGGCTGCTGACAGAGAGGTCCACGAGCCGATCGGGTTGCGCGAACGGCAGCGGTCGCAGCAGGACGCCGCTGACGATGCTGAAGATGGCCGTGTTCGCGCCGATGCCGAGCGCGAGCGTCGTCACCGCCGCGAGCGCGAAGCCGGGCGTCCGCCGCCATCCGCGCAGGGCGAGCCGCGTGTCCTGTACCGAGTGTTCGAGCCAGCGATGCACGTCCACAAGACGTGGTCCCAGCGTAGATCGTTAACACGCGTGGTGAAGAGCGTTTCTGGGCCGACTAAACATGAAGACATGAAGCGCTAGAAGACGATGCGATGAGTGCGGCTCCTTCCGTCAGCGGCCGCGTTGCGGCCGCCGGACCTCTGGTCCGCCGCGCTCATCGCGCACGTCGATGGGCCTTCAAGTCTTCATGTCAAATCGGACAAGTAAAAGGTGGAATTGAGCCGTGAGCCGTGGGCCGTGGGCCGTGAGCCGTGCGCCGTGAGCCGTCCCCTCCCTTGACAGTCATGCCTCGACTATCGACAATCCACAGGTGGCCCTCCTGATGTCCACTGCCGGCTGGATTGTTCGCTCGATTGAACAGCTCTGGCACGACGTTCGTCATGCGGGGCGCATGTTTGTGAAGCAGCCCGTGTTTGCCGCGATCGCGATCGTGTCGATCGCCTTTGGATCGGGCGCGAACGTCGCCATTTTCAGCGTGGTCGATGCGCTGTTGCTCAAGCCGCTGCCGGTGGCGAACCCGAGCGAGCTGTTGATCGTCGGCTCGCGCGTCACGCGCGGAATCGCGACGCGCAACGTCGCGTCGTACCCGGACTATCTGGATTACCGCACGCGCACGACGAGCTTCGATGATCTCGTCGCGTCGGTCGGTGAGTTTGCCGGGCTGGCGAAGCACGCTGGCGCGCGGCCGCAGGAGCGCTTCGTCACATTCGTCTCGAGCAATTTCTTCAGCGCGCTCGGCGTACCGCCCGAGCTGGGCCGGACGTTCGTCCAGGAAGAGGAGAGCGATCCGGCGCGGCCGCCGGTGGTGATGCTGAGCCATGGCCTGTGGCAGACGGAGTTCAACGGCGACCCGAACATCGTCGGCACTCGCATCCGCGTCGCCGGGCTCGATGCGGAGATTGTCGGCGTGGTGCCGGAGTGGTTCACCGGCATGAACATCCTGCGGATTACCGAATCGATGTTCCTGCCGCTGTCGATGTGGTCGCGCGTCACGCCGCGGCCGAATGGCGATCCGCTGAAAGATCGAGACCTTCGCGAGCTGTCGGTGCGCGGACGGCTGCGCCAGGGCGTGACCCCGAGCGCCGCCCGTGCAGAGTTCGCGGCGCTCGGTCTGGATCTCGAGCGCGCGTATCCGGACACGAACACCGGACGGGCGCCGGTCATCCAGACGGAGCTCGAGATGCGGTTCGAGCGAAGCCCGCTCGATTCCGGCGTGCTGATCATGCTCACGACGTTGTCGATTGCCGTGCTGTGCGTGGCGTGCGCGAACGTCGCCGGCCTGCTCGCCAGTCGCGCGCCCGTGCGCGCTCGTGAAATGGCGCTGCGCCTCGCGATTGGCGCCGGCCGCGCGCGCCTCGTGCGCCAGCTCCTGACAGAAAACCTGGCCATTGCGCTCGCCGGCGGCGTGGGCGGCCTCGGCGTCGGGTACCTCGGCATTCTGCTGCTCCGGCAGATTCGGTTTCCGACTGACGTCGTCGCGCGTCCGCAGTTGCAGATGGACGAGCGCGTGCTCGTCTTCAGCCTGCTCGTGGCGATGGCCAGCGCCGTCGTCTTCGGCCTGGGCCCGGCCGTGCAGACGACGAAGGTCGATCTGCAGCGATCGCTGAAAACGAGCGAAGTCGGCGCGGATCGTCGCCGTCGCTTCCGTGGCCGCAGCCTGCTGGTGGCAAGCCAGGTGGCGCTCTCGCTCGTGCTCCTGACGATCGCGGCGTTTGCCGTTCAGGTAGTTCGACGGGAACTGGCCGTGGGTCCGGGATTCCGGATCGAGAACATTGCGAAGATGAGCGTCGATCCCACGCAGGCGCAGTACACGCGCGTTGAGGGCGCCGTGTTCTTCACCAAGGTGCTCGAGAGCATGCGCGCGGTGCCCTCGGTGAAGTCGGCGTCCGTCACTTCGGCGATGCCGATGTTCTCCTTCGAGATGACACCCATCGTGCCCGAGGGGTACGTGTTCGCGTCAGGCCAAACAAACCTGCTCGTCTGCACGAACAGCGTGGACGAGCAGTTCTTCGACACGATGGACATTCCCATTCTTGCCGGCCGTGCCTTCGAGCGAACCGATGAGATGGGCAAGGCCAGGGTCGCCATCGTCAACGAGACGTTCGCGAAGAACATCTGGCCCGGCGAGAACGCAGTTGGCAAACGGTTCCGCCTGCTCGATCGGGACGGGGCGCTGGTCGAGGTCGTCGGTGTCGCGCGGCCGACGCGCATTTTCTATCCGGGCGAGCCTCCGCAGAACGCGCTGTATTTTCCGTTTCGTCAGCAGCCCAAGGGCTACATGGTGCTGCTCGCGCACACGAACGGCGATCCGGCCGACATGCTCGCGCCGATGCGCGATCTGATTGCCGCGCTCGACGCCGACGTGCCGACGTACGACGCCCAGACGGGCGAGACCTTCTTCGAGATCCGCGTGCGCGGCATTGCCGGCGTGCTCATCGGTTTAATCATGGGCATGGGCGTCATGGGCATGGCGCTGACGATGGTCGGCCTGTACGGGCTGGTGTCGTTCTCGGCAAGCCGGCGCACGAAGGAGATCGGCATCCGCATCGCGATCGGCGCCACGCATGGACGCGTCCTGCGGATGATTCTTCGCGAAGGCATGATGCCGGCGTGGGCCGGCCTCGGCGCCGGACTCGTGCTCAGCTCCATCACGGCGCGGCTGCTCCCGGGCCTGCTGCCCATGACACACCACTATGATTCGAGCACCTGGGTGGTCGTCGTGCCGCTGCTTGTAATCGTGACGCTCGTGGCGGCGTACGTCCCTGCGCGGCGTGCGGCGTACACCGCACCCACGCTGGCGCTTCGTCAGGAATGAAGCTTCTTCAGCATTGCCTTCGCGCTCCTGAACCAGGGGCGCTCGCGCCGTTGCAGATAGCGGGGCATGGCCGCTTTCGAGGCGAGCACTTTCTGCGCCCACTCGCGCGCTTCCGCCGTGCGGCCCTGCGCGGCCAGGAAGCTGGCGTAGTTCAAATACGTTTCTGAGAGCGACGACACATCGACGGCCTGCGTGAACAACGCGTCCGCTTTCGCCGCCTGTCCGGTGTTCGCATAGGCGTGTGCGAGAAGGCCGATCGCGCGGTTGAAGTCGTACTTTGCGTCGCGCGACGTGACCGCTTCAAGGTCGCGCACCGCCGCCCCGAAATCGCCGAGGTGGATCTCCGCGATGCCGCGCCGGTACATCGGGTCGGGGTGATCGAGCCGGGGCGAGATCGCCTTGTCGTAGCACTCGCGCGCCCGCGCGTACTTCTTTTCGTCAAGGTACGTGTCGGCCAGCTCTTCGTAGTTGCCGGCCGCAGGATTCGCGACCACCAGCGCCTCGAGCTGCGCGATCTTGCGCCGGCGATTCATCCCTTCGACGACCTGCCGCAGCAGCCCGAGATCCGGGACCATTTCCGCCACGATGTAGGCGGCGGCGCCGATGGGTCCGAGAAACAGAATCACCCAGAGCCAGTAGGTGTCGGGCCGGCGCCGGATGAAGTGCACGATGGCGATGGCCTGGAGGATCACGCCCCAGGGAAAGAGAAAAGAGAAGAGGCCCATCATTCGAAGCCCGGAGTCTACCAGCCCGCGCCCGCTGGTTGACCTCTGTACAGTGGAACGCTAAGCTCCACCCGACCTCATGACGTCTTGTGTGAAGCGCACGCTTCTGGCGGCGTTTTTCGGCGCCATTCTGTTGGTCGCGCCTCTTCACGCCGCGCAAGGCCCCTCGATCAAATCAACTGCCGGGAAGTCGCAACCGCGCACGCGTGTGCTTCGCGTCTGGGAAGACACGATCAAAGACGGCGATCGCGACATCGCGCGTCAGGTGCAGATCGTGTTCGATTACGACACGGGCGTGGCGTGGGAGGTGGCGTTCGATGCGTCCGGAAAGATCCTGTCGAATCGCCGCCTGACGAGTAACGTGCCGCAGCCGTCGCTCGAGGAATTCGACGACGCGGTCGGCATCATGCAGGACGATCAGGAAGTCGGGCGCGTGATGGCGCGCACCAGCGCCGTGCCGCAAGGAGGATTCCTGCTCGAAGAGGGCTCCGGCCGCGGATGCGGTCCGCGGACGCGCTGCCTGCAGATTCTGCTGATGGCCGACAATAGCCTCGGCCTCCTTCGCCGCGTCGTCGTCGATCTGGTGTCGCGAAAAGTGATCTACCCCGCGTATACGCCGCCGAACAACATGCCGGGAAAATCGGGGAAGTGATGCGGCCGCGCGAAGTCGTCGCGATCGCGCTGGCGCTGGCCATCGCGGTGTGTGCGGGCGATCGCGCGCGGAACGGGTCCACGCTGCACGCGCAGGTGCGGACGACGCCAGGCACGGTGGTGCCGGTGCCGGCCCCGTCGGTCTCGCTTGCCGTGTGCCCGGCGCCGAGCCGGCTGATGCAGTGGCCAAGCTCGACCAATCCCGTCTGGGAGTTTTGCTTCAACGCGCCGTCGGTGAGTTCGGGACCGAACGGATCGGGACTCGAAATCTACAACGTCTATTACAACGGTCACCTCGTCTTCAAACGCGCGCACGTCCCGATCCTGAACGTGCTGTATGCGCCTGGTGGTTGTGGGTGCTTCCGCGACTGGGCGTATTCGGAAGTGTCGTTTCAGGCCGACAACGTGATCACGGGCGGCCTCGGCGGCTATGCCGAGCCGACGTCGCCACCGCAGACCGTGTGCGACACGGGCGGCACGCACGGCGACGTGGGCACTTTCACGGGCGTCGCCGCGGAGAAGCTGAGCGACCGGCTGATTCTCACCACGCAGTTTCTGGCCGGTTGGTACCGCTACACGATGAAGTGGCGGTTCTTCCTCGACGGGCGCATCGAGCCGTGGTTCGGGTTTGCGGCACGCAACACGTCGTCGTGCGTGCAGTACAACCACACCCATCACGTGTACTGGCGATTTGATTTCGACATCGACGGCGCCATCAAAGATCAGGTGCTCGAGGAGCCGAAGCGCGACCGCGGCGGCACGCTGCCGACAGGGACGCTGCTGGCCAGCGAGCTGTTGCGGCTTACGAACAACCCCGGCGGTTCGTGGGTCATACGCGACGCCGCGCGGAACAGCACCCGCGGCTATCGCGTGATTCCGGGTCCGGAAGCGGATCTGGTCGCGGACAGTTTCGCCGTCGGCGACGCCTGGTTTCTCAAGTACAAGCCGACCGAGATCGACGACTCAGGCCAGTCCGGGCCGTCGTGCGCGATCAAGTTCAACAACTACCTGAACAACGAAGACATCAACGGCACCGACGTCGTCATGTGGTACCGCGGCGGCGTGTTCCACGAGGGCGCGGATCTCGACGACTGCCACAAGATCGGCCCCACGCTGATGCCCGTCGGCGACTGGAGCCGTACGCCGCCGCCTTTGGCGGCGGCGAAGTAAGAAGTTCGAAGCCAGAAGCCAGAGCCAGAAGCGAGAAGTTCGAAGCCAGAAGCCAGAAGCCAGAAGTGGGTTCCAACTTCAAACTTACTTCTGGCTTCTGGCTTCAAACTTCTAACTTCTCGAGAGCAGTTCCCTCGTATAGCGCACGCACGTGTCCATGTCGTCGAGCTGCTGCTGTCCCGCCGTCTTGCCGGCCGGACGCGGTGTGGCGAGTGTTTCCTTGCCCTTGTCGGCGACGGCGACGAATCGGCTGAACTCCCACGCGGGCATCTTGCGCCAGTTGTCCCAGAACTGCGGGTCGTAGATCGCGTGAATCCGCGGATTGCCGGACACGAGGTTCTCGAAGATGATCGGCAGCCCCGGCTTGGCCTGAATGAACTTCTTGATCCAGCCGTCGATGTCCACGTTGCCGTCGCCCATGTTCACCCAGCGGACGGCGATGCCCTGAGGCACGTGCCAGACCGCGCTGTCGCGCACGTGGCTCGTGAGCGCGTACGGCACGAGCATCTCGAGCGTCATGTGCGGATCCTCGAGCATCCACACTGGATTGCCGGCGTCGAGGCACACGCCCATGATGTCGGTGCCAATCGCCTCGATCAGCATCTTCATCTCGCGTGCCTGCAGATCGCCGCCGTGGTTCTCGACAGCCAGCTTCACGCCCGAATCGGCGATGCGCGAGCGAAGGCCGCGGAGGGCCGTGACCATGCTGTCGATGTGCATCTCGATCTGCGGGCGCTCGGGCGTGCCGCCCAGCACGCAGCGCATGCAGCTCGCGCCGAAGATCTGAGACGCTTTGAGGGAGCGGCCGAGCTGCTCCTCGAGCGTGCCCAGCTGCGCGTTGAACGATCGTGAGCTGGGGCACACGGACCCGTGCGCCAGGACCAGCTTGATGCCGAGGCGGTCGGCCTGCTCGCGAATCTGGCGAAGCGCCGCTTCGTCGCGGAGCACCGCCTGAGGCGGCGAGATCATCGCCCACGTCAGCTTGATCGAGCTCAGGTAGTCCAGAAACTGCGCGGGGGTGAACTGATTGGCGCTGACGCT
>Ga0111539_10011728_pt1 | contig 10995 bp, 10 predicted proteins | sample RhiMethybrSRZTD1_FD_79667 | JGI IMG/M metagenome (GOLD analysis project Ga0111539, IMG submission 79667) | Populus rhizosphere microbial communities from Tennessee, USA - Rhizosphere MetaG P. TD hybrid SRZTD1 (version 2) (version 2) | ecosystem: Host-associated > Plants > Roots > Rhizosphere >... | reverse complement strand
GTGTGTGGTGCTCCTGGCGATCGCCGTCTGGGCGGTCGTGACCCGCGGGGACGGCTCACCCTCGACCGCGAGGGCCACGTTCTGGGTCGCGAAAGGCGGCAGCGACGAGGGGTCCGGGTCTGCCGACGACCCGTGGGCGACGCTCCAGCATGCCGCGGATACGGTCGCTCCCGGCTCGATCGTGTACGTGCGGGGCGGCGTCTACGACCAGCGGGTCCGGATCCGGGTCTCGGGAACGCCCGGACGACCGATCACGTTCGCGGCGGCCCCCGGCGAACGGGTCGTCCTGGACGGCTCGTCGCTCGAGGTTCCGGCCGATCAGAGCGCCATGATCACGGTCGAGTCCCGGAGCTACATCCAGGTGCGGGGGTTCGAGATCACCGGTTACCGCACCGACGTCACGGGACACGTGCCCATCGGGATCCTGGTGACGGGTGCATCCGATCACATCCGGATCCAGGGCAACGTCGTGCACGACATGGGAACGACGTTCGAGGGCCGCAACGGCGGCGACGCCCACGGGATCGCGGTCTTCGGGACGGCCGCAGACCATCCGATCGAGGAGGTCGCGATCGTCGGCAACGAGCTCGCGCGTCTGAGCCTGGGCTCATCCGAAGCGCTCGTCGTGAACGGCAACGTCCAGGGCTTCCTCGTCCAGGCGAACCGGGTTCACGACACGAACAACATCGGGATCGACGTGATCGGGTTCGAGGGCACCGCCTCCGATCCGACGGTCGACCAGGCTCGCGACGGTGTCGTCCGCGGCAACGTCGTGTGGAACGTCGACAGCTACGGCAACCCGGCGTACGGCCGGGATCGGAGCGCCGACGGCATCTACGTCGACGGCGGCCGCGACGTCCTGATCGAAGGCAACATGATCCACGACGTGAACATCGGCATCGAGCTGGCCAGTGAGCACGCCGGCCGCTCGACCAGGAACGTCACGGTCCGCAACAACGTGGTGTACGACGCGACCGCGATCGGGATCGCGATCGGCGGCTACGACCGACGCAGGGGCAGCACCGAGGACTGCGTCATCGTGAACAACACGGTCGTGCATACGGATGGGGTCGAGCTGCTCGTGCAGTTCGACACGCGGGACAATCTGATCGCCAACAACGTGATCGTCGCCGGCCCACGGCATGTCTTCGTGGAGAACGCCTACGCCGAGAACGTCGGCAACGTGCTCGACCACAACCTCTACTCCTCGGTCGACGGTGGCTCGAAGGGCACGTGGGAATGGAAGGGCGTCGGGTACGGCGGGTTCGAGCGATGGAGCGCCCGATCGGGGAACGACGGCCACTCGGAGTTCTCCGATCCCGAGTTCGTGGACCCGGAGGCAGAGGACTTCCGCCTCGAGGCGAGCTCACCGGCCGTGGATGCGGGAGCCTTCCTCGCGGTCTCGGGCGCGACCGATCTCGGCGGAGATCCGCGAGCGCAGGCCGAGGGGATCGATCTCGGCGCGTTCGAGGTCGCATCTCCGCCGCCCTCTCCGACGCCCTCGATCACGGGCCCCGTCACCTATGCCGGGGACCTCGACTGGGGCTCGTCCTCGAACGGGTGGGGACCTCCGGAGGTCGACCGGAGCAACGGTGAACGCGCGCCCGGTGACGGTGGTCCGATCAGGGTCGGGACCGCGGCCTTCGACCACGGGATCGGTGCGCACGCACCATCGAGCATCGTCGTGGATCTCTCCGGACGATGCTCCATGTTCCTAGCGGACGTCGGTCTGGACGAGGAGGTCGGGGATCGGGGGTCGGTGGTGTTCGAGGTGTGGGGTGACGGGGAGCGGCTGGCGAGCAGCGGCCTGGTGCGCGGGCCGCAGGCTGCCGTCCCGATCGCTGCCGACCTCGAGGGCGTGGATGCGATGACGCTCGAGGTACGCCCGGGCGGTGACGGGAACGCCTTCGATCACGCCGACTGGGCCGATGCCCGCCTGGCGTGCACCGCCTAGCGTCGCGGCGACACCATCATCGATCGCTGCGGCCCTCGAGCAGCTCGGTCACCTCGTTCATCGTCGGTTGTGCGTCGGTGCCCCCCAGAGCCCGCGTCGAGAGTGCACCACATGCGTTCGCGATCGCCAGCGACCGCTCGAGCGGATCGCCTCCCAGCCTCGAGGCGAGGAACCCCGCATCGAACGCGTCGCCGGCGCCGGTCGCATCCAGCGCGTCGACCCTTGCCGCGGGCGCCCGCACGAGCTCGTCGCCCGAAGCCGCGATCGCGCCGTCGCCCGCAGTCTTGACCACGACGACGCCCGAACGAGACGCGAGCGACCGCGCGGCCTCGTCCACGCTCGCGATCTTGGCGATCCGCGTCGCCTCCTCGGCGTTCGGCAGGAAGACGTCCGTCAGGGACAGGAGCTCGAGGAGACCGTCGTCCCAGCGCTCCGACGGGTCCCAGTTCGGATCCAGTGAGGTGGTCGTGCCGTTCGCGTGAAGGCGTTCGAACAGGTCGGGGAGTCCAGGCCGGAGCGCGTCCTGGAGGTAGTAGGACGCGATGTGGACATGCCGGGCGGCATCGAGCGTGCGGCGGTCGACCCGATCGGAACGAAGATCCGCGATCGCGCCGGTCCGCGTCAGGATCGCCCGGTCGCTCGGCCTGGACAGGACGACCGTCAGCCCGGTCGGCACGTCCGGATCGACGAGGAGGCCGGCCACATCCACCCCCCGGCGCTCGAGCTCCTCCCGCATGAACCGCCCGAACACGTCGTCCCCCACGACGCCGCAGATCGCCGTTCGCATACCCAGCCGCGCGGCGCCGCACGCCACGATCGCGCCCGAGCCGCCGACGGTGAGCCGCGCGTCCTCGACGATCCGCTCGACCTGGCCGAACGCCGGCTCGACATCCCCGACGAGGATCAGGTCGGGGTTGACGTCGCCGAGCACCAGGAGGTCGGTCGGATCCGGCACGGCCGAACGATAGCCGACCTCCTCCCGCGCCAAGCCCGAGGCCTACCGCAGGCGAGCGTCTATCGTTCGATGCGTGATCTGCCCGGCCTGCGGTGCCGAGAACCCGGACGGCGCGCGCTTCTGCAACGCGTGCGGGACGCGGCTGGACGCCGGGGGGCCGGCGCTCGACACGTTCCTGCCCAAGGAGCTGCTCGCCAAGCTCGAGGCCGCCCGAGAGGGCCGGGCCATGGAGGGGGAGCGGCGCGTCGTCACGATGCTGTTCTGCGACGTGAAGGGCTCGACCGCGATGGCCGAGACCATGGATCCCGAGGACTGGACGGAGATCATGAACGGCGCGTTCGAACGCCTGATCGCGCCCGTTTACCGCTACGAGGGGACGCTGGCCCGCCTGATGGGGGATGCGATCTTCGCGTTCTTCGGTGCGCCGATCGCGCATGAGGACGACCCGCAGCGCGCCGTGCAGGCGGGGTTGGACATCGTGGCCGGGATCGCCGGTTTCAAGGAGCGGATCAAGGCCGAGCGTGGCCTGGAGCTCGACGTCCGCGTCGGCATCAACACCGGGCCGGTGATGGTCGGGCAGGTCGGTTCGGACCTGCGGCTCGAGTACACGGCGATGGGCGACGCGGTGAACGTGGCCGCGCGCATGGAGCAGACGGCGCAGCCCGGCACCGTGCAGATCACCGCCGAGACGCAGCGGCTGGTGGAGCCGTACTTCGATCTCGACGCGCGTGGCGGGATCGAGGTCAAGGGCAAGGCCGAGCCCGTCACGGCGTTCACGGTCCTGGGCCGCAAGGCCGGGGTCACGGAGGCACGGAGCCTCCGCGGCTCGCCGCTGGTCGGGCGCGGACGCGAGATGGAGCAGCTCCGCGAGTCGATCGAGGACGCCCAGTCCGGGCGCGGGCGGATCGTCTCGCTGATCGGCGAGGCCGGGCTCGGCAAGTCGCGCCTCGTTCAGGAGACCCAGGTCGAGTGGATGCGCCGCCGGCCGGAGGACGCCTCGCCGTCCGGCGGCGAGATCCATCGACTGTGGGAGGTCTGGCAGTGCGTCTCGTACGACGCGACGCGGCCGTACGCGCAGTACCGGCGCGTGCTGGCGCGGTTGGCCGGGATCGAGGACACGGACCCGCCCGACGAGATCCGCCGCAAGCTGGCCGCGACGATGGAGCCGGGTTCGGAGGAGGAGTGGCTCGAGCCGCACATGCGCGTGTGGCGGTCGCTGTTCGGCGTGACCGAGCCCGGGGAGGAACCGCTCGAGGGCCAGGCGTTCCGCGACGCGATCCTGGAGCTGGTGCCGGCCGCGACGCGGGCCTTCGGGGCCGACGAGCCGCGGCTGCTGGTCTTCGAGGATCTGCACTGGTGCGACGAGGCCTCGATGGACGTCCTGATCGAGACGGCCAAGCTCGTGGACGACCTGCCCTGCCTGTTCCTGTTCGCGTACCGCCCGGACCGGCAGGCGCAGTCCTGGCGCCTGAAGCAGTGGCTCGAGACCGAGTACCCGCACCGGGCGACCGAGATCGCGCTCGAGCCGCTCTCGGACGACGACAGCGGCCGGCTGATCGACGCCTTGATCCCCCGCGGGGACCCGGAGGTCCGAGCCCAGATCCTCGAACGCACCGACGGCAACCCGTTGTTCGTGGAGGAGGTCGCCGTTGCCGTGCTCGACCACGACGAGATCGCGATCCCGGACACGCTGCAGGCGCTGTTCACCACGCGCCTGGACGCCCTGGACGAGGACGGCAAGCACACGCTGCAGCTCGCCTCGGTGATCGGTCGAGCGTTCTCCGAACCGATCCTTCGGGCCGTCGCCGACCGAGAAGACCTCACGTCGTCGCTGCGGATGCTCGAGCGCATGGGTCTGATCTCCGAGACGGCACGAACGCCCGAGCGCGAGTACGCGTTCCACCACAGCCTCACGCAGGACGCGACGTACGGCACGATCTTGCTCCGCCGCCGACGCGAGCTGCATCAGCGGGTGGGCGAGGTCTTCGAGGAGCGGTACGCAAACCGGCTGGACGAGTTCGCTCCGCTGCTCGCGTATCACTTCCGCGAGGCGGGGGACGACGGAAGGACCCTCCGGTACTCGACCCTCGCCGGCGACAACGCGGCGAGGCTGTACGCCAACACCGATGCCGCGGCCCACTACGCCGCCGCGATCGAGGCGGCCACGCGGGTCGAGGCGACCGTCGAGGCCGCCGGCCACCTGTATCCGAGTCGGGGTCGCGTGCTCGAGCTCTCGGGCCGGTACGAGGAGGCGGTCGCGAACTACGAGGAGATGGCGGCGCTCGCACAGGAGGCGGGGGACCGAAGCGGCGTGCTCGGCGCCGAGATGGCGCTGACCACGATCCGTGCGACGCCGACGCCGGTGTTCGACGGGACGAAGGGCCGCGAGCTGGCCGAACGGACGATCGCGCTCGCACGCGAGCTGGGCGATCGCTCGGCGGAGTCCAAGGCCCTGTGGAACCTGATGATCCTGAACGTCTTCGGCGGCGGCGACGCGGACGAGGCCGTCGAGGCGGGCCAGCGATCGTTGGAGATCGCCCGCGAGCTGAACGCCCTGGAGCAGATCGCGTTCACGCTCAACGACCTGTGGCGTCCGTACGCCTCCGTGGGCAACGTGGCCGCGGCCCGCGCAGCCCTGGAGGAGGCGAGGCCGATCTGGAAGGAGATCGGCAACCTGCCCATGTTGTGCGAGAACCTGATCGGCACCGCGGCGCTATTGGCGCTTTCGGGTGAGCCCGATGAGGCTTTGCGCCTGTATGACGAGGCCTACGCGATCTCCGAAGAGATCGGCAACCCGTGGGGGCAGGCGCACAGCCTGTTCAACGCGTACCTTGTGGACGTCGAGCAGGGCAACGTGGGCCGGGCAATGGCGCGGATGCGTGAATGCATCGATCGCTCCGTGGAGGCCGGGTTCCTCATCCCGCAGTCGGCCGCGCGCGCGGACCTGGGCGTCCAGTACGCCCGGCACGGTCAGGTCGACCGCGGGATGGAGCTCGTGGAACAGGGACTCGAGATCGCGAAGGATCAGACGCCGCTGGCCGTTCCCATGGCGATGGTGTCGAAGGCCGAGGTCCTGTTCCTGGCGCGCGAGCCCGCGCAGGCGGAGTCGGTGATCGCCCAGGCGGAACTCGGGCGGCTGCCCGGCCCGGTCCGCGGGGCCGCGGGCGCACACGTGGACATCCTGCGAGGCCAGCTCGCGGCTGCGCGAGAAGACTACGCCGGCGCGATCGTCATCGCCGACTCCGTGATCGAGTGGCTCCATCGGCACGAGCTGCGACAGTTCCTCCCGGCGGCGCTCCTGTTGAAGGCGCGGGCGTCCATCGCCTCCGGGCGCCCGGACGACGCCGAGCCGCTGCTTCGAGATGCGAAGTCACGCGCCGAGGACATGGACTATCGGCGTCTGCTCTGGGAGATCGACGCGGAGCTGGGCGAGGTCGCGGCCGCCCGAGGGGACGAGGCCGCAGCGGCGGAGCTCCGGGCCGAGGCGTCGTCGATCGTCTCCGCCATCGCGGAGACGATCGACGACGAAGGACTGCGCTCGAGCTTCCTCTCCTTGCCGAAGGTGCGGAAGGCCCTGGAGGCCGCCGCTACATCGGGCTGATGAGCTGGAAGTAGTTGTCGTCGGGGTCGGCGAACGTGGCGATCAGCATCTCGCCCTGGTCCTCCGGCGCGCCCTCGGGCGTGTAGGGCTCGACGATCACGGTCGCGCCGGCCGCCTTCAGCTTCTCGAAGTCGCCCTTCACGTCGGGGCTCTCGATGTTCCAGATGATCCGGCCCGGCGCCTCGTTCTTCCCCTTGACCTCCGAGTGCGGGCCGACCGAGATCGCTCCCGAGCCGATCACCCAGCTGGCGTAGCCGCCCTCTTCCATCGCCGGTTTGCCGAACAGCTTCGTGTAGTACTCGGCGAGCCGCCCTGGGTCATCCGACCCGATCAGGATGTTGTTCAGGTTCATACGGGCCTCCTCTCCGCTCGGTGACCGCCGTGACTCCAGTCTGACGCCACGGTACGGAAATGGAGACACCGCGACGGCGCCGAACTCATCGGTCGGGTGGGCGGATCCGGTCGGGTCAGGGTGAGGCGGCGTCCCCGGCCGGCTCCCGGCCCGTGCTCGAACCGCCGACCGGCTCGACGGGGATCAGGCGGGTCAGGAAGAGGGCGATCAGGGCCGCGATCGCGAGCACCGCCAGGCTGGCCCGCAGCCCCTGGATCCGGGCCTCCTCGTTCTCGTCCACGATCGCCTGCCCCTGCTCGCCCTCGATGCCGGCATCGTCGAGGGCCCGCTCCAGGTCGGCGTCGGAGACGAACCTCAGACCAAGCGCGACCGACAGGAACAGCGGCACCACGAAGAACATGCCCGCCTGGATCACGAACTGGAAGAAGAACATCGTGAGCCCGCGGTGAGGTTCGGCGCGAGCGAGGTCGTGAACGACCCGGCCCCGTAGATCACGCAGCCGATCGCGAACGCCCGACGGTGGCCGATCAGGCTGCCGATCCTGCCGCCGGTGATCATCAGCGTGGCCACCACCAGCGAATACAGCGTGATGGCGGTCTGGATGCCGGTGACGGTCGCGCCCACGTCCTGCGCGACCTGGGCGATCGACACGTTCATGACCGAGGTGTCCAGCGTCATCAGGAACTGCGCGGACGCCAGCGTGAGCAGCACGATGCCGGGCGGCGCTCCTGCGCCGTTCGGACCCGGCCTCGCCCCCCGCCCGCTCCTCCACGGTGGCGGATGGGAGCCCGAACCGCCCGCCGGGATGGGTGGGCCGCAATCGGGTTCGCGTTCGGACCGGGACTATCCTCGGCTGCGCGGCCGAACGCAGGGGGGAGTCATGGACCAGCAACGCGAACGGCAGTCCTACGAGCGCACGCACGACCCGGCCCGAGTCGTAGCGCTGTCCGACGGGGTGTTCGCCATCGTCATCACGCTGCTCGTGCTCGAGATCCACGTGCCCGAGCTCACGCAGGGCCAGACGCTGCGGGGGGCGCTCGAGGAGATCCGGCCCTCGTTCGTGGCGTTCCTGATCAGCTTCATCGTCGTGGCGATCGCGTGGGTCGGGCATCGGGACCTGTTCGCGCACGTCCGCCGAACCGACCGGCCGCTGGTCTGGCTCAACATCCTGTACATGTTGCCGCTCTGCCTGCTGCCGTTCGGAGCGTCCATGCTCGCGCGGTACGAGCGCTACGAGGTGGCGCTACAGCTGTACGGGTTCATGCTGATGGCGATCGCGCTGACCCGGGTCTGGATGTTCTGGTACGGAACGGGAAGGCCGCACCTCCTATACGACTTGATCGATCGGCGAGCAAGGGTGCTCGGGGCCGCGTTCGTCGCGTTCCCGGCGCTCGTGTACCTCGTGGCGATCCTGCTGGCCGGCGCGGCCCCTCGCGTCAGCCTGTGGATCTACGCCCTCGTTCCGGTCCTGTACCTGCTCGGGGCGTGGCGGGCCCGCAAGGCCGCCCCGCCTGGATGGGACGATTCGGATGCCTGAGGGCGGAACAGCGCCCCGATCTGACTCCTGAGAGAGACGGTTCGGATCGGGGCGCTTGCCGCCTTGCTCCGTGGCTAGGCGCTCTCGTCCCCATGCACGTCCATCACGTGCGTTGACAGCTCCTCTTCGGTCGAGAACAGCTGACCGCATCCGAAGCATCGCCCGGTCTCCGTATCGGTGAGCTCAGCCTCCATCTCGCTCATCCGTCCTCCCTTCGGTTCTCTCTGACCCTTCCACGTGGCGGAGGACGCCAAACCGGCATCTGAGGATCGGAGAACCACTCTGGCGGCTGAACCGATAAGGATGCGTTCCTCCAACTCCGTCGTCGCCGTGCTAGCACGGTAGCGTCCGAGCGGCCACCCGAGTGAGATATGGGCGGAGCCGGCTTCGAACCCTGAAGCGTCCGGGTGCTCACACCGAGGCACGAGGCGCTGACCGGGCGGCATACAGATCGTCCTCAACGCGCCCTGACCAGTGGGAGGTGATCTCTAGCTGTCATGAATGCGGACGCGTGAGGCGCTCGGGCTCGGTCTGAGCATGTTCGAAATTAGTCGACGGAAGGGAGGCGACAGATGTTGAGGAAACGCAAGTGGGTCGTCGGCATCTCGATCATCGCAGCGTCGCTGATGTTGACAGGCGTCGCGGTCGCGACCGGGTCAACGGGCTCGGTCGCGTCTACGGTGATCGGCGCGGGGTCGACGGACGAGACATACGGGTTCCGCGCAAGGCCCGGTTTCAACACCGTCGTGGCGAGCTTCACGTTCGGACCGAACTCGTCGACCGGCTGGCACACGCATCCGGGCAGGACGCTCGTGACCGTGAAGTCGGGGACATTCACCGTGTACCACGCGGAGGAATGCGACCCGTTGGTCTACGAAGCGGGGGATGCATTCGTGGAGCTCCCCACGACCGTTCACGTCGGACGGAACGAGACCACGGAGCCCGTCGAGCTCGGAGTGGTCTTCTTCAAGGTGCCGTTGGACGGGAGCCCCCGGATCGACCAGCCACAACCGGAGACCTGCGACGTGACCTAGGATGAAGGGTCCCAGGCCTGTTCCAGGGCCTGGGACCTCTTCTACCCCTTGAACGGTGTGGCGCCTGACGCAGCCAGGCTTGCAGTCAGGCTCGCCCGCCCGAGCCGAAGCTCAGCGCGAACTACGAACCGAGATATCGGGCGAGGGCGAACTGAACGCCCCGGCCCTCGGCACGCCCGGCCGCGACGACGTTGCCGTCAGCCTGGATCGAAACACCGTAGATCGCTTCCAGCCCGGACGTGAAGTTCGTCGTGACCTTCCCGTCGCCGCCGAACGAGTCGTCCATCCGTCCCGTCCGCTTCGTACCGGGCGAGGCCCATCCTGGCGGTATCGCCCCCGCCCACCTGTCCGCCGGCCACGACCTTCCCGTCGGATTGGACGGACACGGCGAAGCCCCACACGCCCTGGGCAGAAGGGAAATCCGTCAGGACCTTGCCGTTGTGCCCGAAGGTGTTGTCCGGTGCGCCATCGGTGTGCGGTCAATCTCCGGGCAATCCTGAGTTGCCGAGCGGATCATGGCCCACTACGGTGACTTTCATGCTCGCCAAGGTGAACTACCCAGGGCCAGATGGTGAAGTGAGGTCGTTCGACGCAGACGTGCCTGAGCCGCCGCCTCGGACCCACGTCTTCACGAACCCCATCGATGGAACCGAAGTGCGCGCGACGCTTGAAGAGCACCAAGACGCGATGCAGCCGGGAGGCGGCGTCGCCATCTACGGGGCCGAGTCCGACACACAATAGAGTCGGATGCTTCGCCGCCGTGCGGCGCTAGGCCTCGCTTCTTCGCCCTGCATTGCGACAAGCAACCTCGGCCTCGGTGAGCTTGAGCGCCGGCGCAATGTCCTCTGAATGCGATCGGGGATGGCGCTATGGGCGAACGCTGAGATCCGAATCGGCCTTAAGCAGGGATGTGTTTCCGACGGTTGGAGGCGGGTACCGTCGCATGCGGAGCGATCTGGAGCAACCGGAACGGGTCTGCTGTCTCAGTAAGGGGCGCGCAGCCCTCCCCTTATCGCGAAGCTGAGGACATGAGCGAAACCGGGGCTCCGGATCGCTCTATTCCTAGACGAGGAGAGTTCGGATCATGCTGCCAGGCGGACGGCCCTCTAAGTGCTTGCGGCGGGCAGCCTGTAGTCGGTCGAAGTTCGAATCCCGATATATCGACTGTCGGTAGCATCGTTCCCGTGGCTGACCGAGTCGAGGTCTTCGAACATGTGCCCCGCTTCTACGGCGATCGTGGGCCGGGTTCGAAGGTTGGCGAGCTCGCTGTGGACATCTACCCAAGGTTAGGCGATGAGATCGAAATCGCGCGGGCCGTCTGGGTTGTTGTCTCGACTCAACCTGGTCAGATCACGGTGAAGCCGAAAGAGCCGGAGGCGTGACGCGTTCCCGTTCCTCGAATGAATCCATGAGAGGCTTGTAACCTGCAAGTCGTTAGGCCCAGGCCCTCATCTGGGTAATGATTCGACCGCCGACAGTCATTGATCGGCGGCCAGAAGGGGTTGAAGAGGGTGGAACCTGGGGTGCCTCGCCCACCTTGAGGACCCTCTTCAACCCCTCGG
>Ga0111539_10011727_pt1 | contig 10996 bp, 10 predicted proteins | sample RhiMethybrSRZTD1_FD_79667 | JGI IMG/M metagenome (GOLD analysis project Ga0111539, IMG submission 79667) | Populus rhizosphere microbial communities from Tennessee, USA - Rhizosphere MetaG P. TD hybrid SRZTD1 (version 2) (version 2) | ecosystem: Host-associated > Plants > Roots > Rhizosphere >... | reverse complement strand
GGGAGTAACTCAGTGGTAGAGTGCCACCTTGCCAAGGTGGACGTCGAGGGTTCAAGTCCCTTCTCCCGCTCTCCTAAAGCCCAGCTGTCGCTGGGCTTTTTCTTTTTCGGGGTGACGGTCGCCGCGGAAGGTGGGTTTGCATAACCACCTGCATAACCACTTGGGTGGTCATGACGCCTTCCGCGCCCGGTTCGTGAGGTCATTGGCACGTTGCGCCCGCGGCGAGGACGAGGATGAAGATCGTCAGGGCATCGTCGATCGTTTTCGTCGCTGTCGCCAGTCCGAGCTTCAGGGGTCGGGGCTGGAGGACGATCGGATCCCGCTCTAGATCATCGAGCTCCAGGACCTTGACCAGCTCGACGCATACCGCGGGCCGGGCGAGGCGAAGTCGCTTCGACTCGTTCACGAGCGCCGTGTACGCGGCGGCTTTCGCGGGTTCGGACGCGGAGGCGCCCTCAGGCGCCAGCGTTGCCCCGCCGGCCTCGGCGGCGTGTTGCAGCACGGGGTCGATGGACAGCGGAACGAGCCCTCTCGCGCGCCGCAGCGACGAGATGAAACCGGTCACCAGCGCCGGGGTAACGGGGGAGGACGGCGGACGGCGACGGCGCACGAACACGAGCGTCGCCACCAGGTCGCCGGTGCCGTTGGTACTGGCGGCCACGCCGATGCCGACGTGGGTGAACTTTGGAAACAGCATGTTTGTCCGGTGGCCGGGGCTGTCCATCAGCACGCGATGCGCGATCTCGGGCGTGTCCGCTTGCGCGATGTTTTCGCCCGCAAACGGCACGCGCACGCCGGCCCGCTTCAACCGGTTGTCGACCTCGCCGGTGGTCGGCGAAGCGTGACCGAAGAAACCTCCCGCGATCATGTCGGCCGTGTGCCCGATCGCGACCGCGCGCAACTGCGAATCGCTGGCCAGCTCCGGCACCCGTGCTTCCCGACGGGCCTCGTTGAGCAGCGTCAACATTCGTGATTCAAACTCGGCCGGACTGGCGGGACTGGCGCCGTCGGACGCCGGGAGCGACGTCAAGGCCGGCTCGGCGACGCCGACGTAGATCGGAACGTTGGTGAGCACGGCGGGGTCGACGCCGGCGCTCATCACCTCCAGCATATAGACACCGGGGCTGTGGAGCGGCAGCGAGAGATCGATCTTGCGTCCGGGAATCGGTATTTCGTCGATCTTGCCGTCGGGCCGGTGCAGGAAAACTACCGCCCGATCGTAGCGGGCCGCCACCTCGCCGCGCAGCCGGCAAGCCTCGCCGGGGCGGAAACGCCGCGGGACCGGATCGAGGCTCACCTCCATTCTTCCGAAGATGACCACCGCGATCCCGTCCGGAGACACGTGGATGGCGTAGCGGGTGATCGGCAGGTTGCTCGCGACCCTCTTGAGCGACCGGCGCCAGGCGTCGCGGTCCTCTCCGTCCAGCCGGAACGCCGCCGAGGCCGAAGTCATGCCTGGGAACCCGTTGCGGAGCGCGATCTCGCGTGTGCTGAACACCGCGTCCGGCCTCTGATCTACGATCCAGCCGGCCACGGCCGCCAGGGCACCGTCGGGCTCACCCTCGTCTCCGCGGGCCCGCAGCGCCTCGCGGACATGGTTCGCGAGCGCCGCCGCGTCGGGGCCACCGACGATCCCGTCAGGCCGCGCTGCGGTCACGTACTGGAGCGCGGTCGCGGGCGCTCCCACCCGCTCGCCCGGCGGCCGCGAGGGCGCGGGGGCGGGTGTCACGGCCACGCCCGTTGCGCACGCGCTCACGGCTAGAGCCGCGACAACTGCCGACCGGCGACCCATCAGGACGCGGTCCAGTCTAGCCGGTTCCGACCATCGATCGTCCCTGATGGGTGGGGCCGTTCCGAGTCCCGTGAAGATGGCACCCGGGAGGTCTGGACCGTTAGGCATCCGGGCCGGGGAAGCTAAAATGTCCACATGACGCGCGCGCAGCAGATTCTTGATGAGGTGCGGCGACTACCAACGGAGGAGCGTATGGATGTCCTCCAAGGCGTCGTCGACCTGGTGGCGCCGACGCTTTCTCCCGAGCAGGAAAAGGGCCTGGCTGACGCCATTGACGAGGCGGACAGGGGCGACGTGGTGGACGGGGCGGCCGCGTTCGCGAAACTGCGCGGGCGAGTTCGCGACGCAGGGTGACCTACAAGCTCACCAGGAAGGCGGAGGCCGACCTTGGCGCCCTCATCGAGTTCTCGCTCGAACGCTTCGGCTCGGACACGGCGCTGCGCCACCTGGACAAGCTGGAGCGCAGCATAGAGGCCCTCGATCGCGGCGACTTCGAAGGACCCGAGCTCACCATCGCTTCGCGCGCACGCCCGGTTCGCCGATGGCGGTACCGCCGCACTGGATCTATTACGTCCGCATCGCCGGCGAGCTGCGCGTACTCCGGATTTATCACGGCACTCGTGAGCCACTCTGATAAGTAAAGAGCAGGGGAATCTTGCTGGAGATTCCGAACAGCCTCCCTTTCGTTGTCACGCTGGGGAGCTACTTCTCGGCGTCAGCGACAGCATCCGGCACGGCGTCGGTTTGCCCGCCGGCATCGACGGTCTCGCCGCCGGCATCTGGGATGATCGCCGGTCCGTACAACGGGACAGGCGAGCACGTGCAAGTGACGCACAAGAGCGTGGTGCCCACGGCCATCATCGCCGCGCGCCCGAGGCGCGGCGACGTGTGCCCAGAGCAGGGACCATGGCAGACGCCCGAGTTCGACGAGGGAACGAGCGCCGTCTCGCAGAACGGACACGCGGTCTCAGTGGATTCCACGTGGCGTTGACAGGAGGGACAAGGAATCAGCGATCGCATCAGAACCTCCTAGGTCGACGAGTCGTACACCCGGCATCGCTCGAGCCCAAAGATGGGCTCACTTCTCCGCGTCGTTTGCGTCCGGCGAGCCATCGGTCGGCGCTCCACCATCCTGAGGGGACTCCGTGCCGGCGTCGAAGTGGGGCGGTATTCCGTATGGCACGATCGCCGAATGGGAGGACTGACAGGCAGCTCCCAGCAGAGCCGCTCCTGCCGCGACCAGCGCGGCGCGGGCGAGGCGTGCGGAGGGCAGACCGGAACAGGCGCCTGTGCAAGGGCTCGTGGGCGAGAGCGCCTGGCAGAAAGGACACGACGTCTCGTCCGACGTCACGTGACGCTGGCAGGCACGACAGGGAACGAGCTGGCTCATGATGACAGCTCCTCGACGATGATTTCGAACCTGCCGTGATCGAACGGTGCACCGGGCGGCGCCTCGACTTGCACCAGCCGTTCGCGCTTTCCTTGCCTGCGCATCTCCAGCGCCCGGTGGTGACAGAGGGGATTGTTGCCCGGCTTGCCGAACAGGCTGAATCCCGTCCAGGTACAACCGGCGCGGCAAGCGTCGGCGTAGTAGCAGGTGCGGCAGTAACCCCACAGATCGTCGACGGTGCGGTCCCTCATGTAACGCAAAGGCGCCGACCGCTCCCAGATGTCTTGCAGGCTGGCATCACGGATGTTGCCACCCGTCCACGGGACTGTATGCAGCGACGGGCAGCCCTTGATGGCGCCGTTGGCCTCGATACCGAGCGTCGTGCAGCCCGCCCCGCACGAGGCCATGTGGCCACGCTGCATCCCGCCGCGCAGGATCGATTCGTACGGACCGAAGTAGCCGACGTTGTTTCCCGGCCAGAGCGCGACGCCCGCGGCGTCGCAGCGGGTCTTCAGTGTCGCCAGCAGCGGAAAGAGCTCCAGGAGATCTTCTGGCTGCAGCAGCAGGTCGGGATCGTCACCGGCCCGTCCCATCGCGACGGTGAGCTGGATCTGCCAGGCGCGCGCGCCGAGGGCGATGATCGTCTCCAGTACCTCGGGGAGCTCGCGCATCGACAGCCGATTGATCTGCGTGTTGACCGCGAGGCCGACGCCAACCGCCTTCAGGTGAGCGGCCGCGGCCAGCGCGGACCTGTGTGCGCCCGCCACGCCCCGTAGCCGGTCGTGCGTCGCCTCGTTGCCGTCGATCGACACGCTGGTGCTCTGCAAACCGGCTTCAGCGCCAGCGCGCGCGAGCTCCGCGGTGATGCCGCGGCCGCCGGTCGTCATCGAACAGCGCATCCCGGCCTCGCGGATCGCGCGCACGATCTTCAGCCAGTCGTCGCGCAGGTACGCCTCGCCGCCGATCACGGTCACCTCGAGGACGCCCAAGGCTGCCATCTGGGCGACGAGGTCCATACACTCGGCGGTGTCGAGCTCGTCCGGGCGCGTGCGGCCGGCGCGCGATCCGCAATGCGCGCAAGCGAGGTCGCACTTGAGCGTCAGCTCCCAGACCGCGTAGGCCGGACGCCAGGCACGATCGACGTCACGCGCTTCGTCCGCCAGTGGCAAGTGGCGGAGCGCCGGGCGCGCGCGAGGAGCGATCGGCAGCGAGCGAGGGCGTCCTTCGATCATCGCAGCACGACGCAGCAATTATCGCACCAAACGCGACTCGCAGCGCTTCCGCCGCCTTTCGATCGAGCATGCGACTTCCGCGTCGTGCGATCTCACAAATTCGACGGCCGAGGAAGGAACGAACTCCCTCTCGTGGACGTCGAGGGTTCAAGTCCCTTCTCCCGCTCAGAAAATCGTCGGGTTACGAGCGCGGTTTCAGATCCACGATCCTCAGATTACAGCTGACCCGGGTTTCGCGGCACGGTTTGGGTTGAACGCTGCGCCGCGCGCACGCGACAATCGTCCTTCCCGTGCGTCTGACTCTCAACCACGCATGAGCAACGAGATCCGTATGCGATCCGCGAACGTTTCCCTGGTTCTGATCGGCCTGGCGATCCTGACGGGCTCGTGCGGATCGGACGGACCCGCGGGGGGCGGCGGAGCGAAAGGCGGTTCGAGCGCGGCCGGCCGGGGCGGCGGCGGCGGCCGGGGCGGCGCGGGCGGGAGCGGCAATGCGGGCACGGGTACCGGCGGCAGCGCAGGCGCCGGCGGCAGCGCGGGCACGAACGGCGGCGCGGGCACCGGCGACAGCGGCGCCGCAGGCACGAGCGGCGGTGCGGGTACCGGAGGAACGGGCGGCACCGGCGGAACGACTGGCACCGGTGGCGGGGGAGGTGCCGGTGGAACCGCCGGCCGTGGAGGTACCGGTGGCGCGGCGGGCGCCGGCGGCGGTGCGGGTAACGGCGGTGCGGGTAACGGCGGTGCCGGCGCAGCGGGCACTGGCGGCGGCGCTGGGGGAAGTGGCGGCGGCGCCGGATCGCTGCAGAGCGGGGTCGTGTGGGAAAAGACCTTCACCGGCAAGTTCGCGAGCGGGATCGCGATCGGTCCCGGGGGCGTGATTCACGTCGCCGGATACGACCAGGCCGTCGGGCGGGGCTGGCACCTCCGCCTCGGCGGCGACGGCTCTGTGCTGGGCGACGACCTCGATCCGATCGAGTACCGGAACAGCTACACGGCCGTCGCGCTCGACGCGCAGGGCAATTTCTATTTCTCGGGGAGCGGCCTCCGGCCCACCGAAAACGTCGGCATCCACATGGTGAGGCGCCGGAACGCCGACCTCAGCTGGGCCTGGTCGACGCTCTACAACCCGGGCGCAACCGCGACCGCGTACTTCGCCGACGTGGCGGTCGACAGCCAGGGGCGCGCGGCCGTGGTGGGCCGCTACTGGTCCCCGAGCAGCCACACCGTCGTTCACCGCTACCTGCCGACGGGGACAGCGGACCTGATGACGATGAACAGCTCGCCACCCGACAACGCGGTCTCGGTCGCGGTCGACGCGGCCGACAACATCTACGTCACCGGACGCGAGGAGGTGATCGGCAGCGAGAGCGCCACCCTCGGGCTGATCTTCCGATACAACGCCAACGGGATCCGGCCCTGGACCTCGCGCATCCAGCGAAAGTCCACCTGCGCGGCGACCGGCTCCGGACCGATCAACCTGTGGGGCTCGGCGCTGGACGCGAACGGCAACCTCTGGGTCGTCGGCAAGCACTGCGACTATGCACACGTCATCCGGAAGTACGCGCCGGACTCGGGCGCGCTGCTCGTGACCGCCGACATCGACGCTCCTTTCAATGCGGAGGGACCCTACGCGGTCGCGAGCAACGGCGCCGGCGTCACCGTGGTCGGCCGCTGGGGGCCGACGCCGCAGGAGACCCCCCGTCCGGCCATGGTCGACGTGAGCCTCGATGGCACCCAGATGCGCTTCTGGTACGGCGCGGTCAACTACTACCGGCTCGTGGACGTCGCGGCCCTCGGCGGGGATCGGATCGTGATCGGCGTCGACGAGGCGGTGGCGAACGGCGCCTGGATCGCGCGTCTGCGCGCGCCCTGACGTCGGCGTGTGCGATGATGCCGTCGTGCGTGCCGGTGGCGTCGCAGCGCTTGTCCTGATCTGCGCGTGCGCCACCACAACGTCGGCTGTCGCTCCCGACGAGAAGCTGGACCCTCGCTTCGCCTATCTTTACGGGCGCTTCCACATCAAGGCCGACGAGCAGCCCGGTTCGTTTGGTGGCCGTCAGTCGATCGGTTTGAAGGTCCGATGCGGCGACCTTCGTGAGTACACGATCTGGTTCACGGCCAAACCTGATGTCCAGGTTCTGAAGGTTTACCCTGCGCGCTGCGCGCTGGTCAGCGCCCACTTCACCGACGGTGCGATCCTTCAATGGCAGGAAAATGTCGAGGCCGCCGACATGCTGATCCACGAATTCGTCGCCGGCAGGGCCTATTACCTCGGTGACTACTTCGCGAGAGGCATCCACAAGCAGCATTTCTACTGGCGTTCCCAGAGCTGGGCGATGGACCCGGCGGGCGATCGATACGAAGGCACGACGGCCGAGATGAAGCGGACGTTTTCCCAGCTCGCGGGCTGGCCGACGGCGGACAAGCGGCTCATCACCCCGAAGCCCGTGTCGAAACCTGGCGTGGTTGTGATCGCCGATGCCAAGGAGCCCGTGATGACGCCCGAGCGCATCGCGCGCGTGGCGCCGTTTGTCGGGCGCACCTTCGCGACGCCGGCGGCGTGCGAGGCTGCGTGTCCGACCGGACAGTGCCTCCCGTTTCGCGGCCAGGCGGGCCCCGCGATGACCTGCATCGTCCGCTGCAACGGCGACAGGGACTGTCCCGAAGGGCTCGCGTGCAACTGCCCGGACAGCGGCAAGCCGGGGCCAGCGAGTTGCCATACGATCGCGACGACCCCCGCCGACACGATGGCCCGCATCTGCCTGTCGGTCGAACCTGCAACGCCCACAGCGCCCTGAAGCACGACGCAGGCCCAGATGAGGGGCGAGGGGTTGACGGATCACCCGGTCTCGGACAAACAGGAGGGCAGCCATGGACGATCTTACGTGGCCGCTCTTTGTACTCGTGCTCGGGTTGGTGACGGTCCGTTACGCGCGACGCCACCGATTGTGGGCGAAGTGGTCCGTGTTCCGCCGCCCCGTATCGAAGGTGGGCGCAGCCCGGCAGGGAGTGGTGCGCCTGGTAGGACGCGCGGCGCCGGTCGACGGGCAGTTCGTGCGATCTCCGATCAGTGAAGCCCGCTGTCTCTTCTACGATTTCGTGGTCGATGACAACACCGAAGATGGTCCTCGCCAGGTGCGACGAGAGTACCGAGGGGTGTGGTTTCAGCTCGATGACGGGACCGGGACGGCGCTCGTCAAGTTCCTGGACAGCGGGCAGTCGCCCGCCGTTCCCGTCGAGTTCGACGGCCCGCCCTTCGTGAGCTGCGCGATTCCCCAGGATCGAGAAGTAGCGCGGGGCGCGGAGCTCCGCGCCACGCTCGAGCGGGCGTCCGTGATTCGCGCGGGCGACGACGTTCCGCGACACATGGCGGCCCGGGAGGGCTGCATCATGCCCGGTGATCTCGTGTCCGTCGTTGGACTCGCGGGCTTCGAGCTAGACCCGACAGTCGTCGCCTACCGCGATCCGCCGCTCAGATACGTCATCACCCATGCGCCTGGCCAGCTTCTGGCGATCGCGGCGTCTCGGGCCGGACGCGCCTGACGGCCGAGGGCGCTACTGCAGCTGCCAGCGGAGGCCGAAGCTGCCGCAGTTCGGCCCGCCGACGATCGGGCGGGTGTCGACCGTGATGGTGAAGATGCCACGGTCGCCGGCGCCGGCGTTCGTGATCTCGGAGGTGCGGATGTTGTTCGGATTGGCGGCGCACACGCCGGTCCGGTCGTCGTTGCAGGCGACGTCCCGGCCGATCGGGCTCGGCGCGATGGCGCAGCGGCCGTTCGCGAGCCGCAGGCTGCCGCGGTTCACCTGCAGCACCGTGTCGGTGTTGCCGGTGCGGCCCTCGCAGGTCGTGAGGCTCAAGGCCGGGGCCGGGCACTTGACGAGGTAGTAGGTCTTGTCCAGGCCCCCGGTCGGCGGCGTGATGCAACTCGGCCCGTAGAGATCGGCGCCGCCGCAGGTCGTGTCCACCAGCGGCTGCTGGGCGCCCGTGTTGAACGCGCCGGCCGACACGCACTGGAGCGGTACGTACTGGAAGCGCAGGGTGTACCGGCCGCGCACGCCGTTCGTGGCGCGGGCCACCACCACGAATGTCCGCAGGTCGGTGTTCGTGGCGAAGATGCGCGGCCACAGCTCGCCGCCGCAGGCCTTGGCGCCGTCGGAGGTGTCGCAGGCGATCGGCTTCGTGGTCGCCGTCGGGCAGGCGTTGGCCCACAGCTCCAGCGCGACGTCCACCCGCTTTCCGGTCGGGTCGAAGACGTCCAGGTAGACGGCCGACGGGCTGTCGAGGGTGAACGTGAAGAAGACCTCGGGGCCGTCGGGGGTGCACTGGCCGGGCGTCTCGGCCTTGGCGGTGAGCAGGCTGAACGGGAAGTCGCCGCCCGCCGAGATGTCGCGCGCGTTGGCGCAGGTGTCGTTCACGGTCGGGCAGTCGTTGTCGGTGAAGTCCGAGCAGCGGGCCGCGGCCACGCCGGACGGGCAGCAGCCGTCGCCGTCGATGCACATGTTCTGCCGGTCGCCCTGGTCGACGCAGGCGGCGGTGCAGGTGCCGCCGTTCACGAGCCGCGGCAGCACGCAGCCCATCTGCGGGCACGACGTCGGGCAGCTGCCCGCGAGGGCGGTGTCGCAGGTCTCGCCGCTCTCGACGACGCTGTTGCCGCAGACAGCGGGGCAGTCGCCGTCGTTGTTTCGGTTGCAGGCGCCGCGGCCGCCGCCCGGACAGCAGCCGTCACCGGCGGTGCAGGCGGTGATGGGCGTGTTCGTGCAGGCGACGTTGCAGCTCGCGTTCGATCCCGTGCGCGCGTCGGCGGTGCAGGCATTGCCGTCGTTGCACGTGATGGCCGAGCAGACGACCGCCGCCGGCGCGACGTCGCAGGTCTCGCCGGTCTCGATGCGGCCGTTGCCGCAGCCGGGGCAATCGACGTCCATCGTCGGCCCGCATCCGGTCGGGCAGAACCCGTCCGCCGGGCCGCAGGTGCGTCTGGTCGTCGTGCACAGGTACGTGCAGGCGCTGACGCTGCCGGACGAGGTGCGAACGTTGTCGACGTCGGACACGCAGGCCGTCATCTGCGTCATGCAGGTGCTGGGCGGGTCGCAGGTCTCGCCGGTCTCGACGCGGCCGTTGCCGCAGCCGGGGCAGTCGACGTCCATCGTCGGGCCGCATCCGGTCGGGCAGAACCCGTCCGCCGGGCCGCAGGCGCGGCGGGTCGTCGTGCAGAGGTACGTGCAGGCGCTGGCGCTGCCGGATGAGGTGCGAATGTTGTCCGCGTCGGACACGCACGCCGTCATCTGCGTCGTGCAGGCGCTGGGCGGGTCGCAGGTCTCGCCGGCCTCGACGACGCTGTTGCCGCAGGCGGGCTGGCAGTCGGTGTCGTTGGTGGAGTTGCAGCTCGACGGACAGCAGCCGTCGTTGTTCGCGCACGCGGTCTGCAGGCTGCCGTTGACGCACCGGACGTCACAGGTCGCGGCGCTGCCGGCGAGGACGCGGAGCTGGCAGCCGACGGCTGCGCAAGCCGTGGGGCAGTTGCCGTCACACAGCTCGCCCGCCTCGACGACGCCATTGCCGCAACGCACGACGCAGTCGGCGTCGTTGGTGGTGTTGCAGCCGGCGGGACAGCACGAGTCGTTCGGCGTGCAGGTGGTGGTGGTCGCGCCGTTCACGCAGCGCGCGTCGCAGGTCGACGCGCTACCCTGCAGCGTCCGCTGCTGGCAGCCCACGGCCGGGCAGGCCGTGGGGCAGTTGCCGTCGCACATCTCGCCGGGCTCGACGACGTTGTTCCCGCAGCGGGGCGGGCAATCCGAATCGTTGACGCTGGTGCAGGCCGTCGGGCAGCAGGCGTCACCGTTCAAACACGTCGTCTGCGTACCGGTGGCGACGCAGGCGGCCTGGCAGGTCCCGGCACCCGTCAGCGAGAGCAGCTGGCAGCCGTTTGCCCGGCACGAGGTCGGGCAGGTCGACACGGGATCGCACGTCTCGCCTGATTCGACGCGGCCGTTGCCGCAGCCGGGGCAGTCGACGTCGGTCGCGGCCGAGCAGACAGTGGGACAGCACGAGTCCGCGACCGCGCCGCTGCAGGCCATGGCGGAGCAGGGGACGGGTGCATCGGGCGCCGGGGCGTCGGCCGGCGCGGTGTCGGGCGGCCGGTCCGTGGGGGCGTCAGCCGCCTGGTCCGGCGCGGCGTCCATCGGGGGCAGGGGGGCATCCGGGGGCCGCTCCGCGGGCGCGTCGACCCTGTCGATTCCCCCCGCTCCGTCCCCGACGCTCTGGTCGGTGCCTGCATCCTGCGTGAGCGGCGCCTTGCGCAGACCACCCCCGCACCCCGCGCCGGCCGTCGCCAGCACGAGGCCCCAGAGGGCCATCCGCCGCAGCTTCATGTCGTCACCATGAACGTCGACCCAACGCCGAGTTCCCGGCCGGGGTGCAACTTGGACCGATAGCGGACGCGGCGCGAGAGCCCGGTCAAGTTATCAGCGCGGTGACGCAGCGCCTTTCTTGTCGCCGTCCACCACCGTCAGCTTCCTCTTCGAGGCGTCGTCTGCTTTCCCCGGCTCCTGCTCCAATTGGCGGTCGGCGCGCGCAATCAAGTT
>Ga0111539_10011726_pt1 | contig 10996 bp, 11 predicted proteins | sample RhiMethybrSRZTD1_FD_79667 | JGI IMG/M metagenome (GOLD analysis project Ga0111539, IMG submission 79667) | Populus rhizosphere microbial communities from Tennessee, USA - Rhizosphere MetaG P. TD hybrid SRZTD1 (version 2) (version 2) | ecosystem: Host-associated > Plants > Roots > Rhizosphere >... | reverse complement strand
GACCTGCTCAAGCGCTACAGTCATATCGACGACCACGACGATACCCGCACCATCCGGGCCAAGCTGACTGGGCAGGTCTTGACGCTGGACGCGGCCCTCCAGGACGTGATTCCGGCGTTGCTCGCGCTCCTGGACGCCTTGCCCGACGGTAGCCCGTTCCGCCAGCTTGATCCCGCCCAGCGCCGCCAGCGCACCCTCAGGCGCTCAAGCGCGTGCTGCTGCGCGAAAGCCAGGGGCTGCCGCTGCTCCTGGTCTGCGAGGATCTACACTGGATCGACACCGAGACCCAGGTCCTGCTCGACAGCCTGGTCGAGAGTCTCCCCACTTCCCAGCTCCTGCTTCTCGTCAACTATCGGCCCGAGTATCAGCACGGCTGGGGCAGCAAGACCTATTACACGCAACTGCGGCTCGACCCGTTGCCACCAATGAGCGCCGACGCATTCTTGCACGCCCTGCTCGGGGACGACGCCAGCCTGCAGCCGCTTACACCCATGCTCATTGCGCGGACGGAGGGCAATCCCTTCTTCCTGGAGGAGAGCGTGCGCACCCTGGTGGAGACCGGCGTACTGCAAGGCGAGCGTGGGGCCTACCAACTGGGGCAAGCCCTGCAGACCATCCAGGTGCCAGCCACGGTGCAAGCGGTGCTGGCAGCGCGTATCGACCGGTTGCCACCCGAGGAGAAGGGCCTCCTGCAGACGGCTGCCGTGATTGGCAACGAGGTATCCCTGTCCCTCTTGCAGGCCATTACCGATATGCCAGAGGAGATGCTGCACCGCAGCCTCGCCCACTTACAGGCTACCGAATTTCTCTATGAGACACGGCTGTTCCCCGAGTGCGAGTACACCTTCAAGCACGCCCTCACGCATGAGGTGGCCTACGGGGGTCTCCTGCAAGAGCGGCGTCGTGCGTTACACGCCCGGATCGTCGCGGCCCTGGAGGCGCTCGCCGGGGACCGGGTGGCCGAGCAGGTCGAACGCCTGGCGCATCACGCCCTCCGGGGAGAGGTGTGGGACAAAGCCCTGGCGTACTCCCGGCAGGCGGGGGAGAAGGCCATGGCGCGGTCGGCCTACCGCGAGGCCGTGGGATCCTTCGAGCAGGCGCTCAGCGCCCTCTCGCATATGCCGGAGACGCGTGACACACGCGAGCAGGCCATTGATCTGCGGCTTGTCTTGCGCTCGGCACTCCTGTTGTCCGACGACTTTGGGCGTATCCTGGAAGTTCTGCGCGAGGCCGAGACCCTCGCGGTAGCTCTCGACGATCCACGTCGGCTGGGCCAGGTCTCTGGCTTCCTATCTATGCATTGCTTCCTCATGGGCTCGTATGAGCAGGCCATCGTCGCCGCCCAGCGCTCCCTGGCGCTCGCCACCGCCAGCGGAGAGGTCGTCCAGCATGCGGTGACGAATCGCGTCCTCGGCTCAGTCTATCTGGCGCAAGGTGACTATCATCGGGCGATCGCCTGCTTCGGGCAGACGGTGTCGTCTCTCGAGGGGGAGCGGCGCCACGAGCGCTTTGGTCTCCCCGTCCTTCCCGCAGCCCAAGCCCTTGCCCAACTCGCTACCTGTCATGCTGAGTTGGGCACGTTCGCCGAGGGGCAGGCTCTCGGGGACGAAGGGCTGCGGATGGCCGAGGCGGTGGCGCACCCTGGGAGCTTGATGTATGCCTCGCGGGGGCTTGGTCTGCTCTTCCTCCGCCAGGGGAAGCTGTCGAAGGCACTCCTCCTGCTCGAACGGGCTGTCGGTATCTGTCAGGACACGGACCTCCCGTTCTATTTCCCCTGGGCGGCCGCGGTCTTGGGGGCGGCGTATACCCTTGGAGGGCGCATCGCCGACGCCGTGCCACTGCTCACGCAGGCGATGGAACGGGCGGCTGCATCAGATTCACAATGGTATCAGGGGCTCTGTCATCTCTCCTTGGGGGAGGCGCATCTGCTGGCCGGCCGCCTAGAGGAGGCACACGCCCTCGCCGAGCGCACTCTGGGGCATGCCCGTATGTACCAGGAACGCGGGAATCAGGCATATGCCCTGCGCCTCCTCAGCGACATCGCAGTGCATCGCGACCCTCCGGAGAGCGCGATGGCCGAAGCCCACTACCGACAAGCCATCACCCTGGCCGACGAATGCGGCATGCGTCCGCTCGCAGCCCATTGTCACCGGGGCCTGGGCACGCTATATGCCACCATCGGCCAGCAGGAGCCAGCTCGCGCCGAGCTATCCGCGGCCATCGTGCTGTACCGTGCCATGGACATGACATTCTGGCTGCCCCAGACGGAAGCGGCGCTGGCGCAGGTGGAAAGAGGATGATACGGACGTCTAGCCCCCTTGGCGGACAGTGCCATGCCACTTATACTGCAGGAGGCCACCGTACTCCTGTGATCTTGCGTGCGGCCTGAGGTCCCGGACAGGATGGTGCATTACACAGCGCTGGAGGAGGTGCCATGCCATATGAATATACGCTCCCCGCAGGGTACGCTGACGAGGAAATCACTGGGGTGATTGCTGAAAGCATCGCCTCCCATCGGGAATTTGCGCAGCGGCGCCTGGCTGCCTATGTGGAGCGCTGTATAACGTTTGAACAGCGCTATGGGATGAGTACGGAGACGTTTCTGGAACGCTTCGAGGCCGGTACTCTCGGGGACCAGCCAGAGTGGTTTGACTGGTATGCGGCCACGCAGGGGAAACAGATCTGGAGCCGGAAACACACCATCCTGGCGCACCTCACATGACCGCACGAGCGTACTATGGCTCGGTCCTGCAGCTCCTCACGACCTCCACGGTGGTGACAGGTCAGCAGATCGAGTTCGATGAACAAGACGTCTATGTCGCGTATCTCAAGGGTTCCGTCCATCTTGTCGATGGCTCAACACTTTTCTTCGCCCAGTACGTGCAGATAGAAGGGACTGGCCGTGGTCAGATTACCCGGAAGAAGTAGCGCTACCACTGGCAAGCCGCGGGTGGAGAAACTCGTTACCGTTGGGATAATGCCCGGCACTATCCTGGGCTTGCCACCTTCCCAGACCATGTGCATATTGGACCTGAAGAGGAGGCGCGAGAGAGTGCTCCAGCGGACCTGTGGTACGTCATAGGCCAGATCGAAAGAGCCATCTGATGAGATATTTACACGGCTTTCTCTGTGTTTGCAATAGCTTAAGGAGAGGTCTATGAAATGGTGTCGCTTTCAGGTCGGGGACAAGGTCAGCTATGGGATCGTGGAGGACGATGTACGCGTGACCGAGGTCTCTGGGACCCCCTTCGAGACTTACACCATGACCACAACCACCTATCCCCTGAGCGCGGTCAAGCTCCTGGTGCCCGTGATCCCGCCAACCTTCTATGCGGGCGGGCTCAATTATCCAGAACATGTGCAGTGGTGGGCCCAGTACTCTGGCACCCCACCCCGCGTCGCCACCGAGCCCGGCATCGGCTACCGCACCAACAATGCCCTCATCGCGCATGACGAGCACATCGTCAAACCCAAAGACGCGTCGGACGAGTTCCAGGTGGAGGGGGAACTGGTGGCCGTAATCGGCAAGAAGGCCAGGCACCTGTCGCCAGAGAACGCCCTGAGCTGTGTCCTGGGCTATACTATCGGCAACGATGTCAGTCAGCGCACCTGGCAGATCCAGGACGGTTCCCTGTGGCGGGCCAAGAACTCGGATACCTTCAAGCCCATGGGCCCCTGGATTGCCACGGATCTCGACCCCAATAACCTGGAAACCACGATCCGGATTAATGGCCAGATCCAGGGGCAATTCAATACCAGGCACATGCTCTTCGACGCGGCCAGCCATATTGCGAAGATCAGCCGGTACAGCACGCTCTACCCTGGGGACGTCGTCTGGCTGGGGGCGGAGGGCGCGACCCCGAACATGCGGCCGGGGGACGTGGTGGAAATTGAGATTAGTGGCATCGGTACCCTCAGGAACTATGTGGTGGCCGAGGAGTAGGTGGGTCTGCTCCCCCGTCACGTCCTGCCGGTGCACACAGAACATAGGAGTATGCGACCATGGAGTATGCAGTCTTGGGACGGACGGGCTTACGGGTGTCCCGCGTGGGGTGTGGGGGTGGCGGGATCGGCCAGGTGTGGGGGCCTACCACTGAGGCAGAGTCAGTACGGGCCATCCACCGTGCGCTGGAGTTGGGGGTGAACTTTTTTGACGTAGCGCCCGGCTATGGCCACGGCAAGGCCGAAGAAGTCCTGGGTCGTGCCCTGCACGGGCGCCAGGAGCCGGTGGTCGTTGCCACCAAGGTGCGGCTGGCTGCAGAGGAGATGCACGATGTGGCCGGTGCCGTCCGCACGTCTGTCGAGGCGAGCCTGCGGCGGCTGCGCCGGGAGCCGGTCGACGTGCTGCACGTCCACAACCGCTTCACGCCACGGCGGGGCGACCTGCCCCATTCGCTCTCCGCCGACGATGCCCTCGGGCCGGTGCTGGACGCCTACCACCAAATGCAACACACGGGGAAGACACGCTTCATTGGCATATCGGCCATGGAACCTGATGTGCCCACCGTGCGGCGCATTATGACCAGCGGACACTTCGACACGGTACTGGCGTATTACAATCTCCTGAACTGGACCGCGCAAGAGCCGGTACCTCCCGGCGTGTCGCTGTGGGACAATGGCCAGATTATCCCGCTGGCCACATCCCTGGGCATGGGTGTGATCGGGATCCGGTCCCACGCCGCCGGAGCGTTGAGCCAGCAGGTAGACCGGCCCGTCCCGCCCGGGACCCTGCTATCGCACGATGTGGTCAGTGCAGAAACATTGGGCTTCCTCCTGGAGGGTCCGATTCGCACTTTATCGCAGGCGGCGATGGTATTTTGCCTGATAAATCGGGACATCGCTACCACCGTGCCAGGCGTGAAAAATGTCGCGGAGATGGAAGAACTGGTGGAGTGTCTCGCCCTGCCCCCGATTCCGCCGCCGCATCTCACGCGCTTACGGGAACTCTACGCTCGTGGTTTCCGAGGCTAAAGCACTCCACTATGGATAGAGGAGAGGGATGCCGATGCTTCCAGAACGGAAAACAGTTGGGGCCCTCCTGGCGCACCTGGCTCAGACCATGCCCCAGCAGGAAGCCGTAGTGTTTCCACCGCGGCGACTGACCTACGCCATGCTGTATACGCAGGCGACGGCGGTGGCAGCTGGCCTCTGGCAGTTGGGCATCCGCCCTGGAGAGCCCGTCGCGCTCCTGATGAGCAATCGTCCCGAGTGGATCACGGTCGCCCTCGGTTGCGCCCTGATCGGCGCGCCGGTGGTGGCGATCAGCACGTGGTCGCGTCGGATGGAGCTTGAGTATGTCCTGGACCACTCTCAGGCTGTCGCCCTCGTGACGCTGGACAGATTCCTCGGGGCCGATTACCAGGCGTTGCTCACTGAGATCGTGCCCGAAGTCGCGCAGCGTCCGCCTGGACAGCTCGGTGCTCCTCGACTCCCGGCGCTGCGCGAGCTCATTGTCCTCGGGCAACCAGCACTCGCCGCGGCGCGCGGTTTTGACGAAGTACTGGCGCTGGGACGCAACCTGGACCCGGCGGTGGTGCGCGCCGCCAGCGCACGGGTGCAGCCGACGGATGTCCTGTACGTTCTCTACACCTCAGGCAGCACCGCCCGGCCCAAAGGCGTTACCTTGACGCACGCGGGGTGTCTCGAAAATGGCTTCAACATCGGCGAGCGCCAGCATCTCACCCAGGCCGATCGTCTGTGGTTGGCAGTGCCGCTGTTTTGGAGCTTTGCTGCAGCGAATGCGTTGATGGCGCTCACCACGCATGGGGGGACCATTGTGCTGCAGGAGCAGTTCGATGCCGACGAGGCCGTGCAGTTAATCGCCGCCGAACAGTGCACAGTCTATTACGGGATGAGTCATATGGCGCAGGCCATGCTCGATACCGCCGCCTGGCGGCGCGCCGCCCCTCGGTCGTTGCGGACCGGTCTGACCATTGGGACACCTGAGGAGGTGGCGCTCACCATGCACGGGCTGGGCGTGCGCGAGATTTGCAACGTGTACGGGGCCACCGAGACCTATGGCAATGCCACGGTGACGGACGCCCACGAACCAGAGGCCCTTCGGTTGCATTCCCAAGGCAAGCCGCTGCCCGGCATGCAGCTTCGTATCGTCCACCCGGAAACCCATGCAGTTCTTCCCCCAGGGGAGGTCGGCGAGATTCTGGTCGCCGGGTATGTGACCCCAGGGTATTACTGCGACCCAGAGAATAATGCCCAGGCGTTTGACGCTGAGGGCTACTTCCGCACGGGCGACCTCGGCATGCTCGACGCCGAGGGGCGTCTGCACTTCCGTGGGCGCCTGAAAGAACTCATCAAGTCCGGTGGCATCAACATTTCTCCCCTGGAAATAGAAGCCTATCTGATGACGTACCCCAAGGTGCAATACGCCGCCGTCGTCGGCCTCCCCGATACTATGAAGGGGGAAGTCCCGGTGGTAGCATTGCAGCTGCGAGAAGGGGAAACGGCGATAGCAGAGGAGATCCGCAGCTTTTGCCGGGACCACATCGCCAGCTATAAGATCCCGGTGCACGTGGTCTTTCTGCACCCGGATGAGTTTCCACGCACCAGCACCGGGAAGGTGCAGAAGACAGAATTGTGCGAGGTCATTGCGGCTCGTCTTCGGAAGGGCACAGGATGAGCAGACCTGTGGAAGGAGGGCGACCATGCGTGCTGTGATCTGCCGGGCCTGGGGAGAGGTAGAAGATCTCACAGTTGAGGATATTGCCCCACCGCGGCCTGGACCCGGCGAAGTGTTGATTGCTGTCAAAGCGACGGCGGTGAACTACGCTGATGCCCTGCTGGTGGCCGGGCGCTACCAGACACGGCCGCCGTTGCCGTTTAGTCCGGGGCTGGAAACGGCGGGTATCGTCATGCAATGCGGGGAAGGGGTGACGCGTTTTACGCCTGGGGACCGGGTCATGGCGATCCTCCCCTATGGTGGACTTGCTGAGCAGGCTCTTGCTGCTGAGGACGAGACGTTTGCCATCCCGGACGGCATGCGGTTTGAGGAGGCTGGCGCCTTTCCCATTGCCTATATCTCTAGCCATGTGGCCCTGCGCTGGCAAGGCCGCCTCACGGTGGGCGAAACTCTCCTCGTGCTGGGCGCCGCAGGGGGAGTAGGTCTCACAGCGGTGGAAATCGGCAAAGTGATGGGGGCGCGTGTCATTGCTGGCGCCAGCACTGCAGAGAAGCTTGACGTGGCCAAAGAGCACGGGGCGGACGACCTGGTCAATTACAGTACCGAGCCTCTCACCGAACGCGTCATGTCCCTCACCCAGGGCACCGGCGTTGATGTCTGTTTCGATCCGGTCGGGGGCGACCTGTTTGATGCTGCGCTCTCCGCCCTGGGCTGGGGTGGACGGATTTTACTCGTCGGTTTTGTGGGGGGTATACCGCGCATTCCGGCGAACCGCCTGTTGGTCAAGCACCGCTCGGCTCTGGGATGTACGCTGCGCTATTTTCGCTGGCACGCGCCGGACAAACTGCGCGCCTCAGTTGCAGAGCTGTGCCAGTGGTATCAGGAGGGGAAACTCACCCCGTGTATTACCCACTGTCTGCCATTGGAGCGCAGCCGCGAAGCGATTCGCCTGCTGACAGACCGCCAGGCTTATGGCAAAGTGGTAATTACCCCGGCAGAAGTAGCAGAGTGAACCAGGAGGGCTGTGCGACATGGAGATCCGGATGCAGGAACACAGTGCCCACATTGTGATCGTGACCATTGAGAATCAGTCCAGCCGCAATGCGATGACGCGGCAGATGATGGCGGAGTTGGCCGCGGTGTGGGACAGGCTGGAGCACTCACCCGTGCGCTGTATTATCCTGACCGGGGCTGGTGAGCGCGCCTTTAGTGCAGGAGCGGATATGCGTGGCGACCTCTCGGCTGATCCTGAGATAGCGCAGATCGTCAACCATGCCCTGCTCAAGCACCACCCGTTCTCCAAGCCCATCATCGCTGCGGTGAATGGCGATTGCGTTGCTGGTGGCCTGGAGCTGCTGCTGTCGACTGACATTCGGGCGACGGTTCCCCATGCCCGTTTTGGGCTGCCAGAAGTACACTGGTCGATCTATCCCTTTGGGGGAGCGACCGTGAAGCTCATCCAACAGATTGGCTATGTGCACGCCATGGAGCTGTTGTTGACCGCCACCCTCATTGATGCCACGACCGCTGCTCAGATCGGCCTCGTCAATCGAGTCATCCCTACTGAGGGACTCATGCCATGGGCCCTGGCAACAGCCGCAACGATTGCCGCCAATAGCCCAACGGCCGTCCAGGCCGTGAAACAGCAGATCAGTACCACGCTAGCGGAACAGGCCCTGGCACGTGAGGCCCTAGACCAGTCCCTGGGCGATCGTGTGCGTGCCAGCCCCCACTTCACGGAAGGCGTAACGGCCTTTCGTCATAAACGTCAGCCACACTATTCCTAAGAAGGAAGAGCGCCATGTTCGATTTGATCATCCAACATGCTCGTCTCTGTGATGGCACCGGGCATCCCAGTTTTGTGGGGACGCTTGGCGTCACCGACGGCCATATCACGTACCTTGGCCGCGACATGGGGCTGGCCGCCCAGCGGACCATTGACGCCGACGGGCTCGTCCTTGCGCCGGGATTTATCGATCCGCATACGCACTACGACGCCCAGATCGCCTGGGATCCACTGCTCACCAGTTCCCCCTGGCACGGGGTAACCACCGTGGTCATGGGCAACTGCGGCGTGGGGGTAGCGCCTGTCAAGCCGGCTATGCGGGATACCCTCCTACACGACTTGGTGAACGTGGAGGCTATCCCGTATGAGGTCATGCAGGCCGGCATTGATTGGCAATGGGAGAGTTATGGCGAGTATCTGGATGCCATGGACCAGCGTGGCCTCGGGATCAATGTCGCGGCTCTAGTCCCCTTGACGCCATTGCGCCATTATGTGCTGGGCGAGGCCTCGTTTGAGCGGCCGGCGACTCCTGAGGAGACCGCCACGATGCGCTCCCTGCTCCGCGAGGCCATGCACGCCGGGGCGTTCGGCTTGAGTACGACAACGTCCCAGAATCACACCGGCTCTGGGGGTAGGCCCCTGGCCTGCCGCAATGCCAGCCAGGAGGAACTGGCCGGCGTGTGCCAGGCCTTACGTGACGTGGGCCGGGGCACCATCGAAATCGTGCTTAACTCTGCCGGCATGCACCCCATCGATGAGGCGGACGTGGCATTGCTGCATCTGCTCACGCGCGCCAGTGGCCGCCCGGTTACCTGGCTGGCACTGTTTGCCCGCCCCGGTGTGCCAGATTTTCATCACACGCACACTATCCCCCGATTGGGCGATCTCCTCACCCGGGCGATCCCGCAAGTGAGTCCACGGCCGATTTTCATGCAAGGCGACTTGCGTAATCCGACAATGTATTCAACCTATCGTGCCTGGCAGCCCGCCTTTCAGCGCCCTGTGGCCGAGCAGATCACCCTGTACCAGCAGCCGGCCTTCCGTGCAGCCTTTATGGAGGATGTTGCCCTCCGGAAACGCGAGCATCTGTGGGAGCAAACGCGGGTGCTTGAGGTTACGAATCCGGCGCTCGCGCCCTACGAGGGCAAGACCATCCACGAGATTGCCGCGCTGCAAGGGAAACGTCCTGTGGACGCGTATTTAGACCTCGCCATTGCGGATGTGCTGCAGACGCGCTTCCAGACCGCTCTGTTTAATTACGATGAGGCAGGCGTCGAGCGCTTGATCCGCGATGAGCGCTTTCTTATCGGGCTCTCAGACGGTGGAGCCCATGTCGATGTGTTGTGCGATGCCGGCTATGCGACCGCCCTGTTGGATATCTGGGTGCGGCAACGACAGGTACTGACCCTCGAACAGGCCGTGCACAAATTGACGGCGGTCCCAGCCGCCCTGTTTGGTATTCCCAACCGCGGCACGCTGGCCGAAGGCAACGTGGCTGATCTGGTGCTGTTCGATCCTCAGACTGTGGCAGCCAAACCTCCAGAGTATGTACGAGATTTCCCGCGTCAGGGCCGTCGCTTAATCTCGCAGGCGGAGGGGATCGTCTCCACCTTTGTCGCGGGGATCCAGGTGTACGCGCAGGGTATGCATACGGGGGCGTTCCCAGGCCGCGTGTTACGCAGCGATGTGTAGCTGCCCTCTGACTGTGACGACTGCACTGATAGCCCATTTCCTCCTTCTCTGGCGCCTTGGCACTAGGAGTCCAGAGGAGGTCGTGACCGGCACCGCGCTTATCTATAATGTGTTTGGCACAATTGTGCTCGTGAACTTGTCGGACAACAAGGACCAGCTCACCGCCTCAATGGGCATCCTGGGTGCAATTGCGGGCTATCTTTTCGGGAGGTCTCGCCCAAGTCCTGCGCCACGGCCGGATGGCGTAGGGCGTACAGAGACTCCAGCCGCTGAGAACTGAATAAAGCCGAATAACTAGCGACAGAGCAGAGGTTCTTGGGGTACCATATTATGATGTCTTGCGTCGTCATGCCCTGGTGCGTGGGCAGTGGTACGGCCTGCCGTGCCAGCACCGACTAGGGCACGGCGGCAGCGAGGCATATAGGTAAGCGCTGGTTGTGCTTGTACACGGCGATGACAGACGATCTGACGCAGCAGGAAAGTATATGCAGGCAAAGATGACTCAACGCAGGAGCTTCCCTCGACACCTGACCCCACCCGGCAGCATGCTGGCTATGCTCAAGCAGCGGTTCGGAGAGGCTCGTGCAGAACCGCCTCAACAGTGTGAGAGCATTCCCTACAACAAGGGTCGCTTCGCCATTATCGGTGATGTGCAGCCTACCTCAAAGGTGGAGTTCTGGCGTAAGTCGAATGCCCAGGAGCGCGTGCAACTCATCCAACAGATCACCATGGAGGTTCCGGACTTTCTGGCGATTGTGGGAGACCTGGTCTTCTGTGGTTCCTCAGCCGCGAACTGGACCGCTTTCGACACCCTGGCCACACCCCTGTATGATGCATGTGTACCGGTCTTCCCACTCTTGGGAAACCATGACTATGGAATT
>Ga0111539_10011723_pt1 | contig 10999 bp, 7 predicted proteins | sample RhiMethybrSRZTD1_FD_79667 | JGI IMG/M metagenome (GOLD analysis project Ga0111539, IMG submission 79667) | Populus rhizosphere microbial communities from Tennessee, USA - Rhizosphere MetaG P. TD hybrid SRZTD1 (version 2) (version 2) | ecosystem: Host-associated > Plants > Roots > Rhizosphere >... | reverse complement strand
TTGCTTTTCCAAGAGCGACCGCCGTCGGCGGCATGAAGGAACAGATCCCACCGCTCGCGCAGCCCGCCGCGGCCGCCGTCACGACCTGGTTGATTTTCGGCTTTGCCGTCGAATCATCTACCCATAGCGTGTAGCTCGTGGCTCCCGGCACCGAGTTCCACTGATACGTGGGTGTGCCTGTCGAGACGGCTCCTGCCGGAGCGATCAGCTTCGGAACGCTGACGAAGAAGTTTGCGGCCGCACTCCACGGACCGGGACCGGCGGAGTCGATGCCCAGGACCCAGAACTTGCCGACCCCTGGAGCGAGCACGTAGCCGGGCGAGTAAGCGCACTCGGGTTCCGTCCCTGTTGGGCAGCCCACCGCCGAGGCGAGCAGCGTCCGGTCCACGACTCGGGGGCCCGAAGCGTCGTCGACCCACAGGCGATAACTCAGCGTCCCTGGCGCCGCGCTCCAGCGAAACACCGGACTATTCGTGGTGTCGCCGATGGGAGCGAGCAGAGTGGGCTGCGTGGCCAAGGGCTCGCTCAGATCGCCAACTCTGTCGGCCCGATCCGGCTCGCGCGAGCCGTCCCCGCAACCGATGCAAGCGGCCAGAACCAGTAGCAGCCCGAAGCAGCTTCGGACGGAGTGCTCCCGCGAGAGTTCGCGACTCATGCAACGCAGGATACCGATCGTTAGAAGTCATTGCAGTGACAAAAGTCATCGCAAATGGGTCGTTGCACTCTGGCGGCGGAGATCTCGGCGCGCTCGGGTTAGCTCGCCTCGAGCCACTGCTGGAACGTCGGGCCTGCGAGCCTGGCGTGCTTGCCCGGCAAGGTCGCGCCGTTTTCCAGGAGCTCGCGGTCCGGATCGGACGGCCCCATCTTCATACGTTCGATCCGCACGCGTTCGCCGCGCCTCGCGACCAGGCGTCGGGCAGCGTCGGCCAAGTCCTCTTCCCGAGGGCCGGCGACCTCCGGGATCGGATCGCCGACGTATTCCGGCGCCGTGGCCAGATCGGCGAGCGCTTCGGCCGCGGTTCGGGCTGCCACGAGCTGAACCCGCATCTTCGGCACGTAGCTGACCTCACCCTGCCGGCCCCAGTCGATCACGCGCGGGACGAGCTCGTGAAACTGGGCGGAGCGCAGGATGCGCACCGGGATCGAGCCTGACTGTGCCGCGCGCTCGTGCGCGAGCTTCGCCGCCATGTAGCCCGCGCGGAAAGGATCGACCCCGATGATCGACACGATGACGATCCGGCGCACGCCGGCACGGCTGCCGAACTCGTCGAGGTTCCGCGCGACGGTAGTGAAGAACTTCGTGGCGCCTTCCTGTGTCTCGGAAGGCGAGCTGGAAGCGTCGACGACGCATTCCACGCCCGACAGCGCCGCTTCGAGCCCAATCCCTTTGACCAGGTCCACTCCGCTGGAAAGCGAAATGGCAACCACGTCGTGGCCCCGTGCCTCGAGCGTGTCGACGACGTGGCGTCCGACTGATCCCGTCGCGCCCGCGACGGCGATCCTGTTTCGTGCTGACATACCCTCTTCGGTAGGCCCCGAAAGCCGGATGTAAAGCCGGCTTGTTTGTCACAGCGTTCATCCGCGCACGGTCGACCGGCGAGCGCAGGAGCGACCTCGCAAATCGTGTCGCTTGCAGCTTTGCGCCCGACCCATTAGAGGTCGGCGAAGCCCCATGAGCCGAACACGAATACTCACGAACTCGAGCGCCATGCTGGTCGCGATCGCCTTTTTGGGCTGCGGCAAGGAGAAAGCGGAAGCGCTCGCCGAAATCGAAAAGGTCAAAAGCGCTTGCGCGTCGAACGAGCGCGAGAAAGCGCGTGACATCATGCTGGCGGCGGCGGACAAAAACGAAACGTTCAGCAAGGCGTTTCGCAACGTGACCGCGGACCTGCCGGACAAGTCCGTGGTAGATGCCTGCGGGACCGTTCTGGATAGGGTCAAGAAGGCGCTCGAAGAGTAGTAACCGGCGAAACAGGTTGCCCTTCGCACATGCCGGACCAAAGCTTCCGCTCGGAGGTCGTCCATGAAGGTCGAGTTAGCCGCCGTCGCCATGTCCGTTGCGGTCGTTTCCTCGCTACTGGGGTGCCAGTCGAAGCCAGCCGGGGACGAAAGTGCGGCCACGTCGGCCCCCACTCCCGAGCTCAAGATCGCCGAAGTCGACCAGATCCTGAAGGACAAGAGCGGCCGCGTCATCGACGCCAACGGCGCCGACACCCGGCGCGAGTACGGCGTGATCCCGAGCGCCATCCTGCTCACGGATCACAAGAACTATCTACTTTCGGAGCTGCCGACCGACAAGAGCACCAAGCTGGTGTTTTACTGCGGTGGAACCGCGTGCCGCGCGTCGGACGCCGCGGCCAGTCGTGCAGCGAACGCCGGGTACTCGAACGTCAGCGTCTTTCGCGAAGGCATCCGGGGGTGGAAGAGCGCCGGCCGACCCACGGAGATGCCGAAGAGCTGAAGCGGCTTCTACCCGGCAGCCGCGGGCAACGAGCGTGAGCGCGCGTCGATGTCGACGGTGCGTGAGCGCCCGATGCTCCGGCGCGCGTCGTCGTCGAGAGCGCGCTGGTGCTCGAGCCACCACTTCCGGGCCTCGTCCTCGCCCCAAGCTTCGATGCCGCCGCAAGCCGCCAGCCTGCGTCGAAGCTCGATGGCGCTCTGCGGCCGATCTTCCGGCTTCTTTTCGAGACATGCGCGCACGATCGATTCGAGCTCGGCCGAAACCCGGACTCCTCGCTCCGCAATCGGCGCGGGCACTTGATTCAGGTGCTGACTGCAGACCTCGATGATCGTCTTGCCGCGGAAGACCTCGCTGCCGGCGAGCAGGAAGTAGCCGACCGCACCGAGGGCGTAGATGTCCACACGCGTGTCGACCGATTCGGGGTCGAGAATGCTCTCTGGCGCCATGTATTGGGGCGTGCCTATCAAGGTGCTCGCAACCGTCACGCCCGCGTCTCCATCCAGCGCGAGTTCTTTGACGAGACCGAAGTCGAGCACCTTGACCACGTCGCGCTCTCCGCCTTGCGTGCACAGCACGATGTTGGCCGGCTTGATGTCACGATGGATCAGACCGAGCGCGTGCGCCTCCGCCAGCGCCCCACAAGCCATCGTCAGGATCCGAACCACGCGAGCTTCCGGCTGCGGACCGGAGACCTCGACGATGCGCTGCAGATTGGCACCATCGAGGAGCTCCATCGCGTAGTAGAAGACGCCATCGTCGGTTCGCCCGTAGTCGAAAATGGTGATCGTATTCGGATGGGTCAGGCGCGCGGTGAGTTGGACCTCGCGCTCGAAGCGAACGAGATCGGTCTCCCGAGCGCGACCCGCGAGCAGGAGCTTGAGCGCCGTGGGCCGCCGCATCATTCCGTGGCGGGCGCGGTACACTTCCCCCATGCCACCCTCGCCGATTTTCTCTTCGATCACGTACTGTCCCAGGCGGCGCGCTTCGCGCACCTCCTTCCGGAGCCCGTAGATCACCCGCGAGATGACCGTGCAGGTCATGATGACGATGCTCCACACGATCACCAGCACGGCGGGCATCCAGGGAAAGGCGTTGGAATCGAGTGAACGAACGCTGAACCCTCCCTGCGCAGCCGGCACCAGGAACGTGGGCGTCACGAGAGCCGGAACGCCCGCGAGCGCGGTGTAGACGATCGTGCGCCGCGGCGAAGACGGGATCAAAGCGGCCCGGACGGCAATATTCAGCGCGGCTCCCACGATACCGAGAACCGCAAAGTAGGCGTCCGCCATCAGCACTCCCTCCGCAGTGCCGAGTGAACGCTCACGCGCGAAGCCGACGAAGACATAGCGCCCCAGAAAGGAGGCCCCGGTGAAGAAGAGCACGAGACCGACTGCCTCCACCGTGCGTGAAAAACGAACGGAGCGTTCCCCGCGCCGGCACAGCCACCACAGGGTTCCAGCGAGTGCGGCTAGACCCACATCGACGACGAGATCGGGGCCGGGGTTCGTGAGCGCGCCGAAGGCGCCGAGGACGCTCGCGGACAGCATGATGAAAAACAAGACCTTCCAGTAGAGCGCGACCCTGGATTGGAGGAAGGCTCGTGCTTCTTTGCTGTCTCCGACGGCGCTCGACGTCCACTTACCGAGCATCGGTCACGACGAGGGGTTCACGTTCGAGCGAGCACCCTAGCGACCTACGCGAAGCCGTCAAGCGCCGGCGCCTCGGTCGTTCAGCGAGAGGCCGCGCAGCCTGGTGGCACGTGGGTTTCGAGTACGCGCGCGAGCTCGGCGAACATGCGGTCTCGATCCGCTGGATCGGCGTCCTCCCACCAGACTGCGTCGGCGCGAGCGGCAACGGTGTTTTCGGGCAGTGCGGCCGGTGGACAGCTGCGTTCGATGCCGGCTTCGAGCACGCGCCACAGGGTACCGGCGTACTCTGGGGCCGCGCTCTCCGAGTCCGGCCAGGTGGCCGTGCCCTGAGCTCGCACTGCGCCGCCGTCAATCAGCGTGAAGGCGAAGTGGCTCGGATGGCTCGTGATCACACGGCCGCGGCTGAGTTTGCGGAACCCCGAACCCGACAGCGTCGGCGCGACGCCGGAGGGAACGAACACGGTACGCCCGTAGCTGCGTGCGGGCCCCACCGCGGCCAACGTGACGAGAGCAAAGGCGAGCTCGCGGATCTGATCGGCGACCGCGACCCCGCTCACGACCTCGACCTCGACCCGACGCCGCGCCACTGCTGCGGCCGGGTCCTCGTTCGGCTCGACGAATATCGGCCCGCCCTCGCGGCGAGCGATGTAGGCGCTGCCGCTGGCGAGGTCGTACGCGTGGATCTCATCGCCGAAGTTGTGGTGGTCGCGCCGCCCGCGCAGAACGAGCCAGCCACGCTCGGGTGCGCGGTAGCGCAACAAGGGAAAGCGATAGGTGTCGGGCGCTCGCCGCACCTGGCAGCTCGCCCAGCGCTCGAACGGCGTCATATCCTTCTCGTCATCGCGGACCTCGCGATTCAGGCAGGTGTCGCCCGAGCTCGCTCGGAGCATGAAGTCACACCCCTCCTCTTCCTCGAAGAATGCCTCGGCGCGAGCGATGTAGCTTGCGGCGCGAGCGCCGCAGGCGCTTTCGTCCGGGTTGCACAACCAGGGATCGAGCGCACGCCGCACATCGGGCGCGAGCGGAGGCGGCAGTTCCGGGGGAATCACGAACGGGCGTTCGCCGCTCTCCGACGGCGTTGCGCCGTTGGCCGATTGCAAGGCGGAAAGCAGGTCCTGCTTGACCAGCCATTCGAGGTCAGCCCTTGTGGCGGGTTCTGGCGCTGGAATGAAACGCGCGAGCAATGCCATGCAGGGATTCTTCCAGATCACGTGGAGCTCCGCGCGCGCAGCATCGACCGTGAGCGGCGGAGGGCTGGTTCGTGCGATGCCGCTCCAGAGCTCGGTGATCTCGTGATCGAGCGTCCGCGCGACATCGGGCGTGCAGCCGGGTAATGGCAGAGCCGCAGGCACCCGAACCCCCGCGCGGGTGACGGCACCGGGGGACGTGCCGCGGTGCCCGGAGCAAGCGGCGGTCACCGCCAGGCAAACGAGCACGCACGACCACCGGGCGGAGGGGGCGCCAAACCCTGACATTTCAGCGCGCGACCGCTGTTTCGCCGCCCGCGCTTGCTCGAGGTCGTTCACCGTGTTTGTCCGTTCTCCAGGATACGGTCAAACCGCGCTGAAGGATCCCGGGCCTGCGGTGAACGAGTCCGAGGGCGTAGCTGCCGCGGGCACCAGCGGAACGGGGAAACAGGGGCAACAGACCCGGCCGCACGCACCGCTAACGCTTTTCTAACCCAAAGCAAACAACCCGCGCACTGCGGCCCGCATTAGGACGTTTACGAAGCTGAACCCAGGCGTTCTGGATCCTCACTTTCGTGGGAGGGCTAGATGAAATCGATTCGATGCGCGCGTGATCCGATGATTGTCGTTGCCACCATCTTTCTACTGCCGGCGTGCGGCGCCGAGTCTGCGGATTTGCCGAACTCGGAGGAGGTGGCTGACGTCGGCCAAGCGCTTTATGAACAGGCATGCTGGGAAGGGTGGCCACAGGTTCCGGTTGCGGCCACAGCCGACGCCGCGTTTCAGCCTCCAAGTGGAGCTGGATTCGTCGGGGCGATGAGCCAAAACGCCAACTACGATCACCCGCAATGCGACCAACAATGGATCGTGGATGCGCCGGGCGTCTACAACCGGAGTGTTTGGTTCATGATCAATCCGGACAGCCACACGTGGCTCAATCAAGACTGGTGCCCGGGGTTTTGGTCTACTTTCCGCATCCAGGGCTTTCGGCCGACCTGGTGCCAAAGCACCAATTGCGGCGGCACTTGGGAATACATTGGCGAGCAGGACCGCGTGGGGGAGTGGTGGCCAAATGGGAATGTCTGCGGGCTCCGCACCGTCCTGAGTTACGGTACACTGAGTCTTCCGTGGAACCACGGGTACACGCTCATCCGTGCGGTGGCGCAGGCTGGCTGGGCATACCAGACGCTTTTGCCCGTCGGTGTAACCGCTTACTACGGCCCGTAGCGCGGGCGTATCGAGCGCAGGCCCGGTGGCGATAATGTCAGATCACGCCGATGTGATCGAGCAAGAGCACCGGACGCCGCAGTGCCCGCGAGCGCGCGAGATCGATGCGACCGGTGATCACGTACTCGCTGATTTCGTCGCCGACCAGGATCGACTGAGAGACGCGCCAGTAATCGTCGCCCGGCTCGAGCGTCGTGTGCTGCGGGTTACGAGCGACTGCGTCGAGGCGAATGCGCTCGCCCGCTTCGAACAGCGGGCGTAGGGCGCGCTCCACGTCGGCCAAGCCGATCGTCGCGACGCCTGTCTCGACGAGATCCAGAAATGATTCGTAGTCCCGGTTCGCCAGAGCGCGCAAAAGTGAAAAGCAGAGGTTTCTGACGAGGGCCGTGAACGCGCGGCGGTCGCGTGTGAAGTCGTGCTCGAGCTCTTCCACGGGCTTCTCCTCGAGCAGTCGCTCGGGGTGCTGCATCCGCTCCCACTCGTCGAGCAGGCTCGAGTCGACGCCGCGCACGACGCTGCCGAGATACTGAGTGACGTCGTCGAGCTCGGGCGTGCGCGCCGGCTCCGGGATAGTCTGGATCAGCGTCTTGTAGACCTCGGACAGGTAGCGCAGAAGGAGCCCTTCCGAGCGAGCGAGACCATACTCCTTGATGTAGCCACCGAACGGTTGGAGCATTTCGACCATCTCGCGCGCGACCGATTTCGGTTTCAGCGCCTCGCGCACGACCCAGGGATGATCGGCGGCGAACGCCGCAAAGCTCGAGTAAAGGAATTCCGCGTTGGGCTTCGGGTGCTCGATTTTCTCGAGCTCGGCCATCCGCTCGTCGTACTCGACGCCGGCGGCTTTCAGCTCGGCAATCTTTTGGGTTTTTAGCTTGTCCACCTGCGCCCGCAGGATGACCTCGGGATCCTCGATCACGGCCTCGACGAGACCGAGCACGTCGAGGGCGTAAGTCGGGCTGTCCTTTGGGAGGCGCTCGATCGCGTCGACGACGAACAGGCCGAGCGCCTGGAGCAGCGAGAAATTCTCCTGCAGCTCGGCGTGGAGGCGAATGCCGCCCCCCTCGGCCGCGCTGCGAAACTCCACGATCCCCGCCTGCCAGAGCGAGCGAAGCAGCTCGAGCGCGCGCTTCTTGTGCTGGCGCTGCTTCGGCGCAGGCTCGAGACTTTCGCGGACCAGACGCTTCATCGCTCCGCAGCCGCCTTCTGGACGTCCGAGCACGCCCAGCAGCATGCCGTGCGTCACTTCGAAACGGGAAGTCAGCGGCTCGGGCTCGCTCGTCGTGAGGCGCTCGAACGTCGCCTTGTCCCACGGGACGTAGCCCCACTCGGGTGGCTTCTTGCGGACGAACTTCTTTTTGCCCTGCGCGGAGGCTTTCGCCGAAAGCTTCAGGTTCTCGACCGTGTGCTCGGGTGCGAGCGCGACCACGTAGCCCTGCTCGTCGAAGCCTTTGCGGCCCGCGCGCCCGGCGATCTGTTGGAAATCGCGCACGCCGAGCAGGCGCACCTTCTCGCCATCGAATTTGCAGAGCTTGGTGAAAAGCACGGTCCGGATCGGCACGTTCACGCCGACGCCGAGCGTGTCGGTGCCGCAAATGACCTTCAGGAGGCCGCGCTGAGCGAGCTTCTCCACGAGGAGCCGGTAGCGAGGCAAGAGCCCCGCGTGATGCAGGCCGATGCCGTGCCGCAGGAAGCGCTGAATGTCCTTGCCGTGCGGGCTCCTGAAGCTCTCACCGCGAAGCGCCTCGGCAATCGTCTTCTTCTCGTCCTTCGTGCAGTAATCGAGGCTCGAGAGATCCTGCGCCGCCTCGGCCGCGCCGCGCTGCGTGAAGTTGACGACGTAGACGGGGGCGCGCCCGCTCTCGACCAGCGTCTTCGTTGCCTCCTGCAGGAGCTTCTCTTCGTAGGCGAACTCGAGCGGCACGGGGCGCTTGCCCGAGCGCACGGTCGTGACCTCCACGCCGGTCTGGCGCGCCAGCAGTGACTCGAAGGCGCTGACGTCGCCGAGCGTTGCGCTCATCAAGACGAACCGGGCCTCGGGCAGCGTGAGCAGCGGGATTTGCCAGGCGACGCCGCGCTCGCGATCCGAGAAGTAGTGAAACTCGTCCATCACGACGTAGTCCACGTCGGCGTCTGCCCCCTGCCGAAGCGCCATGTTGGCGAGAATTTCGGCTGTGCAGCAGATCACGGGCGCGTCCCGATTCACCGTCGCATCGCCCGTCATCATGCCGACCTCGGACGGCCCGAGCTCGCGACAGAGCGCAAAGAACTTCTCGCTGACGAGCGCCTTGATCGGGCACGTGTAAAACGAGCGGCGGCCTTCCGCGAGTGCCTTGAAGTGGACGGCCGTCGCGATGAGCGACTTCCCCGACCCCGTCGGTGTGTGCACGATGACGTGCGTCCCGCTCATCAGCGCGAGGATGGCCTCCTCTTGGTGCGGGTAGAGCGTTATGCCGAGCGCTTCGACGTAGCGCAAGAAACCCTCGAGCACGGCGTCGGCGCCGGCGTCGCGCGGCGGTAGGCACGCGAAGAGCGGGGGAGTTTCGGCCACGGCGTTCTCCTAACACGCCCGAGCATCTGCCATCGCGAGCGGAGCGCGAATCTCGGATCACCGCTCGCCCTTCTACGGCCAAGGGAATCCTGTCGCGTCCCGGCGGGCTTTCGTGTTACACCGAGCGGATCATGCAGAGATCTCGTTCGGTTGCGCTTGGGATTTCCTTCGCCGTGTGGACGTTGGCTTTGACTGCGCGGGCACAGGAGTGCCCGGCGGGGAAGACGTGCTTCTACGTGCCGCCGGCGATGGTCCACGCGGGCGGCAATGACACTTACGGCAACGAGCTCTGGTTCTCAATTCCGAGCGGGAGCGCGGACGGAACGTACAGCGTCGATGGCGCGGCCGGCGTGGCGTTCAGCGTGACGGCCGCGGCGGCGCTGAAGGTCGACCTCGCCCAGACGTCGATGTCGAGCGCGGTGAACGTGCCGGAGACACGTGGCGTGTTCGTCGTCTCGTCGCGCGAGGACTTGCTCGTCGAGCACAAGGAGCTGCGCCTCGTGACCAGCGACGGGTACACCGAGGGCTACTCGGTAACCGTGCCGCGCCATAAGGTAGCGCTCGGCACGCGTTTCCGGCTCGGCGGCTTTCGGATGACCAGCCCGTCACCGGGGAGCGTCGCGCCGACCGCGCAATGGGCAATGCTCACTGCGCCGGCGGGCGCTACCGTGACCCTGACCGCGCCGCCCGGCGCCACTCTGCCGTACTGGACGGGTTCGACGACCAAAACGCACGCGGTGACGCTCGCGGCAGGGCAGAGCGTCTCGGTCTCGGCGAACGGCCCGCTCGACGGAGCGCTGGCCGTTGCCAGCGCACCGGTGGCCGCAGCCTCGGGCGGGCGCGGGTGGCTCTCGCCTTGTGGCGACAACGGCGCCGACGCGCTGGTGCCGGCCTCGCAGTACGGGACCGAGTGGGCGGTGCGCCTCCCGTCGGGGAGTCCGACGGAGGCCGGGGTGGCGGTGATTGCGGACGTCAACGCGACCGAGGTGCGCATCGACGGCGTGGTGGTGAAAACACTGAACGCCGGTGAGACTCACTTCTTCCGGCCGACGAGCCCGGCGCGCGTCGAGACGAGCGCCCCAGCCCTGGTATGGATGAACGGTAGTCTCCAGTCCTGCGAGCTCGACACGGGGTTGATCCCGCCGCTCGAGCTGCCGGCCGCTCCACTGACGATCGCGTTCAACGCGTCGTTTGGAGCGGAAGTGGCGGTGGTGATTGGGACCTCCGCGGCAGCGGGACTTCAGCTCGACGGAGCTTCGGTGACGCCCACGTCGTCGACCGCCCTGCCCGGACGAGCGGACGTGACCGTCGTGGTGTTCAACGTGGCCGCCGGACTCCACACCGTGAGCGCGACGAGTGGTTTCCAGCTGATGGCAGCCTACGCGGGTGCCGGCGCCGGCGTGCTCGCCTACTTCGGGCCGTTCGTGGCATGCACCACGACGGCATCGTGTCCCGATATCGGGCCGTGCGTCGTCGAGCAATGCGTGGCCGGGGGATGTTCCGCGACTCCGGTTCCGGCAGGAACGCGCGGAGAATGTGCGGCCGGCCTGGTCTGCAATGCCGCGGGCGCTTGCGTGACGCCGCCCGACGCCGGACCGAACGACGGCGGACCGACCGTCGACGGCGGACCGACCAGCGACGGCGCACCGAACGGCGACGGCGGCCCCGACGCGAGTGCCGGAGGGACGGCAGGCTCCGGAGGGGGCACGGCGGGCTCGGGAGCGAGCGGCGGCAGTAGCGGATCGGGCGTCGGCGGCACGTCGCCTTCCGGTGGAAGGGGCGGAAGCGCTGGAACGGCAAGCGGCGGGACTGGAACGACCACGCCCCCGGCCAGGCGCGAAGATGGCGGCTGCGGCTGCCGCACGCCGGGAGGCGCGAATGGCGACGGATTGTCGCTCGCTGCCGTCGCGGTCGCGATCGGACT
>Ga0111539_10011716_pt1 | contig 11001 bp, 10 predicted proteins | sample RhiMethybrSRZTD1_FD_79667 | JGI IMG/M metagenome (GOLD analysis project Ga0111539, IMG submission 79667) | Populus rhizosphere microbial communities from Tennessee, USA - Rhizosphere MetaG P. TD hybrid SRZTD1 (version 2) (version 2) | ecosystem: Host-associated > Plants > Roots > Rhizosphere >... | reverse complement strand
GGCGGCAAGCAGTTCAGCATCTGGTACGGGATGAACGGCAGCAAGCCGTGCGTCTCTTACGTCGCCCAGCAGGACTTCCTCACCTGGTCGTTCAGCCTGGGTGACTTCATCCAGGACGCGATCACGCGCAACTGCAGCGGCACGACCAAGTGCGTGAACCCGAGCTGGTACCTGAGCGCCGTGTTCGCGGGCTTCGAGATCTGGAACGGCGGCGTCGGCCTCGAGGTCAAGGACTTCGGCGTCACCGTTCCCTAGGCCGCCCGTACGGCGGACATCAACAGGGGTGGTGAGGTCCGCCCTGGGCATTCGCGCCGTGGTCGTTGTCGCGTTTGCGGTCGCCGCCGCCGCCGGCGGCTGCACCCGCATCATCGACGCGGTCACGCCCAAGGACTGCGCGCTGGATCCCGCCGCGGCCGACTGCGGGCCGACCTCGTGGCCGACGGCGGACCACGGCGCCAACTCCGATCCCTGGCTGGTCAGCCACCGCAGCGTGATCACCGAGATGCGCCCGCGCGTGCTGGTGCTCAACTTCCAGAACGGCCGGTCCGCCGACGACGCGCGCGCGACCGCGCAGCGGCAGGTCGACGCCGTGGCGGAGGGCTCGCGCTACCACGCCTACGCCGACCCCAGCGCCCTGCCCTTCATCCGCTACGAGATCGCCAAGGTCGTGAACCTCACCGACACGACGACGCCGTCCGGGTGGCTCAATCCGTCCAGCACGCGGCTGCCGACCGCGCCGACGGGCGAGTTCGACGTACTGGCCCTGTTCTCCTCGACGTTCGCCGCGCTCTACGGGTTTCCCGATCCGAACACGCCGACGCGCCCCCTGTCGCTGTGCGAGCTGTTCGAACGCGGGATCATCAACGAGGTCTGGATCCAGGACGGCGAGGCGGGCCCGCGCCGGGCACCGCTCAGCCTCGAGCGCAAGCAGAGCTACGACGGGACCGAGACCGCGGTGCCGGGCAGCTTCGCGCCCAACGCCGGGGGCCGTGACCCGCTGGACGACATCATCTGTGGCGTCACCGTCCGCTTCGCTCACCTGGACGCCGTGCGTGGGCCCGGCTGCGATCTGGAGGTCCGCGGGTGGGAGATCGAAGCGATGTGGGCGGCGCTGCCCTCGCTGCGCGCCGACGCGCTCGCGTTCCTGAACCGCGACTTCGACACCCGCTTCGGCGCCCCCTTCCGCGAGTGGGGCATGATCTGCGATCAGGCGGCGGGCATACCCTGCGTCAACTACCCGACGCCGACGCGGGCCCAGGGCACGCTGGCCAACGGCACCCCCTGGAGCATCGACCCTTTCCTGCAGGGATGCGGCAGCACCGAGTTTCCACCGAACGCGCGGTGGCGCGGCGACATCACCATGAACAACACGATGGTCCAGTCGCGCTGCGAGCACTTCGGGCTGCGCGACGGGCCGGATGGGAACGACGCCTACGAGCTTTACAGCGCCGCCAAGGTCGCCACGCTGGAACAGATGTTCCCCGACTGCGGCGGCGGCTGGCAGATCTACTGGCGACAGAGCATCCCGGGATTCGGCAACCACGCCCGCAACGCCGACGGCACCCCGATGAAGAACTGGTGGCCGCTCCTCTTCTATTAGAAAGGTGCGGCCCGGGGCCATTAGTGAGACGTCTTAACCAATGGGCGCCGAGGCGTGATATCACCGTGGCATGCGCAACGAGCCCACGCTGACCGACTCGGATGCCCAGACCGCCGTCGCCGCCATCCAGAATCAGCTGCGCGCGGAGGGTAAGGCCGCGGTGATCGCCGTCGCCGACGCGCACGGCGAGCTACTCGCCCTGCTGCGCCTCGACGGTGCCCCGCGCGCGCCGATCCAGATCGCGATGAACAAGGCGTTCACCGCCGCGCGCGAGCGGCGGCCGACGTTCGAGATCGGCCGCGACGCGCGCCATCCCGAGCGCGGGTTCGACATCGTCTATTACGGCGATTCCCGTTACGTCGGATGGGGCGGCGGCGTGCCGGTCATCTACGCCGGGCAGGTGATCGGCGCCGTCGCGGTCAGCGGCCTGCACGAACAGGAAGACATGCGCCTCGCGGCGCTCGGCGTGACCGCGATCTGTGACGCGCTGAGCGACGACACCAAGGCCGCCGCTGAATGATCGGGACCCCCGCCCGTTCAATTAGCGGACTACGGATTGTTATGGGGGCGGACATACATGAAGGTGGAAGTGACCTAACCATTCGGTTTCATTATTGTGTTGGCTGAGTTTCTTATTTTGTTGCGAGCATTTACTTTCTTGAGCTATCTGTAGGTGTCTTCGTCACTTTAGGTAGGTAGCGGTACTGGGTTCTGGTCACCGGTCCTGCCGGTACGAACCGGCGTGAAACAAATGGTCCCGTGCGGAGGGTATTCAACATGAAGCGTGTCCTTCTCGTCTCTCTTGGGCTGATTGCCATGGCCTCCTACGCCGGCTGCTTGCCGGAGGAGGGCAACCCCACGGGAACTGGCGCAAAAGGGGGGTCAAACCCTCAGGGCATGGCGGGCACCACGGGCCAGGCCGGGAGCGACGCGACTGGGGGCACGACAGGTGACGGGGGCACCGGTGGCTCGGTGACGCCGACCGCCGGCACGGGCGGATCGAGCGCGACGGCCGGTACGGGCGGATCGAGCGCGACGGCCGGTACGGGCGGATCGAGCGCGACGGCCGGCACGGGCGGATCGAGCGCGACCGCGGGCACGGGCGGCAATGCCGGACGTGGCGGCACGACAGGTGTTGGCGGTTCGACCGCGGGCACGACCGGCAGCGCCGGACGTGGCGGCACGACGGGCACTGGCGGCAGCACGGCGGGCACCACTGGCACGGGCGGCTCGGGCCTTCCGACGATCCCCGAGCTGTTCCCGGTGACCTCGGCGACGGTCGGCTCGTTCGACGGCCGGCTGGTCGTCATGCCCTGCGGCGACGCGAACCCGTCGGGCACCGACTGCGGCGGCGGCGGCGGCTACTACTCGACCGCTGGTTCGACCACGGCGACCCGCATCAACTGCGCCCAAAACCGCTTCGAGCTGAACCAGATCTTCAACGTCGGCGGTGAGGCCGGCAAGACGTACACGGTCACCATCCACGTGTACGGCATCGCCGAGCCCAAGAACTACGGCAGCGGCCTGACCAAGGACGCGGGGACCGGGCGCCCGGGTAACCAGGACACGGGAGCCAACCCGACGTCGTGGGCGGTGGGCCCCGCCGGCCACACGTTCACCACGACCGACTACAACACGTACGAGATTCACTCCTGCCGCACGCGCACCTGCGCGGCCGGCGACGAGACGAACGTCTACTACCTGAACGCCGACACGGGCGAGGGCCACTGGACGTACGTCATGAACTACGCCCGGCAGATCAAGGTCACCGGTGGCGGCTCGCTGCGCGTCCGCAACTACGACAACAACTGCCGCGAGATCAAGAACTGCGGCCCGGCCAACACGGCGGCGACCCAGTGCGCCACCTTCGCGAACAACCGCCGCATCACGCTCCCCTCGACCGTGATGCCGCTGCCCTCGACGGCGGTGGCGGCGAACGGCGGCCTCCTGCAGCCCAACCTCGTCTCGGAGCGCGACGCTTCCGGCTCGGGGCAGTGGGTGTTGATCGACGTCGAAAAGATCGATTCCGTGCAGTAGCGGTTGTCCGCCTAGCCTGGGGGCTTCGGCCCCTCTTCACCGCGGGTGCGCGCGCATTTTCTGGCGCGTCACCCGTGGAAGCGAGAAGCTGCATCCAACACGACATCAGAAAGGGGTGACTGCTTGACCGACAGGACTGTGTGGCTCTCAAAGTGGATGGCAGCAGCAGCGCTCGGGGCGTCCCTCCTTCTCGCCAGACCGGCGGCCGCCGACCAGACACTGATGGAGAAAGACGGCTGGGAGGTCTTCCTCAACGGCCGCATCCAGACCTTCGCGAACTTCAACGAGGGCCAGGGTCGACCGGCCAACGGCTCCGTCTACGTCGGCATGGACGCCAACGGCATGCAGCCACAGTTGCGCAGCGGCGGCGTCGAGAACATCTCCGACGTGTTGCCTGAGTTCAAGTCCAGCAGCGGGCCGACGCTGGCCGATCAGGGCCTGGTCCGCGAGATGCGCCTCCGGAGCGGCTTCACCGGCAACGTCCTCGGCTTCGGGATCAGGAAGAAGCTGTCGGATCGGACGGAGCTGCTCGGTTACACGGCCGTGACCGTCGGCCTCGACTCCGAGGCCCGGCGAAAGTTCAACGCCGTCCGTCCCGACTGGCGCGAGAGCTTCGTGCGCCTGACCTCGTTCTGGGGCAGCTTGACCGTCGGCCGCACGCTGACGCTGTTCTCGCGCGGCGCCACCGAGATCACCTACCTTTACGCGTACCGCTACGGCGTCGGCTTCCCCGGCACGATCTCGAACTTCAGCCAGAGCACGGCCGGCAGCGTCGGGTTCGGCGTCATGGGCAACGGCTTCGGCGCCGGCATGGTGTACGCGACCCCGGTGGTGGGCGGCTTCCAGCTGAGCGTCGGCGGATATGACGCCAATACCATTCCGACGGCATCGCTCATCAACCGCGCGCGCTGGCCGCGGGCCGAGTCCGAGGCCACGTTCGTGCGCAACTTCGGCGCCACCGGCTTGGTCAAGCTATTCGTGAACGGGGCGTGGCAGCGCCTGTACGACTTCGACGGCAAGCCGCTTTCCGCCGACGTGTACGGCGCAGGCTTCGGGGGACGATTCGAAATCGGCCCCCTGCGTCTCGGTGTCGCCGGTCACTGGGGCAAAGGCATCGGCGTGACCTATTCGTTCGAGCCGCACCTGTCCCTGTACTTCGACCAGGCGACGCAGGCGGCCCAGGGCGACCCGAACAGCGGGTGCTCGATGGGCAATTTTGCGGCCTGTCCGCCGGTGAAGATGCGGACCGTCGACGGCGCCTACGTGCAGTCCATGATCGCGCTGCACAAGAAGGTCGACTGGCAGCTGGGCGCCGGCATCACGCGCGTCCACCAGCTTCCGGAGGACAAGGACGCGTCGTTGTGGCGAACCGACGGTATCACCTCGACCGGGTTCATCACGATCCGGCAGCAGATCGGTATCGGCACCGGCCTCATCTTCCACCCCGACGGCAACTTCCACTTCACCGTCGAGTACTTCTACGCGTTCTTCCAGTGGTACAAGCCGGTCCCGGCGGTCGCTGACCAGGCCTACCCGACCCAGACGCTCCACGCCGCCAACGCCGGCTTCACGTACGACTTCTGATCGGTCAGTCGCAGGCGCCCGGGTCGGAGCAGCGATCGCGCAGGTAGCGTTCGACGCGCGCGATCGCCCAGCGCGGCAGCTCGCCGACGCGCAGGGGCGGCATCAGCTCCGGCGAGCTGCGGGGTAATGACAGGCGCCGGCGAATCGCGGTGGCGGTGATGGGGTCGATCCGATCGATCGACTCGGCGTTGAAGCGGGCGCGCCGCAGGCGCACGTCGGTGGCGGCGTTGTGGCAGCGGACGCACATCGCCTGCAGGATGACCGGCGCGCTCTCGTCCTCGCGCGGCTCGAAGCCGACGGCGGGCCCGACCTCGGCGCTCAGGAAGGATGCGGCGACGTCGAACGCGTCGTCTTCCGCGTGGCGCCGGAGGAACGCTGTCCGATCGGCGGCCACCTCGGCGCGCCGGTGCGGATCGGTGACGTCGGGTCCGTAGAACGGGATCGGGAGGCCGCGCGCGTGCGACTCCCGCCGCAGCCTGTCCCAGGTCGGGCTGGTTCCGGTCCGGAAGCGCTCGCACAGGACCTCGCGGGTCGGGAAGTCCGTCTGCCCGAAGGGGTAGTTGTGCTTGAGGCCGTACGGGCTGACGCGAACCAGGCCCTCCGCGCCCGTGACGAACTTGACCAGGATGTCGCCGCTCAGCGCCGCGTGAAGCTTGGCAACGGGTATCCCGGCGTAGCGGCCGGCGGCGCCCTCGACCGCGCGCAGGAGATCGAGCCCGTCGGCGACGGCGACGACCTTGCCCGGGCCGGCGTCCGCAGGACGGTCCGGGCAGAGCGCGCGCTCGTCGCCGCCGCGAAAGTGGCCCCAGTGCATCCAGGGATCGAAGACCTGGCGCATGAGAAACTGCCGGTGCTCACGCGGCCCGAAGGGCTGGTGACAGGAGGCGCAGTCGAGCGGCGTGTCCTCCAGGTCGTGCTCCGAATACAGCGTCCAGCCGGTCCAGCCGCTTTCGATCTTCTCGGTCAGCAGATCCTCGGGCGTGCAGCGCGTGCGGCTGCACGCCTGTTCGAAGCGGAGCAGGTAGAAATTGAAGTCGTAGGTGGCGGGATCCAGCGCGGCCAGCTCGACCAGCTGCTCGCCGCGCGCGAAGGTCGCGGCGGCCGCCTGCTCGTAGGTCGGTTGGCGGCTCTTGTCGCTGATGTTCTGGAGCGCGAGGACCCGCGGGTTCAGCGCCGAGACGGTGCGGGACGACAGCCCGAGCGAATGCGTCGTGGTCGCCGCCACCATCTCGGCCGGCTGGTCGAGGCGCAGCACGCGGTAGAGCTGGTCGAGGCTCTGGATGGCGGGCGTCGTCTTGTCGCACAGCGCGATCGCGAACCGATCGGTGGCGCCGCGCGCGCAGACGCGCGCGGTCTGGGCCGGGCCGGTCCCGATCCGCGACAGCCAGATGTCCTCGGCGCGCGGACGCGTCGGCGCCGGCTGGGAGCGCGTGCACGCGGTCGACCCGGCGACGCCGACGCAGACGACGAAGCTGAGAAGCGCGCGCCCGCTGCTCATTCAGCGGGCAGCATATACGGAAAAATCGCGCTCGTCGGCGCGCGCGCGCCGGCGACTACCTCAGCAACGTCTGGGCCTGGCTCATGATGTCTCGCGCGGCGACCTCTTGCGGCTTGCGGTCCGTCAGGCGCGTGACGCCTGGGCCGTCGTAGCTGCTCGTGATGCGGATGATCAAGTCGTCGCTGTCCGCCACCACATCCACGCTCGCGTCGGCCGTGCCGAAATAGCATACCCCGGCCGCCTTCTGCGCCTCGAGCTCCCGCTGCACCCACTCGGCAGTCAGCCCCGGTCGAGCCGTCACCCGGATCTCCGCGCCGCGGAGCAGCCGGTTGACCGTGCCGCCGTAGCCGCCCGTCTCGGTCGGCCGCCGGAACTCGGCCACCGACGTCACGCGCAGGTTGTCCGAGCCCAGCAAACAGGCCTCGGCGGCCGTCGCGCTACCCGCGCCGGCGGACGCCAGCAGCGCCATGAAACCCCCAGCCGCCGCCACCATCTTTGAAACGCTCATCCTCGCCTCCCTTTCGATCTCCCCCGGGCTCAACCAGGCCTCACGCCTTGGTTCGGCCCCATACCAAAACCTAGGTCTCGATCAGCCATCCTCCAACGCAGGTCCCTGGCCCTTAAAAGGATGAGCCTCGCCGTGTGCGGCCGGGCACTTCAACGCCGCCATGACCAAATCCTTCCTGCCCCTGACCCTCCTGGTTTCCGCAGTCCCTGCATTCGGCTGCAAGTCCGCGCCGGAAGCGGCGGCGCCTGCCGCCACCACCCCGCCCGTGCTGAGCGCGCCCGTGCCGCTGTTCAACGGCAAGGACACCTCCGGCTGGGTCCAGGTGCTCGACTCGAAGTGGACGGTCGAGGACGGCGTGCTGATGGCGCGCCAGGATCCGAAAGGGCGGCGCGACGGCGAGAGCTGGCTGATCACCGAGAAGGACTACACGGACTTCCTGCTGGCGGTGAAGTTCCGCGTGTCGCCGGGCGGGAACAGCGGCGTGTTCCTGCGCGATCCGAAGACGCGCGCGGAGCGGATGGCGGCTGCCGACGGCGGCGAGCCGGGACCGTGGGAAGCGGGCGTCGAGGCCAACATCAACGCGACCGATCCCGAATACCCGACCGGTTCGATCTGGGCGATCGCCAAGGGCACGAAGGGCGTCGAGAAGGCCGGCGACTGGAACGACATGGTGATCGAGATTCGCGGCGACAAGATCTCGACCTGGGTCAACGGCCAGGTGGCGGTCTCGAACGCGACGCAGACGCGGACGAAGACCGGCGGCATCGGCCTGCAGCGCCACGGCAAGCCCGACTACAAGGACAAGCTGGTCGAGTTCAAAGAGATCACGATCCAGGAGCTCTAGGCTCCACCTGACCCCTCCGCGAAGGCGGAAGCGGGTAAGCTGTGCGCGTGAACCGATTCGACCGCGGCATTCTGCTGGGTGGACTGCTGACGCTGGCCTGCACGCACACATCAGCCGTCGAACGGCGCGCGCAGGAGGACGGAAGTTATCGGGTCGACTGCAGGCTGTCGCTCGCGCGGTGCCTGGCCTCGATCGAGCAGGTTTGCGGGCAAGGGTATGAAGTCTTGCGGGCGCGCGAGGAGAGACGCCTCGCGGGACCGATCGAGCCCAACGAGCCGATCGTGATCAGCGAGGTGGTCGCGCGCTGTCGGAAGGACGGCAGCCTGATCGGCGGGGGCGAGAAGCCGAGCCCGCCCGCGTCGTCCAGCCCCGCCGTCCCGTCGCGGAGCTGCACGCCCGGCGCGACGCAGGCCTGCGTGGGGCCAGCCGCCTGCCGCGGCGGACAGCAGTGCCTTGCCGACGGCATGGCCTTTGGCCCCTGCGACTGCGGGCCGGCAGCCCCTGCGGCGCCGACGGTGTCCCCCGCGGCGCCCGAGGCGGGGGCGGCGACGCCCCGGTGAGGCGACGACTGCCGTGATCAGGCCGGGCAAGCTCGCCGACGCCGTCGCCCAGCAGATCTCGTCGAACGAGAGCGCCACCGGTCACGAGGCCACGTTCGCCGAGCACCGCGCGCGCCTGACCCGTGAGATCGCCGAGCGCGCGCCCGCCGCCGGAGACGGGCGCCTGTGCCTGCTCGGCGCCGGCAACGCGAACGACGTCGACCTGGGCGAGCTGGCCGCGCGCTTCGCGGAGATTCACCTGTGCGACATGGACACGGACGCGATCGCGCGGGCGATCGCGCGCGTGCCGGCGCCGCTGCGCGACAAGCTGGTCGCGCACGCGCCGGTGGACGTGTCGGGAATGTTCGACCTGCTCGAGCCGTGGTCGCGCCTGCCGCCCGACGTGCGCGCGCTGGACGGCATCGTCGCGGCTGCGGTGACGCGCGTCGCGCGCGCCCTGCCCGCCCCGTTCGACGTCGTGATCTCGTGCAGCCTGCTGACGCAGCTGCAGCTGGTGCTGCTGCAGGTCCTCGGCGACGTCAACCCGCGTTTCGCCGAGCTGCGCACCACGCTCAACCGCGCGCACATGCGCACGCTGGGCGCGCTGCTCGCGCCGGGGGGCGTCGCGCTGCTGGTGACCGATCTGACGTCAAACCTGATCTACCCGCCGCTCGCGGACCTCGACGCGGGCACGGATGTCGGCAAGCTGATGACCGACCTGATCGCCGGAGGCCACATCATCTATGCGGTGCACCCGGGCCAGCTGTCGTCGGAGATGCGGCGCGATCCCGCGCTCAAGCAGACGTTCACCATCCGCTATCCAATCGGACCGTGGATCTGGCGCAACGGCCCCGACCAGGCGCTGATGGTCTACGGGCTCGAGATCCGGCGAAGCGGTAATCGCTCCGCGCCGCAGGCGCGGAGCGACTAGAACCGCGCCCGAACGCCCGCCGACGCGAACAGCGCCGGCCACCCCGTCCGTCCCGCCTCGACGCCGTTCAGCCTGATCAGGTTGTCGGGCACGGTCAGCCCGACCTGCGCGGCGACGATGAGCGCGATGTGCGACACCACCGGCACGACGACGCCGCCGCCCGCGACGCCCAGCGCCGACCATGCGTCCCGCGACGAGCCGCCGAAGTTGAGCCCGCCGGCGACACCCACGACGCGCGCGCGGTAGGCGCCGCCGCCGACGGACAGGAACGGCTGCGCCCGCGTCCCGGCGCGAAAGCTGCGCAGCAGCTCCAGAAGGCCGAACGCCTGCTGGACCTGTGCGCTGCCGTCCGGATCGCGCAGCTCGGCGTCCGTTCCCAGGCCGGCGACGGTGATGCGGCCCGTCCAGCCGCGCGCGCAGCCGTAGGAGACGCGCCCGACGGGCTGCCACACCGGGCCGATGGCGCCGGCGTTGTCGAGCAGCCCGACGGCCGCCTCGATGCCGAGCCCGGCCATCTCGTAGGTGGCCGGGGCGGCAGCGACGGGGCCGCCGGGGCCCGTCTCCGCCGGCGATCGCGACACGCGTCGCTGCGACGCCAGCCAATATTGCGCGAGGCTGGCCTTGAGCAGCTCGACGGCCTGCACCGCCAGCACGGCCGAAGGCGACGACTCGCCCTGCGTTCCGCCGGCGTCCAGGCGCACGCTCTGGATGACGGACTTCCCCGCGATTCGATCGCACACCCAGATCTCCGCGGTGTTGTCGGTCGGCGCGCGCACGATCGCGAACGTCGCGATCGGATCCAGCCCGCGCCCGACCGTCTCCAGCGCGGCGCGCACGGCGAGCGCCGGATCCTGGTCCAGCATACTCACCTCGAAGCCGGCGGCGGTCAGCTCGCCCCGCACACGCGCGAGCGCGTCCGACGTCACGTCGTCGGTGGTCGGCGGCCGCAACAACACGACCCGGTAACTCAGCTCGGCATGCGCCGCCCCGGCCCGCGATACGAGCAGGGCCGTGAACAGGACGAGAAAACGCCAGGACGCCAGGGCGCCAGGACCGGACACTAAAAGAATTGTCCGGAACGCCTTGGCGCCGTGGGGTCGCGGCGCTTTTGGTCGCTCAGGCGGCTAGCCGCTCTCGCGCGAAGCGCGAGAGTGCGGCTACCTGAAAAACCAATAGTCGCACACCGCGCCTGCGGCGCGGAGCGACTACTCGTGCAGCAGCTTGCGGGCCGAGTCCACGTAGGGACCGGAGGGGAACCGCGACAGGTAAGCGCTCGCGATCGGCCGGGCGGCATCCGCGCCGCGAAGCTTGTGGACCAGGATCATCTGGCGGCCCAGCGCCTGCGCCGCATAGGTGCCGCGCGGGCTGTCGCCCATGTAGCGTTCGTACCACTCGAGCGCCGTCTTCGCCGCCGCGACGCCCGATTCGTCCTCGGCCAGGCCGCCCAGGAAGAACGCCGC
>Ga0111539_10011714_pt1 | contig 11002 bp, 6 predicted proteins | sample RhiMethybrSRZTD1_FD_79667 | JGI IMG/M metagenome (GOLD analysis project Ga0111539, IMG submission 79667) | Populus rhizosphere microbial communities from Tennessee, USA - Rhizosphere MetaG P. TD hybrid SRZTD1 (version 2) (version 2) | ecosystem: Host-associated > Plants > Roots > Rhizosphere >... | reverse complement strand
GGACGCGGACATCGTGCTCCTGGACGGCATCCTCCCCCGGCCGGGGCCTCCGCCGGCCCGCTGACCGGTTGCCAGTTCCGGCCGGGTTTTCCCGCCTCTCCTGATAACGGGCTTCAGCGTCAGCCCAGGAGATGAGCGTCATGCGTCAATTGGCTACCGGGATCTTCCTCCTCGTCGTCCTCGCCGGGCTCACGGTCACGGCCAGCGGTCAGGGGTTGACCGGGTCGCTCCAAGGCACGGTTAAGGACGAGCAGGGTGGCGTCCTCGCGGGCGCCACGGTTCGGCTTTCCTCCCCCGCCCTCATTGGCGGCGCTCAACGCACGACCACCAACGCTCAGGGCCAGTGGCGGTTTCCGGTACTGGCTCCCGGCGTGTACGTCCTCTCGGTCGAGATGCCGCCGAAATTCGCGTCCGTCAGACATGAGGGCATCACGGTCGGCGCCGGAGCGACGATCGATCATCCCGTGATGTTGACCGTGGCCGGCGTTGCCGAATCGGTGAACGTCACGGCGACATCAAAGCTCGAGTTACAGGGGAGCGGGCTCGCCACGGCGATCGGTCAGGATTTCCTCGCCGCGATGCCCACGCGCCGGCAGTGGTTCGACGTGTTGAGGAACGCACCGGGGATCTCCCCGACGTCTCCATCCAGCACGACAGTCAACACCGTGTCGGTGACCGGAAGTGGCGTCAACGAGAATGCGTTCTTGATCGACGGCACGAACTTCACCTGCCCATGCCAGGGAGTGTCGCGCGCGGAGCCGAGCATGGACGTCATCCAGGAAATCCACGTCCAGTCGACGGGCGCATCGGTCGAATACGGCAACATCCAAGGCGGCGTGCTCAACATCGTGACCAAGCAAGGCGGCGCGCGCTATCAGGGTGACGCGTCGTACTACGCGCAAACGTCCGCTCTGACGGCGCAGCCGGTGCGCCTCGCGCTGCCGGATGGCACGCAGACCGGCTACGAACGGAACAGATATCGCGACTTCACGACGAACGCCGGCGGTCCCGTCGTGCAGAACCGGTTGTGGTTCTTCGCAGGGTATCAGTACCTCCGAGACTACGACAGCCAGCCCGGCGCCGATCCTGCGTACCCGCGAAAGTACGAGCAGGACAAGATCTTCGGGAAGCTCAACTGGAAACTCACGCAGAACATGCAGCTGATGCAGAGCTTTCACGAGGAGTTCTGGGTCAATCCGACCGTCCCGACCGTGACGACGCCATTCATCGCGACGCAGCGCCCGCACGCGTCCGTTCCCAGCATGACGTTCGGGCATCTCACGCACGTGCTGTCGGACAAGACCGTGTGGGAAGCGCGGGTTGGCCGGTTCACGCTCGACCAGGACAGCGATCCCAGCTCGGGCGACTGGACCACACCCTCGCATCGGCAACAGGGCACCAACATCCTGAGCAAGAATGCTCCACAAGTCGGACAACTCGCGCTCGATCGCCTGACGGCCAAGGCGGTCCTGAACCGGTATGAGCCGGAATGGATCGGCTTGAATCATCACTTCAAGACCGGCGTGGAGTTCGAACGCGGCGAGCATCGGGCGCCGCAGGCATTTCCCGGCGGCGTGCAGTACCTGGACGCGGTCAGCGGCGCGCCGTTGCAGTCAATCTCCCGCGATCCGTGGATCGGAGGCGGCCGCTTCATCACGACGGCCCTCTTCGGCAGCGACTCGGTTGCCGTGAACGATCGCCTCACCGCCGATGCAGGCGTCCGGTACGATCACATCCGCGCGATCAGCCCCGACCTTCCTGGCGTCGACAGCAAGGGACACGAGACCGACGGCCTCACCAGCGGTCTCGGCACGCTCTACACCTGGAACGTCGTCTCGCCGCGCCTCGGCGTCGTCGTCAAGCTCGACCAAGCGGGTCTGACCGTCCTGCGCGCCAACTACGGACGCTTCAACCAGGGCGTGCTGACCGGCGAGCTGGACGTCACCCATCCCGGCGTGACGAAAGTGACGACGATGGCGTATGAGGAGGCGACGGGCGGCTACACCAAGCTCGTCTCGGTAGTCGATCCGACGGTAAACCTCGCCATCGATGCTCACACGCGTCCGCCGCACACCGACGAATTCTCGTTGGCGATGGATCGGCAGATCGTGCGCGGACTCGTCGCGTCGGCCGCGTACATCCGGAAGCGAGGCAGCGACTTCATCGGCTGGTCCGACAAGGGCGGCCAGTACCGTGCGGAGACGCGGACGCTCGCCGACGGCACCGTCCTGCCGGTCTTTGCGTTGACGAATTCGACGGCGGATCGGCGTTTTCTTTTAACAAACCCTGGCACGCTCTTTCTCGAGTACGACGGCCTTGTCGTCGCGGTTGAGAAGCGGCTGTCGAACCGGTGGCAGGCCTCTGGCTCGTACACGTTTTCCCGGACGTACGGCGTTCAGGTCGCGAGCAATGCGCCGGCATCCGAGGCGCAGTTCAGCACGATCGCGCGGCCGAATTTCCTGACGTTCGGTCAGGATCCCAACGACCTGACGAACGCCGAAGGCCGGCTTCCGAACGATCGGCCTCACGCCTTCCGCGGGACCGGCGTGGCGCATTTGCCCTGGAACCTGCTGGTGGCGGCGAACCTGCAGTGCTTCAGCGGCAGGCCATGGATGGCGACGGCGCTGGTGGCGCTGCCGCAGACCAACAACCAGCCGACGCAGCGCGTGCTGCTCGAACCGCGTGGGTCGCGCAGGTTGTCGTCGCAGTCGCTGCTCGATCTCCGAGTCGCGAAGACGCTGAAAGCCGGGAGCGCCGGAACGATCGACTTGCGTCTGGACCTTCTGAATCTGCTCAACGACAGCGCCGAAGAATCGCTCAGGTCCGATGTGCTGGCGGCGCCGACGTTCGGGCAGCCCAACGTCTTCATGGATCCGCGCCGAGCGATGCTGAGCGTGCGACTGAATCTCGGTCGCTGAGATTACTCCGCGAACCGCCGCTCGCGCGCGAAGACGATCGCCTGCGCGCGCGTCCACACGCCGAGCTTGTCGAAGAGATGCGACGTGTGATTGCGGACGGTCTTCTCGCTGATCCCCAGGCGCTCGGCAATCTCCGCGTTGCTGAGCCCCTGGGCGATCAGCGTCAGAATCTGGCGCTCCCGTGCCGACAGTTCGCCGAACGCGGGGTCTTCCGACGTTGCCGGCCTGGCCTGTGTGAACTCGAGCACGGCGTCGCAGAAGCGGCGCCACGCGGGCTCGTGCTCGAGCAGGATGTGATTGCGCGAGTCGAGCTCGACGAATTCCGCCCCGGGAATGCCGGCAGCCAGGAATCGGCCTTCGTCGATCGGCTGCACCTCGTCGCCGCGCCCGTGCAGGACCAGCGTCGGCGCCTTGACCCGGCCCAACTGGTCCGCGATGTCAATCACTGATCGAGACTCGATAATGTTCGCCGCCACCTCGCCGGTCGTCGTTTTCCTGCAGAGATCGTTGAACCACCGGAGCTGCTCGGGCGTTCCGCCGGGGATGAAGCGCGAGGTGAAGAGCTGCCGGAACGTCGGGTTTTCTTTGCCCCAGCCGATCCGGGCCAGGTCGACGATCGCCCTGTACGTCCGCTCGGACGTTGAATCGCGCCGCGCCCATCCGCGCGCGTAACCGCCGTAGAGCACCAGCCTCGCGACGCGCTCCGGATGACGCACCGCGTACATGACGCACGTCGCCGCACCCTGTGAGATCCCGAGGAGCGTTACCGGTTCCGCAGGCTGCGCGGCGTCGATCACCGCCTCGAGATCCCCCACCCAGCGGTCGAGTGAGAGATCGCTCGTCTTCCATTCGCTCATCCCGCAGCCGCGCTCGTCGTACCGCACGAACCGGAAGTGTTCGGAAAAGAACCTGATCCAGTGTTGCCAGAGGGGGCTGTGCCACTCGTCCTCGAGATGTGTCAGCCAATTGGCGGCTTTGACGAGCGGGACCCCGGCGCCGGCGTCAGCCCAAGCCAAGCGCACACCGTCCGAGACAGTGACGTAGTGAATGTGCTGCCGAACCTTCGAAGGCACAGCGACTTAGGGGTCGGGACGTTCGTCCCGGTGCCGTGCCATGGATTGTAGCCAAACCGGGACAGAGTTCCCATGGCCCTCATCCAACCCGGGGCGCATCCTCGTGTAGTTCAGTCTGAGCGCGCCGGACTGGAACGGTCAAGAAACGAACACCCGGCCGGCGCGCACGGGGAGGTCATATATGACAGACAGGGTTTCTCGGCGCGCATTCATACAGGTTGCCGCATCCAGCGCCATCGTCGCCGGATTGGAGTCGCGCCTCGGGTCGAGCGCGGAAGGCGCCCAGACGAAGGCCGCCGCGGCCGACTGGTCGATGGACGCCACCATCATCGAGGCTTGCACGTGCACGATGTTCTGCCCGTGCTACTTCAGCACGATCCCGAACGGCCACGGCCACGGCGACATGGCCGAGCACTACTGCAAATTCAACATGGGGTATCGCGTCAATCGCGGGACGTACCACGGCGTCAGCCTGAACGGCATCAAGTTCTGGGTCGCCGGCGATCTCGGCGCCGACTTTTCCAAGGGCGCCGAGTGGGCCGAGGTGACGTTCGAACCGAGCGTCACCAAGGAGCAGCGCGATGCCATCGCGAAGATCCTTCCGAACGCGTATCCAGTCACCTGGAAATCGTTCACGATCGGCAAGGACGCGCCAATCGAGTGGAGCTTCACGAAGGAACGCGCCGTCGCGAAACTCGACGGCGGCAAAGCCGGCGAGGTCGTACTCGTGCACGCGCCGACCGGCATGACGGCCGAGCCCGTCGTCATCAAGAACCTGAAGTACTTCGGCGTACCGCGGAACACCGGATTCGTCCTGATGCCGAACGAAGTGAACGCTTACCGCGTCGGCGCCAAGGCGTTCGAATCCAAGGGCACGAACGGGTTCATGATCACCTACGACATCAACTCGAAGGATGTGAAGACCGCGTAGCTCCCCAGAACACATGAATCTCGGCCGGCCTGACGCTCGTCACCGGCCGAGGTTCAGTCTGACACCCACCATCGCGCGGTCATTTGCCATGCAGCCGCTGCATCGAGGTCAGGTCGATGTACGTCGCGATCGCCTCGCCGCTGGCGCTGCTGATCTCGACCGTGCTCGGATAATGCATGCCGCCCCACACGCGTGCGTTGTTGCCGTCCGATCGCGCTTGCGAAATGCTGAAGTACGTCCGGCTCGGAAGTCCAGCTGTCGTCAACGTAAACGTCTGCTCGTCGTCGAAGTGAAGCAGGAGAACGGCCGCCGCCGCGCCGTTCAGACTCGGGTGGCCGGCCGGATACTCCGGATGGGACGGCGTGTTGATGAGCGGCAGCCAGCCCGGCTCAGCGGCGGTGTCCGGATTGCCATCGGTGTCAGCGAGCGGGATGGAGGTCACAGGCCGCCACGTCACTTCGTGCGGCTGGGCGCCGTACTGCCGTTTGGCCGTCCACGTCGTGATTGCCGTGTCAGCCATTGCGATGTTCAGAAGGGCGAGCAGGCGATTGTTCCTGGACATCGACTCGTGATTCGCGCACGCCATCTGGTTGGCCGCCTGATTCCAGTGCACGCTGGCGTTGCCCTCCCAGAACAGCGCCAGCGCCGTTTCGTCATCGGTGCGTGACGAACCGGTCCGCCGACCGAGCTCCTTGACCGCCTTGAAGTCATCGGCGTACGTGGTGGAGGTCAACGCTCGAGGGGAGCCGGGCTGGAAGTCCGTGCTGCTGTCCAGCACGAACGGCGCAATGAATGCCAGGCCCTGGGCACTCATCGGTCCGAAGGCCGGCGGCGTCGGCCGCCATTGGCCGATCTCGGTTCCGCCGTTGAACGCCGCGCGGCTTGCGCTGAACCCATCCGTTGCCCGCCAGGTCAGCACCGCCTTTGCCACCGCGGTTCCCCATGCGATGCCGCGCTCCCGCGATTGGCCACCATCCCCACCGTCATCGCTGAGTGCGGCCAGCGACTCGGCATAGCTCAGATCGAGCGCGGCCTGACGCGACGGAAACAGTCCGACGAGCGCTGTGTATGCCGCGGCGATGACCGCCGCTCGGCGTGACGCGCCTCGCGGAGCCGTCTCAGTCACGAAGATCGGCGTGTAACGCCGCTCGATGCCGTTGTAGGCGTCGAAGATCGCGGTGTGAACAATTGCGCCGAGCCGCTGACTGGACGAATTCGCTGTATTCGTCGCAATCAGCGTGTCGATGAAGATTTGATTCCATTCGAGCACCTGATCCGGATCCTCATCGCCCGGATTACACGTTTGCGTGGCGGGCTCGAGGGTCCCCGATTCAACCGGCATGGAGGACGATCCCGCACTGGGAGTCACCGACGCCAAGCCTGCCGAGATCGCCGCGACCATGCCCGCTCGAACAAGAGCCCTGTCCCAGATTCGGATCCTCGCCATAAGAACCTCCAGACGGGTGAGCTTCCGCGGCGCCATCGCCGATTCGGGCCGCCGGTACGCTCAAATGCGGGAAAGCCGCTCCGACGGGTGAAGGTGGGGGGTATGCGATACTCGCCGCGATCGAGAGACCAACATGGCGCCGTCACCGGGGACGGTCACCGAGCTGCTGCGCGCGTGGGGAAACGGCGATGATGGCGCGCTCGCGCAACTCACGCCGCTCATGGAGGCGGAGTTGCGCCGCCTGGCGCGGCAGTACATGGCTCACGAGCGGCGCGGACACACGCTGCAAACGACCGCGTTGGTGAACGAGCTGTTTCTGCGCCTCACCGGCGCCCGCCGCGTTCAATGGCAGGACCGGGCACACTTTCTCGGGATTTCGGCGCGGTTGATGCGGCGAGTCCTCGTGGATCACGCGCGAGCGCGCGGGTACCGCAAACGCGGCGGTGACGCCCAGCGAGTGACGCTGCATGAGAATCTTGCCGCGTCCCCGGAACTGTCGTTAGACGTCGTCGCCCTGGATCGCGCATTAGAAGCGTTAGCGGCGGTAGACGCCCGGAAGAGCCGGGTGATCGAGCTCCGTTTCTTCGGAGGCCTGAGCGTGGAGGAGACGGCCGAGGTGCTCCAGGTCTCGCCCGACACCGTCAAACGCGACTGGCGGTTGGCGAAGCTCTGGTTGCTTCGGGAACTGGAAGGGAAACAGCCGTGACGGACGACGAGCGCCGGCGCCGGATCGACGATCTATGCGACGCCGCTCTCGAGCTCGACCCGAAGGCGCGCACCAACTTCCTGGCAGCCGCCTGCGGAAGCGACGATGGGCTCCGGCAGGAAGTGGAGGCACTCCTCGCGCACGCGCCGGCGGCGGACACGTTCCTCTCCTCGTCTCTGGGCGCAGTGGCGGCGCGGATCCTGTCCGATCACGACGGGTCGTCGCTCGTCGGCCGTCAGATCGGCCCGCACAAGATTCTTCATCTGATCGGCGCGGGCGGAATGGGCGAGGTCTATCGCGCCAACGACACGACCCTCGGACGGGACGTCGCGATCAAGGTCGTGTCCGATGTCCTGCTCCTCGGCCCGGAAATGGTCGCGCGGCTCGAACGCGAGGCGCGGGTCCTTGCGACGCTGAACCACCCGAACATCGGCGCGATCTATGGCGTCGCCGAATCCGACGGGATTCGCGGCCTGGTCCTCGAACTCGTGGAGGGCGCGACGCTTGGCGAACGCCTGGGAAAAGGTCCGTTGCCGATTCGGGAAGCGCTGACGGTCGCGCGCCAGATCGCAGATGCGTTGGAGGCCGCGCACGAGAAGGGCGTCATCCATCGCGATCTGAAACCCGCGAACATCAAGATTACGCCCGACGGCACGGTGAAGGTCCTCGACTTCGGCTTGGCGAAGGTGTTTTCGGACGAGGGCATCGCACACGAGCTGTCACACCTCGAGACGACGAGAGCCGGCGGATCGCAAGACGGCGTGATTGCCGGCACAGTCGCCTACATGAGCACCGAGCAGGTGCGCGGCGCGGCTCTCGACAAACGAACCGACATCTGGGCGTTCGGCTGCGTGCTGTACGAAATGCTCAGCGGGCGCGACGTGTTCTCGGGAGACGCCGCTGCCGACACGATGGCGAGGATTCTCGAACGCGAGCCGGACTGGAGTCTGCTCCCAACCCAGGTGCCGTCGGGCATCCGCCGGTTGCTCCAGCGCTGTCTCGAGAAAGATCCCAAGCGGCGTTTGCGCGACATTGGCGATGCGCGTCTTGAAATTGACGATGCGCTGGTCGCGTTGTCAGCTCCGCCTGCGGAAACGGGCGCGCGTCTTGATCAATCCGAGAGGCCGCGGAGCTCGACGCGCATCGTCTGGTTGGCCGCCGCCTGTGCTGGCCTGCTGCTGATCGTCGCGCTGGCTCTGTGGCCGCGTCTACCCACCGAAAATGCCTGGCGCAATCCCCTCGACGGCGCGACGGTCACGAAACTCGAGGACTTCGCGGGTGCGGAACATCACGCCACCATTTCTCGCGATGGTAAGTTGATCGCATTCCTCTCCGATCGTGAAGGCGCCTGGGATGTCTGGGTGAGCCAGATCGGAACCGGCGAAAACCGAAACCTCACGCACGGCCGCGTGCAGGAATTACGAAATCCCGGCACTCGGACGCTGGGCTTTTCTCCCGACGGCTCGTTGGTCATTCTCTGGAATCGCGTGCAGTACGGCGGCCACAGCGGTTCGGTCGATTCGGGATGGGCGATTCCGGCAATCGGCGGCCAGATCCAGCCCTACCTCAAAGGCCACGGCTTCTCTGAGCTCGACTTCTCGCCCGACGGGACGCGCATCGTGTATCACACGCCCGACCCCGGCGATCCGATGTTCATCACGCCGGCCAACGAGAAAGTGGGCCGCCAGATCTTCGTGGGACGGACGGGATCTCATAACCACTTCCCACTCTGGTCGCATGACGGCGCCTTTATCTATTTCGTCCGCGGCCTGGTCCAGGGGTTGCCCTCGGATGAGAGCGACATCTGGCGTATTCGACCCACTGGTGGTGCGCCGGAACAAATCACGTTCCACAACTCGCGCGTCACCTTTCCTGCGCTGTTGGGCAACGGAACGCTGCTCTACCTCGCCACCGATGCGGAGGGTCTCGGGCCGTGGATCTACGCGATGGATGTTGAACGACGTGTGCCGCACCGCATCAGCACCGGCGTCGATCCGTACATCTCGCTGGCCGCGAGCGAGAACGGTCAACGCCTGATCGCGACCGTTTCCCGCTCGACGACACGTCTGTGGCGAGTGCCGATCGCCGACCACGTCGTGGACGAGTCCAGCGCCGCTCCGATCGCTCTCACGACGGCAAGCGGTCTGTCACCTCGAGTCGCTCCCGGCTACCTCATTTACCGCGCAGCAAAACTGCGAACGCAGGCCTTGTGGAAGCTTGAGGAAGGCAGTGCACCCGCAGAGCTGTGGGCGGGCCTTGACGGCCCCGCGGTTTCCGGCACCGCCGTCTCTCCCGACGGCACACGCCTCGCATTTCCGGTGCGCAGACAGGGCGTGACCCACCTCTACGTGATGCAAGCCGACGGCACCGGCGCGCGCCCGATCGACAACCTCGACGTGCGAGGCGCACCCGCGTGGTCGCCGGATGGCAAGTGGCTCGCCGTCGCAGCCATGCGAGACGGGGAGCCGAAGCTCGTCAAGATTCCGGTTACCGGTGGGGCGCCGGTGCCACTCGTCAACGAGTACTCGGTTGACCCGGCGTGGGCGCCGAGCGGCGAGTTTCTCGTCTATTCGGGCGCGGACGTCGGCACGAATTTTCCCTTGAGGGCAGTGGGTGCTGACGGCACGCCACACGACCTGCTCAAGCTCGAGCTCACTCGAGGTGCACGGCGCTTGGTCTTTCTCGGGGAGGACACGCTCATTTTTCTGCGAGGGAACGTGTCGGACAAGGACTTCTGGTCCGTCGATCTCAAGACCGGGCGCACGCGTCAGTTGACGAATCTCGGCCGGAGGTTCTCCCTCAACGACTTCGACATCTCGGCTGACCGTCGTGCGATCATCTTCGAGCGGTCACGAGATGATTCGGATGTCGTCTTGATCGACCTGCCCCGCCGCTGAGGCTACTCATGCATGACCAGCACGTGACGTGCCGAGTGTTGGCCGGCACAGTCTTCCTTGCCGTCGTCGCGACACAAACACCGCCGCCTGCGCGCGTGGACGATGGGCGGCAATGGGTCGACGCCAAACCCGCCATCACCGCTGATTCGCCAGCGATCGTTCGCGGCGCAATTGCCGCCGCGTTCAACGACGTCGCGACCGCCGAGCCGCTGCTGCAGAAGATCATTCGATCTCAACCCAAGTCCGAGGACGCCCATAAGGCGCACCTGCTTCTGTCGCGCATCTATTTGCGCTCGGGCCAGTACAAGCGGCTCCTCGAGAATCTCGAGGCGTGGGCGGCATCGTTCCCCGGCCGCAACGAAGTCCGCACGGACCAGAGGGACATGGAGTTGTTCCGCGGTCTGCCCGATCAGGTCAACGGGCCCCGGCAACCGATGACCCTTCCGCACGACAAGGGCGAGGGCGAGTTCTCCGCCCCTGTCTCCATCAACGGCAAATCCGCCGAGTACCTGTTCGACTCGGGCGCGTGGATTTCCACGATTACCGAGGCCGAGGCCATGCGGCTGGGACTCGAGATTCGGAAAGGAGCTGGAGTCGTCGGTGATTCGTCTGGAAAAAACGTCACCGTTCGGACGACGGTTGCGAAAGAGGTGCGCATCGGACCGATGCGCTTCCAGAACGTCTCCTTCATCGTTCTTCCCAGCCAGGATGGCGGAGGCATTCTCGGGATACCGGTCCTGCTCGCGCTGTCACGTCTGCAGTGGTCGAATGACGGAACCTGGCAACTGGCCGGACCGGCCGGCAAGAGCGAACCCGAGGCCGCCAACCTGGTTTTCTTCGAGAACCGCCTGCTGCTGGCAATGCGTGTGTCGAACGCCCGCGTCTTCGGGGCGTTGGACACCGGCGCCATCGATACCGATCTGAACAGCAATTTCGCCGATCAATTCAAGGAGCTGATCCAGTCCAAGGGAACGCGAGGAAGCCGCGACATCACGGGCGTCGGTGGCACTGCGACCGTCGACTCGATCGC
>Ga0111539_10011713_pt1 | contig 11003 bp, 7 predicted proteins | sample RhiMethybrSRZTD1_FD_79667 | JGI IMG/M metagenome (GOLD analysis project Ga0111539, IMG submission 79667) | Populus rhizosphere microbial communities from Tennessee, USA - Rhizosphere MetaG P. TD hybrid SRZTD1 (version 2) (version 2) | ecosystem: Host-associated > Plants > Roots > Rhizosphere >... | reverse complement strand
CCCGGCCCCGCGCGCTCACCTTCCCCGTCGGCGAGAAGGCGTTCAGCGCCCTCCTCGAACCCGGGTCCAGCGCGTTCTTCACCGCGTCGTCGATCGACAGGTCGTCGATCTCGATGCGGAACGAGAAGGCGGACTCGGCCTCGTAGCCCTCCGCCGCGCCGTCGAACCGCAGCGTCGCCGCCCCGTGGTGGCCGCGCATGTTCTTGATGACGAACCGGTCCATGAAGAAGTCGATCTCGCCGCTGATCCTCTCCGCGGGATACGGGAAGTTCTTGTAGGTGAACGTCATGTCGTGCGCGACGAGCGTCACGCGGATGTCGGGCTCCTTCTTTGCTTCCTTCTCGATGAGGATGCGGATGTCGCAGAGCCCGCCGGGAAGGAACTTGTCGTAGATGGCCCGGAAATCCTCGATGAGCGGCTCGCGGAGCGCGGGGGTGATGACGAGCCCCGTGCAATCGAGCTCCAGCCGCTGCGCCCCGGTGTCGAGGTCCACCTCGCCCCGCTCGGTCCACTTCCCGTAGTGTTCGCTGGTGAATTCGCCGGAGAGGTGGATCCGGTAGCCGCCGATCGGCGTCAGGGTCAGGTGGCCGATCTTCACCTTCTGCGGCCGCGCGCCCTCGAAGATGGCGGAAAGCCGCGTCTCGAACTCGCCGCCCTTGACGGTGATCGCCGGCAGCCGCGACGGATCCGGGAAGATGTCGCGGATCGACTTCCCCGTCTCCTTGCCCACGAGCTCGTCGAACAGCTCGTCGGAGAGCACCCCTTGGACGTCGTCCAGGACGAACTTCTCGGGGTAGCCGCTGCGGAGCAGGATCTGGGCCCGCCGGGCCCGGACCGGCGTCAGCCGCCGGGCCAGGGGGAACCCGCGGACGCCTTCCAGGGTCACCGTCCCCTGGAGCGCCACCGCGTTGTCGATCGTGGCCGAGATCCGGTCCCACTCGAGGACGTCGCCGGCGATCCGTCGGAGCTCGGCCTCGGCGAGCATCGACAGCGACTTGGCCCTCGTGAGGATGTAGACGTCCACCCCGGCAAGGCACGCGATGATCAGGACGATGCCGAATGAGCCGTAGACCTTGTGCATGCGACCCCTGATTATACGCCCCGCGAAGGTGAAGCAAAACAACCAGGTTGTTTTGCTTCACTTCCTCTTTGTCTCCCCGTGCCTTTGTGTTTGAATTGGTCTGGTGATCATCGAAGCCGTCCCGAACTTCAGCGAAGGGCGCCGGCCCGAGGTCGGCGAGAAGCTCGCCGTCGCCGCCCGGAAAGCGGGCGTCGCCGTCCTGGACTTCACGCGCGACCCGGACCACCACCGCTGCGTCCTCACCTTCGCCGGCGGCCCCCGACAGGTCGAGGAGGCCGCCTTCGCCGTGACGAAGACGGCGCTCGACCTGATCGACATGACCCTGCACCAGGGGGCCCACCCCCGCATGGGCGCCATCGACGTCCTTCCGTTCGTGCCGCTTCGCGACGCCACGATGGCCGACGCGGTCGCGATGGCTCGCGCCGTCGGCTCGAGGATCGGGTCGGAGCTCGCGCTGCCCGTCTTTCTCTACGAGGCCGCCGCGACTCGCCCCTCCCGGCGCAACCTGGCGGACGTCCGCGGACCGGAGTTCGAGGGGCTCCGGGAGGCCGTCGGACGCGATCCCGACCGGGTTCCCGACTTCGGCCCCAACCGCATCCATCCCACGGGAGGATGCGTCGCGGTGGGAGCGCGCATGCCGCTCATCGCCTTCAACGTGGACCTCGACACCGAGGACCTGAAGATCGCGAAGGCGATCGCCCGGAAGATCCGCGAGCGGGACGGCGGCTTGCCGGGCGTGAAGGCCCTCGGGATCCCGCTGCCCTCCCGCCGCTGCGCCCAGGTCTCCATGAACCTTTGCGACTACACCCGGACCGGGCTGCTGGCGGCGTTCCAGGCCGTCGAGCGCGAGGCCGAGCTCCTGGGGACCCGCGTCCGCGCCGGCGAGCTGATCGGGCTCGTCCCCCGCGCCGCCTTTCCCGAGGACGGCGCCCGCGTCCTCCGGCTGATCGAGTTCAACCCGTCCCGCATCCTGGAAAGCCGCCTTCCATGAGCCTCGACGCCGTCCGCGAGCGGCTCGCCTCCGCCCGCTCGATCGTCGTCCTCACGGGCGCCGGGATCTCCGCCGAGTCCGGCGTCCCGACGTTTCGCGGCGACGGCGGCCTCTGGCGCACCTATCGCGCGGAGGACCTGGCCACCCCCGAGGCGTTCGCGCGCGACCCGCGGCTCGTCTGGGAGTGGTATGACTGGCGCCGTCAGAAGATCGCGCCCGCGAAGCCGAACCTCGGCCACTACGCGCTGGTCACGCTCGAGAAGCGCGCGCCGGAGCTGACGCTCATCACGCAGAACGTCGACGGGCTCCACCCGGCGGCGGGATCGCGAAACCTGCTCGAGATCCACGGCAATCTCTGGCGCACCCGCTGCCTCTCGTGCGGCGAGGTCCGCGAGAACCGGGAGGCCCCGATCGGGCGGATCCCGCCGCGCTGTTCCTGCGACGGGCCGCTGCGGCCCGACGTGGTCTGGTTCGGCGAGACGCTTCCCCCCGACCTGCTCCAGAAGGCGATCCGGGCCGTCGAGGCGTGCGACCTGATGCTCGTGGTCGGCACCTCGGGGGTCGTCCAGCCCGCGGCGTCGATGGCCGAGACGGTCCTCGCGCGGGGCATGCCGGTGGTGGAGATCAATCTCGACCCGACGCCGCTCAGCGACCGGGCCACCTATGCGCTGCACGGCAAGGCGGGGGAGATCCTTCCGAAGCTGATCGCCTGATCAGCCGATCCCCCGCTTGGCATGAACGGCGAGCAGCTTCTCCGTCTCGCGGTGAAGCGCCTCGAACTTCTCCCGGAGGGCCGATTCGATCGGCAGGGCCTCCATCTTCGGCAGCCGGGCGAGGTTGGCCACCGAGCGGCAGTGGGCCGCCACGTCCTTCATGCCCCGGCGGTCGCAGGCCTCGACGAGCGTCGAGGCCAGCTCGTGGGCGCGCCGGCGCACGGGCTCGGCCCACCCGGAATCGACCAGCAGCAGCGTGTCGCGCCGCAGCTCGGACAGCGCCACCGCGATCAGCTGCAAGTACGCGGCGGAAACCTTCCCCTCGGCCATGGGTCCCTCCTCATCGGTCCCATCGCCCCCGAGCGCCCTCCCCTGGGACGCATCCCCGCGTCCCCGGGAACCAAGAAAAGGGCCCCGGCGGGAAAGTTACACGGCCCCACACGTTTAAGACTCTCGCATCCGTCTAATGGATAGATAGAATGAACGTAAGAGAGAGGGGCTTCGGAGGAGTTTGAACATGACCCGCGCGCTCACCCTCGCGCTCCTGCTCGCCGCCCCCTTCGCCCCACAGGACGACCTCGCGAAGCGGATCGACGAGATCATCCCCCGGCTCTCGGACGACTCCATCGACGTCCGCGACCGGGCCGTCCAGGCGCTCGTCGATCTCGGCCCGGCCGCCCTGCCGATCCTGAGGAAGCGGGCCGCCGAGCTCGGGGGCGAGACCCAGGGCCGCCTGACCGAGGCCTGCGGCAAGATCGAGTCGCGCAACACCCTCGCCAAGTTCCTTCCGCCCCTGAAGCGGATCACGCTCGACTGGGAGAACAAGCCCGCGCGCGAGGCGCTGGACGAGATCTCCCGCCGGGCCGGCCTGGTCGTGGAAGCCGCGGGCGCCAACTTGGACGGGGCGGTCACCTTCTCCCTGAGGGAGGCCTCGCCCATCCAGGCGCTCGACGAGGTGTGCCGCCAAGGCGGACTGTCGTGGAGGAGCGCGGACGACGACATGTTCGGCCGCCGTCGGGGCGCGGCCGCGCGCTCGACCCCCCGGATCCTGATCCACAACGCCAAGAACGCGGAGTATCCCGTCTCCTACGTTCGCCACTACCGCGCCCGCGTCACCCAGGTCTCGCTGACCCGCACGAACACCTTCCAGGCCAGCCAGTCCACCGCCCAGATGAACCTGGACCTCGCCTGGACGCCCGACGTGAAGCCCGAAGGAGTGGTTTCCTTCAAGGTCACGGAGCTGAAGGACGACCAGGGACGGTCGCTCCTGCCCGAGGAGAACGAACGAGGCCGCCTGCGCGCCCGCGCGATGAGGAGCCGCTATCGCGGCCGCGACATGGGCTCGTCGTCGCAGTACTTTTCGTTCAAGTTCCCCGAAGCGGACGCGAAGAGGATCTCGCTCAAAGGGACCGCGATGATCGCCTTCCCGCAGGAAGTGCGGACGGTCGCCTTCCCCAGTCCCGCCGAGTCGGCAGGCAAGGCGATCGAGCTGAACGGCCTCACCATCACCCTCAAGGACTACCAGGAGAAGGGGAACGTCCGCTCGGTCACGCTCGAGATGAGCGGCCGGTACAACGGGCCCCGCGAGGGCGACGCCGGGGACGACGACGACTTCGGCAACCTCCCCTTCTCGTACGAGGACGTCGAGCTCGTCTCCGAAGCAGGGGAGCCGATGCGCAGCCAGGGCATGTCGGGCCGGGGCGACGGCAAGACCTACACCTGGCAGCTCGACTTCGACGGGGACAAGGCCGGCGTCGCGAAGGAGATCCGGATCCAGTGCGTCCTCCGCCGGTTCAGCGACGAGGTCGTCTTCGAGATCAAGGACATCGCGCTTCCGAAATAGGGGCGGGCATCGACCATCTTCAGGGGATTCCGAGAATTTCATGGCACAGCCGCACGACGAACTGTTCGCGAAGTATTCGATCCAGACCAAGCTCCTCGCGCCCGCGCAGGTGATGACCTGCCGGGACGTGCTCGCGGAGCTGGAGAGCGCGGGGGTCGTCAAGCTCCTGGCCGCCGTCGCGGTCGACCAGGGCCTCCTCAAGCGCGCCGACGCCCTCAAGCTGATCGACGCGATCAACAAGAAGATGCCCGGCAAGCATCCCCCGCTCCCCGAGCCGGTGGACGCCGACCCGGAACCGGCGCCCTCTCCGGCGCCCCCGGCAAAGAAGGTCGAGACGAAGCCCGTCCCTGTCCCGAGCCGAGTCGAGGGACGAAAGGCGCCCGGAGCCCCGGCGCCCGCCCCCGCCCGTCCCGCCGCGGGAGCGAAGCGCCCGGCGCCCCGCCCCGCCGCTCCGGCGCCGGCGCCCAAGGGAAACTCCAAGCTCTTCCTGATCCTCGGCGGCGTCGCCGCCGTCGTGGTCGTCGCCGTGGTCGCGATCGCGCTCTCCGGCAAGAAGGAGCCGCGGCGCGACCTCGCCGGGAAAACGGACGTTTCCGCGGAGCTCGACACGAAGCCGGCGAAATCCGAGCCGAAGGTGGAGCTCAAGCCGGAGCCGAAGCCGGAGCCCAAGGTCGAGCCCAAGGTCGAGGTGAAGGCGCCGCCGCCTCCCCCTCCTCCGCCCGTCGAGCCCCCGTCCAAGGCCGGGCAGGCCGACGCCCGCAAGGAGTTCGAGGAGCGGATGGCGGAGCGCAGGAAGGAGGCGCTCGCCCACCTGGAGGAGGTGAAGCGGGAGCTGGCCGCGGAGCGCAAGGAAGCCGACAAGATCGCCGACGAAACCCGCAAGCGGCTGGCGGGCCAGAAGGTCGCCCTTTCCCTGACCTCGGGCGAGACCTACAAGGACGCCGTCATCGAGACCTTCACGTTTCACGGCGCCGACCTGCAGGCCGGCGGCAAGAAAGTCCGGATCACCTGGGACACGGTCCAGCCGCCGTCGCTGGTCGCGGCGGCCGAAGTCCTGTACGACCCCAAGCAGCCGGGCGACCTTTTCGAGCGCGGCCGCTTCTTCGTCGGACGCCGCATGTGGAAAGAGGCCCAGGCGGCGTTCGGGTCGGCCGCGAAGCTGGGCGGCGGGTATGAGTCCCGCGTCCTCGAGTTCAGCGAGGTGCTCGACCGCCTCGTGAGCGGCCAGGGCGGATTCCGCGGCTCCGCGCGGCGCCTCGGCCGGGACGGCGTCCGCCTCGCGTGGGACTTCCACGATCCCAAGCAGCTCGAGGACTTCACCGGCGGCCTTACGCTTGCCGGAAAGACGGCCCAGCTGGAATCGCCCCGCAAGGCCGCCGTCTATCTGTTCGGCGGCACGTCGAGCGGAAGCGGCGACAGCCCCCTGGCGTTCCGCGGCGAGATCTCCGTCGAGATGAAGCTCGCCTGCGACGGCCCCGTCACGTTCCACCTGTTCGCCGGCGACATCGGCGGCGGGTACGAGCTCGACCTGGGCCCCGCGGGGGCGTCGCTCTTCAAGATCGACCCGAAGGCGGCCGAGAAGGACCGCCGCAAGACGGTGGCCAAGTCGGACAAGGTCAAGCTCGCGGCCGGCAAGACGGCCGATGTCCGCCTGACCGCCCGGTTCCCGAGGTTCCGCGTCACGGTGGACGGCGCCGAGGCGCTCTCGGCCGAGGACGGCCCGGTCTCCGTCACCGCCGACCCCCCCAAGGGCCCGTTCGGGTTCGGCATCGAGAAGGGCAAGCTCCGGATCGAGGCGCCGTTCGCCGTCCAGGGGCGTGCCGAGGCGAGCGAACTCGACCGGCGCATCAACGACACGGAGGTGATGGTGCGCCGGGCGCTCGACCCGGACCTGGAGCAGATCGAGCGGTTCCGGGCGCGCCGGAAGGCCATGTCGGTCCTGGGGGAGGCGCGCGACCTGTCGCTCAGTTCCGACGATCCCTGGTTTGCGTTCCGCATCAAGAAGTTCGAGGACATCACGAAGTACGAGGAGCTCAAGAAGCACATCGGCGGCATCCCGGACAAGCAGACGCCGGAGCAGTGGAAGACCGAGATGGACGCCATGATCGCGAAGTATCCCGACGTGCCCTCGCTCTACCACGTCCGGGCGCTCTTCAAGCACGCCTACCAGGACTATTTCGGCGCGCTGGCCGACGTGAAGAAGGCGGTGGAGCTCTTCCCCCAGTTCCACGAAGCGCTGGAGCTCCACGCGCAGATGCTCCTGGAAATGCAGGACGGCGAGTCGGCGCTCGCGGAGATCCGGAAGGCCATCGAGGCGCGACCCGACTTCGTCGAGGGCTACGTCACGCGCGCCCGCTGCATCTTCGCGACGACCCAGTCGATGCAGGCGTTCATGGAGGACCTGGACCTCGCCCGGAAGCTCGATCCCCAGGACAGCACGGCGGTGACGGTCCAGCGGATGCTCAAGTACCAGCGGCTGGGACCGCGGGAGCTGGGCTGCCGCTTCGACTACGAAACGCCCCATTACAAGGTGACGAGCGACATCAGCGCCGAGGCGGCGAAGCGGTACGGGGACAACCTGGAGGCGGCCTTCCGCCACTACGTCTCGTCGTTCAAGGGCGCGTCGGCGCGCCTGGGCAAGAAGCCCCGCGTGGCGATCTTCAACACCGCGGAGAACTACTACACGTACTTCGAGCTCCTCTCCGAGGACCGCGGCGAGAACACGCTGGGCGTTTTCCGCCCGAGCCTGAACGAGCTCGTCCTCTTCGAAAGCACCGACCTGGCGGACACGAACCATACCCTGTACCACGAGGCGGTCCACCAGTTCATGACCCTGCTGACCAACCGCACCCCGCCGTTCTGGTACAACGAGGGCATCGCCGAGTACATGGGCTCGATCAAGGTGCAGGACGGCAAGGTGCTCGAGAAGGGGCTGATCCTGCGCGAGCGGCTCCCCTACGCGCAGCTGGCCATCGAGGTGAAGGCCGACCTCCCCTTCGAGAAGATCATGAACGAAACCCCGGGCGAGTTCTACAGCGGCAATGTCGGCCTGAAGTACGCGCAGGCGTGGTCGATGATCCACTTCTTCTACGAGTACGAGAAGGGCAAGTACCGGTCGCTGATCGAGGACTACTTCGAGTCGCTCCGGGCGGGCAAGCCGCCGCGCGAGTGTTACGACTCGGTCTTCAAGGCGAAGGCCGAGACGCTCGAAAAGGAGTGGCGCGAGTTCACCCGGGCGCTGAAGCCGTAGGCCGGCGGCCGAAAGACACGCTCGAGACGGCTACTTCGACGTCCGGATCTGGAGGAACCGCTCGCGGGCGTCGCGGTCGTTCCAGAACTTGCGGGCGCTGGTGGACGAGGTGAACTCGATCCCGACGAGCCGCTTGAGCGACGTGCGCACCGCCTCCATGACCGCCGCCGCTTCCGCGGGGCGCATGTTCTTCACGACGATGTCGTTGATCGTCGGGTCGCCTTTCGACACGGCCTCGCTGGACTCGAAGAGCAGGATGATCCGGGCCGTCGCCCGCTCGAGGACGTCGCGGGTCTTGACCTGGAGGAGGACGTCGGCGAGGCCCTGGAGAAGGACGATCGCCATCTCCGGATCGCCGCCGTCCAGCAGCTTCAGCAGCGGCTCGACGGCGCGGTCGTGGCCGAGCTTCGCGAGGGCCCGCACCAGCTCGACGAGGGCCGGCGAGTCCTGAAGGCTGCGCGGGAGCTGCGCGACGAGGGCGTCCGTGGCGCGCGGGTCGCCGGTAGCGCCCAGCTCCTGGATCACCGCACGGCGCACGGTCGCGTCCGACTCCGCGAGATGGCGGACCAGGACGGGCACCACTTCGGCGGCGCCGATCGAGGACATCTCCCGGACGATCGCGGCCTTGCGCGCGGGGCCGACCGCCTTGAGCCGGACCTCGTACTCGTCCAGCGCCTTCTTCATCTTTTCCTTCGGCACGGCGGGCGCGGCCTTCCGCTCCCAGTCGGGCGCGCCCGCGGCGTAGAGCACCGCGTGCTGGAGCGCGCCGTCCGCCACCCGCACCCGGCCCACCGTCGCCTCCTCCCGGCGGACCGTGAAGCCGTCGTCCCGCGCGTCGTAGGTGCCGACGAACGCGCTCTCCAGGAGCAGCTTGACGCCCTTCATCGAGTTGGGGAACGGCGTGGGCGACCGGGGCCCCGCCTCGCCGCGCTCCAGGAGGTCGAGCGCCGCGCCGGAGATCAGCCGCTCGAAGTATGCGGCGAACAGGCCGTGGTCCGGAAAGAGCTCGACGAACTCCAGGGTGTCGCCCTGCGCCACCGCCAGGCCCACCGCCGTCAGTTCGCGGTCGGGGAGCGCGCTGAAATAGGCGCGGAACTCGGCGATGGCGTCGGAGTGCTTCCGGTAGAGGTCGACCAGTCCCGTGCTCTTGCCCAGCCGCTTGGAGAGGAGCGACCATGCGGCGCCCTGCCCCTGCTCCCAGATCATCGACCGCTTCATCGAAGGCGGCGCCGTGAAGTGGCCCGACTCCTTGGCGAACCGGTCCGTCGTGCCCTTCCACGTGCCGGGCTCCACGCAGAGCACCGGGACCCGGCCGGTCTGCCCGCGCGGGATCATCGTGTGCTCCGACACCATCCGCGCGCACCGGCCGCCCGTCAGGACGTCGCCCGCGAGGAAGAGGACGTCGGTGTCGGTCCCGTTCTTCACCTGGACCTGGAAGAGGCCGAGCGAGTCGGTGATCTCCAGCTTGTCCGTGCCCAGGGCCGTGTGGACCGTGACGAAAGGCGCCTCGGGCGGCGCCGCCGCGGCCAGGAGCGGATAAACGGTGATCCCGTGGAAGTTCATGGGCGGGCCGATCTGGAGCCCGTCGAGCGCCTGGGTAAAGTCGTTCGCCGCGACCGCGTTGGCCGGCGGCTTCACCATCTGCTCCGCCTGGATCGCCTCGGCCTGCTCGCGCGTCATCAGCTTGCCGCGCAGCTTGACGAGGTTGTGCTCCTTGATCAGCTCCTCCTCGAAGTCGGAGAGCTTGCGCCACTCTCCCACGCCCACCTGGACGAAGCCCTCGGCCCACTTCTCCACCCACGCCTTGGGCACCGCGATTTCGTTGAACTTCGTGTAGCCGGCCTTCTCCAGGATCTCGTCCGACGACGGCGGCGTGATCGTGATGGTCTGGGGCGCGGGGGCCTCGACGGGGAACTCCTTGGCGAGGATCTTCGCGGCCTGCTCGCGGGTCATCATCTCGCCGGCGATGCAGACCTTCTTCTGCTCGAAGTCCTTCTGCATCTTGATGGGGATCCACTGGCCGTCGATGGTCTCCACCAGGCCGTTCTCCCGGAGGACCTTCTGCTCGTCGACGGCCGGCGCCGCGGCGGCCGACGGACGCCTCTCGAGCTTGGCGACCCGCTCGCGCAGCTGGAGGATCTCCAGCTCGTGCTCGGGGTCCTCGCCGCGGCCGGAGAGGAGGAAGCCCAGGCCGAAGGCCACGAGCGTCGTCGCGGCCAGGGTCCAGGGCACCCAGGCGGGAAGCGGCCCGGGCTTCGCGATGAGGACGGTCTTGGAATCGGTGCGGTCGGCCTTGGGGACGGGCTTCGAGTCCGCCTTCGGCGTGACCACGGTCATCGCCTCGCTCTTGGTGCGCGGGTAGTTCTGGCGACGCTCGATGTGCTGCGACGCGGCCGCCTTCAGGTTCGTCATGAAGACGTTGGTCGTCTCCATGGGGCGGGTCTCGTGGAGGGCCTCGAGCGACTGGGTGAAGAAGCGGTACTCGCCGGTGCACTCCCCGCAGGAACGGAGGTGCTCCTCGAGGAGCTTCCGCTCGCCGGCCTGCAGGCCGCCGTCGTAGTAGTCCGAGAAGAACTCGGTCGTCTCCCGGCAGTTCATTTCTTGTCCGGCGTCTCGCTCTTCTTTTCCTTGTCGTGCTGCGCCTTGTCCGCCTTCTCGAAGGCGTCCTTGACCTCCTGGGCGGTGGGCTCCTGCTTGCCCCAGGCGGAGAGCTTGAGGTCCCAGGTGATCTCGCGCGCGGCGAGCAGCTCCAGCTTGCGGTTCCCGCCGATGGTGTAGGCGAGTAGCTTGTTGGTCTGGGTGTCGAAAATCATGAAGGCGTCGGTGGACTGACCGTAGCTGAGCGTGCCGGCGAGATAGCGCGTCGACTTGTTGTCGATCGATTGGGCCTGGACCTCCCAGCGGCCTGCCGAGAAGCCGGCGACGGCGCCCAGGAGGAGCACGAAGCAGAACCAGCCGGCCGCGTTCTTCATCTCACGCCCCCATCTTCTTCCACACGTCCTTGAAGGCCACCCGGGCGCGCGAAATCCTCGATTTCACGGTGCCCATCGGCAGGTCCAGGATCTGCGCGATCTCTTCGTAGGATAACCCCTGCACGTCCTTGAGGACCAGGATCTCCCGATCGT
>Ga0111539_10011712_pt1 | contig 11004 bp, 11 predicted proteins | sample RhiMethybrSRZTD1_FD_79667 | JGI IMG/M metagenome (GOLD analysis project Ga0111539, IMG submission 79667) | Populus rhizosphere microbial communities from Tennessee, USA - Rhizosphere MetaG P. TD hybrid SRZTD1 (version 2) (version 2) | ecosystem: Host-associated > Plants > Roots > Rhizosphere >... | reverse complement strand
TCGACCTTGCCCTGCTCGACGAGCTTCATCGCGCCCCACGCGGCCACGGTCTTCGAGATCGAGCCGATGTTGAACACCGTGTCGCCGGTGACGAGCCGTTCGGACGCGAGATCGGCGTAACCGCAGCCCAGCGTCCACGCGATCTCGCCCTTGCGGATGCACGCCAGGCCGACGCCCGGGACCTTCGTGGTCTCGATCAGCTCCCAGCCGAGCTTCTCGAGCTCGTCGTGGAGCGGGTCGTCGGCGCCGGCAGCGGTCCCGGCGACGGCGAACAGAAGTGCCGGCAGCATCACCGCGGCTTCTCGGCAGTCGGCGCGCGCTCGACCTTGCCGGCCATCGCGCCACCGTGGTCCTTGCCGTTCCAGACACCGGCGTAGCTCGTGCCGTGGAACAGAACGCGCGCGTCGAACGTGCCGAGGCCGGGCACGGCCACCTGGTCGAGCGTCATCACCGGCGTCTCGCCGGCCCACAGGACGTCGAAGTAGAGCGGGACCTCGACCTTGTGGTCGCCGTACTCGATCAGCGACTCGATGAGCCACTGGTCGCCGTCGACGTGCTCGGCGCGCTTGATCGTGTAGCTGTCCTTCTGGGGCGGCGCGTCGGGCGCACCGTCGAGCGTGAAGATGCCCGTGAGCCGCGCGCCCGTGAGCAGCTTCGCGAACGCCTCCTCGCGCGCTTCCTGCGCGGCGTCGTCGTCCTGCGGGCGCGTCGTGTGCACGGCCGCGGCGAGGGTGAAGGGAACGAGGATCGAGACGCCGAGGAGGAGCTTCTTCATCGCGATGAGATGAGCGGAACGGGGCCGCGCCCATCGTAATCAGCGCGCGGGGAGCTTCCGCTCGACCACGAAGCGCTCCCACTCGTCCGCGGTAAGCGTTGCGTTCTCGAGCCACTCGAGCTTGCCCGAGCGCATCCCCGGCTCGTCCGGCAGGTCGATCTCGTAGCCGGCCAGGAAGACCTCGTCGCCCTTCGCCGCCCACAGCTTCCCGCCGCGGAACTCGAGTCCCGGTCCGTCGATCGCGTAGCGCCTGCAGTCGAGGCCCGCGTGCTTCTCGCTCGCCTCGTAGACGAGGTACACGGACCCGCGCGCGGCGAGCGCCGGGCCGTCGGGCCCCTGGACGGGATCGACGATCGCCACCTCGACCTCGGCTTCGCCTTCGGGCTCCGCGAGGTAGCGCAGCGTGACGTTCAGGCTCGCGAGGTCGAAGTCGTAGCTGTGCCAGGGGAAGCGCTCGAGCGCGCAGCGCAGCGTCTTCTCGCCCAGCTTCGCCACGAGCTCCTTCCGGTCCGCGCTCACGTCGAGCTCGGCCGCGAGCCGGCGCTCCAGCGCACCCGCCGCCGAAGGTTCGAACCGATAGGTGCGGAAGCTGCGCACGGAGAGCACGGCCCAGTCCATCTCCGCGACGACGAGCGTCGCCTCGGGCTCGCCCTCGTGCCACTTGAGCGATTCGAGCCGCGTCTCGCTCGCAAGGTAGAGCGCGATGCGGCTCTCGTTGGAGCCGTCCGCGTTCGACTTGCGGTACAGGTACACCCGGCCCGGCTGGATCTTGCCCGGGACGTGGCGGAAGCCCTCGAGCCGGGGCCCGGGACCCGACGCGCCCGCGGGATCCTGCGCGACGACCTTCAGGACGAGCAGCACGGCGGCGATCACGTGGGCCATGCTGGCGTTCGCGAAGCGTCAGGGGAAGGTGGAGTCCCTCCAGCGCGTGAGCAAACGCTATCGTCGATGCCATGGTCCGCCGTCGCGCCGCGCTCTCCCTGGCTTCGCTCCCGTGCGTCCTCTTCGCCGGCGTCACCGCCGCGCAGCAGCCGCCGCCCGAGGCGGAGCAGCCGCGCGGGCTCGTGACCCACGAGGCCGGCGCCTTCGAGGGCTACACCCTGTTCGCGCCGCTGCGGTCGCACGCGACCGTCCTCGTCGACATGGACGGCCACGTCGTCCATCGCTGGCCGGGCACGCTCGATCCGAGCGCGGTCTACCTGCTCGACGACGGCTCGCTGCTGCGCAGCGTGCGCATCGAGCCCAACAAGACGTTCCAGGGCGGCGGCATCTGCGGCCGCGTGGAGCGCGTCGCCTGGGACGGCACGACGGTGTGGAGCTACGACCTCGCGAACGAGGACCAGACGAGCCACCACGACGCGTTCCCCATGCCGAACGGGAACGTGCTGCTCATCGCGTGGGAGTTCCGCTATCGCGAGGACGTGCTCGCGGCCGGCCGCGCACCCGACAAGACGCCCGACAAGGGCTTCTGGCCCGACGCGCTGCTCGAGGTGAAGCCCACGCCGCCGTCCGGCGGCGAGATCGTGTGGGAGTGGCACGTGTGGGACCACCTCGTCCAGGACACCGATCGGGAGCTCGACCACTACGGCTCGGTAGCCGATTCTCCGGGTCGCATCGACATCAACGCGGACCATCGCGATGCACCGGCGATGAGCGCGGAGGAGCTCGAGAAGCAGAAGGAGCTCGAGGAGCAGATGCGCGCGCTCGGATACTCGGGTGGCGGTGACGAGGAGGACGATGCGCCCACGGCACCGGCGACCGCGCCGGCCGCGGGCTCGCCGGCCGCCGCCGCGCTCGCGAACGGTCCCGGGTCGGACTGGCTGCACGTGAACGGGGTCGCCTACGACCCGGTGCACGACCTCGTGATGCTCTCGACGCCCAACTTCTCCGAGCTGTGGATCGTGGATCACTCCACCACCACGGAGCAGGCCGCGAGCGATCGCGGCGGGAAGCACGGCCACGGCGGCGACCTCCTGTGGCGCTGGGGCAACCCGAGCAACTACGGCGCCGGCACGGCGGCCGACCGGCGGCTCTTCTTCCAGCACAACCCTCAATGGATCGCGCAGGGCTTGCCGGGTGCGGGCCACGTGCTCGTCTTCAACAACGGCCAGGGTCGGCCGGGCGGCGAGCACTCCTCGGTCGACGAGCTCGAGCTGCCCCTCGACGCACAGAAGGGCTTCCAGCGCGAGCCCGGAAAACCGTTCGGACCGGCCGCGCCGGTGTGGAGCTATTCCGCGCCCGAGCCCGCGAGCTTCTACGGCTCCTTCATCTCCGGTTGCCAGCGCCTGCCGAACGGAAACACGATGATCTGCGAGGGGCCGAAGGGGCGCCTGTTCGAGGTCACGCCCTCCGGCAAGATCGTGTGGGAGTACTGGAACGAGCACGGCGGCGACTCGACGTCGACCGACAACGCCGGCGGCGTCGATGCGAAGGCGCTGTTCCGCGCGACGCGGATCGCACCCGATCACCCGGCGCTGAAGGGCCGGAAGCTGGAGCCCGAGGCGACTCGCTGAGCCCGAGCGCGGTCTACGGCGCGCGCTCGGCCGCCTCCCGGCAAGCGGGGCAGTCCTCCACGCGCCCCTCGTCGGCGGGCACCGGTTGCTGGCCGGTGAACTCCGGCACCTCGGGCTCGTAGAACCCGATGCCGAGCGCCGCGTCGACCGGCCCCACGCCGATGCCCACGCCGAGGAGCCCCACCTCGAGGCGGAAGAGCTTCCACAGGCTGATCTCCGCCAGCGCGCCGTCGCTGTCGCCCTCGAGGAAGTGCACGCGCAGGAGGTCGTCCTCCGCTCGCATGCCGAAGGCCACGTGCCCGTCGACGAGTCCATTCGACTCGACGCGCGGCGGCCCGTTCTCCGCGTCCACGCGCATGACGGTGCAAGCGGAGAGCGAGAGGGCCGCGAAGGCCGCAGCCATGAATCGATATCGCATGTCCATTCCTGTCTTGGAACCGCGCTGCCGCGCCGCTGGCCGGCGGCACCGCTCGCGCGAGCGCGGCGCCTCCGGGGGATCCAGGCCGGGCGGCGAGGATTCTAGAGAGCTCCCCGGCGGAGTCGAACGTCTTCGGATCCAGTGGGCCGCATGCCGATCTGGGAAAGCCATGCGCTCCTCGTTCCCCGGAGGGGTCCGCTTCCGGTCCGTCTTCCTCTCGGACGTGCACCTCGGTTCCCCGCGTTCCCAGGCCGAGCTCCTGCTCGACTTCCTGGCCCACGTTCAGGCCGAGTATCTCTACCTGGTCGGCGACATCGTCGACGACGGCCGCGCTCCCGGGCACGAGCGCTGGCCGCCGGCCCACCGCGCGGTGCTCGACGCCGTCGTGCGCAAGGCACGCGAAGGAACGCGTGTCCACTACGTGCCGGGCAACCACGACGGTGGCGCCGTGCGCGCGTGGGGCGGGCGCGAGGAGGAGCTCGTGATCTCGAGCGAGATGGAGCACCGCACCGCGGACGGGCGGCGCATCCTCGTCGTGCACGGCGATGGTTTCGACGAGGTCGTGCACCGCCGGCGCTGGCTCGGCCGCGTCGGGGACGCGCTGGCGCGCGCGATCGAGGCCGTCGGCGCGCGGCTCGGAGCCCTGGCCGGACGGCGCGATGCACGCCTGGGTGTCACGCTGAAGGAGCGCTGCAAGCGCTGGCTCGGCTACACGGCGCGCTTCGAGCGTCTGGCTCTCGACGCCGCGCGCGGACGACGCCTGGACGGCATCATCTGCGGCCACGTGCACACCGCCGCGTCGCGAACGATCGGCGGTCTCTACTACGGCAACGGCGGCGACTGGGTCGGCAGCGGGACGGCGCTGGTCGAGCACGACGATGGGCGACTCGAGCTCCTGACCTGGCGCTCGCGGGTGGCCTGAGCCCTCGCCACCGTCCTGTCCGGAGCGATTCCCCGCGCTCCAGCGTCTCCCCCACTTTCCGTCCGCAGGCGTAGACTGATGCGGGGACCGCTTGGCCTCTACGGACGTTTCACGGGCTACCCGCGCCTCGTTCTCGGTGAGCGTGCGGGACGAGAGCCACTACGACGTGCTCTTCGAGCCCGGGCTCCTCGCTCGCTACGGAACGGTCCTGCGCGGCGTCGTCGGCGATGCACGCCCGTTCGTCCTGACCGATCGGCGCGTGCACCGTCTCTACGGCCGGCGTCTCTTCGACGCGCTGCGCTCCGCCGGCTACGCGCCCGAGCTCCTGGTCGTGCCCGACGGCGAGCGCTCGAAGACGCTGGAGACCTTCGCTCGCTTGCTCGAGCGTCTGGCCGAGCGCGAGTGCGACCGCCACGCCGTGCTCGTGTGCTTCGGCGGCGGCGTGATCTCCGACCTCGGCGGGTTCGTGGCCTCGGCGTACATGCGCGGGATCCGCTACGTGAACCTCGCGACCTCGCTCCTCGGCCAGATCGACGCCTGCGTCGGCGGCAAGGTGGCCGTGAACCTGCCCGTGGGCAAGAACCTGATCGGCGCGTTCCACCACCCCGTGCACGTGGCCGGCGATCCGGACTGCCTGAAAACGCTCTCCGAGCGCGACTTCCGGAGCGGCATCGCCGAGGGCATCAAGGTCGCGATCCTCGACGGTCCGGTGCTGTTCCGCTTCCTCGAGCGCGAGCGCGACGCGTTGCGCGCGCGCGAGAGCGAGCCTCTGACGCACCTCGTCGGCGAGGCCACGCGCGTCAAGATGGACTGGATCGGCCGCGATCCGTACGAGCAGGACCTGCGCCGGCCGCTGAACCTCGGGCACACGCGCGGCCACCCGCTCGAGACCGAGTTCGGCTACAGGGGCATCCGCCACGGCGAAGCGGTGGCGATCGGCATGGGCGTCGCCACGTGCATCGCGGAGGAGCGCGGGGAGATCGACGCCGCGGATGCACAGCGCATCTTCGCGCTGCTCGCGGCCTACGACCTCCTGGGCTTCGACGAGCCCATCCGGCCCGATTCCGTGCTGGAGCACATGCGTGTCGTCCGCCTGATCCGCGGGCGGCGGCTGCACTTCGTCCTGCCGCAGGCGATCGGGCGCGTGCACATCACCGACGAGCTGGACGACGCCGACATCGTGCACGGATTCGAGCGCTACGAGCGCGTCGTGGCGGAGCGCCGCCGATGAGCCGCGGGCACGTGCTGCAGCTCTCCGAGCTCGAGCTCGAGGAAGTGCGCGCCCATGGCGGCGCGGGGCTCGTGAGCTTCCGCCGCGTGCTCAGCGCGAACGCGTTCGAGGGACCGTGGAACTTCGTCGACTACGCCGTGCTCCCGCCGGGCGCCTCGATCGGGCGCCACACGCACGGCGACAACGAGGAGCTCTACCTCGTGCTCGAGGGCCAGGGCACGATGCACCTCGAGGGCCGCGAGTTCCCCGTGCGCGCCGGGCACGTCGTCGTCAACCCGCGCGGCGGCACGCACGGCCTCGTGAACGACTCGCGCGAGCCGCTGCGGCTGATCGTGATCGAGGTGGCGTGCACGAACGGGGAGCGCGAGACGTGAGCGCGCGAGCGGAGCCGGCCATCGGTCTCGTGCTCGCGGGCGGCCAGGGGACGCGCATGCTCGCGGGCAAGCCGGGCACGCCCTAGCCGCTGGTCGAGGTGTGCGGCGTGCCGATGCTCGAGCTCGCCCTGCGCCACCTCGCGTCGGCCGGCCTGTGCGAGGTGCACGTCGCGCTCCGCCACGATGCCGCGCGCATCCAGGAGTTCCTCGTGACCCTGGCCCCGCGGCTCCCGGCGCTCTCCGTACATGCGCTCGTCGAGGACCGGCCACTGGGCACGATCGGCGCCGCGCACCGCCTGCGCGACGCCGGACGGACCGTGCTGGCCGTGAACGCCGATCTCGTGTCCGCCATCGACCTCGCGCAGCTCCTGCAGCACCACCGCGAGCACGGCGCACACCTCACGGTGGCCACGCACGACGAGCACCATCGCCTGCGCCTGGGCGAGGTCGTCGTCGATCCCGGGGGCCGCGTGCTCGACTACCTCGAGAAGCCGGTGAAGAGCTACCGCATCTCGTCCGGCACCTACGCGATCGAGCCCGCGGTGCTGGCGCTCGTCGAGCGGGACGAGTGGCTGGCGTTCCCCACGCTCGTGCAGCGCGCGCTGGCCGCAGAGCTCGTCGTGCGCGAGGACCATCACCTCGAGCCCTGGATCGACGTGAACGAGGCCGGAGACCTCGCGCGCGCGGAGGAGCTGCTCGCGTCGGATCCGGTGGCCTTCGGGCTGGACGCGCGCAGCCTCGCAGGGCGGTCATGAGCGCGGCCTGGATCGGCCTCGACGTGGGCGGCACGAAGCTCCTCGGCGTGGCCGTCGACGAGGACGGAAGCGTGGTCGCACGCGTGCGCCGCGAGACGCGGCGCGAGGAAGGTCCCGCGGCCGTGCTCGGCCGCTGCGTCGAGCTCGTGCGCGAGCTCGGGGACGGCCGGCGCGCGCGCGGCCTCGGTGTGGGCTTCGCGGGCCTCGTCGACGCGCGCGAGGGCCGTGTCTCGAGCTCGATCATGCTGCCCGGCTGGACGGGCTTCCCGCTCGGACGGGAGCTCGGCTCCGCGCTCGACCTCGCCTGCTGCGTCGACAACGACGCGAACGCGGCGGCCTATGGCGAGTGGGTCGCGATCGGACGTCCGCGCGAGCTCACGCTGGTCGTCGTGACCGTCGGCACGGGCATCGGCGGCGCCCTGGTCCTCGACGGCCGCCTGCACCGCGGCGCGAGCGGTGTCGCGGGCGAGATCGGGAACACGAGCGTCGACTGGCGCGGCGACGAGTGCTGGTGCGGCAACCGCGGCTGCCTGAACACGCTGGCCAGCGGATCGGCGCTCAGCGCGCGCTATGCCGAACTCACGCGCGCGCCGGCGCTGCCCGTGCTCGCGATCGGGGAGCGCGCGCGCGCCGGCGACGCCGTGGCGCGACGCGTGCTCGACGACGGCGCGCGGGCGCTGGGCGCGGGGCTCGCCAACGTCGTCAACCTGCTCAACCCCGGGCGCATCGCGCTCGCGGGAGGCGTCGTCGAGCTCGGCGACGACTGGCTCGCGCTCGTGCGCGCCGAAGTGGCGCGCCGCGCCTTCGCCGAGGGTGTCCGGGCGTGCACGATCGAGCGGTGCCGCGGCGGCGAGGCGGCCGGTGCGCTCGGCGCCGCTGCGCTCGCGCGCGACGCGAACGGGAGCGCATGATGGAGTCCTGGCTCGTTCCCTCCAAGGACTACGCGCGCCAGTACCGCGCGCTCCTCCCGGAGCTGCGCGAGCTGCTCGAGCGCACGCTGCTCGCCAGCGAGCCGGTGCTCGGCACGCCCGTCGACGAGTTCGAGCGCGCCTTCGCGGCCTACCTCGGCCGGCGTCACGTCGTGGGCGTGAACTCGGGCACCGACGCCCTCGTCCTCGCGCTGAAGCTCCTCGACCTGCGCTCCGGCGACGAGGTCGTCACCGCGGCGAACACGTTCTTCGCGACCGTCACCGCGATCCTGATGGCCGGCGGGACTCCCGTGCTCGTCGATCCGGACCCGCACACGATGAACCTGACCGCCGACGGCGTGCGCGCCGCGCTCGGACCGCGCACGCGCGCGATCCTGCCCGTGCACCTCTACGGCCGCGCAGCGCCGGCCGACGAGCTCGCGACGCTGTGCCGTGCGCGCGGTCTCGCCCTGGTCGAGGACGTGGCCCAGGCGCACGGTGCGCGACTCGCCGACGGACGGAGAACCGGCGCCGCCGGCGCTTGCGGCTGCTTCAGCTTCCATCCGAGCAAGAACCTCGGCGCGTTCTGCGACGGCGGCGCGGTCGCGCTCGACGACGACGGCCACGCGGAGGAGCTGCGCGCACGGCGCAACCTGGGCAAGGTCGGCGAGCACGCGGCGCGCTACGTCTCCGGCAACTCGAAGCTGGACACGCTTCAGGCAGCCCTCTTGCTCCTGAAGCTGCGCCACCTCGACGCCAGCAACGCGCGCCGGCGCGAGCTCGCCCGGCTCTACCGCGAGCGTCTCGCCGGCGTCGAAGAGCTGACACTGCCCGAGGACGCTGCGCACGACGGGCACGTCTACCACCTCTTCGTCGTGCGCTGCGATCGGCGCGACGCGCTGCGCGAGCACCTGGCCGCGCGCGGCATCAAGGCCAGCGTGCACTACCCGATCCCGCCCCATCTGCAGGAGCTCGAGCACGACCTCGGCTACCGCGCCGGCGACTTCCCGGTCGCCGAGGCGCTCGCGCGCACGGTGCTCTCGCTACCCGTCTCGCCCGAGCTCGAGGAGCGCGAGGTCGAGCTCGTGTGCGACGGCGTACGCGACTTCTTCACGGGGCAGCGGCCGTGACGGCGCGCATCGCGCTGCTCGGCGGCTCGAGCGCGTTCACGCCGGCGCTGGCGTCGGCGCTGTGTGCGCGCTCCCGCGAGCTCCCCGGCCTCGTGCTGGTCGTCCACGGCCGCGACGAGGCGCGCTGCGCAGCCGTGGCGCGCGTGTGCGAGCGCCACGCGCGGTCGCGGGGCGCGGACCACCGCTACGTGCCCTCGACGGACGCCGAGGAGGCCGTGCGCGGCGCGACGGTGGTCGTGAACCAGGTCCGACCCGGAGGCTTCGCCGGGCGCGAGCACGACGAGCGCTTCCCGCTCGCGTTCGATCTGCCCGGGGACGAGACGCTCGGTCCGGGTGCGCTCGCGAGCGCCCTGCGCGGAGCGCCGCTCGTCCGCTCGCTCGCCGAAACGAGTCTGCGCTGCGCGCCCGGCGCGCTCTTCCTGCAGATGTCGAACCCGATGTCGGTGTTGCTCGGCGTGCTCGCCGACCTCGAGGAGCTGCGCGTCTTCGGCCTGTGCGAGCTCCCGGGCGACACGCTGGCGCGCGCGCTGGCGCTGCTCGGGCTCGAGCGCGCGAACGTGGACGTGGACTACGCCGGCCTGAACCACCAGGGCTTCTTCCATCGCATCGAGCGCGGAGGCGAGGACGTCCTGCCGGCGCTCTTCGACGCGCTCGAGGCGCTGCCGCCCGGGCACTTCTTCCGGCTCGACGGACCCGCGATGCGCGCGCTGGGCGCGCTGGCGCTGCCGTACCTCGAGCTCGTGTTCGCGCGGAACGTCGCGCTCGAGCGCCTGAGACGGCGCCGGCCGAGCCGCGCGGCCGAGCTCGCGCGTCTCGCGGAGACGCTGCACGAGGGCTACGCCCGCGACGGGTCCGCGAGCCTCCCCCAGGAGCTCGGCGCGCGCGCGACGCCGTGGTACGAGCAGTCGCTCGTGCCGGCGCTGGTCGCGCTGCTCGGCGGAGCCCCGGCCGAGCTCTACGTGTCGGAGCCCAACCGCGGTCACCTCGCGGAGCTGGACGCGACCGCGATCGTCGAGAAACGCGCGCTCGTCGATGCCGACGGCGTGCTCGCGCTGCCGCTGGCGACGCAGCCTCCGCCGCACCTCGTCGCGCACCTCGCGGCGTGGAGCCGTCAGGAGGTGCTCGCCGCGCTCTGCGCCCGCAACCCGAGCGAGGCGGCTATCCTGGACGCCCTGGAGGCCATGCCCTTCGGGATCGACCGGACGGCTGCGCGAGCGCTCCTCCCGCACGTCCTCGCTCCCGCGGCGAGCGCGCCATGAGCTACGCCATCGACGCCCTCACCGATGGACCGCGCGAGCACGTGCTCATGGAGCGCGTGCGCTCGCGAACGCTCTCGCGCGCCGAGCTCGCGCGTTTCCTGCCGCCGTTCCCGCTCAAGATCCAGATCCAGACCGCGTCGCCGTGCAACGCCGCCTGCGCGATGTGTCCCTGGCCGGACACGGCCGATCGGCTTCCCCAGGGCAAGATGAGCCTCGCGACCTACGAGCGCGTCGTCGGCGACCTCGTGGGCCGCGGCGTGGAGCGCACGAGCCTGTTCTTGATGAACGAGCCGCTCGTCGACCGGCGCCTCGCCGAGCTCACGCGCCTGTTGAAGCAGCGCGTGCCCGAGACGCGCGCGCTGATCTACACGAACGGCGCGCTGCTCGACGGCGCGTGTGTGCGCGCGCTGGCGGCGGCGGGCATGGACGAGATCACGGTCTCGGTCGTGGGCTTCGACCGCGAGTCGCACGGCCGGATCATGCTCGGAGTGGACTACGACGTGATCATGGCGAACCTCGACGCGATCGCGCGGCTCGTCGCCGCGGGCCGCATGGGATCCACGCAGGTCGCGATCGTGGGCCTCGAGTTCCCCGGGCAGGCCGAGCTCGTCGGATCGTTCCGCGAGCGGACGGGGCTGCCGGTCTTCACGAAACACGTCACGAACATCGCCGGGCTGGTCGAGCTGGATCGGATCGGGGTCACGAACGAGATGGCGCGC
>Ga0111539_10011711_pt1 | contig 11004 bp, 13 predicted proteins | sample RhiMethybrSRZTD1_FD_79667 | JGI IMG/M metagenome (GOLD analysis project Ga0111539, IMG submission 79667) | Populus rhizosphere microbial communities from Tennessee, USA - Rhizosphere MetaG P. TD hybrid SRZTD1 (version 2) (version 2) | ecosystem: Host-associated > Plants > Roots > Rhizosphere >... | reverse complement strand
CGTGATTGCAATCGTTTGCACGACGGGAGAACGGGATGCACGACCGGGATGACCGCGGCCGCAGGGCGCTCGGCTGGGTGGGCACCGGGCGGATGGGCTACGCGCTGGCCAGCCGTCTGCTCGAGGCGGGCCACGACGTCGCCGTCTACAACCGCACGCGCGCGAAGGCCGAGCCGCTGGCCGAGCAGGGGGCCACGCTCGTCGACGCGCCCGCGGATCTCGCCGACCGCGACGTCGTGTTCACGATGGTCGCCGGCCCCGAGGACTTCAAGGAGGTCGTGCTCGGCCCGGAGGGCATCCTCGCGGGCGGCCGCCCGTCGGTGATCGTCGACATGACGACGGTGTCGCCCGAGGCGTCCGCCGAGGTCAGGGACGAGGCCGCCCGGCGCGGGACCGCGCTGCTCGCCGCGCCCGTCAGCGGCAACCCCAAGGTCGTCAAGGCCGGCCGGGTCACGCTCGTCGTCTCCGGCCCCCGCGAGGCCTACGACGAGGTCGAGCCGCTGCTGGCGCTGCTCGGCGCCGGCGTCACCTACGTCGGCGACGGCGAGCGCGCGCGACTGGCGAAGATCTGCCACAACCTGATGCTCGGTGTGGTCGCCCAGTGCATGGCCGAGATCGTCGTGCTGGCCGAGAAGGGCGGCATGTCGCGCAACGACTTCCTCGAGTTCCTCAACGGCAGCGTCATGGGCTCGATGTTCACGCGGTACAAGACGCCCGCGTACGTGAACCTCGACTTCACGCCGACGTTCACGCCGCTGCTGCTGCGCAAGGACTTCGACCTCGGCCTGCAGGCCGCGCGCGAGCTCGACGTCCCGATGCCGGTCGCCGCCGCCGCGCAGCAGACCGTGCAGGCGCTGATCGGGGCGGGCCACACCGACGAGGACTTCGCGGCGCTGCTCGAGCAGCAGGCGCGCGCGTCGGGACTCGACCTCGTGTCCGAGAACGCCGACATCGACGAGGGGCTCGAGGTCCGCGAGCCCGCCCGCGCGGGAGGCTGAGATGCCGAACATCCCCTACTTCCCCGTCGAGACGCTCGACGACCCGGTGCTCAAGGGCTACCTCCAGCACGCGGCGCAGCACGGCACGCCGCGCCCCGAGAGCCAGGCGATCCGCGCGCACGTCCCGGCCGTCCTGCACGCGTTCTCGAACAGCTGGGACAAGATCTTCCGCAAGGGCGTCCTCGAACACCCCGTCAAGGAGCTGTGCCGCGTCTACGTCTCCAAGACGATCGAGTGCCACTACTGAGGGTCCCAACGGTCTCTCCCGGGGGGAGAGCAGGGGCTGGTCGAGGCGGACTACGACGACCTTCTCGAGTTCGAGAAGTCGGATCGGTTCGACGCGCGCCAGAAGGCGGCGCTGCGCTACACGAGCATGCTCGTCTGGAACCCGGAAGGGGCGGACGAGGCCGTGTGGACGGAGCTGCGCCGGCACTTCAGCGAGGAGGAGATCGTCGAGCTCGGCTCGTTCGTGGCGCTCACGTACGGGCAGCAGCGCTGGATCAAGACGCTCGGGATCGGCCACGGCGAGGTGCTCAACTTGACGCGCGCGGGGCTCGCGCCATGAGCGCCGGTGACGACATCCGCGCGCGGGTGCCCGAGGCGCTGGCCGCCCACCGGCTCACGGTCGAGACGGTGCTCGAGACCGGGATCGTCGAGCGCGAGCTCAAGGAGCTCGTGGCCCGCGCGCTGGCGGGCGAGGACGTCGAGCCCTCGACCGAGCGCGAGCGGGCGGCGCTCGACTGGGCCGAGGCGATCGAGTACGACGGCGAGGCGCCGTGGGACCGCCTGCATCAGCACTTCAGCGACCCCGAGCTCGTCGAGCTGGGCTACGCGACCGCGTACACGCTCGGCCAGCAGCACTGGCTCAGGACATGGAAGGGAGCAGGGTGAGCAGCGAGATCGAGGCCGGACCGTCCGTCGAGGCGGCGCGGGCGGCCGTGCCCGCCGAAGGCCCGCCCGACCGCCGCTGGCTCGACGCCTACGGGCGGATGCTGCTGATCCGCCACTTCGAGAACGAGATGCAGCGGCTGTTCCTCAAGGGCGAGGTCCACGGCACGACGCACCTGGCCGCCGGCCAGGAGGCCGTGCCGGTCGGCGTCTGCCTCGCGCTCGAGCCCGACGACTATCTGGCCGGCACCTACCGCGGCCACGGTCACGCGCTGGCCAAGGGGACCGATCCGGCCGCGCTCGCCGCCGAGATGCTCGGGCGCGCCAACGGCGTTTGCGGCGGTCGCGCGGGCTCGATGAACATCGTCGACCTCGAGCACGGCCTGGTCGGCTGCTACGGCATCGTCGGCGGGAGCATCGGGGCGGCCACGGGGGCCGCGTTGACCGCCAAGCGCCAGGGTCGGGTGGCGGTCGCGATGTTCGGCGACGGCGCGACCAACCAGGCGTACTTCCACGAGTGCCTGAACTTCGCCGTCGTGCACGAGCTGCCGGCGATCTTCGTCTGCGAGAACAACTTCTACGGCGAGTTCACGCCGATGCAGAAGGTCACGGGCGGGCGTGACATCGCCGCCCGCGCGGCGGCGTACGGGATGGACTCGGCGCTCGTGGACGGCAACGACCTGTGGGCGGTCGAGGAGGCGGCGCGCTCGGCGGTCGGCCGCGCCCGCGGCGAGCACCGGCCGACGCTGCTCGAGTGCCAGACCTACCGCCACTACGGTCACTCGAAGTCCGACCCGGCCACGTACCGGCCGAAGGAGGAGGTCGAGCGCTGGCTGGCGCGCGACCCGCTCACGCTCACGCGCGAGCGCCTGCTCGCGCTGGGCGCCTCCGAGGCGGACGTCGAGGCGGTCGAGCGCGACGCGCGCGCGACCATGGACCGCGCCACCGAGGACGCGCTCGCCGGCGCCTATCCCGATCCGGCCACCGAGCGCGCGACGGAGTTCGCGCCATGATCGAGTTCCGCGACGCGATCCGGGACGCGCTGGCCGAGGAGATCGAGCGCGACCCGGCGGTCGTGTTCTTCGGCGAGGACGTGGCGGCGGCGGGCGGCGTCTTCGCGGTCACGAAGGGTCTGCACGAGCGCTTCGGCGACGAGCGCGTGTTCGACACGCCGATCTCGGAGCTCGCGCTGGCGAGCGCCGCCTACGGGGCGGCCGTCACCGGCCTGCGCCCGGTGATCGAGATCATGTTCGGCGACTTCATGGCGCTGCCGATGGACTCGCTCGTCAACCAGGCGTCGAAGTTCTGGTACATCTCGAACGAGCAGGGCACGGTGCCTCTGGTCGTGCGCGGCGCGGTCGGCGGGGGAGGGCGCTTCGGGGCGATCCACTCGCAGATGCACGGCACGTGGTTCCAGGGGATCCCGGGGCTGAAGATCGTCGCGCCGTCGTCGCCGGCCGAGGCCAAGGGGCTGCTGAAGGCGTCGATCCGCGACGACAACCCGGTGCTGTTCCTCGAGCACAAGCGGCTGTACTCGGTGAAGGGTCCCGACCCGGAGGAGGAGATCATCCCGCTCGGCCGGGCGCGGGTGGCGCGCGCCGGGAGCGATCTCACGATCGTCGCGATCTCCAAGGGCGTCCCGGATGCACTGGCGGCGGCCGAGGAGCTGGCGGGGGAGATCGACGTCGAGGTGGTGGACCTGCGCACGCTGCGCCCGCTCGACATCGAGACGGTGCTCGAGTCGGTGGCGAAGACGAACCGCCTGCTGGCCGTCGAGGAGGGGCCGCGGACAGGCGGGTGGGCCGCCGGGCTGCTCGGCGCGGTCGCCCAGGAAGGGCTCCACGACCTCGACGACGCCTGGATCCTCGCCACCGACGAGACGCCGATCCCCTACAGCCCGACGCTCGAGGACGCGTTCATGCCGACCGCCGCGGCGATCGCCGCGGCGGTTCGATCTAGGCTGTCCGTCGCCGCAGGGTGAGCGCGGCGAGCGCGATCGCCACCGCGATCATCCCGGCGAGCACGGCGATCTCGTCGATCACGCCGCTGAGGTCGGCGCCGTCGACCGAGACCGCGTCCAGCGCCTCGAACGCGAACGTGAGCGGCAGGACGGACGCGACCGCCTCGAGCCAGTCGGACATCTGCTCGCGCGGGATCAGCAGCCCGCACAGCAGGATCTGCGGGAGCACGAAGGCCGGCATGAACTGGACGGCCTGGAACTCGGTCGCCGCGAACGCGCTGGCGAGCAGCCCGAGCGAGGAGCCGAGCACCGCGTCGATCACGGCGAGCAGCACGATCAGCCCGGGCTCGCCGGCCGAGTCGAGCCCGAGGAACGCGAACGCGACCGCCGATGTGATGAGGCCCTGGATCGCCGCCAGCAGCGCGAACGCGATCCCGTAGCCCGCGAGCAGGTCGATCTTCGCGAGCGGCATCGTCATCAGCCGCTCGAGCGTGCCCGACGTCCGCTCGCGCAGCATCGCGATCGACGTCACGAGGAACATCGAGATGAACGGGAAGATCCCGAGCATGGGCGCGCCGAGCCTGTCGAACGCGAGGTCGCCGAGCAGCTCGTGCAGGAGCCACAGCAGCGCTGCGGGCACCACCAGGAGCAGCGCGATCGTCCGCGGGTCGTGCCGGATCTGCTGCAGCACGCGCAGCGCGGTGGCGGCGGTGATGCGCGCGCTCACTGCGCCGACCCCTCGATGAGCTTGAGGAACGCCGCGTCCATCTCCCGCTCGCCGGTCTGCGCGCGCAGCTCGTCCGGCGTGGTCTGCGCGATCAGCTCGCCCTCACGCATGAGGAGCAGCGAGTCGCAGCGCGCGGCCTCGTCCATGACGTGGCTGGACACGAGCAGCGTGGCGCCGTCGTCGGCGAGGCGGTGGAACAGCCCCCACAGGTCGCGCCGCAGGACCGGGTCGAGCCCGACGGTCGGCTCGTCGAGCACGAGCAGCTCCGGCCGGCCGAGCAGCACCGCGGCGAGCGAGACGCGCGAGCGCTGGCCGCCGGACAGCGTGCCGACCAGGCGGCTGCCGGAACGCGCGAGATCCACCGCCGCGAGGACCTCGTCGACACGCACGGCGGGAGCGTTCAGGACACGCGCGAAGTAACGCAGGTTCTCCTGGATCGTGAGGTCGGCGTAGACCGAGGGCGCCTGCGTGACGTAGCCGACCCGTGGTCGCAGCGCGGGCGAGCCGGCTGGGAGGCCGAGCACGTTGACGGTGCCTGACGCGACCTTCTGCACGCCGACGACCGCGCGCATGAGCGTGGTCTTGCCGCACCCGCTCGGTCCGAGGAGCCCTGCCACCTCGCCTGGTGGCACCTTGGCCGTGACGCCGCGCAGGACGGGGGTGCCGCCGCGCGAGACCTGGAGGTGGTCGATCTCGATGGCGGAATTCATCACGTGATGAATATACCGGCCAACGTCAGGGCGCCGCCAACCGAGCGAGGTGCGACCGCCACGCCGCCTCGGTATGCCGCGCGGTCCGGCCGCCGAACGCATCGAACACGCCATCCGGCCCCGCCCGCACCGCCGCGACGGCGGCGCGGTCGCCCTCCTCCCGCGCCACGAGATCGAAGATCGTGCCGCCCAGCAACAAGGCGTCCCCTCGCCCCGGCGGGAACGCCGGCGCCGCCCCCTCGTGGAGCCGCGTCGCCACCGCCGGCCGCACGTGCTGGGTCTGCCCCGAGAGCCACTGCGCCGCGCCCTCGAGGAACCACGCCGCGCGCATCCAGCGCGCCAGCCGGCGCGGGCCGAACGGGGGCGGGAAGCCCGGGTGGCGCTCTGACACCGCCCGCCGGGCGAGCAGGGCGGACGGCGCCAGCATCAGCATCTCCAGCGAGCCCTCGACGTTCGAGGCGCGCTGGGCCAGCAGCCGCGGCGAGAGCACGTGCAGCTCGCGCACGCCGGCCCAGCCGACCACGTAGCGCCGCGCCGCCGGGTCCGTCATCCGCCGCTGCAGCGGCAGCCACGGCTGCGCCGCGTCGAGCTGCGCCTGCGTGCCGTGCATCACCACGGCGAGCTCGCCCAGCTCGATCTCGAGCAACCGCTCGAGCCGCGAGCGGCCGTACTCGAGCTGGGCCAGCACCCGCTCGACGTCCGGCGCGTCCTGCTCGTCGTGCCGGGCGACGAAGGTCTCAGACGACGTCTCTAACCAGATGCCTCTAGCGTGGCACGGCCCGCTGGATCTCGTTGACCTGCTGGAACGTCGGGCGGTTGATCCAGTGGATGAGCGGCTGCGTGGCGCCGCCGACCGCGCGGAACTTCACCGCATCGAAGCACCACTGGTCGGCGTTCGGGCACTCCGGGTCGCCGCCGTAGATCTCGGCGGCGGGCGCCTTGATCGCCGCGGCGAGCGACCGCCGCAGCACGCGCCGGCAGCGCTTCAGCGATCCCTTGCCGCAGTAGCGGCGCGAGTACGGGCCGCGCACCTTGCGCCCGAGCACGCTCATCAGGTCCTTGCGCGAGTAGCCGTACCAGCCGTCCTGGTACGCCGAGCCGACGTGGTCGCCGTGGGTGTTGGGCTCGTTGTCGAAGTCGACGGTGGTCGCGAGGCGGTCGAAGGCGCCGCGGCCGAGGACCGGCTGGAACTGCGCGCGCACGAGCCGCGGCCACCAGGCGTCCATGATCTGCACGGCTGCCGCGTTGTCGTACGTGCCGTCCCGGTCGGCGTCCCTGCGATGCCCACCGGCGCGCCGCCAGGCGCGTAGCTGATCGACCGCGGCGCGGAGCTTCGGGTCCCGCGGCCGGCCGACGATCTTCAGCGCCAACGGCAGCACCGCATGCGCGCGCAGGTCGCTGGTGCCGGCGAGCTCCATGATGTCGATGGCCTTCGGCAGCGTGAGCTTGCGCGAGCCGCGCAGCGCGCGCTTGACGCGGTCCTCCAGCAGCACCGACCGGTAGGTCGACGAGTACGTGACGGTGTCCGAAGCCCGGAAGCCGCGCGCCTGCTTGTTGTTCCAGTTGATCAGGTACTTCTGGTCGATCGTGCGCGGGTGGCGCTTGAAGCCGGCGAACCTCGCCAGCCAGGTGTCCGGGTTCCAGCCGCGCCACTCGTACCGCGCCCGCACCGGGAAGTCCGCGTTCGTGCGCTTGGCGCGGATCGGGTTGGCGCCGGAGTTGAAGTACGCGATGTGCTTCGAGTCGGCGTAGAACCAGTTGAACGTGTAGCCGATCTTGGCGGCGGCGCGTTGGAACGTGCGCGGGCCGCGGATCGCCTCGGGCGTGTTGAAGTCCATGAAGCCCGTCGCCGAGTCGACCTCGTGGAAGTAGGTCGAGCGCAGCTTCGCGAACGCGACCGGCTTGCCGCGGACGGTGCCGCGGCCGGCGATCAGGCCCATCTTCGTGCGCTCGGCGCGCAGGGTCTGCCGGCCCGGGGGCGTCGGGTCGCCGGGTGTCGGCGCCCACTGGTTCTGGCGCTCGAGCACCTCGATCGGCAGGCACTGGCCGCGGAAGCGGTAGTGCATCGAGCCGATCGTCGGCTTGGCGCCGCCGGGCTCGCACAGGTCGAGCGCGAACGTGTCGATGTTGTCCTGGCCGGCGGAGGTGGCGCTCCACGCGTAGTCGCGCCCGCGACCGAGCTGGACGTAGAGGTTGATGCCCACGAACGACGCGCCCTGGGCGTCGATCCCCGGCAGGCCGGGCGCGGCCGGCGCGTGGACGTCCTCCTCCATGAGGATCTGCGGGTTGAAGTACGCGACCTGCGGCCCGGCGACCATCAGCGGGTGGCCGCCGGCCGACTCGCGGCCGGAGATCAGGACGGCGTTGGAGGCGCTGGGCGGGAACGCGGTGCGCGACAGCGAGAGCCCGGCGGACGACGCGCCCGCGGTGACGACCTCGTGCGTGCGCAGCGAGCCCGGATCGGGGCGCGCGACGCCGCGGGCCCGCTTCGGCCGCACCTGGTACGGGAAGCGCTTGGAGCCGAGCACGGTGACCGGCGCGGCACGGTCCTCGGCGGCGCGGAAGTCGCGGAACACGCGCGCGCCGCGGCGGCGGCCGAAGCGGTCGTCGAGCGCGTCCGCGACCTCCGACCACGCGAGCTCGTTCCCTCCGCCGCGGCCGAAGATCCCGCCGACCAGCGACGCGGTCGCGATCAGGTCGGTCCGCTTCCAGTTGTCCGGACCCTGCGGACGGCCGATGGCGGCGTACTCGCCGGGCATCAGCGTCGGGTTCAGCCGCGCCTCGGCGATGTAGCGGTTGATCCCGGCGACGTAGTTGTCGACGTCGCGGCGCAGGATCTCGCCCTGGCGGCCCAGCAGTCCCGGGAGCTGCTCGGCCTGGCGCTCGAGGTCGGCCTCCGTGTACGGGGCGACCTCCCACTGCTCGGCGTCCATCGCCGCGTTCGATCCGCCGGCGAAGCTCGAGAGCTGGCCGCGGCCGGAGTGGCGCAGAACGTCCATGAAGAACAGCCGGTCCTCGGCGCCGGCGTAGCCGAGGCCGAACATGGCGCCGTCGCGCGTCTTGCCGTAGACGTGCGGCACGCCGAATGCCTTGTCGCGGACGATCGTGACGTCCGCGCGCGGGGAGTAGGTCCGTTCCACGTTCCCGGGCTTGACCCCGAAGCTCGAGTCCTTGAAGTACTTGGGGATGTCGGTGGCCTTCAGGCCCGGCGTCCCGTACACGAGGTCGCGGTACATGCCGAGCTGGTCGCAGCAGTGCGGCACCGTCGTGCCGGTGGCGAGGAACGCCGCGAGCTCGATCGCGTTGTAGCGGCCGCGTGTGCCCGGCGGCAGGATGTCGCGGAACCCGCCGCCGTCGTTGGCCTGGTAGGGCTGCGGTTGCGGGCCGCTACCGGGAAGCTGGGGCAGCTGCGCGCTCGCCGGCGCGACCAGCACGAAGAAGACGGCAAGGCACACCGGAATGCGGAGCATGGCCGCGCATCATGCCGTCCAGCTGGACCTGCGCGCGTCAGTTACTACGCGTACGCGAGGGCGGCGTCGCCATGCACGATGCCCGAGATCTCCTCGGAGGCCCGCTCGAACTCCTCGTCCGACAGCACCGGGGTGCCCTCGAACGGCAGGTCGCGCGTGATCTCCAGCCACGACCGGCATCCGCCGTAGTCGTCGCGGACGCGCACCGTGACGGGGCGCGGGATGCGGTACGTGCGCAGCAGCAGGACGTGCAGCGGATGGCGCCGCTTCCAGGCCAGCCGCTTCTCGGCGTAGTCGGGCGTCCACACGTAGAACGGGGACAGGCCGTCGACCACCCGGCGGTCGGTCACGGTCCAGGCGCGGGAGACCTCGGCCCAGGCGCGGATCCGCACGCGATCCGGCTGCGCGATGCCGCCGTCGCGGATCAGCGCGTGCGTCGACGGCTCGCCGTCGGCCCACACGCCCTCCTCGAGCGCCCGGCGGAGCTCCGGCCGGTGCGACTCGCGAACGAGGTCACCGGACTGGTGGTCGAACGTCGGATACAGGAAGAAGCGGTCGTGCTCGAGGGCGAAGTGCTTATCCGGCTCGCGGATACCGCCCTTGCGGAGCGTCACGAGCTGCTCACCCTCGGCGAGAGCGCGCACAGTAACGGCCCATTCCTTGAAAGCGATCGGCATAGGAAAGCTGCTTGAGAGACGAAGTTATTGAGAGGTGCGCCCCGCCAATTCGGCGGTCCAACGCACCCTGCCCCGAATGTGCCGCCGACTAACTAACCCCAACGTCAGCGACAGTCACATACTATGCACAAAGTCGCGAAATCTCATAATTCCGCTGGAAATTCCACTCATCCTGAAGAAGCGGCCTGTGTGACGTCGTCACACACGGGTGTCGTTCAGGCTCTCCACGACCTCGAGGACGGCCGCGAAGTCCTGGTCGCCGAGGCCGCGGCCGGCGCCGGCCGCGTAGAGCTCACCCGCGAGCGCGGCGGCGGGGAACGCGGCGCCCGCCTCGCGCGCCTCCTCCAAGCACAGCCGCACGTCCTTGAGCATGTGCTCGAGCTTGAACAGGGGCGTGAAGTCGTGCGTGAGCATCGGCTCGCCCTTGAGCTGCAGCATCGTCGAGTTGGCCGAGCCCGCGCCCATGACCTTCAGCAGCGCCTCGAGGTTCACGTCGGCCCGGCGGCCAACCGCGAGCGCCTGCGCGAGCGTGGCGCAGTTGACGGCGCTGACGGCGTTCGAGAGGACCTTGACCTGCTGGCCGGTGCCGACGGGGCCGACGTGCACGATCAGCTCGCCCATCGCCTCAAGCAGCGGCATCGCGCGGGCCATGTCGTCGTCGGCGCCGCCGGCCATGATCGTGAGCGTGCCGTCCTCGGCCTTCGGGGCCGATCCGGTGACGGGCGCGTCGACGAAGCGGTGGCCGCGCTCCGCGAGCGCCGCGCCGATGCGCCGCGCGTCGGCCGGGCCGATCGTCGACATGTCGATGAAGAGGGTGTTCTCGCGGGCGCCCTGGACGGCGCCGTCGTCGCCGAGCAGCATCTGCTCGACCTGGGCACCGTCGACGACCATCGTGATCACGACGTCGGCCACGACCTCGCGCGGGCTCTCGGCCAGTTGCCCACCGTGCTCGGCGACCCACTGCTCCGCCCGCTCGCGGGTCCGGTTGTAGACGGTCAGCTCGAAGCCGGCACGCCGCAGGCTGGCCGCCTGCCGCGAGCCCATGATGCCCAGGCCGATGAAGCCGACTGCCTCCGCCATGCGGGCCGGAGGCTACATGTCAGGCCGCGATCGCGACCTCGTCGGGCTCGGCGAGGTGCTGATGCGACGGGCAGTACCCGTTCGCGGGGAGCGGGCTGCGCTGGCACGGCGTCCCGCGACGGGTGGTCGCGCGGCACTCGATGCGGCGTCCCTCGATGTCGTAGCCGCTCATCGGCATCGACGAGAAGTAGTCCTTCGCGAACGTCATGTAGCGGTCGACGACGCGATAGACCCGCTCCTGCGACGACATCGGGAAGTAGATCCGGATGTCGTTGAAGAGCGTTTTGGTCGGCTTGGCGAAGTAGTGCCAGTCCGTGGCCAGCCGGTACACGCAAGCCTCGCACGCTCGGAGTACGCGCTCGTGATTGCTGGGACCCCACTGGCCGGGCCGGTCATCAAGGATGTCGCGAGCCAGTTCGCGATAGATCGAACGACTGAAGCGGTACATGTACGTTCCCCTTGGGCCGATGCCAGGGTTCCCCCAGGAACCTCTG
>Ga0111539_10011709_pt1 | contig 11005 bp, 11 predicted proteins | sample RhiMethybrSRZTD1_FD_79667 | JGI IMG/M metagenome (GOLD analysis project Ga0111539, IMG submission 79667) | Populus rhizosphere microbial communities from Tennessee, USA - Rhizosphere MetaG P. TD hybrid SRZTD1 (version 2) (version 2) | ecosystem: Host-associated > Plants > Roots > Rhizosphere >... | reverse complement strand
TCGCGCGCATCCTCGCGCTCGGCAAGATGCCGGTCGTGCTGGGCGGCGAGCACACGGTCACCTGGGGCGTGATCCAGGGCTATTTCCAGGCGGGCAAGCGCGATTTCGGCGTCGTGCAGATCGACGCGCACGCCGACCTGCGCGATGCCTACGAAGGCGATCCGCTTAGCCACGCGAGTGTGATGCGCCGGATTGTCGAGGCGGGGATTCCGCTGGTGCAGCTCGGCATCCGCGCGTTCTGCGAGGAGGAAGTTGCCGCACGCAGGAAGCACGGCGTAATCGCGCACGACGCTGTGGATATCGCGCCGAAGGGAATCGATTCGATCCAGGTGCCTGCCAGTTTTCCGAAGAACGTGTTTTTCACGCTCGACGTCGATGGCATCGACCCGTCGGTGTTGCCGGCCACCGGAACGCCGGTGCCCGGCGGGCTGGGCTGGTACCAGACGCTCGGCCTGTTCGAGTCGGTGGCGCGCCAGCGCTGCATCATCGGCTTCGACGTCATGGAGTTCGCACCGATCGCGGGCTTTCACGCGTTCGACTTCGCTGCCGCGCTGCTCACCTACAAGCTGATGGGAATCGTGCAGCGCTGCATGCGACCGTAGTCCATCTCGTGGAGGCACCATGGAAGCCTCGGGAATGTTTTCGCTGGATTGGCGCCATGCCATCGGGCTGCTGTCGGCGGTCGCGCTCGGCGCGCTGATCGGCCTGGAGCGGGAAGTCCGCAAGCATCCGGCGGGGTTGCACACGAACGCGCTCGTCGCCCTCGGCGCGGCCGCCTTCGTAATGGCCGGCGTGCTGATGGGCGACAACACCGGGCCTGCGCGGGTGGCGGGGCAGGTGGTCACGGGCGTCGGCTTTCTCTGCGCGGGACTGATCTGGCACGTCGGGGGCACGGTGCGCGGCATCAACACCGCTGCGACGGTCTGGTGTTCGTGTGCCGTAGGCGTTTTCTGCGGATTCGGCATGATCCTGTGGGCGGTGTTCATCGCGTTGCTGGTCGTGGTCGCGAACGTGGTTTTGCACTCCATGGAGCGTCGAATCGACAGCGGCGCGCGGTAGCCATGCATCCGCGAAAAATTCTCCAGTTCGCCAGTGTTGCGGTGCTCGCGTTCGGGCTCGGGGCCGCCGGATGCATTTTCCTGCTGGCCGAGGATGTCGATCCGCCGGACCGGGTCGTCATGGTCGACGGCACCACCTACTCGGTGCCTGCGAACATGACCAAGCAATACACTCGCGAGGTGCAGCGTTTCGGCGGCAAGGCGGCGCTGCTCTTCGATGACCTGAGCCGCTGGTTTTCCGGTCTGTGGCGCGGCAAGGCGCTCGGGCGCACCGTGCTGTACCTCAGCCTCGCCGTGTCGGCTGCGTTGCTCGGCGCGTCGCGGTATCTCTATCCGAAACGACCGGGCGATCCGGACCGGTAAACTCTGCGCCATGAACCCGACACTTCGTTTCCTCGCGGCGCTGCTCTTGTGCACGGCTGCAACCGCGCAGGCGCAGTACCCGAATCGCCCGATCAAATTCATCATGGCGTATCCGCCGGCCGGAAGTTCGGACGTGCTGGCGCGGCCGATCGCCAACGAGATGACGAAGGGCCTGGGCCAGCCGGTGCTGATCGAATACAAGCCGGGCGGCGGGTCGACGATCGCGGCGGATTTCACCGCCAAGTCGCAGCCCGACGGCTACACGATCGTGCTGCTGCTGACCGCGCACGCGATCAACGCGACGCTGATGCCCAAGCTCTCGTACGACACGGTGAAGGACTTCACGCCGATCACGCTTGCAGCCGTCGCTCCGCTCGTCGTCGAAGTCCATGCCGACTCGCCGATCAAGACGCTGCGCGACCTGATCGAGGCCGCGAAGGCGAATAAGGGCAAGCTGAACTACGCGTCGGCGGGTCCCGGCAACACCAGCCATCTCGCGGTCGAATTGTTCAAGATGAAGCTCGGGCTGGACATGACGCACGTGCCGTACAAGGGCAGCGGCCCGGCGATCACGGCGATCCTGGGGCGCGAGGTCGACCTGATGTTCGACGCGATCGGCTCGTCGCTGCCGCAGATCCAGGCCGGCAAGTTCCGCGCGATTGCGGTGACCACGACGAAGCGTGCCACGGTGCTGCCGAACGTGCCGACCGTGCAGGAGGCGGGCGTGCCCGATTTCGACGTCTCGGTGTGGTACGGCGTATTTGCAGCCCCGGGTACGCCGGCACCGATCGTGCAGAAGCTGAACGCGGAATTCATCCGGGCGATGAACGTGCCCGAGGTCAAGAAACAGATCGAGTCCTCGGGATACCTGGTCGTGGGCTCCACGCCGGCCGAGCTCGATGCGCACGTAAAGTCCGAAATTGCCCGCTGGGGCACCGTGGTCAAGGCCGCCAACGTGACCGCGCAGTAGCACAGGCACGTCGATTGCGTATCCCGGGAGAAGAACTTCTTCCGGAGGCAGCATGCTCAGAATCGCAATCATCCTCGGCAGCACCCGCCCGGGACGCAACGGCGAAGCCGTCGCGAATTGGGTCCACGACCTGGCGCGCAATCGCAAGGATGCGGAATTCGAGCTCGTCGACGTCGCCGCATTCAACCTGCCGCTGCTCGATGAGCCGGTGCCGCCGTCGCTCGGCAGATACAGCAAGCCGCACACGAAAGCCTGGGCGTCGAAAATCGATTCGTTCGACGCGTTCGTGTTCGTGACCCCGGAGTACAACCACGGGACGTCCGCGGCGCTGAAGAATGCGATCGACTTCCTGTACCGCGAATGGAACAACAAGGCCGCCGGGTTCGTCGGCTACGGCAGCGCCGGCGGCGCGAGGGCGGTCGAAAGCCTTCGCCTGGTGATGGCAGAGGTGCAGGTCGCGACCGTTCGCGCGCAGGTGCTGCTGTCGCTGTTTACCGATTTCCAGAACTTCGGCGTGTTCAAGCCCGCGCCGCTGCAGGCGCGGGCGCTCGAGACGATGCTCGATCAGCTCGTCGCGTGGGGCGGCGCGTTGAAGGCGCTGCGCCAGGGCCAGCTCAAGCAACGCCTGGCGGCGTAGCGCGAGCGCGACGGCGCCAGTGCGCCGCGGAGCGCTGCCGGCTGGGCTGCGTTCCAGATCGCAGGGTGACCAAGCGCCGCTACACGACTGTGCTCACGCATTTAGTCCGTCCGGCACGTTGGAAAGTCGCGCTTTCAGCGCTGTAATGGCCCCAAATCTCTGGAGAGCGATATGCCGCGGAAAATCTTGACGAATCATTGGACCGACGTGTCACTGGCAACTGCAATCATGCTGATCAGCGGAGTCGCATGGGCGCAGTCCGATGCGGCGGGCTCGTCGGCCGCGGCCCCCGCTACGACGAGCGAGCTATCGGCTACGACAACGCCATCGGGGGTATCGGGAGATGCGTCGTCGACGATGTTTTTCGATTCGACGCTTCCCTGGAGCCAATCGCAGAGCTCGCCGTCGAATGGCAGAACGCGAGCTACCACGCGAAGCAGATCGGTCCTGTTCGACGACTCGGCCGACGTGGTCGCGCGCAACGACAACGTGTTGCGGCTGACCCCGAGCGCGAGCCCGGGGTTCAGCGACTTCTTCGCTTCCGTGCGGGCAAAGAGCCAGCCGCCCAGCCTCACGGCCAATTCGAACATCGTCTCGGCCCCGACCGGTTCGTCGTCTCACGTTCAAGCCGCCGAAGGCGGCAATGGCAACGGGAAAGCACTTGGCTTGAGTGCCAGTCTGGCCGACGTCACTCAAGGAAGCGGACACGGCAACGGCAAGGCGCTCGGTCATGGCCTCGATTCGAGCGACACCGCCGCGCAGGGCAAAGGGCACGGCAACGGCAAAGAGAAAGACAAGGGGCCCGAACTCGCGAGCCGCCCTGTGCGAGCCGCGCTGGTCAATCCGGTCATTTCGGACGCGATCGCAAGCCAGGCGGGAACGCTGCGGGGCCCGGCGTTGGTTTCCGGGCTGTCGGCTTCATCGCTCACGCCGGCGAGCGTCAACAGCTTGTCTTCCTCCACGCTGGATGCCGCACCTGCGCCGGTGCCCGAGCCCTCGACCTGGCTGATGCTTGCGCTCGGCTTGCTTGCACTGGGTGCGCGCGCGGTGACGCGCAGCCGCTAAGCACTAGGCGCTGGCGCTCTTGTAGCCGGAGTAGAGCAGGTCGAGCGTGCGCATGGCCTCGGCCAGCAGCGCATCGTCGGTCTTTGCTTTTTCGCGCGCTCCCTTGAGCATGGTCTCGAGCGCCCGCGCGTCGGGGACCGGAATTCCGCCGACGTCCAGGAAGTGCACGGCCTTTGCAATCGCCTGCAGCGCCGAATCGTCGTCCAGCCCGAAAGCCGTCATCAGCACCTCGAACGTCACCCGATTCTTGACGTGCGTGAACTCCGCGCCGTCGAAATCGAAGCCGACCGCCTTTTTCGGCAGTGCGCTCGGCCGCTCCAGCCACGCGAAGCGCGCTTCGCGATCGATGAAGCGCTTGATGAGCCAGCCGCTGGCGAGGCGGTCGACCCAGGGCGATTTGCGCGTGGCCCACACCCGCTTCTGGTAGCCGGCCGGATTCTCCCGGCGCAGCCCGCGCATGGAAGCGCGCGGCTCGGTCGGCGAGTAGAGCTCGGCGTAGCGGGATTTGAGGCCCGCGATCGCCGCCGCTGCCTGCTCCTTCGGCTGGCCGGGAAAGAAATCGATCCGCGCAATCTTGTGCAGCGCCTGCTCGAGGCGCAGCACTGCGGTGCGCCCGCGCCGGGGCCCGAGGCGCGCGAGGCCGGCTTTCAGCGCGCCGACCTGCTCGAGCAAGTCGGCGTACTGCGCGGTCCGGTCGAACAGGGTTTGCAGTCGCGCCTGCTCGGCCTGCGCCTTGGGCGTTGCCTCGAGCCTCAGCGCAAACCCTCCGACCGCCTTGATGTCCTTCTCGATTTTCTCCAGCGCAGCGCCGTCGCGCAGCACTGCGCAACCCGAATCCTTGAGCGCCCTCCAGACCCTCATCCGCAACGTCGAATCGCGGGTCGGCAGGCTCAGCACCAGCGTGTCGTACATGAAGGGATGTTACACGTATCACACAGAAGTGCCAAAGAATGAATCCGCCCCGTTGACCCCGCAACGCCCCGCGCCGTAAGGTGCGTCCAACGCAGGGCTCCCTCCCTGGCCGGGTCCGAAAGCAGACACCCGGTAACCAAGACAACCGTCTCAAGCGCTGCTCCGGTTCCCAACGGGAAGGAGTACGTCATGAGCAATCAACGCTATCAACTGAAGCAGATCGGCTGCCGTCCGTGGACGCTGAGCGGGCTTTCGCTGCAGCTGATGGAAAGCCACTACGAGAACAACTACGGCGGCGCGCTGCGCCGGCTGAACGCGATCACGGAGCAGCTCGAAGCGATGGACTTCGACAAGACGCCGGGTCACGTGCTGAACGGCCTGAAGCGAGATCAACTGACGGCGCTCAACTCGACGCTGCTGCACGAGCTGTTTTTCTCCGGCATCGGCGGCGACGGCCAGCCGACGAAAGGAATGTCGGAGATCCTGGCGCGCGATTTCGGCTCGCTCGAGCGCTGGCGTGCGGAATTCCGCGCGATGGGGTATGCGCTCGGCGGCGGCTCGGGCTGGGTGCTGCTGACCTGGGTGCCGCGTGACGGGCGGCTCATCAACCAGTATGCGTCGGAGCATTCGCAGGCTATCGCGAGCGGCGTGCCGATCCTTGCGCTCGACATGTACGAGCACGCCTACCACATCGACTTCGGCGCGAACGCACGGGCGTACGTGGACGCGTTTTTCCGCAACATCGACTGGGCGGCGATCGGCGAGCGCTACGAGGACGCGGCAAAGGCGCCCGGCCCGCGCCCGCTGCTGCAGCCGGAGTTCGACGGGATTCCCGGCATCGCGGTCGAGGACGTCAAGGAAATGATGGCCACCGGCAAGCCTGTGCAGGTGGTGGACGTGCGACCGCGGCACTTCGTCTCGCGGCAGCAGGACATTGCCGACGGCATCGAGTGGCGCGACCCCGAGCAGTTGCAGCAGTGGATCGGCGAGCTCGACAAGGCCAAGCCGGTGGTCGTGTATTGCGCCTACGGCTTCCATATCGGCTGCAAGACGGCGATCAAGCTGCGCGACGCCGGCTTCGACGCGAGGTACATGAATAGCGGCCACTCGGGCTGGAAGGCGATCGGCCATTCGATCAAGCGCTACGGGTAGGAGCCAGCCCATGAACTCGATAAAAGCGTCGAACCTGCGGGAGATGCTCGCGGGTGGGCAGCCGCCGATCGTGATCGATGTTCGCAGGCAACCCGCTTTCACCTCGGCCACGGCCATGGTTGGCGGCGCGATTCGCCGCGACCCCGAGCGCGTTCGAGATTGGGCGAAGAGCCTGCCGCGTGCGAGCAGCGTCGTCGTGTATTGCGTCCATGGCCACGAGGTGAGCCAGAATGCGGCGGCAGCGTTGCAGGAGCAGGGCATCGTCGCGCACTTCCTCGAGGGCGGGGTCGAGGAAGGCTGGAAGACGCAGGGCGGTACCCTCGATCAGAAACCGGCCGGCGCGTCGACCCGCTGGGTGACGCGAGAGCGACCCAAGATCGATCGCATCGCGTGCCCGTGGCTGATCGCACGCTTTGTCGATCCTGCTGCGGAGTTTCTCTATGTCCCAACCAAGCAGGTGCGCGACACGGCCAAGGCGTGCGAAGCGATTCCCTACGACGTGCCCGACGTGCATTTCACGCACGCGGGGGAGCTGTGCAGCTTCGATGCGTTCATCCAGCACTACCATCTGGGAGCGGACCCGGCGCTGCAAAAACTTGCGCTGATCGTGCGCGGCGCCGATACCGCGAAGCTCGAGCTTGCGCCGCAGGCGCCGGGCCTCGCCGCGGTTTCGCTCGGCCTCTCGCGCATCTTTGCCGACGACCACGAGATGCTCAAGCACGGCATGGTGCTCTACGACGCGCTCTATGCGTGGTGCAAGGAGGGGCAGGACGAGGTGCATACGTGGAACCCGGAGGCCTACCGATGAAAGAGGCCGGAATCGTTGCGATGACGGTGCTTTCGGCTACGGCGGCTTTTGCCGAAACCGAGAATTTCGACCAGCAACGCGCGGGCGCGGTCCCCGCCGGCTGGTCGTGCGGGGTCACCGGCAAGGGCAGCGCGCGATGGACGGTCGATGCCGATCCTTCCGCGCCGAGCGCGCCGCATGTGCTGCGGCAAAGCGGATCGGGCGCGTTTCCGTGGTGCATGAAGAAAGGCACTTCGGTCGCGGACGGCTTCGTCGAGGTGAAGTTCAAGCCGGAGCAGGGACAGCAGGACCAGGCGGGCGGCGTGGTCTGGCGCGGCAAGGATGGCGACAACTACTACGTCGCGCGGGCGAACGCGCTCGAAGACAACGTCTCGCTCTATTACACGGCGAACGGCAGGCGCAATACGATCAAGTACGTGAACGCGCCGGTCCCGCGCAACACGTGGCACACGCTGCGCGTGGAGTTCGCAGGCACGCGAATCAAGGTCGTGCTCGACGGAAAGACCTGGATCGAGGAGCAGGACGCTCACCTCTCCGGCGCCGGAATGGTCGGCGTGTGGACCAAGGCCGACAGCGTCACTGCGTTCGACGACTTCAGCTGGGGGAAATGAGCCGGGCTGCGGTTGCGTCCTGGATCGTCCCGGGCGGCGTCGATGCGGGCGCGGCCCGCGTGCTCGTCGCTCGCGCGCTGCGCGGGTTCGGCGATGGCTATGTCGCCGTGCTGCTTCCCGCGTATCTGCTGGCGCTTGGGCTGGGCGAGCTCGACATCGGCATCATCGGCACCGTCACGCTGTTCGGGTCGGCGATTGCCACGCTCGCGCTCGGTGCGTTCGGCAATCGCTTCGCGCAGCGAAAGCTGTTCGCCTTCGCCGCGTTCCTGATGATCGTCACTGGCGTCGGGTTCGCCGGACTGTCGAGCTTCTGGCCTTTGCTGATGGTGGCTTTCTTCGGCACCCTGAATCCGAGTGGCGGGGACGTGAGCGTGTTCCTGCCGCTCGAGCATGCGCGGCTCGCCGCCGCATCCTCGGGCGCGGCGCGAACTTCGCTCTTTGCGCGCTACAGCCTGGCGGGCTCGCTCGCCGGCGCTCTCGGAGCGCTGGCGGCCGCATTGCCCGACTGGGTCTCCAGCCACGCGCCGCTCGGGCGGCTCGATTGCATGCGCGCGATGTTCTTCGGCTATGCGCTGATCGGGACGACGATGCTGCTGCTCTACCGGACGGCCCCCGCCGATTCGCGCCAATCGCTCGCGAAGCAGGCGCCGCTCGGGGAGTCGCGCGCAATCGTCCTCAAGCTGGCCGGCCTCTTCAGCGTCGATGCGTTCGCGGGCGGGCTGCTCGTCCACTCGCTGCTCGCGCTGTGGCTCTTCGAGCGCTTCGGCATGTCGCTCGCTGCTGCCGCGGCGTTCTTCTTCTGGACGGGGCTATTGAGCGCGGGCTCGCAGCTCGCTGCCGCGCCCATTGCGCAGCGCTTCGGACTGCTCAATACGATGGTTTTTACGCACATACCATCGAGCGTGTTTCTGATCATCGCGGCGCTCGCGCCCACCCTCGAGGTTGCGCTCGCTTTCCTGCTCTTGCGCAGCGCGTTGTCGCAGATGGATGTTCCCACCCGAAGCGCATACGTGATGGCGGTCGTCACGCCCGCGGAACGCCCGGCGGCCGCGAGCTTCACTGCAGTTCCGCGCAGTCTCGCGGCCGCAGCAGGCCCGGCGTTGACGGGGATGCTGTTTTCCGCCGGCGCGCTGGCCGCGCCGCTGATCGCGTGCGGCGCGCTAAAGATCGGCTACGACCTCGCGCTGCTCTATGCCTTCCGGAAAACCGCCCCGAGGCTGGAGGATTAAGGCTCGCGCTAGTCGTCGAGCTGTATCCTGCGTTCCCTCGCGAGCGCGCTCCAGCGCGCGATCTCTGATTGGATGAACGCGCCGAACTGCTCCGGCGTCATTGGCATGGGGTCGATGGCCTCTGCCGAGAGGCGCTCCTGAAGCGACTTGGTGCCGATGGCCTTGCCTACCTCGGTCGACAGGCGCTGCGTGATTTCCGCCGGCAGCTTCGCCGGACCGACGATGCCGTACCACTGCACGCCGTCGAAGCCCTTGAAGCCGGATTCTTCGATCGTCGGCACTTCCGGCAGCAGGGGGTGGCGCTTCAGGCCCGTGACCGCGAGCGGCTTCATCTTGTGCGCCCGGATATGCGGCAGGGCGGCAGCGAGCCCCGGCATCATCATCAGCGTCTGCCCGGAGCGAAAGTCGTTGATCGCGGGGCCGATGCCGCGGTAGTGCACGACGACCGCCTCGAAACCGGCGGCGCTGCGGAACTGCTCCATCGCGAGGTGATTCAGCGTGCCGATGCCGCCCGAGGCGTAGTTCGTCTTCGCCGGGTTCTTCTTCGCGAATTCGACCAGGCCCGCAATGTCGGAGACCGCAAGCGACGGCTGCACGACCAGCACGTTCGGCGTGCCGCCGACCATTGCGATCGCGGTGAAGTCGCGCACCGCGTCGTACGGCACCTTGCGCACCGCCGGGTTCGTCCCGTGCGTACCGACGTACCCCACCATTAGCGTGTAGCCGTCCGGCGCGGAGCGCGCGACGGTCTGCGACGCGATCGTGCCGCCGCCGCCGGAGATGTTTTCGACGACGAACGTCTGCCCGAGCGCGCGGCCGAGCTGGTCGGCCATGGTCCGCCCGATCAGGTCGAGCCCGCCGCCGGGTTGCGCCGGCACGATGATGCGCACTGTCTTCGCCGGATAGCCCTGCGCGGCGGCGAGCGCCGGAGCGAGCGCGAGAAGAACGCTAGCGGCGAAACGCGGCCAGGTCGGGTGTCGCATCGAACGCGTGCTCGGCAAAATCGAGGAACTGCGTGGCGAGTGAATCCGGCCAGCCGCCGTAGCGGGTGTTGCCCATGAACTTGTGCCGCAGATCCGCGCGCGAAAGCGGCTCGTGCACGCCGCCGCGAATGTGCGGCTGGCGCTCCTCGTGCACGCTGCCGTCCTTCAGCGTCATGCGCACGTGCCCGGTGTAGGCGCGCGGATACGGGTTGTCCGGATCGATGACGTAGCGCACCTTGCGCGCGAGCCCGAGGACGCGCGGGTCGTGCACGCTGGCGTCGCTGAATGCTTCGTACCCGGCGGCGCCCGTCACGAACGCCACTGCAACATTGAACGGCGTGCTGAATTTCGCCGCGTAGCCGTTCGGCGGCCGCTGCTTGGCCGAGAGCGGCTCCCACAGCCGCTTCACGTACCCTTCCGCCGTCTCGCACAGCACTTCGGCGACGTCCTCCGCGTCGAACCCGCGCCGCGCGAGCCGCAGCGCGCAATCGATGTACGGCTGGTTCATCGTACCGGTCGCATACGGCTTGAACGTGATCGTCGGCAGGTGCCAGTGCTCGCCGAAGCCTTCGGTGAGCGTGTCGAAGTCGCCCGCGCGATCGTGCGCGAACGCGTAGAAGAGCCCGTGCGTTCCTTCGAGCACGGTGCGCGGGCCGACGAATCCGGCTTGCGCAAGCCGTGCCGCGTGCAATCCGCAGTGCGCCGCCCAGCCCGCGTGCAGGCGCTTCGTCCACGCGCCTTCCGTGAGGTATTCGATGATGCCGCCGGCCATGCTGCCGGCGATGCCGAGCGCGTCGACCGTCTGCCTTTCACTCGCGCCGAGCGTCCTCGCGACCGCCAGCGCAGCCGCCATGGTGCCGAGCACCGCGGTCGGATGAAACCCGGCGTTATGGATCCGCTTCGGCGCGACGAGGCTCAGCCGGCACAGCGTCTCGACACCCGCCGCGATGCCCAGCAGCGCGTCGGCACCGCTGCGACCGAAGCGCTCGCACGCAGCGAGCACCGCCGGCACGACGACCGCGCCCGAATGCACCGGCCCGCCCTCGAACGTGTCGTCGAAGTCCTCGCCGTGCGCCGCCGTGCCGTTGACGAGCGCCGCCCCGGCGCTGTCCAGGGCGCGCTCATGGCCGATGGCTGTGCAGGCGCCGGCGGATTCCCAGCCATCGAGGGCGGCGCGGACGTAGTCGGTTTTACGAGCGGCTATGCAGAGGCCGGCT
>Ga0111539_10011708_pt1 | contig 11006 bp, 6 predicted proteins | sample RhiMethybrSRZTD1_FD_79667 | JGI IMG/M metagenome (GOLD analysis project Ga0111539, IMG submission 79667) | Populus rhizosphere microbial communities from Tennessee, USA - Rhizosphere MetaG P. TD hybrid SRZTD1 (version 2) (version 2) | ecosystem: Host-associated > Plants > Roots > Rhizosphere >... | reverse complement strand
TATCGTCAGCTTTATCTGTATGTTGATCATATTGAGTGGCGCTGCACAGTGTGCACTGATGGCGCCTACCGAAATACTAGCGCAACAACACTTCAAAAATTTGAAGGCCTACGCAGACCGCATGGAAATTTCAATTGCCCTTTTAACCGGCTCAACAAAAAAATCGGAGAGAACTTCAATTCACGAGAAATTACAAAATGGCGATTTACAAATTCTTATTGGAACCCACGCCCTCCTGGAGGAGGAAGTAAAGTTTCACAATTTAGGCCTTTCAATCATTGACGAACAGCACCGATTCGGTGTTGCTCAACGCTCAAAACTCTGGCAAAAAAACAAAGATGTTTATCCGCACATATTGGTGATGACCGCGACCCCGATTCCAAGGACATTAGCCATGACGTTATATGGCGATCTGGAAATTTCTGTTATCGATGAGCTGCCTGTTGGCCGAAAGCCCATCAAGACCATCCATCGATACGACGCACACCGACTACAGGTTAATCAGTTTATCAGAGATCAGATCGAAAACGGTCGACAAGTATACTGCGTATATCCATTAATAGAGGAATCCGAAAAACTGGATCTCAAGCATTTAATGGATGGCTACGAAAGTGTGGTTCGAGCTTTTCCAGATATACCTGTTAGCATCGTGCATGGAAAGATGAAAGCCGAGGCAAAAAGTTATGAAATGAAAAGGTTTTCTACGGGTGAAACCAAAATAATGGTGGCCACAACCGTAATCGAGGTTGGTGTGGATGTGCCTAACGCTTCCGTTATGGTGATTGAAAATGCGGAACGTTTTGGACTCTCGCAGCTACATCAACTTCGTGGCCGCGTTGGAAGGGGCGCAGATCAATCGTATTGTATTTTAATGACCAGCTATAAGCTTGGTGCTGATTCAAAAATCCGGATCGACACCATGGTAAAAACCAACAATGGTTTTGAAATTGCAGAAACTGACCTCAAGCTTCGCGGTCCTGGTGACTTGCTTGGCACACAGCAAAGTGGGGTGTTAGATCTGCTCATCGCAGACCTTGGCAAAGATGGCAACCTTCTTCAACGTGCGCGCGAGAAAGCAATAGAGGTGCTGACAGATGATCCGGAATTGGTGAAACCCGAAAATCAGGTGATACGCGTCCAGGTCGACTCCATGAAGAAAACTACCGTTAACTGGAGCAGGATAAGCTAGTGGTCAACATTCGTCGTAATTTATTAATTTCACCTATTAACCCCGGCTGAGGTGATGAGTTTTAAAGCTACTATTGGATTGCTCGTGATGGTTATATCCCTTTACGCATGCAATAGACTTAATGAAACAACCGGGGTCGAAAATCCAGCTTCGGAAGGGTTTGACCTTGCCAATTCTGATCCTGCGGCCGTTGAACTCGCCGATAGCATCATGGTGGCGATGGGTGGCTGGGAAAACTGGGACAACACGCGTTTTATTTCCTGGAGCTCGTTTGGTCTTAGAAATCTGATTTGGGATAAAAAAGAAGAACGTGCACGCATTGAATCTCTCGAAGATTCCACAACCTACCTTGTCGATTTAAAGAAATTAACTGGCAAGGTCTTCATAAAGGGACAAGCAGTTACAAGAAGTGATTCCTTGAAAAACATGTTGAACCGGGCCAAAAATATATGGAGTGACGATGCATACTGGCTTGTCATGCCTTTTAAACTAAAGGGCAGCGGAGTAACCTTAAAGTATCTTGGCGAGGATACGCTTAGAACCGGCGATCGTTGTAACGTTCTTCAAATCACCTATAATAATGATGGCGATATGCCAAGCACTAGATATCATGTCTATGTCGACTTGGCCGACAATCTGGTCAAGCAGTGGGCCTACTACAGCAGCGCTAGTCAAGACTCTGCCACCTTTGTCCTTCCATGGGATAATTATAAAAAGTATGGAAGCATTCTACTTTCCGCTGATCGCTCCGAGGGTGGTGGACCGGTAGACGTGTCGGTAGACAATAGCTTAAGCGAAAAGATTTTTACTGACTTGAAGTGATATGGACCAATTCATGTATGGGGTCAAAGCACACGAAAAAGACGAGCGACGCTATTAACGAAGGGCATTTTCAGGCGCTAATCGAAAACGCTCATGACGCAATTGTGGTTTACGATTCCTCCGGTAGAATCAAATATGCGAGTAAGTCGGTAAAAAAGATTCTGGGATTTAATGTCCGGGAAGTAGTGGGTCGATTCGGTACTCACTTTGTTCATCCCGATGACATTGAACAAGCAAGCAAGTCATTTTATGCACTCCTGAAAAAGCCCCGTAAAACAATAACGCTTTTTCAACGGATCAGACATAAGAACGGCAGTTACATTTGGTCTGAGGCACTCCTTACAAACTTCAGTAATGTTCCTGAAATCAGAGGTATTGTTTCAAACTTTCGAGACATAACAGAAAAAAAATTAGCAGAAGAAAAGATTAGAAAGACAAAACAACTGTTGGAATCAATCACTGAAAATTTATCCGAAGGAATTTTCATGGGGATCCTGGAGTCCAAATTTTTGTATGTTAATGAAGCATTTTTGAAACTGACGGGATATAAATCAATGAACGAAGTTTCGAAAATAAAACTGAGGGACTTTTACAAGGATAACAGACATCGTCTCCAGATAGTCAATGACCTCAAAGCCTCTTTAACATTAAAGGGAGTTGAGGCATGGTTCCGAAAAAAAAATGGTGAATCGTTTCTGGGGGTCATTAACATTAGCCTCTTAAAAAACGAAGGACGAGCAGACTACTTTGTTGGTTCTATACGAGATATCACAAACGAAAAAATTGCAGAGCGCGAGAAAATTGAATCCAGAAATTTTTTAGAAAATATTATTAACACGGTAGCGGCGCCAATCTTTGTAAAAGATTCGAACCATCGTTGGGTATTGGTCAACCAGGAATTTTGCAACCTGACCGGTAGTACAAAAGAGGAACTCCTTGGAAAATCTGATATCGATTTCTGGCCGGCTGATGAAGCGAAAGTATTTATCAAGGTGGACAAAGAAGTGCTTCGAACCGGGCGTACAATTGTGAATGAAGAAAAAGTTACCTCTCCGGATGGGAAAGTGCATGAAATCCTGACGGTAAAATCGATTTATAAAAATGAAAATGGAAAAAAATTCATTATTGGCTTTATCACAGAGATCACTGAAATAAGAAAAGCGCAAGAAAAAATTAAACAGCTTCATGCGAACCTGGAAGCTGTAATGGAAAGTGCAAATGAATCGATCTTTGCCGTTGATCAGAAATTAAATTATACAGCTTTTAACAAGCATCATCAGAAAGTAATGAAGGAACTGTATGATGCCGATATAAAAATAGGGGCAAATAAAATTCAATATTTACAAAAATCGAAGGAAGCATCATGGGTTAAATCTGAGCTTCAAAAAGGATTAAAAGGGAATCACTATTACAGTGAACATGCCCTTGGCCACCCTTACAACGGATACATTCAAACCACATACCATCCCATTATCGATGATAATGCTAACGTAAAGGGAGTTGCCGTGTTTGTCCAGGATATAACCCAACGGAAGCAGTTCGAAAGCATTATAAAATCCATCAATTCCAATTTGCAAGCCGTCATGGAAAGCACCGCTGACAGGATACTTGCGCTTGACAGAAACTACCGGTACATCACTTTCAATCAGTCCCATGCCGAAAGCATGAGAACCTTATTTGGCAAGAGCATTAAAGCGGGTGACAGTATGATGGAAGCCCTTCCACCTTCGATTTCAAAGATTGCAAAACGTGAAAATGCCAAGGCTTTGGCAGGAAAAAGATTCAAAAGCCACCTCCAGCTGCCCAACAAAACCATTTTGGAAACTTCTTACAATCCGATTTATAATGAACAGGGGAAGGTCACCGGGTCAGCATTGTTTGTAAGAGACGTTACCGAAAGCAGGAGAATTGAGGATAAGCTGAAAGCCATGAACGAAGAACTCATGACCCAAAATTCTCGACTTGCATCGCAAGAGGAAGAATTAAAGGATGCATTGAACGAGTTGTCGGAAAGAAACTTCGAACTTGATCAGCTGATGTACAAGACTTCGCACGACCTTCGTTCACCTCTCACTTCCATTATGGGCTTGCTAAATCTGGCTAATCTGGATAAGGATCCCACAAACACACAACTCTACCTGGATAAGGTAAAAGACCGGATCAACAAACTGGATGACTTCATAAACTCCATGTTAAACTACGCAAGGGTTAGCCGTGTAGAACTGGAAATGATTCCAATTGATCTTGAAGAGATAGCCAAAAATTCAATTAAGGAATTAGAGTACCTTGAAAATTTCAACAAAGTAAAAATCGATCTGTCTGTAAAAACAAATCACCTCGTTTACAAGACCGACATGCTGAGAATTAATATTATTTTTAGAAACATTATTTCTAATGCGTATAAATATTACAATCCTGCCAGCGAAAGTTTTTTGAAAATCAAAATTGATGTTGGGATTGATAAAGCAAAAATTGAGTTCCGAGATAATGGGATTGGCATCAAGCCGGAACACATGGATAAAATTTTTAATATGTTTTACCGTGCCACTGACCGCTCTCAAGGATCTGGATTGGGGATGTATATCGTGAAGCAGGCGGTTGAAAAACTCAATGGAACTATTTCACTTCATAGTAAATATGGCGAAGGCACACGAATAAAAATTATCTTGCCAAACGGAAAATAAACAAAACAAGGTTTATGACAAGACCCGATTTCAACACACTTCCTGAATTTCACAAACGTTATGTCCAGCATGTTAAAGATTATGATCTGTTGGAAGCGATGAAAATTTCTTCCAAAGAAACGTTATCTCTTGTAAGATCGATACCAGAGGAAAAGGGAGAACACCGATACGCGACCGGCAAATGGAGTATAAAAGAGTTACTTTGTCACATGATGGACACCGAGCGAATATTAGCATATCGTGCGCTTCGATTTGCTAGAAATGATAAAACAAATTTGCCCGGCTTTGAAGAAAGTGATTATGCGCCGCAGGCAAACGCCGAAAATCGAAATATCAAACACATCGCAGATGAAATGGAGCGGCTGCGCATGACCACCATTGATCTATTTGTAAATTTCACTCCTGAGATGTTACAGCGAAAAGGACTGGCTAATAACCTGGAACTTTCCGTCTTGAATTTGGGATATATAATTTCCGGTCATGAATCTCATCATCGGGCCATATTGAAGGAACGCTATTTGTCCTAGCCAGCATGAGGAACTGGATTATTATTTTATTTTTTATTTCCTGGTGCTGTTCTTGTTCACCTATTTCAAAAAAATCGCTTGATAAGACGTTTCGGTTAACGGACGAAAACTTTAAGGACCACACCGGCTTTGCCCTGTACGACCTGGAAAAACAAAAGGCCCTGTATGAATACAAATCCAGTCATTATTTTACGCCGGGCTCAAATACCAAAATTTTTACTTTTTTTTCTTGCTTGACGCTCCTGGGGGATTCCGTTCCGGCGCTTAAGTACATTCAGCGTGACGACTCCTTGATATTTTGGGGAACAGGTGATCCGTCGTTCTTATACAAAGAGGTATATGACAATACCCGGGTCTTTTCTTTTTTAAAATCGACCTCACACTCACTCTATTTTTCAGATCGCAATTTTCAAACCACGAATTTTGGTCCAGGGTGGGCGTGGGATGATTACAACGATTACTATTCTGCGGAGCGATCACCATTTCCTATTTACGGTAATATTTTGTCCCTAAAAGCCGTTCAAAAAAAAATCGGAACACAGCCGCCCTATTTTAGAAACTATCTTAAAATTGAAAACAAAGAGGAAAAAGCTAAGGTAATCAGGCGTTTCGAAAGCAATGAGTTTGTTTTTCATCCAAATTTCTCAGAAAAGGAATTTAACGCCGATGTTCCATTTAAAGTAGCACCCGAATTAACGGCTAACTTACTTACGGATACTTTAAAGAAGATGGTGAGGCTCGTCCCAAAGCCGCTGTCTAAATCAGCGCGCACGTTGTATAGCGTACCCGTTGATAGCCTTTACAAAGTCATGATGCAGGAAAGTGATAATTTCATTGCAGAACAACTTTTACTGATGTGCAGTGAGACCCTAAGCGACACTTTGCAACCAGAGATAGCGATTCGGCATATTAAGAAGAACTTTCTTCAGGACTTGAAGGACGAACCACGTTGGGTTGATGGATCGGGCTTGTCGCGGTATAATTTATTTACGCCTCGTTCGGTTGTGCAGTTATGGGAAAAAATTTATCAACGGGTACCTCGCGAACGCCTTTTTGCGCTTTTGGCGACGGGAGGTAAGTCTGGAACGATTAAAAATTGGTATTATGGTAAGGAGCCCTATATCTTTGGCAAAACGGGCTCATTAAGTAATAACCACTGTCTGAGCGGGTATCTGGTGACAAAAAAAGGAAAGACACTGATTTTCGCGTTCATGAACAACAATTTTACAGCTACCGTCAATGACATCAGGCGAAACATGGAAAATATTTTAAGATCGATTTATGAAAGCTATTAGGTTCTGTCTGCTGCTCATAGGAACGGCCTTCACCCACGCGCAAAGCGAGGCGCAAGCGCCGGATAGCCTGGACATCAAAATTGGCCAAATGATACTGATTGGATTCCCAGGGCCTGCAGTCGATCCAAAGGTGTTAGAAGAGGTACGTGGGGGAAAAGTGGGTTCTATCATCCTTTTTGAAAAAAACATTCCGCCTACTAATTCCTTTGTTGCGCTCAAAAAAATCATCTGGACTTATCAGCAAGCCGCGCCCATTCCTCTTCTGATTGGTATCGACCAGGAAGGTGGCAGAGTAAACCGACTGAAGGACAAATATGGTTTTCCAAAGTCGATCACCGCTGCGGCTATGGGAAAATCACCCACGCTGGACTCGGTGCGATTTTATGCTGAAGCAACAGCCTCCACGTTATCGGGCCTGGGTATTAACATTAATTTCGGACCAGTTGTAGACCTCGCTTCAAATCCTGACAACCCCATCATTGCCAAATACGGAAGGGCATTTTCAGCAAATGAGGATTCCGTCATCATATTTGCGAAAGAGTTTATAAAGCAACATCACCGCTACAACGTATTGACTTCGCTCAAACATTTTCCAGGTCATGGAAGTTCGAAAGATGATACTCATCTGGGAATCGCCGATGTCACCAACACCTGGGAAGAAAGAGAGCTAAAACCTTATAAAAGTCTCATTGATTCCGGCTATGTCGATGCTGTTATGACGTCACACATCGTTAACAGAAAATTAGACCAGGAAGGAAATCCCGGTACTCTTTCCAGCAATATCCTGGACGGAATCCTTCGTAAACGTTTAAAATTTGACGGCGTGATTTTTACGGATGACATGCAAATGCATGCCATCACAAAGCACTACGGTTTGGAAGATGCTATCAAACTTGCCGTAAATGGTGGCGTTGACATCATGACGTTCTCTAATAATATACAAGGCAGCGACGAACGCACGGTGGACAAAGTTCATTCAATTATTAAGGAATTCGTGAAAAAAGGCGTGATAAAAAAAGAACGAATTGATGAAAGTTTTGCCCGGATCATGAAGCTGAAGCGTCGCCTGGAACGGGCCAATCAAACCATTTACTATCAGCAAGCATTGGAAAAATCGAATCGTGAATTGGAAGCAGCGCGGGAGGCGTTAGTAAGTCAACAAGCAGCCTTTGATAAACAATTACAATCGCAGGGTGAGTCGAAGAAAAAGAAAAAGAAGCGAAAAGCGAAAAGTTAAGAAATCAGCGGTTTGATGTCTCTAGCCTGAGACAAGGCCTACGGCGTTTTATGGGGCTTTAGATTCTCCTCAAACAGTTTTAAGATTCGTTTATACTCATCTGTCCAGCTGCTCGGCTCAACAAATCCATGATCTTCCATTGGATATACGGCCAGTTCCCAATTATCCTTTCCTAATTCGATCAGTCGCTGTGACAACCGAACGACATCCTGAAAGTGAACGTTCGTATCAACCATGCCATGACAAATAAGCAAGGCACCTTTTAGACCTTCGGCAAAATATATGGGTGAGCTGCTGGCATAGGCGACGCTGTCTTCGTAGGGCATGTTTAAAATACACCCTGTGTAGGCATGATTGTAGTGTGCCCAATCCGTTACCGGTCGTAATGCTGCACCCGCAGCAAAAACATCGGGCGTGGTAAACATCGCCATGAGCGTAATGAAACCGCCATAGGATCCACCATAGATTCCGATTCGTTTCGGATCAACGCCATATTCATCAACCAATAGTTTTGCCGCATCAAGGTTGTCTGTAAGGTCCTTGCCGCCCATATGTCTGTAAATTCCCGTTCGCCAGTCTCTCCCATACCCTGAACTGGCACGATAATCAATGTCTAACACAGTATATCCTTTGTCCGCCAAAAGGTTATGAAACATGTATTCCTTATAATAATTGCTCCACCACTTGTGCGCATTTTGAAGGTACCCGGCGCCATGTACAAAGAGCACAGCCGCTCCGTTGGGTTGAGCAGGTTTATAGATTCTTCCATACACTTCGGCATTGTCACGTGCTTTAAAAGTTATGACCTCAGGATCACGCCATGGATATGATTTAAATTCATCGGTCAACGAGTTTGTTATTTGTTTGGCCTTGGCCCCAGGTTTATTTTCCATGATGAATAATTCCCAAGGCTTATTGCTGTAAGAGTACCGAAAGGCAATTGTCTTTTCGTCGGGTGAAATTTCAGCTTCATGCGCACCTGTCATAGTGGTCAAACGTTCTGATTTGCCGCCATTCACAGGTAAGCGGTAAAGGTGTTTTTCCCCTGGATGAACTTCATTTGTAGTGACGTAAAAATATTTTTTGGTATTGCATAGTTTCACATGCTGTACCTCAAATTTCCCCTTGGTCAAAGCTTGCTTTGAACCAGTCGTAACATCGATGGTGTACAAGTGGGAGTAACCGGTTTCTTCAGAAGTAAACCAAATTCTCTTGTTGTCGGGCAGCCAGCCCATAGGTGAAATTTCGCCAAACCCTTTCGTAGTTGGCCCGCCAACCCACGCGTCATCGTGTTCACGATAAAGGGGAGTAAGCTTTTGGGTCACGGGATCCAAAAGCATGATCCAGCAATCTTTAAAATCCAGCGAGCGTATGATGACCACGCAATATGCGCCGTTGTCTGACCAGCTGACGACTGAAAAATTTATGGGACGTATTTCACGTTTTGCAACTTTTGAATTTTCGCGTGAATACTTTGGCGCATCGTTAATGCCAGGAATATGATCGGTATTCACGTTGAAGACCGTATCTCTTGCTATATCATAAACATAAAGCTCGCTGGAAGTTACTGGTTCTCCAACTTTAGTTCGCGCGCTAATGTCTTCCGTAAACCCTGAGGTCGTTACGTAATTTGGGACAATAGTTTTCTTTGGATTGGTGTTTTTGGCAATTTCATACAAAACGAATTTCTCATCCGGGCTTACTTGAACCATTTCTACAACCTTGTCCTCCAGGTAAATCACTTTGGGTTTCTTGGGCTGTTCGGCTGCCTTATTCTTTCGTTTTAGTTCGTGTTTGGTATCTCTTTCTTTCAAAACCTGGAAATGGGCAAGCTGATCCTTTTTTAACCACTCCTCTTGTTCTGAAACTGTCGCGGCGGTTTTACTGCCTTTTTCGAAATTTGTCAGTTGTGTAAATTTTCCCGTGCTTATTTCCCAGCTATAGGCATCGTGGCCAATGGTAAAAATGATCTTCCGTTCATCACCCGAAAAGTATGGTCCGAATTCTTGGGAAACGGTATTCGTAATCTGCGAAATCTTTCCTGAAGAGATGTCATACAAAAAAATGTCGCCATTCTTTTCGTAGGTCATTTGGGTACTCGCTTTGTTAAACCTGCCAAAACGTGCAGGTGCGTTCCGTCGCTCCTCCAGTGTAGTTTTATGGGGAACGGAATTTTGAAGGGTGATAGCGTATAAGGAATCAGAGAGCGCACCTTCAGGATTCCAGTAAAAGTTGAGCGTCTTGCTATCGGGCGACCAGAAAATGTTATTGGGCGCTATCCCAATCCATTTGGGATGCCGCATTATTTTTTCTACAGTAAGCTCCTCTGGAGATTGTGCTTTTAGAATAGCAGGCAATAAGAATAAGATCAAGCACCAACGAATCATGAAATAAAAAATAAAATTAAGGGCCAAGATAATGTAAAAGGGGTTATTTTTTTATGGCGTATATATTCAATCGGTGTTTTATTACGCGGATGGCTTTTAAAAAAAATGCCCGGTAACTACCAGGCATCTTATATCGTGAAACCGTATTAATGAAAATTTCTAAAAATCGAGTTTTTGAAGGTAATCAAAGTCATATTTCATGCTTTCCAGGGCTGTACTGGCATACTCTTCCTGTTCGACAAATATGTGTTTTACCCCTGATTTTTTCGCGTTTTTGAGTATTTCCAATACTTTGATTTGACCTTTGCCAAATTCCGTGCTTCGTTGTTTTGCAACATCCATATCCTTTAAGTGCCATAGGGGGAATCTTCCTGGATACTTATTAAAATATGCCAGTGGATCATTGCCTGATGCAACCACCCAGCCTAGATCAAGCTCCCAGGTCACTAGGTTCGGGTCTGTGTTGCTTAATAGAACATCATACAATACCTGGCCATTTTCTTTTTCAAAATCATAGTCGTGGTTGTGATAGCCAAATATGATATTTGATTTTTTACAATCCTCCCCCGCTTTCGAGAAGGTTTCGGCAACGCTTTTGTAATTGTCGACCGTTTGACCCTTGGAAGGAAGCGACGAACAAACCAAATAATTCTGTCCGGCCTCGGCCGCGCTGTCGATTGAGCGCTGCCAATCTTTGTCCACATGAACGTGGCCGCTGCGCAAGGTCATCCCCAGGTCAGAGACTATTTTCTTTATTTCTTTCGGTTGAAGACCATAATAATTTCCTTTCTCGCTTCGCGCAGACTCTAATTCCTTGTATCCAATCTTTGCCAGTTGTTTTAAAGTGCCGACTGCATCGGTAAGC
>Ga0111539_10011707_pt1 | contig 11007 bp, 21 predicted proteins | sample RhiMethybrSRZTD1_FD_79667 | JGI IMG/M metagenome (GOLD analysis project Ga0111539, IMG submission 79667) | Populus rhizosphere microbial communities from Tennessee, USA - Rhizosphere MetaG P. TD hybrid SRZTD1 (version 2) (version 2) | ecosystem: Host-associated > Plants > Roots > Rhizosphere >... | reverse complement strand
CCCGGGCCGGATCCCCGGGATGAACCCGCCGTACTTCTTCATGTTGTCCGCCACGTCCATGGGGTTGAAAATGATCGAGATGTAGAAGTAGCAGAAGAAGACGATCCCCAGGACGTACAGCAGGCTGTGCAGCGGCGCCGCGTAGTCGAGCTGCCGGTACACCTCGCCCCAGAACCCGCCGCGCGACTGCACCCCGGCCCACTGCATGATGGTCAGCGGGAAGGCGATGAGCGACGACGCGAAGATGACCGGGATGACGCCGCCGGTGTTGAGCCGCAGCGGCATGTGGGTCTGCATCCCGCCGTACATCCGGCGGCCGACGACGCGGCGGGCGTACTGCACCGGCACCTTGCGCTGCGCCCGCTCGACATAGACGATCGCCGCGACCACCCCGACCATCACCGCCAGCAGGAGCACCAGCATGAACGGGTTGAGCGTCCCGGTGGAGACGTCCTGCCACAGCGTCGCGATCGCCGCAGGCAGCCCGGCCACGATGCCGACGTAAATGATGAGCGAGATGCCGTTGCCGATGCCGCGCTCGGAGATCTGCTCCCCCAGCCACATGATGAAGGCGGTGCCGGTGGTCAGCGTCACGATGGTCATGACGCGGAAGAACCAGCCCGGGTGCGGGACGACCGCCCCGCCGGCACCGCCGGCGCGGTTCAGGCTCTCGACCCAGAAGGCGATCCCGAGCCCCTGCACCAGCGACAGCAGCACCGTCCCGTAGCGGGTGTACTGGACGATCTTCTTGCGGCCGACCTCCCCCTCCTTCGACAGCTTCTCGAGGTACGGCCAGACGACCGTGAGGAGCTGCAGGATGATCGAGGCGGAGATGTACGGCATGATGCCGAGGGCGAAGATGGTCAGGCGGCGCAGATTCCCGCCCGAGAACAGGTCGAGGAAGCCGAGCAAGCCGCCCCCCTGCGTCTTGAACAGCGCCTCCAGCGCCTCGAAGTTGACGCCCGGCACGGGGATGTGGCCACCGACGCGATACACCGCCAGCATCAGGAAGGTGAACAGGACCCGCCTGCGCAGGTCCGGGATGCTGAAGATGTTCTTGACGGCGTCGATCATGACGTGGCGGGCTTGGCGGCCCCGATCTCCTCGGCGGTGCCGCCGGCGGCGGTGATCTTCTCGCGCGCCGAGCGGCTGAAGCGGTGCGCCCGGACGACGAGCGCCTTGGCGAGATCCCCGTCGCCGAGCACCTTGAGGCCGGCGCCGAGCTTCTTGATGACCCCTTCGCCGACCAGGCGCTCGGGGGTGATCTCGCCGTCGAAGCGAGCGAGGTCACCGACGTTGATCACGGCGTACTGGCGGCGAAAGATGTTGGTGAAGCCGCGCTTCGGGATGCGGCGGTGCAGGGGCATCTGGCCCCCCTCGAACCCGAAGTACTGCGCCGTCGATCCGCTGCGCGACAGCTGTCCCTTGTTGCCGCGGGTCGCGGTCTTGCCGTGGCCCGATCCGGGGCCCCGGCCGACGCGCTTGCGCTTGCGGCGCGAGCCCGGCGCGGGGCGCAGGTGCTCGAGGCCGACGCTGCGGCCGTGCCGCTTCGGGGCCTCGGCATGCGCGCCGGCCGCCCGGCCGCCGGTCCGACGTCGGGCTCCCGCCCGCTTCGTTCCGGCCGCCTTGCGGTGGGCCGCGCCGTCCTTCGGACGGGCCGTCTTGCCTTTCTTACGCTCTGCCATGTCAGCGCTCCACGATGCGGAGAAGGTGCGGGATGGTCTCCACCATGCCGCGCACCGCGGGATTGTCGGGCCGCTCCACGCGCTGCCGGATCTTCCGGAAGCCGAGCGATTTCAGCACCCGCTTGTGCGTGAAGTTGCAGCCGATGCCGCTGCGGTACTGCTCGATGACGATGCTCTTGCTGCTGGCGGCGCGCCGGGCCCGTGCGGGCTTCTTCGTGGCCGCCTTCTTCTTCGTGCCGGTCTCAGGCATCGGCGGCCCCCACGGTCCCCTTGCGGCGGCGCCGCTCGGCGATCGGATCCCTCAGCTGGAGCAGCCCGTCGAAGGTCGCCTTGACGACGTTGTGCGGGTTGGTGGTGCCGAGCGACTTGGTCAGCACGTCCTGGATGCCGGCCGACTCCACCACGGCCCGGACCGCGCCCCCGGCGATGACGCCGGTGCCCGGAGCGGCGGGCTTCAGCAGCACCTGCCCGGCGCCGAAGATCCCCAGCACCCGGTGCGGGATGGTGTGCCCCTTGAGCGGGATCAGGATGAGGTTGCGCTTGGCGCGCTCCACCCCCTTGGCGATCGCCTGCGGGACCTCCTTGGCCTTGCCGGCGCCGTAGCCCACGTGGCCGCGCCCGTCGCCCACCACGACCAGGGCGGAGAAGCGGAAGTTCTTCCCCCCCTTGACGACCTTGGTCACGCGGTTGATGTGGACCACCTGGTCCTTCAGCTCGAGATCGTCCGCCTTGATCCTGTTCACTTGATCTCCCTAGAACTTCAGTCCGGCGGCACGGGCCGCGTCCGCGACCGCCTTGACGCGGCCGTGGTAGAGGTACCCGCCGCGATCGAACACCGCCTGCTCACACCCGAGGGCCTTGAGGCGCTCCGCGATGAGCGCCCCCACCTGCTTGGCCGCGGCGACATTGCCGGTTTGCGTCTTGCCCTTGCGCAGCTCGAGCGTCGAGGCGTGCGCCATCGTGCACCCGGCGCCGTCGTCCACCGCCTGCACGTAGATGTGGCCGAGGCTGCGGAAGATGCACAGGCGCGGCCGCTCCTTGCTGCCGGAGAGGCGGGCGCGCACGCGTGCGTGGCGCTTCTCGCGCGATCGGATCCGGTTGATTTCGTTCACCATGACTACGCCCCCGCCGCCGCGCCGGTCTTCCCGGCCTTGCCGGCCTTCTTGCGAATGACCTCGGTCGAGTACTTGATCCCCTTCCCCTTGTACGGCTCGGGGGCGCGCAGGGCGCGGATCTCGGCGGCCACCTGCCCGACGAGCTGCCGATCCGGTCCCTTCACGGTGAGGCGGACCTGCTTGTCGACGGTGATGTCGATCCCGTCCGGGATCGGGTAGTCCACCGGGTGCGAATACCCGAGCGCCAGCTGCAGCACGCGGCCGTTGACCGCCGCCTTGTAGCCGATGCCCACGATCTCCAGGTCCTTGGCGAACCCCTCGTGCACGCCCTTGACCGCGTTGGCGACCAGCGCCCGCATCAGCCCGTGCAGCGACCGCTGCCGCCGATCGTCGTCGCGGCGGGCCAGCGTCACCGTCGTCCCCTCCACCTTGCAGGTGATCCCCTCCGGCAACCGCTGGGTGAGGGAGGCCTTCCCCTTCTCGATGGTCACCGCCCCGCCCGAGGTCTTGACGCTGACCCCGGCCGGGAGGCTGATCGGCATCCGTCCGATTCTCGACACGCTCGCTCCTTCCCCCTCACCAGACCGAGCAGACGATTTCGCCGCCGATGCCGGCCTTCCTCGCCCGCGAGCCGCTCATCATCCCGCGCGGCGTCGACATGATCGTCAGGCCGATCCCGCCCATGACCCGCGGAATGGCGTCGTGCCCGGCGTACACCCGCTTGCCCGGCTTGCTGACCCGCTCCAGGCCCGAGACGAACGGGCGGCCGTCGGCGTCGTAGCGCAGGCGGAGACGCAGGGTCTTGAAGCCCGCCTTCTCCACCGTCGTGACGTCCGCCAGGTATCCCTCCTCCTTGAGGATGGCGGCGATCGCCTCCTTGAGGCGGGAATGCGGCATGTCGGTGCGCGCGTGGCGGGCGCGCACCGCATTGCGGATGCGGGTCAGCAGGTCGGAGATCGGGTCGTTCATTCCTTGTCACCCTCGCGCCGGGCGCTGGCCCGGCCGTTGATCACCAGCTCGATTTCGTCACCCCGGGGATGAGCCCCTGGAGCGACAGGTTGCGGAAGCAGATGCGGCACATCTGGAACCGGCGCATATAGGAACGCGGCCGCCCGCACCGCTTGCAGCGGTTGCGGTGTCGAATCGCGAACTTGTGCGGCTTCCGGACCGCCGCCTTCCACGCTTTCGTCGCCATCGTCGTCCTCTCCCGTCCTCAGTCGCGGCGGAACGGCATGCCGAGCGCGGCGAGGAGGTTGCGCGCCTCTTCGTCGGTCTTCGCCGTCGTCACGATGGTCACGTTCATGCCGCGCGCCTTGTCCACCTTGGCGTAGTTGATCTCGAGGAACACCAGCTGGTCCTTGAGGCCGACCGTGTAATTGCCCCGTCCGTCGAAGGACTTCGTCGGCAGCCCGCGGAAGTCGCGCACGCGTGGCAGCGCGATCGAAACCAGGCGGTCGAAGAACTCCCACATCCGGTCGCCGCGCAGCGTCACGGTGCAGCCAATCGGCATCCCCTTGCGGAGCTTGAAGTTCGCGATCGACTTGCGGGCGCGGCGGATGACCGCCTTCTGGCCGGCGATCGCCCCCAGCTGGTCGGCGGCGGCGTCGAGCAGCTTGATGTTCTGGCTCGCCTCTCCGACCCCCATGTTGATGACGATCTTCCGGAGCCGCGGCACCGCCATGAAGTTCGGGTAGCCGTAGCGCTCCTGCATCTGGCGCGCGATGGTGCCGGTGTAGGCGGTCTTCAGCCGCGGCACGTAGCCGGCCGGCGCCGCCGTGGGTGCGCTCTTCTGGGCCATGTCTCCGCTCTTCTGGGCCATGTGTCCGCTCCGTTCCCCCGACTACTTGTCCAGCATTCCGCCGCAACGGCGGCAGGTCCGCATCTTGCGTCCGTCCTCGAGGATCGTGTGTCCGACCCGGGCCGGCTTCTTGCACTCGCCGCACACCACCATCAGGTTGCTGGCGTGGATCGGCGTCTCGCGCTCGAGGATCCCCCCCTTGATGTTGCGCTGCGGGTTGGGTCGGGTGTGCTTCTTGTGGAAGTTCACCCCCTCGACGATCGCCCTCCCCGCGGACGGGAACACCCGCAGCACGCGGGCGGTCCGGCCCTTGTCCTTCCCGGCGAGGACGACGACGGTGTCGTTCTTGCGCACGTGCACGGCGCGCGGGGAGGGGGCCATCACAGCACCTCCGGGGCGAGCGACACGATCTTCATGAAGTTCTTCTCCCGCAGCTCGCGCGCGACCGGGCCGAAGATGCGCGTCCCGATCGGCTCGCCCGCGTCGTTGATGAGCACCGCCGCGTTGGTGTCGAAGCGGATGTACGTGCCGTCGCGGCGCCGGTGCGTCTTGTTCATCCGCACGACCACCGCCTTGACGACCTGTCCCTTCTTCACCGTGCCGTCCGGGATGGCCTCCTTGACGTTGGCGGTGATGACGTCGCCGATGCCGGCGTAGAAGTTGATCGACCGGCCGCGCGTGTGGATGCACGAGATCCTCTTGGCGCCGGAGTTGTCGGCGACCTCGAGGATGGTGCGCATCTGGATCATGGTCCGCTCTCCTTCAGTTCCTGCGCGGCCCTGCCGCGCCTGCCTTCTGCGCGGCGGTGACCGCGCTTCGTTTCAGCCGCGCGGCCGTTGCCGCGCGTCTTGCCGCCTACTTCGCTCCGGCCCGCACCATGATCGACTGCACGATCCAGCGCTTGTGCCGCGACATCGGGCGGGTCTCCCGGATGGTCACCTGGTCCCCCGTCCGGCACTCCCCCTTCTCGTCGTGCGCCATGAAGCGCGAGCGGCGGCGGAGATACTTGTGGTAGAGCGGGTGCATCACCAGCCGCTCGACCTCGACCACGACGGTCTTCTGCATCTTCGCGCTCACCACCACGCCGACCTTCTCCTGCCGGCGGCGCGGCGCGCGCCCGGTCCCGGTGTCCGCCTGCTGCTCCGTCACCATCGTCTCCACGCGTCTCCTTGCCTCAGCGCGCCGGCGTCTCGCCGGCGGGACCCGACTTCTCGCGCAGGACGGTCAGCACCCGCGCCAGCTCCTTGCGCGCCAGCGCGATGCGCTGCGGGTTCTCCGCCTGCCCCGTCGCCTTCTGGAAGCGCAGCTTGAAGATCTGCTCCCGCAGCGTCTCCTCCTGCTCCTGGAGCTCGGCCACCGAACGATCCCGGAGGGTTCTGGCCTTCACCTGGGGCATGTCAAATCCCCCGCTCGCAGAACATCGTCCGGATGCCGATCTTGTGGGACGCGAGACGCAGCGCCTCTTTCGCCTCCTGCGCCGTCACCCCCTCCATCTCGTAGAGGACGCGACCCGGCTTGATGACGCAGACCCAGCCCTCCGGCGGACCCTTGCCCTTCCCCATGCGGGTCTCCGCCGGCTTCTTGGTGATCGGCTTGTCGGGGAAGACGCGCACCCAGATCTTGCCGCCGCGCTTGATGAAGCGGGTGATGGCGACGCGCGCCGCCTCGATCTGCTTGTCCGTCATCCAGCCGGCCTCGGTCGCCTTCAGCCCGTAGCGTCCGAAGGCGATGCTGCCGCCGCGCCATGCCTTGCCGCGGCGCCGACCGCGCTGCTGCTTCCGGTATTTGACCTTCTTGGGCATCAACATGGTGCGTCGTCCGTATCCTCGAAAATCAGATCTGCGCCAGGCCGAGGCGATCCTGCGGCCGCGTCAGCCCCTTGAGCTCGCCTTTGTAGATCCAGCACTTCACGCCGATCTGCCCGTAGGTGGTGCGGGCCTCGGCGAAACCGAAGTCGATGTCGGCCCGCAGCGTGTGCAGCGGCAGCTGGCCGTCGAGGTACCACTCGGACCGGGCGATCTCGGAACCGCCCAGGCGCCCCGAGCAGCGCAGCTTCACGCCCTTGGCGCCGAAGCGGACCGCCGACTCGATCGCCTTCTTCATGGCGCGGCGAAACGCGACGCGACGCTCGATCTGCAGTCCGACCGACTCCGCGACCAGCTGCGCCTCGAGCTCCGGCTTGTGGATCTCCATGATGTTGATGAAGATCTCGCGCCCGGTCTTCTTCTGCAGATCGTCGCGCAGCTTGTCCACCTCCGCCCCCTTGCGGCCGATGATGATCCCCGGGCGCGAGGTGTGGATGGTGATCTTCAGCTTGTTGGCGGCGCGCTCGATGTCCACCCGGGCCATGCCGGCGTGCGACAGCCGCTTCTTCAGGATGCCGCGCAGGTCGAGGTCCTCGTGCAGCATGCTGGCGTAGTTCTTCTCGGCGTACCACCGCGACTGCCAGGTGCGGTTGTACCCGAGCCGGAATCCGAATGGATGGACCTTCTGACCCACGGAGGCTCCTTAATGGGCGGGCGGCCTTAGCCGCCGCCCCCTTTCTTGCTTCCCGAACCGCGCATGCGCGCCTTGCCTTTCGCCGGGCCGCCCGCCGGCCCTTCCCTGCGCGACGGCCGGTGGGCCGGCCCGCGCTTGTGCGGCGTCCGCGTCCCGGCCGCCGGTGCGGCCCCGGCCGCGTGCTCCTTCGCCGTCGGCGCCGCCGCCCCGGTCTTCGCCGCGGTCCGCCGCGCCGCGGCGCCCGGACGACCGTCGCCGGTCTCCACGAGCCCCAAGGTCACGTGGCACATCCGCTTCTGCACCCGGAACGCCCGACCCATCGGGGCCGGCCGGATGCGCTTGAGCGACGGTCCGCCGTCCACGAACGCGGTCCCGACCACGAGGCGATCGACGTCCACCTCGGGGCGCTTCACGCGCGCGTTGGCGACCGCGGAGTCGAGGGCCTTGAGGATCTCCCGCGCCACCGCCTTCGGCGTGAAGCGCAGGGTGCCCAGTGCTTCCTCCACCCGGCGGCCGCGGATCATGTCCACGACCAGGCGCGCCTTCTGGGCCGAGGTGCCCACGTATCGGAGCCTCACGTGCCCGACGAGTCCCGCTGGCAGCATCGCGTCTCTCCGCCTACTTGGGTGTGGCGACCACGGCCGCCGGAGGACCACCCGGCCCGCCCGGGCCCGCCCCGGCGGGGGCCGCCGCGGCCGAGTCGGCCCGCGAGTGACCGCGGAAGGTGCGCGTGGCGGCGAACTCGCCGAGCTTGTGCCCGACCATGTTCTCCGACACGTACACCGGGATGAACTTCTTGCCGTTGTGGACGGCGATCGTGTGCCCGACCATCTCCGGCACGATGGTGCTCCGTCGCGACCAGGTCTTCATGACCCGCTTCTCGCTGCGGCGGTTCATCTCCTCGATGCGGCGCTTGAGCACCGGATCGACGAAGGCCCCTTTCTTGATGCTGCGTGCCATGCGCTCTCCCTACTTCCTGCGCCGGACGATGTACTTGTCGGTGCGCTTGTTGTTGCGCGTCTTGCGCTCGCGCACGCCCCACGGCGTGCAGGGGTGGCGCCCTCCGGACGTCTTCCCTTCGCCCCCTCCGAGCGGGTGGTCGATCGGGTTCATCGCGACGCCGCGCACCGTCGGACGGATGCCGCGCCAGCGCCGGCGCCCCGCCTTGCCGATGGAGACGTTCTCGTGGTCCAGGTTGCCGACCTGGCCGATGGTCGCCTGGCAGCTCTCGAGGACCCGGCGGATCTCGCCCGAGGGGAGCTTCACCTGGGCCCAGCCCGCGTCCCGCGCCATGAGCTGCGCCACGACGCCGGCGCTCCGGGCCATCTGACCGCCACGCCCGGGCTTGAGCTCGATGTTGTGGATTTCGGTACCGAGCGGGATCGCCTTGAGCGGCAGCACATTCCCCGGCAGGATGTCGGCCTCCGGCCCGGCCAGCACCGTCTGGCCGACGTGCAACCCGAGCGGCGCCAGGATGTAGCGCTTGTCGCCGTCGGCGTAGTGCACGAGGGCGATGCGGGCCGAGCGGTTCGGGTCGTACTCGAGGGTCGCGACCTTCCCCGGAATCCCCTGTTTGTCGCGGCGGAAGTCGATGGTGCGCAGCAGGCGGCGGTGTCCGCCCCCCCTGTGACGCACCGCGATGCGCCCGAGGTTGTTGCGCCCGCCGGTGCCGCGCTTGCCCACGCTCAGGCTCTTGTGCGGGCGGACGTCGCTCAGATCGTCGAAAATGATCGTCGAGTAATAGCGGCGCGCCGGAGAGGTGGGACGGCTGTTCTTGATCGCCATGGCGGTTCCTACACGACCTCGAAGTATTCGATCGATTTTTCGCCGGGCTTGAGCGTGACGTACGCCTTCTTCCAGTCCGGGCGCTTCCCTTCGAAGCGGCCGACGCGCTTCACCTTGCCGTGCACGTTCTCGGTGCGGACGGAGGCCACCTTCACCTTGAAGAGCGCCTCCACCGCCTTCTTCACCTCGATCTTGTTGGCACGGCGCTCGACCTTGAAGGCGAGGACGTTGCGCCCCTCCTTGAGGTTCTGCGTCTTCTCGGTGATCAGCGGTCCGATCAGCACGTCCTGGGGCCGGCTCATGGCGTCAGCACCTCCGCGAGACGCGCCGCGGCCGCCTCGGTCAGCACCACGGTCTCGAAGCGCAGCAGGTCCACGGCGTTCAGCGCCGTGCTGCGGGTCGCGTGCAGGTGCGTGACGTTGCGCGCCGAGAGCTCGAGCTTTCGATCCACCGGCTCGTCCACCAGGATGGCGGATCCGCCGATGCCGAGTCCCTTCACCGCGGCGACCAGGTCCTTGCTCTTCGTCGCCTCGAGGGCGAGCGAGTCGACGATCACCAGGCGTCCGTCCCGGGCCTTGGCGGAGAGGATGGAGCGCAGCGCCCCCATGCGCTTGCGCGGCGGCATGGCGTGGGAATAGTCGCGCGGCTGCGGGCCGAACACGGTGCCTCCCCCCCTCCAGATCGGAGAGCGGATCGAGGCGGCGCGGGCGCGGCCGGTCTTCTTCTGCTTCCAGGGCTTCTTGCCGCCGCCGCGCACCTGCGAGCGGGTCTTGGTGGAGTGCGTGCCGGCGCGGCCGGCCGCCTGGTACGCCACCACCGCCTCGTGCACGAGGTGGGTGTTGACCGGCGCGGCGTAGACGGCGTCGGGGAGAGTGACCTCCTTCTCCTTGCCGCCCTTCAGGCTTTTCACCGCGATGCGTGGCATCGGTGCGCTCCCCTCACTTCTTCTTCGAGGCTTTCAGCGGATTGAGCGGCTTGGCCGGCGCCTGCGGCTTGACCACCCGGATCGGCGTGCGCGCCTTGCGCACCGTGAGCAGGGAATTCCCCGCCCCCGGCACCGCGCCGCGCACCACCAGCAGGTTGTGCTCCTCGTCCACACGGACGATCGACAGGTTCTTCACGGTCACCCGGTCGCCGCCCATCCGGCCGCCCATGCGCATGCCCTTGAAGGTGCGCGACGGGTAGGCCGACGACCCGACCGACCCGGGGGCGCGGTGGAACATCGAGCCGTGGCTCGCCGCGCCGCCGCGGAAGTGGTGGCGCTTCATGACGCCCTGGAATCCCTTCCCCTTCGAGACGCCGACGATGTCCACCTTGTCGGCGATCTTGAACTGCGTCACCAGGACCTTCCCCCCCACCGCCGGGTCGTCCCCGCCGGGGATGAGGCGGAACTCGCTGAGGGTCCGCACCGGGGCGACGCCGGCCTTGTCGAAGTGCCCCTTCATCGCCTTGCCGGTCTTCTTGACCTTCACCTGCTCGACGAGCCCGAGCTGCACCGCCTCGTACCCGTCGCGGCCCTTCTCGCGCCGCTGCACGACGACGCACGGGCCCACCCGCAGCACCGTGCAGGGGACCACGCGGCCTTCGTCATCGAAGACCTGGGTCATGGCGATTTTCCGGCCGATCAGTCCTTCGACCATCTCGTCCTCAGCGCCGTTCCTTCTCGAACGCCTTGATCTCGACCTCGACCCCCGCCGGCAGCTCGAGCTTCATGAGCGCGTCGACCGTCTGCGAGGTCGGATCGAGGATGTCCAGGAGCCGTTTGTGCGTCCGCACTTCGAACTGCTCGCGCGACTTCTTGTCCACGTGCGGCGAGCGGTTCACGGTGTACTTGTTGATGCGGGTCGGGAGCGGGATCGGCCCGGCCACCCGGGCCCCCGTGCGCTTGGCCGTGGCGACGATCTCGGTCGTCGACTGGTCGAGGACCCGGTGATCGTACGCCTTCAGGCTGATGCGAATCTTCTCGTTGAGCATATCCCCCGATCCTTCGCCTCGCGCGCCTTACGCCTGGATCTCGGTGACGGTGCCGGCGCCGACGGTGCGGCCGCCTTCGCGGATGGCGAAGCGCAGCCCCTTGTCCATGGCGATCGGCGTGATCAGCTCCACCGCGAGACTGACGTTGTCT
>Ga0111539_10011705_pt1 | contig 11008 bp, 5 predicted proteins | sample RhiMethybrSRZTD1_FD_79667 | JGI IMG/M metagenome (GOLD analysis project Ga0111539, IMG submission 79667) | Populus rhizosphere microbial communities from Tennessee, USA - Rhizosphere MetaG P. TD hybrid SRZTD1 (version 2) (version 2) | ecosystem: Host-associated > Plants > Roots > Rhizosphere >... | reverse complement strand
TCTCGCTCCACCGCGCCGGTGACGAGCGCCTGGTCCTCACGGTGGAGGACGATGGCATCGGCCTCCCGCCGGCGACCACGCCGGAGACGGCGCACAGCCTGGGACTCCAGATCGTCGCCACGCTCGCCGAGCAGCTCCACGGCGAGGTCGACCTCACCTGCGAAGGCGGCACGCGGACGCGCATCACCTTCGGGCGGCGGACCCTGCCGCCGCGCCGTCTGGACGCCGCACCCTGACCGGCTGGCTGGCCGGCTGTCGCACGCCCGGGTCGACTATCGGTGCGACCGCAGCCAGCTGGCGATCTCGCCGGCGAACGGGTCATCCGGGCGGTGCGCCCGGTAGACGCTCGCCGCGCGCCGGGCCAGCTCGATCGCCTCGGCCCGCTCGCGTCCCGCCCGCCAGAGGACCTGCGCCAGGTAGAAGCGGGTCTCGGCCGACGTGGTCGGATCGATCGCGACCGCGTCGTTGACCTCGACCGCCTGGCGCAACGTCTCCTCCGCCTGGCGCCAGTCCTCGAGCTCGCCGTATGCCTCTCCCATCACCATGAGGAGCGCGCCGACGTCCGGGTGCCGCCTGCCGTAGGCCGGCTCGAGGATGTCGAGAGCCTGGCGGTAGGCCTCGATCGCCTCGCGCGGCCGGTCGCTCATCCTGAGTGCGTCGCCGCGGTAGTACTGGTAGGTGCCGAGGTCGGGGTGGCCCTCGCCGTGGCGCGCCCGGGTGGCGGCGATCGCCTTGTCGTACTGCTCGAGCGCATCGGCGAATCGCTCGGCGGCGACGTAGGCGGCCCCCAGGTTGACCCTGCCGAGCACGGTGTCCGGGTGATCCGCCCCGAGTGACTTCTCCTGGATGGCCAGCGCGCGCTCGAGGTACGAGATGGCGCGGTCGGCGTCGAGCGGGGTCTCCGCCATGCCGAGCAGCGCCAGGGTCACCGCGATCTCGTCGTGCTCCGGGCCGAGCGCGGCGGTCTGGATGCGCAGCGCGCGGTCGAGCAGCGGCATCGCCTCCGCGCCGCGGCCGGCCAGGATGAGGCGGCCGGCGATGGCGTCGATCGGCGCGGCCAGCGCCGGATGCTCCGGGCCCAGCTTCTTCTCGCGCATGGCCAGCGCCACCCGCGAGTGGCGGTTGGCCTCCTCGAGGTCGCCGGCGTCGGCCGCCAGGTCGCCCAGGTGATCGTGCAGCGAGGCGATGACCTCGTGCTCGGCTCCCAGCGCGGCCGACAGCCGCTCGATGGCGGACAGGTAGAGGAGCTTGGCGTCGGCCGGCCGCCCCTGCTCGAACCGGATGACGCCGAGGTGCGACAGGCGCTGCCCCTCGAGCTCGCCGTCGCCGCCCAGCCGCTCGATGGCCGCGCGCGCGTGCCGGTCGTACTCCTCGCCGCGCCCGTACTCGGCGCGCTTGACCCCGACCACGAACATGAGGCGCGTCCAGGCGTCGGCGGCGATGCGACCCTCGCGCCCGGCCTCGGCGGCGAACGCGGCGTCGAGCAGCGCCTTCTCGGCGTCGGGGAAGCGGGCCATCAGCTCGAGCACGCTGCCGCGCGCCAGCTCTGCCTCCGCCTCGAGCGGCCGGTAACCGATGCGGGTCGACTCGCCCGCCGCCCGCTCGGCCAGCGCCAGCGCCTCCGGGTAGCGCGCGGTCGCCTCGAGCGCCCGCGCCTGAGCCAGGAGCCGGCGCGCCTCGCCGATGCGGGCGCGCCGCCCCGCGTCGTCGGGCAAGGGAGCCCGCTCGAGCAGGGTCTGCTTGTCGTCGCAGGCGGCCAGGTTGGGCAGCGCGCCGGCGGCGCGATCGGAGTGCGACACGCCGGCCCGATCGGCCCGCGCCAGCGCCGCGACCAGAGCTCGGACGTCGCCCAGCCGATCGTCGAGGCAGAGCATGCGGCGATCGAGCAGCTCCTCCGACTGGGTGCCGCTCACCCGCGTCTCCTTGCAGGCCCGCGTCCTGAGGTCGGCCCAGCGGCGACCGTAGTCGCCGAGGTCGCGGTCGACGGCGGCAAACGCGTCGCCGGCGAACGGCGCCCCGAGCGAGGCGAAGCGCTCGCGCACCGCCTGGCGCGCCGCGCCGCCCCACACCTCGCTGAAGCGATCGTCGCCGCTGCACATGCCGCGCTCGCCGTCGCCGCGGCCGCCGAGCGCCAGCCCGACCGCGACGCCGCCGCCCAGCAGCACGGCGGCGGCCGCCGCCGCCAGCTTCATGGTCCGCCGCCGCGGCCCGGCGAGCGCCGTCACCATCGCCGCCATGTCGGGGAAGCGCGCCTCGGGCGCGCGGGCCAGGCCGCGCAGGGCGACGGCGCGCAGCCAGCGCGGCACCCGCCGATCGCCGACCGGCGGCCGGATGTCCCCGCCGCGGATCGATTCCCACAGCGCCGCCACGCTGTCGCCGGCGAACGGCCGCTGCCCGTACAGCGCCTCGTAGAGCGCGGCGGCGAAGGCGAACTGATCGGCGCGCGCGTCGATGGCCTTGCCCTCGAACTGCTCCGGCGCCATGTAGGCCGGCGTCCCGATGACGAGACCGGTCACCGTGATGCGCGCATCGCCGGCGCCGGCGCCTGTGCCGTCGAGCTCGAGCGCGGCGGTCTCGCGCCCTTCGCCCTCGGCCAGCCCGCGGGCCAGCCCGAAATCGGTCACCACCGCGCGGCCGCCGTCGAGCAGGACGTTCTCCGGCTTGAAGTCGCGATGCACCAGCCCGGCGGCGTGCGCCGCCGCCAGCCCGGCGCCCGCCTGGCGGAACACCGCCAGCACCTCGCGCCACGAGCGGCGACCGCCCTCGAGCCATGCGCGCAGCGTCTGGCCGGGCACCAGCTCCATCGCGACGAAGACGTCGCCGCCGAGCGAGCCGACGTCGTGCACCGCGGTCACGTTGGGGTGCTGCAGCCTGGCCAGCGCCTGCGACTCGCGGCGCAGCCGCGCCTCGAGCCCCGCGCTCCGGCGGTCCGGCCGGATGAGCTTGAGCGCGACCATGCGGTCGAGCTCCGGGTCGCGCGCCGCGTAGACCATGCCCATCGCCCCCGAGCCGACCAGGCGCTCGATGCGGTAGCGGCCGACCACCGCGCCGGCTTCGAGCGGCCGGTTTCCGCCGCCGCCCGCCCCGCGGTCCGATCCGACCGCCAGCACGGTGTCGCTCTGGGCGGCGTCGCGGAAGACCGCGGCGACCAGGTCGCGACACTGCGGGCAGCCGTCGATGTGGGCACCGACCGCCTCCGCCGCGCGGCCGGCGAGCGCGCCCTGGACGAGATCCAGGATCACGTTCTCGTCGAGGCAGCCGGCCGTCTCGGGCACGGCACACTCTAGATCGACGAGCAGGCGACTTGAGCGTCGATCGCGCGGCCCGCCGGCGTAATTCCAGTTACACATTGCAGGTCGAAATCGACGGTTCCGCCAGTCTCCATCCGTGACGTCCTGGCGCACCCGTTGCGCCTGACAACAGGCTCTCCCGCGCTTCCCCTCCAGCTCGCGCGCACTTCACCGCGGGCACCACCGTTGCAGAACGCGCGCGCGTGCTCCGCCGCCGCCGCGCACGGGCCCTGGCCTGGTGGATTCTCCTGGCCGTCGGCTGCGGCGAGGTAGAGACGAGCCCCTCATCGCTCGCGCGTCCGCTCGACTGCAACTGCACCGGGAACGCCTGGCACATCCCCGGGCAGGACGAGCCGGGCGTCGGGATGATGCGCGCGCCGGAGAGCATCGCGGCCTCCGACCACGTCGTCCTCTACACCGGGAACCAGTTCGCCGGCGCCGGCGGCAACCCGGGCAACCAGCTCCAGACCGGCAGCGCGCTCCTGGTCCGGGTCGGCGGCAGCGGCCCCTGGAGCGAGGTGCCGATGGCGTTCCACCGCCAGGCCGGCAACAACAAGTACTACGCCGCCGAGCTCGCCCCCGACGCGGCGCGCGCCGGCCAGCGGGTCGACTACTACTTCCGGCTGGCCTACAGCGATCACCTCACGACGTTCGTCCACGGCACCGATGACAGCTCGGCCGCCAGCGCGGACGAGGACGCCGCCCGCGCGGCGCCCTTCAGCTTCCTGGTCGCGCCGGCGCTCGAGCCGGGCGGGGACTCGATGGCGCTGGCGGCCGGCGGCGGCTTCGTGGGACGCGCCCACGCCAGCGGTCACCTCGCGCTGGCCGGTGCCGGCATCGGCGGCGACCTCGACCTCCCGGTCGCCCCGCCCCGGGTCCGGCTCGCCGGCCGCTGGGTCTCCCTCGCCGACCCGGAGCTGGCGGCCTCGGCCGACGGCGGCGCCATCGAGCTCCGCTACCCGGTGGACGGCCGCACCATCACGGCGCGGCTGAGCGCACCGCGCGAGGGAGTGGTCCGCTACGAGGTGGTCGACTGGGACGGCCCGCCGCCCGACCGGCTGGAAATCCAGCTGGCGGCCGCCGCCGGCGAGCACTTCTACGGGCTCGGCGAGAAGTTCGATCGGCTCGACCAGGCCGGCAAGGTCGCCCGCGTGCTGGCGGTCGACGCGCCCGGCGCCAAGGGGGACCGCTCGTACAAGGTGGCCCCCTGGTTCGTCTCGAGCCGCGGCTACGGCTTCTTCTTCGACTCGTCGGCCGAGAGCGAGATCGATCTCGCCGCCGGCCACGGCGATCGGGTCGCGCTGCGCACCGGCCACGGCCGCCTCGCCTTCGAGCTGATGGGCGGACCGACCCCGGCCGACGCCCTGGCGCGCTACACCGCCGCCACCGGTCGCCCCGCGCTGCCGCCCGCCTGGGCCTTCGCTCCCTGGCTGTCGTCGGATCACTGGCGCACCGGCGGCGAGGTCCGCTACGCCGTCTCGCGCTACCGCGAGCTCGGCATCCCGGGCTCGGTCTTCGTCTTCGATTCCCCGTGGGAGGTCTCGTACAACGACTTCCGCTGGAACCAGACCCAGTTCGCCGCCGGCGGCACCTACCAGGGGGCCCACTACGACGGCTTCGCCTCGTCCGGCGAGATGATGCGCTTCCTCGACGACCACGGCTTCCGGGTCGTCCTCTGGCTGACCCCCTTCGTCGACCTCGAGTCGAACGACGAGGGAGTCCCCGGGCAAGAGACCGGCCGCTCGGCTCTCTACGACGAGGCGGCGGACGCCGGCTACCTGGTCGAGGACGCCGGCGGCGATCCCCTGGTGGTCGACTGGTGGAAGGGGCGCGGCAGCCCGATCGACTTCACCAACCCGGCGGCGCGCGCCTGGTACCAGGACCACCTGCGCCGGCTGGTCGACGACTCGGGCGGCGTGGTCGGCGGCTTCAAGGCCGACGACGGCGAGTCCGACTTCATCCCGCTCGCGGCGCGCTACGCCGACGGCTCGACCGGCGCCGAGATGCGAAACCGATTCTCGGTCGAGTACCAGCGAGCGACCTGGCAGGTGCTCGGCGAAGAGGGCGTGCTCCTCGCCCGCAGCGGCTTCTCCGGCGCGCAGGCGTTCCCCGGCCACTGGGCCGGCGACAACGAGCCCAACTTCTCGCGCGACAACGGGCTGGCCGGGGTGGTGGTGGCAGGCCTGAGCGCCGCCATGAGCGGCTACGCGGTCTGGGGTCACGACATCGGCGGCTACCAGGTGACCGGCGGCGTCTCGGCGCCCGAGGAGCTGTTCACCCGCTGGGCGGAGTTCGGCGCGCTCTCGCCCATCATGCAGATCCACCGCAAGGTGGAGGGCGACCGGCAGTTCCCCTGGAGCTACGGCGAGGCGGCGCTCGACGCCTACCGGCGCTGGGCCGCGCTCCACGTCGCGCTGTTCCCCACCTTCTACAGCTACGCGGCGGCGGCGACGCGCACCGGGCTGCCGATCCTGCGGCCGCTGCCGCTGGCGTTCCCCGGCGACGAGTCGCTCGCCGCGGTCGACGACGCCTTCCTCATCGGGGAGTGGCTGCTGGCCGCGCCGATCCTGGGCGAGGGGGCGCGCGAGCGCGAGGTGCCGCTGCCGGCGGGCGCCTGGTACGACTTCGACACCGGCGAGCCGGCGGTGGGCGGCGCCGCCGTCCGCTGGGCGTCGGACGACCTCGCGCGCATGCCGCTCTACGCCCGCGCCGGCGCCATCGTGCCGATGATCGAGGAGCCGGTCGACACGCTCGTGCCACCCGGCCAGGCCGGCGAGGGGCTGCGCACCTGGTCGGGCGCGCTGGCCGCGCGCGTCTACCCGGACCCGGCCGCGCCGTCGCGCTTCGAGCTGTGGGACGGCGGCGCGATCGCCGCCCGGGTCGACGGCGCCGACGTCGCCATCGACCTGGACTCGCCCGGGCCGCGGCGGATGACGCTGCGCGTGCTCGCACGCGAGCCCGCCGCGGTCCTGCTCGCCGGCCGCGAGCTGCCGCGCAAGGAAGCCGAGGCCGAGCTCGACTCCGGCGCCGCCTGGCGCTTCGACGGCCGGTTCGCGGTGGTCTCGTTCGATCAGGCCGCCGGCGAGACGGCGGTCCTCCTGCGCGGCGCCGCCCAGGACCAGCCCGACGACGCAGGCGGCGACCCGGCGTCCGGCTGCGGCGGCTGCGTCACCGGCGCGCCCTCAGCGGCGGGCGCGCTCGCGTTCCTCGCCCTGCTGCTGCCGCTCACTCGGCGTAGACGTACCAGGTAGCGGCACCGTCGTCGTAGTACTCCCAGCGGCCGTCGTAGTAGTAGACCCACCGGTCCTCGTGCCACCGCCGGTAGTGTCCGCAGTGGTCGTGGTGGTAGTGGGCGTCATGGTAGGTCAGCACCGTCACGGTGCCGACGATGGCGGCGGTCCACAGGGCGGCGGCCGCCACGTTGCCGATCACGTGCGCGCCGCGCGGCGAGACGATGCATCCCGACGCGAGGAGAGCGGCGAGGGCGGCGGCGACCCGGAGGGATCGAGACATGACGCTCCACCATTGTAGCAACGAGCGTGCCCCGCCTGCGCCGGCCGGTTTCGCGACCTTGCGGCCGCGCCGCGCACTCTTCCGTGGCGAAAAGAAGACACAGACGCCGTGAAACCGGCGCCTGCCGCCATGGAGCGGTGATCGTTCACTCAGCTGGCGGCGGTGGTGGTGCGCGGCGCATCGGCGCTGCGCGCGATCCCGCCGCGCGGCAGCTGGACGCGGAACCGGGTCCCCACCCCCGGCGTCGAGTCGACCTCGATGCTGCCGCCGTGCCGCTCGACGATGCCGTGCACGATGGACAGCCCCAGGCCCGAGCCCTCGCCGACGTCCTTGGTGGTGAAGAAGGGATCGAAGATGCGCGGCAGGACCTCGGGTGGGATGCCCTGCCCGTTGTCGCGCACCTCGATGGTCACCCCGCCGGGGCTCTCGTAGGTGGCCACCCAGATGGTCGCCTTGTCGCGCCCGGCCACCGCCTGCGCCGCGTTGGTCAGGAGGTTCATGAAGACCTGGTTGAGCTGGCCGGCGTGGCCGCGGATGCGGCCGACCGCGCCGTACTCGCGCTCCACCTGGATCGACTGCTTGAGCAGGTGGCGGAGGAGCTCCAGCGAGTCCTCCAGGCTGCGGTTGAGGTCGACCTCGACCACGCTCTCGTCGTCGGTCCGCGAGTAATTGTGCAGCGCCTGCACGATCGCCTTGGTGCGCTGGGCGCCGCGCTGGACGACGCGCAGCATCTCCAGCACCTCGGCGCGGGCCTCGTCGCGCGCCGAGGCGTCGTCGGCGGTCGAGGTGGAGATGGCCTCCTCGAGCGGGCCGACCGTGTTGACGATGGCGTTGACCGGGTTGTTGATCTCGTGCGCGATGCCGGCGACCAGCTGGCCGATCGAGGCCATCTTCTCGGAGCGGACCAGCTGGTCCTGGGCGCGGGTGAGCTTCTCCAGCGTCTCGGCCAGCTCGCGGTTCTTCTTGGCCAGGTCGGCGGTGCGCCGCTGCACCGCGCGCTCGAGGTCGAGGTTGACCTCCTCGGTCGAGCGCAACTTCTCGCGCAGCGCCCGCCGCATCTCCTCGAGCGCGAAGGTGAGCCGGCCGATCTCGTCCCCCTCGCCGCCGGACGAGACCGGCTGGGCCAGCTCGCCGCGCGCCATGCCGTCGGCCCGCTGCTCGAGGCGCCGGATGGGCGTCACGAACTGCGCCACGGTGAACAGGACGATGCCGGCGCAGGTGCCGAACAGGACCAGGAAGAAGAGGATGAGCTCCTTGAGCGGCCGCACCAGCGACGGGCCGCGGCCGCGGTAGTTGGGGTAGAAGACCGCCAGGCCGCCGACGTCGTAGCGGCCGCCCTTCCAGGTCACCACCAGGCGGCCGCGCCGGCCCGACAGCGAGTGAGAGTCGAGCTCGACGATGTCCTCCCCCTCGAGGCGGAGCTGCGCGCTGGCGTACCAGGGCAAGACCGGGGCGCCCATCGGCCCGCCGCCGAGCGAGAGGACCTCGGCATCGGACTCGTTGGAGACGTAGTAGAAGACCGCGTTGACCGCCTCCGGACTGCGCCGGTCGATGGCGCGCAGCACCTCGCGCACCAGGGTCGGGGTGGGCGGCGCGTCGCGCGGCGCCACCGCCCCCTGAACCTCCGAGCGCAGCCAGGCGAGGCCGAGCTCCGCCTGCTTGGAGGTGAAGTCGGTGACCAGGTTCTTGTACTGGATGAACCCCCAGAAGAGGGCCATGCCGACCGCGAACAGGACCATGCCGCCGAAGGAGAGGAGGAGCTTGGCGCGCAGGGACAGGCTGGGTCGGATGGCGCGGACCGGGAGCCGGTGCTTGAGGGTCAGCTGGTCGAGCAGCGGGCGCACCGTCTCGCGGTGCCAGAGGATCTGGAAGATGGCGGCGCCGAGCGAGATGGTCAGCCAGATGCCGAGGATGAGCCCGGCGTCGTCGACGTCGAAGCCGAACCGGTTGCGCGCCACCCAGGCGCCCGCCAGCCCGGCCACCGCCCACAGCGCCAGGTGCGCCACCGCCAGGAGGTAGGGCAGCGCCTGCGCCCGCCGGTAGACCGAGATGGCGGACGGCTCGCCGGAGCCCGCCCCGCTGTCGGCCGGATCGCGATCGCGCTCCTTCTCGGCTCCGCTCTTGAGGTAGGCGTCGATGACCCGCCGCGCCCGGTGGGTGTAGATGGCCATCCCGACCAGGGCGAAGAGCATCGCGCTCGGGATGACCAGCTGGAGCTCGAGGTACTGCTCGAACAGGAAGTAGTAGGCGAAGGCGGCGATGGCCGCCGCGGTGGTTCCGGTCACCACCATCGAGACGTGCACCAGCGCCTCGTAGTAGCCGTCGGCGAAGCGCTGCAGCGGCGGCACGCTGGCGAACAGGCGGCCGCGCAGCCGGTAGAGGATGGCGTGGTACCAGACCGAGCGGACCAGGTTGACCGCGAACGCGTGCAGCGCGGCGACCGCGGCCAGCTGGACCACCTGGGCGCCGTTCCAGCCGGCGTAGCGCTCGAGGAAGAGGCCGTGGGCGACCGCCACCGCGATCCACAGGGCGGTGCGCAGGATGAGCGCGCGCCGCGGCACCCGCCAGGCCGCCCGGTACGAACCGATCGCCAGGTCGTCGGGCAGCCGCTGGCCGCGCCGCTTGAGCTGGATGGCCCGGTAGATCGGCGACAGCCACGAACCGACCGCCGCCCACCAGGTGATCTGCGCCCCGATGAGGACCGGCAGCGCGATCTTGAGCAGCATCGCGCGGTCGGGGATGGCCTGCTCGAAGAGGCTGAGCAGCGGCAGGACGATGCCGATGATCTCGAGCGCCGTCAGCATCAGCCCGGGGAGGACGAAGTGGCGCTTGAAACCGAGCGCCGTGTGCTCGTCCCCCCGCTCGTCGAACCCCCTGGTCTGACTCTCGGCCAACGCCTCGAGTCTACCCGGGTTTCAGCGGTACGTCGTGTACTGCGAATCCATCCGGGTGGACTGCCCGGCGGTCATCTGGAACATGCAGCTGTCGTCGGTGTAGTCCATGAAGTTGGTGACCGGATCGACGTCGCCGCCCCGGCAGGTGTCGCGGCCGATCGGGCAGCCGAACGCCGCCGACTTCTCGGGCGCGGTGTCGCTGACCGTGTCGCCCTGCTTCTTGCAGCCGCCCTGGAAGGTGTGGAACAGGCCGAGCCAGTGACCGACCTCGTGGGTCGCGGTGTCGCCCTCGTCGTAGTCGGTCGCGCCGCCGCCCGGCAGCGACGAATAGAGGACCACCACGCCGTCGTCGTCGGGATTGCCGGCGTACCAGCTGGGGAAGGTCGCCCAGCCGAGCAGCCCGCCGCCCGGGTTGCAGCTGTAGATGTTGAGGTCGGCAGCGCCGCCCACTCGAAGAGCCGACTTCATCGCGTTCTCGTTGGCCGCCGCATCGCAGCCGTTGAACCAGCTGGCGTTGGTCGTCCGGCTGACCGACGCCAGGGTGAAGCGGAAGGCGGTGTTCGCCCCGCCGGTCAGTCCCGCGTAGGAGTCGTTGAGGACCTTGATCTGGTCGTTGATCATCGCGCTCGGCAGGTCGCCGTTCGAGATCCCCGAGCCCTTGTTGATGACGTGGAAGTGGACCGGGACGGTGACCGAGCCGGGCGGGAGGAGATCGCCCGAGGCGGCCCGCAGCGTGGTCAGGCGGTCGGACTCGGCGATCTGCTCGGCGGTCGGCTCGGGGGTGCCGCAGCCGCGCAGGTAGGGGCGAGTGGCGATCTCGTCGGGCAGATCGTCCGGGATGTTTTGATCGATCCGGTCGGACTCACCCGAGCAGGCGAGGGTGGTGGTCGCGAGTAGAAGGGCGAGAATTCGTGCGAGCTTCATGGGGTGGCGAACCCTACTGCAACAAGCGGGCGGATATCGAGCGCAATTCGCACGGGCGCCTCGCGGGCTGCCGTATGATGCGGAGGTGAGCTGCCGGGGGCGCCACCTCACGGTAATTCTTGCGCTCATCGCCGCCGCAGGCGATGCGCAGGGGCAGGTGTTCCCGGCAGTCACCGATCTGGTCTTCACGCTCGACCTCCACCAGGGCGCGGTCATCGGCTCGGGCCGCATCATCGGGATGGGCGGCGCGGCCCAGGGGCTGGCCCAGGGCTCGGCCGGCGCGATGTTCAACCCGGCGGCACCGGCCGCCCGCGCCGACACCTCGAGCAGGATGTGGGACTGGGATTTCCACATCGACTTCCTCAACACCTCCTACGGCAGCGACTT
>Ga0111539_10011704_pt1 | contig 11008 bp, 9 predicted proteins | sample RhiMethybrSRZTD1_FD_79667 | JGI IMG/M metagenome (GOLD analysis project Ga0111539, IMG submission 79667) | Populus rhizosphere microbial communities from Tennessee, USA - Rhizosphere MetaG P. TD hybrid SRZTD1 (version 2) (version 2) | ecosystem: Host-associated > Plants > Roots > Rhizosphere >... | reverse complement strand
GACGGGCGATCAACTCGCGGGCAACGTCGCGCGGCCCGGTAGACGAGCTGATCATTTCAAACGTACTCGATGCCGTCCGGCCGCGAATGGCCAAGGCATCATTGAAATCGCGGCGCCGTCTGGCCTGAGCTCCCGGTCTACCCAGGCGCTCCGGCTTTGATCGTCTCCAGCCCGTGTCCGTGCGGGCCGGTCTCACGCACGCGCAACGCATACGCGAACACGAAGCCGAAGAGGCTCAGAGACAGGAACAACCACAGCATCGGCCGGTATCCGGCCGGATTTTCCGCGCTGGCGCCGTTGGCGTCGTTCAACGCTCCCGCAGCCAGATTGATCGATGTGAGCCCCATCGCCTGCACCATCGTCATCAGCCCGTAGGCGGTGCCGAGGCGGCCCGGTTCGACCAGATAGGGCACGGCCGGCCAGATCACCGCTGGCACCAGTGAAAACGCGATGCCTATTAAGACCGTGGATACCCAGAGGTTCGCGTGCGTAAACGCCAAGATCGGGAACACCGCCGCCAGCAGGAAACAGCCGAGGGCCATGAACGCGGCGCGGCGAGCGAGACGATCCGCCATGAGTCCGAAGAGCGGTGTGGCGATGATCGCGGCAAGGAACACGTAGCCGTTCAGGGCACCGGCCTCCTGCAGCGATACGCCGTGCGCGTGCTGGAAATACTTGATGGCGAACGTGCTGCGGAATGGAAAGATCACCGAGTAGAAGGTGACGCAGAGACCGATGATGTACCAGAACGAGCGATCGAAGCGCCAGAGGTCGCTCCAGGCGAAGTGGTCCGAAGCCGACGGCTGGGGCACGTCGAACTGACGTGCGACGCGACGGTCCATCAGGAAGTACACGACGCACGCGGCAACGGCGAGGAGAGACATGCCGGCGGCGAGCCAGAGTGGTGGCTGCCAGCCCTGGTCGTACAGCGGCTTGAACCAGGTCGTCGAGTAATCGGCGCTGTAGGATCCGGCGCGCGCGATGCTGAGGTTGACACCAAACGCAAATCCCAACTGACGGCCGACAAACCATTGACCAATCGCGACGGTGATCGCCACGATCATCGACTCGGCACCCAGCCCGAAGACCAGGCGCCCGGCCGCCATCACGGGGAACGACGGCGAGATCGCCGTGATCGCAGCGCCGATACTGCAGATGATCGCGAAAAAGAGCGTCGAGAGGCGCGTCCCGAACCGATCGACGATCACGCCGCCGATCAGCACCACGACGATGTTCGGCAGGCTGTAGATGGCGTTGAGCGTGCCGATCTGCGTGTCGGTGTAGCCGAGCAGTCGTTGCAACGAATCGGCCACCGGCGCGATGGAATCGTAGACGTAGTAATTGCCGAACATCGCAACGCTGATGGCGACGAGGACTGCCCACCGCCACACGGCGGGTGGCGGGTTCTTGCGCGTGAGAACGGAGGTCGCGGACATTGCCGGCAGTCTACAGCACGCTGCGTCCACGGACCCGGGCCGCGGCCCTTCAGCCCCGCACTCTTCGTGATAGGCTGGGAGGGACGCGAAAGTGGCGGAACTGGCAGACGCGCCAGACTTAGGATCTGGTACCCGAGAGGGTGTCCGGGTTCAAATCCCGGCTTTCGCACTCCTTCGCTCCCGCGGCGGGGCGCTTGCCCCACAGAAGCGCGACGAGCGGAGCTTCGGAGTGCAGGCACCGCGTGACAGGCGAAGGAGTGTCCACCGTAGCGCGTAGCGCGATGGTGGACTGAAGTTGCCGCCAGCCAGCCGAACATTCCCTGAAGCCAGTAGCCTGAAGCCCGTAGTCAGATGAAAACCGAATTCACCGACGTCAGCGAAACCCAGAAGACCGTCACGATCGAGATCGACAGCTCCGTCGTCGACGCCGAGATCGATCGCATTGCGCAAGGCTACAAGAAGGTCAAAGTCCCTGGCTTTCGCCCTGGCAAAGTGCCGGCGACGATCATCAAGCGACGGTTCCGCAATGAAATTCTCCACGAGGTGATGCACGGGCTGATCCCGCGGGCCGTCGAAGAAGCACTGCAGGAACGAGGGATCGAGCCAATCGACACGCCAAACGTACGCGACGTCGCACTCGAAGAGGGACAGCCGCTGCGTTTCACCGCGGCGATTGAAACCGTGCCGCCGTTCGATCCCGGCGATCTGTCGACCTTGACCGCCATCCGCACGCCGGTAGCCATCACCGAAGACGCGATCGAACAAACGCTGCAACGGCTGCGCGAGCGCGCCGCCAAGTCCGAGCCGGTCGAGGGCAGACCGTCAACCGAGGGCGATACGGCCGTCGTCGATCTCGTACGTCAGGACGCGTCCGGTCCGGACCGGCATGACGGCGTGAGCATCGAGATCGGCTCGAAGGCCAATCCTCCAGGATTCGATGCGAATCTCATTGGCCTGTCGCCCGGCGACCAGAAGACGTTCACGATCCATTTCCCGGAGGACTACACGGTCGCGGAGATGGCAGGAACCGACGTCGAGTACTCAGTTACCGTGAAGGAACTGCGTCGGAGAGTCCTCCCCGAACTCGATGACGAGTTCGCCAAGGATCTTGGAGAGTTCGACTCGTTTGCGGCGCTGCGCGATCGCGTGCGAACCGATCTGCAGGCCGAGGCCGAAGAGAACGCCACGCGACAGCTTCGCGGTGAGGTGCTGAAGCAACTCTCCGAGCGCATCACGTTCGAGCTGCCCACCTCGCTCGTCGAGCGCGAAATCGACCGGCGCCTCGAGGAGTTCGCGCGGCAGCTTATGCAACAGAACGTCGACCCGCGGCAGGCGGGCATCGACTGGGCGCAGTTCCGGGAAGCGCAGCGCGAGCCGGCACGCGCCTCGGTGGCGAGTGCGCTCGTGCTCGACGCGATCGCACGCCGCGAAGGGCTGTCGGTTTCCGAGCAGGAGATCGACCAGGAAATCGAGCGCTTCGCCGCCAGGGCCGGACGCACACCGGCGGCGTTGCGTGCACAGTTTGAGAAGGAAGGCGGAATAGGCCGCCTCGCGGCCGGGCTGCGGCGGGAGAAGGCGGTTGACTTGGCCCTGTCGCGTGCTAGGATTTCCTAGGATGAAATCCTCACCGGCTGGGCGTTCACCCGAATGCTCTTCATCCGACGATCGCATACCGCAAATCAAAAATTACAAATGAGCCGTGCACAGCTAGTACCGATGGTGGTCGAACAGACCAACCGCGGTGAACGCGCTTACGACATCTTTTCGCGGCTGCTCAAAGACAGCATCATCTTCATTGGGACGCCGATCGACGACACGATCGCCAATCTCGCTATCGCGCAGATGCTCTTCCTCGAGGCGGAAGATCCCGACAAGGACATCCAGCTCTATATCAACAGCCCAGGTGGCTCAATTACGGCGGGGCTGGCGATTTATGACACGATGCAGTTCATCAAGCCCGATGTGCAGACAATCTGCATCGGCCAGGCCGCCTCAATGGCGGCTGTGCTGCTCGGCGGAGGGGCCAAAGGGAAGCGCTATTCCCTACCGAACGCCCGGATTGTGATTCACCAGCCGCTCATGCAGGGGCTGGCCGGGCAGGCGACGGATATCGACATCCATGCACGTGAAATCCTGCGCATGCGGGAGCGCCTCAACGAGATCCTGGTGCACCATACCGGGCAGACCACCAAGCGCATCCAGGACGATACTGAGCGGGACTACATCATGTCGGCGGACCAGGGGAAGGATTACGGGATAATCGATGACGTCATCCGAAAACGGGTGTAACATCGAAATAGGCTCGGCTTTGGGCGTCAGATCTGGTCGCCCGGGGGGCCTCCTCTAGCCTCCAGCCGGATTGAGGCCGAAATACCAGTCAGACCGGACATCGGACCCGAGATCGTCAGACGCCACGAGCCCTGAGCCAACACACACATGGTCAAGAAGAACGGCGAGACTGAGATTCTTCGTTGCTCGTTCTGTAACAAGGATCAGAACGACGTTCGCAAGCTCATTGCGGGTCCGACCGTCTTCATCTGTGACGAGTGCGTGGAGGTGTGCAACGACATCATCGCCGACGACAACCGGTTCGAGAACCGTGGCGTCCGCTCGTCGCTCCCCTCTCCGCCGGAGATCAAGAAGTTCCTCGATGAGTACGTGATCGGGCAGGAGCGAACGAAGCGGAAGCTGGCTGTCGCCGTCTACAACCATTACAAGCGCATCGAGATCCAGAAGCAGCCGCGCAGCCGGAACGACGTCGAACTGAACAAGTCGAACATCCTGCTGATTGGACCCACCGGCACCGGCAAGACGCTGCTCGCCCAGACCCTGGCCAAACTGCTGTCCGTCCCCTTCACCATCGTCGATGCGACGACGCTGACCGAGGCGGGCTACGTCGGCGAGGATGTTGAGAACATCATCCTGAAGCTGCTGCAGGCCGCCGGTGGCGACATCGAGAAGTGCCAGCAGGGGATCATCTACATCGACGAAGTCGACAAGATTTGCCGGAAGGACGAGAACCCCTCGATCACGCGTGACGTGTCGGGCGAGGGTGTCCAGCAAGCGCTCTTGAAGATTCTGGAAGGCACCGTTGCCAACGTGCCACCGCAGGGGGGCCGCAAACACCCCCACCAGGAGTTCTTCCAGATCGACACGACCAATATCCTCTTCATTTGCGGCGGCGCGTTCGTCGGTCTCGACAAGGTGATCGACCGTCGAGTTGGAAAGAAGACGTTGGGCTTCAAGGCCGACGTGAAGTCGGTTCAGAAGCGCGAGATCGGCACCACTCTCGAGGCCGTGGAGCCGGAGGACTTGATCAAGTACGGACTCATTCCCGAGTTCGTCGGTCGTCTCCCCGTGGTTGGCACCCTGCACGAGCTCGACAAGCCGGCGCTCGTCCAGATCCTGACGCAACCTCGGAACGCGATCACGCGTCAGTACCAGAAACTGTTTGAGTACGAAAACGTCAAGCTCCGGTTTACGGATGACGCACTCGAGGCGATTGCCGAGTCAGCGCTGTCGCGCAAGATCGGCGCGCGCGGACTGCGTATGATCATCGAAGACCTGATGCTCGACCTGATGTACTCGGTACCCGGTCAAAAGAAGCTGCGCGAAGTCGTCGTCACACGCGAGGTCGTCGAAGCGAAGGACAAGTCAATTACCCTTATTGAAAAAGCTGGGTAACCCATCCCGGGATTCGGGCTCGGGACTCGGGATTCGGGCGACCGGATCGCGGATCCCAGGTCTCGAGGCCCGGCACAGGATCTGAATGGAAGTCTACGAGACACTCCCCATCGTTCCCCTCCGGGACGTGGTCGTTTTTCCCCACATGATGATGCCGTTCGTAATCGGGCGGCCGTCCTCCACGCGCGCGCTCGATCACGCGCTCATGAAGGACAAGCGCATTTTCCTGGCCGCGCAGCACGACGCCTCGATTGACGATCCGCGCCCGGATGACATCTACACCATGGGCTGCGTCGCCAACGTCGTGCAGAACCTCAAGCTGCCCGACGGCAACATCAAGGTGCTCGTCGAAGGCGTGGATCGCGCCCGCGCCGTCGAGTGGAAGGAAGACAAGGGCTTTTATCGCGTCGTCGTGAAGGTCCTCCCCAAGCAGAAGGAGGCCTCCGGCGAAATCGAAGCCACGATGGGTCGAGTCGTGTCGCTGTTCGAGCAGTATGTGAAGCTCTCGAACAACCTGCAGTACGACGCCATGATTGCCGCGGTCCGTGTGGATGATCCCGGCAAGCTCGCCGACACGATCGCCGCGCACCTGCTCGTGGGCGTCGATGAGAAGCAGAACCTGCTCGAGATCATCTCGCCCGTCGAGCGTCTCAATCGTATCGCCGGCATCCTCGAAATCGAGGTCGATAAGCTCCAGGTCGATCGCCGTATCCAGTCTCGCGTGAAGAAGCAGATGGAGAAGGCGCAGAAGGAGTACTACCTCAACGAGAAAATGAAGGCGATCCAGAAAGAGCTGGGGCGCAAGGACGAGAAGGGCAGTGAGATCGACGAGCTGAAGAAGAAGATCGAACAGTCGAAGATGCCCAAGGACGTCGAGGAAAAGGCCGTCCAGGAGCTGAAGCGCCTCGAGGCGATGCCGCCGATGTCCGCCGAGGCGACGGTTTCACGCAATTACCTCGACTGGCTCATCGCCGTTCCCTGGCACAAGAAGACGAGGGAGAACCGCGATCTCAAGCACGCCGAGAAGGTCCTGAACGAAGACCACTACGGCCTCGAGAAGATCAAGGACCGCATCCTGGAGTTCCTGGCCGTCCGCTCGCTCGTCAAGAAGCCGAAGGCGACCATCCTCACCTTCTCCGGGCCTCCCGGAGTCGGCAAGACGTCGCTCGCCAAGTCGATCGCACGGGCGATGAACCGGAAGTTCGTCAGGCTGTCACTCGGCGGCGTCCGCGACGAAGCCGAGGTCCGAGGCCACCGCAGGACGTATATCGGCGCCTTCCCCGGCCAGATCATCCAGATGATGAAGAAGGCCGGCACGCAGAATCCGGTCTTCCTGCTCGACGAAATCGACAAGATGTCGATGGACTTCCGCGGGGACCCGTCAGCGGCGCTGCTGGAAGTGCTCGACCCCGAACAGAACAGCACCTTCCTCGACCACTACCTCGACGTCGAGTACGACCTGTCGAACGTGATGTTCATCTGTACCGCCAACGTGTTGCACACGATTCCTCAGGCCCTCCGGGACCGCATGGAGGTGCTGCAACTGGCGGGTTACACCGAGCAGGAGAAGCTCGAGATCGCCAAGCGATTCCTTGTCCTGAAGGCCGTCGAAGGCGCTGGTCTGACGTCGGAGAACATCATTTTCCAGGACGAGTCGATCCAGGCGATCATCCAGCGCTACACGCGCGAGGCAGGCGTCCGCAACCTCGAGCGTGAGATTTCGTCGATCTGCCGCAAGGTCGCGCGCAAGGTTGTCGTCGAAGGCAAGTCGTTCAAGGAAGACGTGACGGCCGAAAAGGTCACCGAGTATCTCGGTGTGCCACGATTCCGGCCGAGCCTCGCCGAAGAGCGCAACGAAGTCGGCATCGCGACGGGCCTTGCCTGGACTGAAGTTGGTGGCGAGCTGCTGGTCAGCGAAGCCACGCTGATGCCGGGGAAGGGCAAGCTGACGCTGACCGGCAAGCTCGGTGACGTCATGCAGGAATCGGCGCAAGCGGCCCTCAGCTACGTGCGCTCAAAGGCCGCCGACCTGAATCTTGCCGAAGACTTCCATTCCAAGATTGACATTCACGTTCACGTTCCCGAAGGCGCGATCCCGAAGGACGGACCATCCGCCGGCATCACGATGGCCACGGCGCTCACCTCGGCGCTCACGAAGATCGCGACCCGCCGGGATGTCGCTATGACGGGTGAGATCACGTTGCGCGGCAAGGTTCTTCCGATCGGCGGCGTCAAGGAAAAGGTGCTCGCCGCCCATCGCGCCGGGGTGACGAATATCATCCTGCCACGTGACAACGAGAAGGATTTGGCCGACATTCCCAAGAACGTCATGGACACGCTCGACGTGCACATGGTGTCGACGATGGACGAGGTGTTGAAGATTGCGCTGGCCGAGCCGTTGCCGTCGCGCATTCCCGCCGCTCCAGTCGTCACCGATGTTACAGAACCCGCAGGAGACACGCGTCCACACTGACCAAGGCTTTCGGCTCACAGGCTCGAGGCCGTGGGCCGTGTACTTGCATGCGTAAGCCCAAAGCCCAGAGCCAGAAGCGTAGCAAAGAGCCAGCGTGAGGTGCAGATAGTCGCGGAGTTTGTGACGAGCGCTGCCGGTGCCGGCGATTTCCCGCGTGACCGGTCACCGGAAGTGGCCTTGGTCGGACGGTCGAATGTCGGCAAGTCGAGCCTGATCAATGCACTCGTTCGCCAGCCGTTAGCGCGCACCAGCGCCTCGCCGGGCAAAACGAGATTGGCCAACATCTATCGCGTTCGACGTGGCTCGATGCCAGCCTGCTACCTGGTGGATCTGCCGGGGTACGGATATGCGCGCGCCGCTCGGCCGGGCGAAGGAGAGACGGAGATCAGTCAGGTCACGGACGCATTCTTCGGGCGTCCTGGACAACGGGCGGCTCTGTTGCTCGTGGACTCGCGTCACCCGGGTCTCTCGTCAGATTTGAACGCGTGGCAGTGGCTGGCGTCGCAGTCGTGCGCACGCGCGGTTGTGGCAACAAAGGTGGACAAGCTGACGCAGGCAGAGCGCGTGCGTCATGTTCGGGAAATGGAAAACGTATTTGAAATGCCGGTGGCGCTGGTTTCAGCGCGCACCGGCGAAGGACTGGACGAACTGTGGAAGATGATCGCAAGCCTGCCAAACCAAACGGCGGCGTAGGCACCGCCACCGCCCCCCCACCTGAAAAAGAAAAGGAAAAGGAGAAGGGAGGCGCCCAACCCGCCGTCCAGCCTCCCACTCAGGCCGCCCCCGCTCAGACAATCTCGCTCTCGGCGATGAAGGAGATGAGCATCTCTGCGCTCACCAAGATCGCCAAGGAGCTGGAGATCGCGGGCGCGACCGGCATGCGCAAGCAGGAACTGATCTTCGAGATCCTCCGCGTGCGTGCCGAGAAGAGCGGCAACGTCTTCTCGGAGGGTGTGCTCGAAACGCTTCCCGATGGATTTGGTTTCCTGCGCGCTCCTGACTACAACTATCTGCCTGGCCCAGATGACATCTATGTATCGCCGTCGCAGATTCGCAAGTTCGACCTGCACACCGGCGATACGGTCTCTGGCGTCATCCGGCCACCCAAGGATGGCGAGCGCTACTTCGCGCTGATCAAGGTCGAAGCGATTAATTTCGAGCCACCGGAGAAAACGAAGGAGAAGATCTTCTTCGAGAACCTGACGCCGCTCTACCCGGCACAGAAGATCGCCCTGGAGACCGACTCCGAGAACCTCTCCGGTCGCGTCATGGATCTGCTGACGCCGCTCGGCAAGGGGCAGCGCGGCCTGATCGTCGCCCCGCCCCGCACCGGCAAGACGATGCTGCTTCAAAGCATCGCCAACAGCATCACGAAGAACCACCCTGAGGTGTACCTGATTGTGCTGCTCATCGACGAGCGGCCCGAAGAAGTCACCGACATGCAGCGCTCCGTGCGCGGCGAGGTCATTTCCTCGACATTCGACGAGCCCGCCCAGCGCCACGTGCAGGTCGCCGAGATGGTGATTGAGAAAGCCAAGCGGCTGGTTGAGCACAAAAAGGATGTCGTGATCCTGCTCGACTCGATCACGCGCCTCGCCCGTGCCTACAACACGATCGTTCCGGCATCCGGCAAGGTCCTCTCGGGCGGCGTGGACAGCAACGCGTTGCAGCGTCCGAAGCGGTTCTTTGGCGCCGCTCGCAACATCGAGGAAGGCGGCTCGCTGACCATCGTCGCCACGGCACTGGTCGATACCGGCTCGCGAATGGACGAAGTGATCTTCGAAGAATTCAAGGGCACCGGTAATTCGGAAATCCACCTCGATCGCAAGCTGACGGACCGGCGCGTGTTCCCCTCGATCGACATCACCAAGAGCGGCACCCGAAAGGAAGAGCTGCTGCTTCAGAAAGAGGAACTCAATCGTGTCTGGGTGCTTCGCAAGGTGCTGACTCCGCTCTCACCCAGCGAGGCGATGGAACTGCTGCTGTCGAAGATGGGGAAGACGAAGACCAACGGCGAGTTCCTCGCAGCAATGGCTTCAGGCAAATCCTAGGATTCATCGTTCACAACGGACACGTGTGAACGACTCCGGCCAGCCACCGCGTCGTCGGCACGGGATGAGGACGGCTCTGCAGTCGCCGCTCCTCTCCGTGGTGATGCCCGTCTACAACGAGCGGGAAACGATCGACGAAATCGTTTCGCGCGTGATGGCCATCCCGATGCGCGTCGAGCTCGTCGTCGTTGACGATTGCTCCACTGACGGAACGCGGCCCCACCTGGGCGAACTGCAGAAGCAGTTCGGCTTCACGCTGCTGCTCCAATCGCATAATCAGGGTAAGGGCGCCGCCCTCAGACGCGGGTTCGCCGCCGTCACCGGCGATATCGTCGCAATTCAGGATGCCGATCTCGAATACTCACCCGAAGAGTTGCCCAGCCTGGCCCAGCTCATCATCGAAGGGCGGGCGGACGTCGTGTACGGGTCGCGGTTCCTGGGCCAGCACCGCGTGTTCCTGTTCACCCACTATCTCGGGAATCAGCTGCTGACGCTGATTACGAACGTCCTCTACAACACGATGCTGTCGGACATGGAAACCTGCTACAAGGTGCTGCGCCGCGAGGTCCTCGACGGCCTCGACCTGCAGTCCAACGGCTTCGGCATCGAGCCCGAAATTACGGCGAAAATCTTCAAGCGGCATTACCGCGTGTACGAAGTGCCCATCACTTACGACGGCCGCGGCTATGACGAGGGCAAGAAGATCACGTGGAAGGACGGCCTGGTCGCCCTCTGGGTGCTTCTGCGTCACCGCATCGGCTAGCACGCATCCCTTGCACCTCTGGACGCAACCGGCGCGTCCAATCGGTTAGAATAGGAAGTTCGCTTTTCAGAGGAGTGGCCGTGAAGGAAGGTATCCATCCCAAGTACCAGGTGGTCGAGGTCCGTTGCGCCTGCGGAAACACGTTCAAAACGCGGTCGACGAAGCCAGAGTTGCACCTGGAAATCTGCTCCGCGTGCCACCCGTTCTTTACTGGTCGCCAGAAGCTCATCGACACGGAAGGTCGAGTCGAGCGGTTCACCAAGAAGTTCGGAGCGCAGACGTCGGAGCAGCGTAAGACAGCCGCCAAGGCGGTCAAAGCCGGCAAGGCTGCTGCGACCAAGAAGACTGCGACCAAGACCACCAAGGCGTCCGCCTCGGCATAGTCCCTGCCGCGGTAGAGACCTCGTAGCGCGGGGGCTTTCCTGTCCCGCCGTAGCCTTTCGGCGAAGGTGGAAGCCCCCGCCTACTGCGCAGGCTTAAAGCCTGCGCTCTACGATTTCGATTTCACTTCAAAACAGCGGAAGCAGCACGGGTTCGCCGCGAGCCAGCTTGCGGTCGAGCCGCGCGAGTCTATGCTCGATCGCCTCGCGCCGCGCCACCG
>Ga0111539_10011701_pt1 | contig 11011 bp, 7 predicted proteins | sample RhiMethybrSRZTD1_FD_79667 | JGI IMG/M metagenome (GOLD analysis project Ga0111539, IMG submission 79667) | Populus rhizosphere microbial communities from Tennessee, USA - Rhizosphere MetaG P. TD hybrid SRZTD1 (version 2) (version 2) | ecosystem: Host-associated > Plants > Roots > Rhizosphere >... | reverse complement strand
GGATCGCCGCCAGGGTATCGACGGTCTCGCCGGACTGCGAGACGGCGATGCAGACGCCGTTGTCGCTGAGCGGCGGCTCGCGATAGCGGAACTCGGAGGCCACGTCGATCTCGACGGGAATGCGCGCGTAGCGCTCGAGCCAGTACTTGCCGACGATGCCCGCGTAATAGGCGGTGCCGCAGGCGGAGATGGAAACTTGCGAGATGCGGGCCGGATCGAGCCCGAGCTCGGGCAGCACCACGCGCGCTTCCGCCAAGTCGACGTAGTTGGCGAGCGTGTGGCCGATGACTTCGGGCTGCTCGTGGATTTCCTTGGCCATGAAGTGGCGGAAGTTGCCCTTGTCGACCAGCAGCGAGCTTGCAACCGACTTGATGGCCGGCCGGTCGACCTTGCGGCCGTCGAAGGCGAAGATTTCGGCCTTCTCGCGCGAGAGCACGGCGCAGTCGCCGTCCTCGAGGTACGTGATGGTGTCCGTGAACGGCGCGAGCGCGATGGCGTCGGAGCCCAGATACATCTCGCCCCGCCCGTGCCCGATCGCGAGCGGCGGGCCCTGGCGTGCGCCGATCATCAGGTTGTCCTCGCCGGCGAAGATGATGGCGAGCGCGAACGCGCCCCGCAAACGCTGCAGTGCGCCCTTGGCGGCGTCCGTCGGCGTCAAGCCCCGGTCCATGTAGTCGCTGACGAGATGCAGGATGGTCTCGGTGTCGGTCTCGGTCTGGAACACGTGACCTTTGCCGGAGAGTTCGTCCCGCAACTCCTGGAAGTTCTCGATAATGCCGTTGTGGACCACGGCGACGCGCTCGTTCATGTGGGGATGCGCATTGCGCTCCACAGGCCGCCCATGCGTCGCCCAGCGCGTGTGGCCGAGACCTGTATGGCCTTGCAGCGGCTGGTTGGACAGCCGGAGCTCCAGGTTCTTGAGCTTGCCTTCGGCGCGGCGGCGGTCGAGACGGCCGTTCTCGATGGTGGCGATGCCGGCCGAGTCATAGCCGCGGTATTCGAGTCGCCGCAGGGCGTCGACAAGGTCGCCCGCCACCGCCTGCTTGCCGAGTATGCCGACGATTCCGCACATGCCGTGATCTCGCTCTTAGCCAAGCTCGCCCGGGAACCTATGCTTGCAAGCCGCATGCCCCAGGCTGCATCGGGAAGCGTGCGGCATGCTGAATCTGACACTGGAGTGCGCCGATTCGGCTCGGCTGTTCCCGAAGTTCCAAAGCCATCTATCGATTCTAGCTACGCTGATCCGGCCGCTCGCTTCAATTCAAACTCTGTTGCCCGTTCTTTCTGGTTAATTTTGTGCGGGCCGCTTCCGCTTGGCCATCAGAGTTCTGAACTTCGCGGCCCAGCCCTCGCGCTGGGTCTGAGGCGAACGCTCGAGCGCCAGGGCATCGGGTGCCACGTCTTTGCTGATGACGCTGCCCGAGCCGATGTAGGCGCCGTCCCCCACCTTCACGGGCGCGACCAGGGAGGTGTTGGAGCCGATGAAGGCGCCCTTGCCAACGTCCGTGAAGTGCTTGTTAAAGCCGTCGTAGTTGCAAAAGATCGTGCCCGCACCGACATTGGCGCCCTCGCCCACCCGTCCGTCGCCGATATAGGCCAGATGGTTGGCCTTGGCCCCCTGCTCCAATGTGGCGTTCTTCATCTCGACAAAATTGCCGACGCGCGCTCCCGCGCCGATGTCGGCGCCCGGGCGCAGTCGGGCGAAGGGGCCGACGCGCGCGCCCTTGCCGATGTGGGCGCCGACGAAATGGCAGTTGGCCATGATGTGCGCCCCGTCTTCGACCGTGACGCCGGGCCCGAAGTACACGTTGGGCTCGATGAGGACGTCCTTGCCGATCGCGGTATCGAAGCTGAGCCACACCGTCTCGGGCGCGACAAGCGTCGCCCCCGCCTCCATCGCTTGGTGCCGGGCACGGGCCTGGAAGGCGGTTTCCGCCGCGGCAAGCTGCCCGCGCGAATTGACGCCCAGCGCCTCGTTGGGCGCGCATTCGACCGGCGCAATTGCGAGACCGTCGGCGGCGGCGAGGGCGACCGCGTCCGTCAGGTAGTACTCCTGCTTGGCGTTGCTATTGCCGATGCGGGCCATGAACTCCGCCAACTTCTGCACGCGGAAGGCCATGGCGCCGGCATTGCACAAGCCGATGCGCCGCTCCTCCTCGCTGGCGTCGTTGTGCTCGCGAATGGCGGATACGTGCCCGTCATCACCCATCACCAGCCTGCCGTAGCCGGACGGATCAGCGGGGCGAAACCCGAGCAGGGCGACGCCTGCTCCGGCGTCGAGTGCCCCCGTCATGCGCCTAAGCGTCTGCGCTTGCACCAGCGGCGTATCGGCAAAGAGCACAATGACGTCGCCCCGATGCTCGTCGAGCGCGCTCCGCGCCGCGAGCACGGCGTGGGCAGTCCCGCTCTGCGTCGTCTGCTCGAAGATCGCGACACCCGGCCAAATCCTCGCCGCTTCGGCTCGCACGGCCTCCTGGCCTGGAGCCACCACCAGCGCGACCTTGTCGGCGCCTGCTGCGCGCGCCGTGGCCAGGACGTGGGCCAGCATCGAGCGGCCGGCAACGGCGTGCAGGACTTTCGGCACGCTGGAGCGCATGCGCTCGCCCTTGCCGGCGGCCAGGACGACAATCAAGAGCGGTTGGGCGGCCATGGTCGGAGCTACCGGGTTGCGGTTGCGAATGTGCGCGGGACAAAGAAGCAAGTTGCACGCCGGCCGGAAACCGGGGCAAGACGCGGCCGGCGCCGTGTCGAGTCGTTCGCGCTTATATCGGCTGCGCAGGTGCGTCAGCAACTCCGCTGCGCTGTCGGTGTCGAATGGCAACAGCCGTGATGGGCGCTTTCATGGAGGTGCCAGGGCAACGTGCAACGGCCTATGGCACTTGGGGCACACGTCCACAACGGGGGTGGACGCCGGGAGGGCCGCGCGTTGACCCACCCCCTGTGGGTTTGAGACCGTTTATGCGCGATTCGGATCGTGCCCCAAGTCGAGCGTCCTTGGCGCGAACGGCAGTACTCGAAAGGTAAGGACGCGCTTGCTCATGTCGGCTCCGGCAAATAGCCCAAGTCCATCCGGGCGCTTGATGAGGACCTACTACGTGGTCTGGGGGCTGCTTGCAGCCGGCGGGCTCGGGTATCTCGCTTCCTTCGTTCCGCAATTCGATCAGCAGGTGGCGGCCAAGCAGGAGCGGCCGACGATCGATCCGGAGGCGGGTATGCGGGTCGCCACTCAGGCCTTATCCGAGATCGGCAATGTGCGGCAGTCCGTGACCGAAATTCGCAAGGACGTCGGCCAACTCAAGCGGGCTGTCGACCATCGGGAAGCGCAGGAACGGGAATCGCAGGCTCGGCTCGCCGCTCTCGAGGAGCGCGTGACCTCGCTTGCCGCCCCTCCGGCTGTGGCGGCGGCGCCGGCCCCTGAGCAGTCGTCCCATGTCCGTTCGGTGGAGAAGGGGGTGGCCGCATCGGAGAAGAAAGCTGCTGCCCGCCGCGCCACGGCACGCGTCGTCGCCGAAGTCGAAGGCCCCAGTGCTCAGCCTGCCCCTGCGCTGCCGGCCCCCCCTGTTGAGACCGGCAGCATCGCCGCGCCACCGGGCGTCACGGTTGCTTTCGGAACTCCGAAGGTCACGGCCGTGCGGGAGCAGCACTACTCGGTGCAGGTGGGTGCCGGACCCTCGCTCGATGCCCTGCGTCTGACCTGGAGCATTCTTGCCGAGCGCCATGGCGCGCTGGCCGTGCTGAAACCGCGCTACGTGGCGCCGAAGGCCGGGTCGAGCGTGTACCGGCTGGTCGCCGGGCCGCTGTCCAGCAAGGCGGACGCCGAGAAGGTCTGCGCCGACATGGGCGTGGGCCGGCAGGGCTGCTTGCCGACAACAGCGACTGGAGAGCCCCTATAGCGTCAGCCCTGTAGCGTCGCGCTTCATATCCCGGTGCCGCGTTGCCACAGGAGGACGCCCGCGCCGTGCTGGCCTATCTGACCATTCTTGCAACGACAATCGCCGGCATCGTCCAGGCGTCCTGGTGGGCCTCGCTCGCGGGTGCCTGCATTCTCGCGCTCGTCTTCATGGCTGAGCGGCACAGTCCCTCGATCTCACCCAGGGGTTATGCCGGTCTATTCGACGACCCCTTCGTCAGCGTCGTGGCCATCTTCAACGGCACGGTCGCTGCCGCTTCGGCGTTCGCCCTCGGCCGCCTCACCGCATGGCTGTGGGGCGCATAGCCCGCCCTGTGCCGTCGCTGCGGTCGCCTAGTCTCTACGCCGCACGTGCCTACGAGCCTGAGATGCACAGGGCTCCATTATGACGTCGGGCAACCATCGCGGTCGCTGGGGCCGTGGTCCCGGTCCCGGCAAGGATCAGCGGGCTTGGGTGGTTTCGGCTGCGCCTGCGTCGCACCGCTTCCGGCTGCTGCGGCCACCGCGGCCGCGCCTATGCCGAGTGTATGCAGGAGCGCTCGGCGGCTGACGTTCCTGCGCGAGGATATGTCTGCATCTTGTAAAGTCCTGCGCTCCATTGACACGCTCCTGTCGGAAAGACCTGAAACCGGCTGGCGAGCCCGCCGCGTTAGACGAAAGAGCTTGCGTCTCTCTCCAGCATCGATCGACGCTGCGGCACATCTTAGGGGCGGACGTTGAAGAAGCAAAGCTCGCAAGGTCCGTCGACGCGCTCCGCCACCTGTGTGGCCTGGCGTCGAGGTCTGATGCCGCGATGAGGGATTGCGTTGTGGGTCGATTGACCCGTCGTCAGGAAGCGCTGAGAACGCAAGATCATCACTGCCGAGAATTCTCCGAGCGCAGCCGCGGTCGACTACCGGGATGCCTCGTCCTGCCTCACCAGCAATCCTTCCCTTAGAAGACGCTGCGCAAGCACAAGCTTCCCTGCATCATCGAGTTGGCCTGGCAGATCGCGCACCACAAACGGCGCTCCATCGAGGGCGAATATCACTGCGTCGCGTGTAAACGCGGGAAGATCGATCTCGGTTGATCCAAACAGCAGCACCAGTCTCTCGTTCTCGTCGCGCACTCGGTAGATGAGGTCCGGCCGAGGTGCGAGTGTGCTTTCGATCGAGGGTGGCGTATCCAACGCCTCCTGCAGGCACCCGTAGAATGCGGGCCGGCGTGATGTCACGAAGTCCTCGGCAAGTCGGTCGAGTATGGGCGCCAGCTGAGCGTCGCGGGCAAATGTGTCGACGAGCGCGCGGAACGTCGCGGCGGCCTGACCGGCGTCAAATCCAGCACTGGCAAATCCGACTGGAAGATTCGCGCGGAACGCCGGGGAAGAAAGGCAAGCCGCTGACACGGCCTCGATCATCACGTCGGCCCAGGTCTTGCCAATGAGGCCCAATGTGATGTGTAGCGACGCCTCGTCTGTCGAGCGAGCCGAGTGATAGAGCCCCCGCGGGCAGTAGAGCAGATCGCCTGCATGCAGCGTGAACTCGCGCGTCACCGGCCCGGGAGCATGCTTGCTGGGTTCGAAGACCTGTCCCCGCAGCGGAAGCACAATGCCCGTGTCGTACAGGGTCCACAGCTTGGATCCCGATACCTGCAGAACGAACACGTCATGGCTGTCGAAGTGCGTCTTGAATCCCTGTGCACGCGGCGGTGAAAAATAGATGTTCGTTTGAAAATGGCTGCTGAAAGTCTTCTCGACCGCGCGGCAGAGGGCAGCAAGCGACGGCAAGCGATCATGCAGCTGTGAAAGGGAGATCGTGGCTCCCGTAGCGAACAACTGGTAGGCACGCGGCAAATCGATCCTGCCGGGCGGCTCGGAGTTGGGAAACGAGTAGTCCTCGGGCTTGAGCTCGCGTGCCGCGTCGACCAGAAAAACGTCAGGACGGCAAGGCGTGGCCGTCGAGAGGTATCGATCGATTGCATCAATGCTGAGCAGCGACTCGAACTTCGAGGATTGCCCCCGTTCGATCAGCAGCGGCTTGCGCTCGTAAAACTCCGTGAAGAATGTCGTCGGCTCGATCGGATCGATCAGCCACTCGAACGACAAGACCATACGTTCACCGCAATTCTGGGCGCCGCCCCCGCCTCGGTCCGTGCCCGCCGGAACCTCGTACGCGCTGGTTCCGCTCGGGGCAAGAGGTGATGCGCGGGTCGATATCGCCTCTCGTAGGAATTGCCCGAGGCCTCAGCCCTTGCGCGCCTGGTACTTGTCGATGGCCGCCTGCACCGCGGACTTCATCTGCGCGCCGGCCGTGGAGTACTTCTCCTTGGCGTCGTTGTAGCTCCAGTCGCGCAGCTCGTTGAAGTTGCCCTGGATGTGGGGATGGACGTAGCGCGCCATCAGCTCGTAGCTGCGCTTCGTCGCCTCCCAGTCCGCCCAGTTGTGCGCGAGCAGGAGCACGCCGCCGAAGCCGCCGGCCGAACCCTTCCACAACCGCTCGAAGTGGCGGAGGCAGTCGTCGGGCGCGCCGATGCAGGCAAGGCCGGTGCTCACCAGGTATTCGGCGGGGTCGCCGGTCACGTCGGGCGGGATGATGGGGAAGGTCGCCACCTCGCCGAAATAGCGGCGAAAGTCCTCCAGGCCGAATCGCACGTCCTTGAACGCCTGCTCCTTCGTGTCCGCCACGTGCGCGAAAGTGACGATGCGCCACTTGCGGCGGTCGGGCGTCTTGCCGTTGGCTCGCGCCGCCTCCTCGTAGACACCCCAGTTGCTGGCGTGCGCCTTGAGCGCGTCGTCCGACGTGCCGCCGATCGACAGCATGCCGATACCGTGCTTGCCGGCCGACAGGGCACCCGTCGGCGAGCGCGAGGAGGCGACCGCCATCTCCATCATCGGCTGAGTGTAGCTCTTGAGCTGCAGGCGCGCTTCCTGGAGGTCGAACCAGTCGGTTTTCTTGGTGACCATGCGGCCCTGCATCAGCTCCATGATGACGTCGAGCGATTCATCGAGCTTGCGCCGCTGGTCCTTGGCCTCGAGGCCCATCTTGGTGGCGTCGTAGACGAGGGAACCGGGGCCGACGCCGAACATGGCGCGTCCGCGCGTCATGTAGTCGAGCTGCATCATGCGACCGGCGACGGTGAAGGGGTTGTGGTAGGGCAGCGAGACGACGCCGGTGCCGAGGCGGATGTGGCGCGTGCGCTCGGCAGCGGCGGCGATGAACATCTCCGGGCAGTTGATGATCTCGAACCCAGCCGAGTGATGCTCGCCGATCCAGGCCTCGTGATAGTTGAGCCGGTCGAGGTGCTCGAGCAGAGCCATGTCGCGGTCGATCGCCAGCAGGGGGTTCTCGCGCAGGCTGTGGAACGGCGCCAGAAAGATGCCGGTCTTGAGATACCTGTCGTTCAGGACGGTCATGCGGGCGCCTCCATCGTCGGTATTGGCCGCCCGATCGTAGCGGACGTCCGCTGATTAACAAGTCGATCGCAATGCAGGGGCCGTCGGCGGCCACGGCATAGCGCCGCCATCTGTGGGCCGTGTGCCACGTTGCGGTCGGTCGGGCGCTGATCATCCTGCCCCGTCGGTTTTCGCACCCGTGCCGATGCCCGAATTTGTCTGCGCCAGGTTCCCGCAATTCCTCGCCGGCCCCAGCGCGCCGCTCCCGTTCCTGAAGCGCTGGACGCAGAGGCCGTCGCCCAGGCGGTGAAGGAACTCGGCGTCAACAGCGTGCTGGTGTCGACCGGCCTCGGCCAGAGCGGCAACGTGGGCACCCCGACGGCATCGAGGCCGCGATCGCCGCTGGAGTAGGCAGGCCTCACCGACGCGGGCATCGACACGATGATGCGCAAGACGCCGCCGAGTCTGCTTGGCCTGAGCAGCCAGGCATACTGGTCATCCCAGAACGCGCCCAGCGCGCATCCGGACCCAAGACCACAGACACGCGCTCGCTCGCCGCCCCTGGGTTGCGGATATTTCGCTTCGCGAAATTCCGGAATGACAACCTCCTCTCTTCGCCCTAGGTAGGGCGCAGAAAGGCGGCATCTCTTGCGGCTCTCCGATCTGACCGACACGACGGCGGATGCGCTGAAGTCCGCCGGCGCCCTGCTGGCCGACCTGATGACGCCGACGGTGCGCCTGGGCGTCACGGGGCTCGCGCGCTCCGGCAAGACCGTGTTCATCACGGCGCTGGTGAGGAGCCTCGTTGCCGGCGGGCGGCTGCCGTTCTTCGCCGCCATGGCCGAGGGGCGCATTTCGCGTGCGTATCTGGAGCCGCAGCCGGACGACCGCGTGCCACGCTTCGCCTACGAGGAGCATCTGGCGGATCTCGCCAGGGAGCCGCCGCAGTGGCCCGAGAGCACGCGACGCATCAGCCAGTTGCGCGTCACCATCGAGTATACGCCGGGCGCTGCGCTGCGCCGCGCGCTCGGACCAGGGCGTGTGCATATCGACATCGTCGACTATCCCGGCGAGTGGCTGGTCGACCTGCCGCTGCTCGATCTCGCCTTTGCCGACTGGTCGCAGCGGTCCGTGGAAGATGCGCGGGCGCCGCAACGGGCCGCCGCTGCCGCGGACTGGCTCGCCTTCCTCGCAACGCTCGATGCCGGGGCCCCGGCCGACGAGCAGATCGCGCTGACGGGCACCGGCCTCTTCACGCGCTACCTGCAGGCTACGCGTTCACCCGATCCTGAGCTGACAGCGCCGGGACCGGGGCGCTTTCTGTTGCCCGGCGATCTCGCAGGCTCGCCGCTGCTGACCTTTTTTCCGCTCCCGCCCGGTCCTGTCGCCACCTATCCTCGCGGCAGCCTCGGCGCCATGCTTGCGCGCCGCTACGAGAGCTATAAGTCGCATGTGGTGAAACCCTTCTTCCGCGACCACTTCGCCCGCCTTGATCGCCAGGTCGTGCTCGTCGACGCGTTGACCGCCATCAATGCCGGTCCAGCAGCTATTGCCGACCTGCAGCGTACCTTGGAATCCGTGCTTGCCTGCTTCCGCCCGGGTGCCAGCACGTGGCTTTCGAGCATCCTGCCACGCCGTATCGACCGCCTGCTGTTCGCTGCCACCAAGGCCGATCATTTGCACCACTCGAGCCACGACCGGCTCGAGGCAATTCTGCGCCTTGTCACCGACAAGGCCATCGCGCGCGCTTCTTTCGCGGGAGCCGAGGTGAAGGTGATGGCGCTCGCCGCCCTGCGGGCCACGCGCGAAGCCGAAGCGCAACTCGGCCGCCAGCGCCTCCCCTGCATCGTTGGCACACCCCTGCCGGGGGAACGGCTCGGGAGCAAGACCTACGATGGCCGCACCGAGGCCGCCGTATTCCCGGGCGACCTGCCCGAGGACCCCGCGAGCCTGCTCACGCCATCGGGCGCTCTCGCGCGGCCGACCGGTGACGTGCACTTCCTACGCTTCCGGCCACCGCGCGTCAGCCTCGAAAGCCCCTCCGGCGAGGAGCCGGCGCTGCCGCACATCCGTCTCGACCGGGCGATCGAGTTCCTGCTGGGGGACCGCCTCGCATGAGCGCTGCGAACGAGCCCCGCCGACCCCGCGCCTTCGACCCCGACGATCCCGCCATCGTCGAGGAGCCGGTGGCAACAGAGGCGCCGAACATCCAGCCCGGCGCCCCTGTGCCTCCCGATGCGGTGCCGGCTCCTGTCGCACGACCCACGTTGGCCGATCTGGGCGAGCGTGGACTGCGCTGGGGCACGGTGCTCCTCACCGCCCTGGCTGGCGCTGCCGCGCTCGGCATTGCGGCGTGGTTTGCCCGGCTCGTCTCGGCCGCCTACGTTCGCGATGATTGGATCGGCTGGACGACGCTGATCCTTCTGCTCGTCGCTGCCGTGGCCGCTTTCATGCTCGCTCTGCGCGAGATCATCGGCCTCGCGCGCATGACCCGTCTCTCCCGCATCAAGAGCGAGATCGCCAAAGCAATTGCCGAGCGCGATCCCGGACGCGAGCGCCGGGCAGCGCTGCGCCTCGCCGGCCTCTACGCGCGCCGACCCGAGCAGGCCTGGAGCGTGCGCCGTTTCCGCGACTACGCTCGCGACGTGCACGATGCCGGCGAATTGCTCGCGCTTGCCGACCGCGAGATGGTGGCCCCGCTCGATGCCCAGGCGCGGCGCCTCATCACCCGCTCGGCCAAGCGCGTCGCCACCGTCACGGCCATGAGCCCCATGGTGCTGATCGCCATGGCTTTCGTGCTGATCGAGAACCTCCGGCTGCTGCGCTCTCTTGCCGGCCTCTACGGCGGTCGCCCGGGTTTGTTCGGGCTGATGCGGTTGGCGCACCTCGTCGTCGGACACCTGATCGCCACCGGCGGCATCGCGCTCACTGACGATCTTCTGGGCCAGTTTCTGGGCCAGGACCTGTTGCGTCGCCTTTCCCGCCGGCTCGGCGAGGGCGCCTTCAACGGCGCGCTCACGGCGCGCATCGGCATCGCTGCCGTCGATGTGATCCGCCCTCTCCCCTTCCTGTCGGCCAAACCTCCCCGTGTCCGCGACGTGCTGGCCGAGGCCCTGAGGCCGATGTTCTCCAAGGCACCGAGCGCCTAATTGACGCCGCCCGCAACCTCATTCAACGTCATCCCCGCGAAGGCGGGGATCCACGCCACCCTCCATTCGCATTCGGCACCTTGCGTGGATGCCCGCCTGCGCGGGCATGACGTCAGGGGATGTCCATGTTCGCCACGTTCTTCCATGAGCTGAAGGCCGCCAAGGTGCCCGTCACCTTGAAGGAGTATCTGACTCTCATGGAGGCGCTGCAGGCGGACCTCGCCGATCGCAACGTCGAGCACTTCTACTACCTTTCGCGCGCCGCCCTGGTGAAGGACGAGCGCCACCTCGACAAGTTCGACCAGGTGTTCGGCCACGTCTTCAAGGGCCTCGAGCTGATGACCGAGGCCGTCGAGAAGCAGATCCCCGAGGAGTGGCTGCGCTCGCTCACCCAGCTCTACCTGACGGATGAGGAGAAGGCCAAGATCGAGGCGTTGGGCGGCTGGGAAAAGATCATGGAGGAGCTGAAGAAGCGCCTCGAGGAACAGAAGGGACGCCACCAGGGCGGCAAGAAATGGATCGGCACCGGTGGCACCTCGCCCTATGGCGCCGACGGCTACAATCCGGCCGGCGTGCGCATCG